>Ga0364908_10072_pt1 | contig 37245 bp, 43 predicted proteins | sample ExccelJu500002D4_2_FD_206965 | JGI IMG/M metagenome (GOLD analysis project Ga0364908, IMG submission 206965) | Enriched cells from Trout Bog Lake Hypolimnion, Wisconsin, USA - BchlTB.July02.5000.02.D4 | ecosystem: Environmental > Aquatic > Freshwater > Lake > Hypolimnion/Profundal zone | place...
CCCGTTTTATCGGTTGTGCCCCAAGAAATCATCTATCGCGCTTTTATGTATGAGCGCTATCGGCCATTGTTTGTGCATGGGCGATATTGGGTAATCGCAAGCGCCATCGCATTTGGAATGGCCCATCTTTTTTTGCATAATGTACTTGCTCCAGCGATGTCTCTGATTGGCGGTCTATTGTTTGCTAGCACCTATTCGCGATCTCGGTCTTTGGCCTTAGTTTGTATAGAGCACGCCCTCTATGGAAATTTTATTTTCACACTTGGACTGGGGCAATATTTTTATCATGGCACGGTAATGCACTCATAAAGTAAGATTTGGAAAAGATGAAAAGGAGTCTCTCATGCCATTTGTCAGAATCGACTTAAGTAAACAATATCCTGATGGAGTTGCTCAACAGGTGGGCGACATCATTTTCCAGGCGATGCGCGAGCATATCAATGTGCCCGAAGACGATAAATTTCAGGTGATTACCAAACACGACACAAATGAATTAGTGATCCCTAAAAGCTATTTGGGGATTGAGTATTCAGAGGGCATCATCTTTATTCAGGTGACGCTCAATGAGGGCAGAACCACTGAGATGAAGCAGCAGTTTTATAAAGCGATCAATGAAGCTTTGGTGGCCAAGCTTAAGCTAAGACCCCAAGATATTGTGATTAACTTAGTTGAGGTCAATAAAGAAAACTGGTCTTTTGGTAATGGTGCAATGCAATACGCACCCAAAGACTAATTAAGCAACAGCCTTTACTAACTTGTCATAAAACATTCAACAATATGACACAAAGATACCGCATAGTGTTTGCAGAAGTTCTTGATTAATCACTATGGGGGATGACGATGAATAAATTTGCTTACTTATTGGTTGCGGTAATTGCTTTCTTTGCTGGAGCTGTCAGTGCATCGGTTTTAAACGGCGACGATATTGCGCCTTCCAAAAATAAAGTGCTCTCTTATATCGAAGCCGGTCATTTGCAATGGCAGGCTCATTAATTAGGCATTCTTCTGTTTGCTAAAGCCGCCTTCGGGCGGTTTTTATTTTCCATCTCGTGGGATAAAGGACCGAGCCTATAATTTGAGCAGACTCGATCACTGAAGGCCTTATGAAGATTTCTCGCCGCGCATTTATTCAAAACACTTTGGGAGCCCTAGCTCTGCCATCCCTTTACCCATTTAGCAGCTTTGCTGAAGGTGATAACTGGAAGCGCTATGAGATCACCACTGAGTTGAGCATTGATGCCCCTAATCAGCCTGTCCAGGCTTGGATACCTTTGCCCTTAAGTAAAGATACAGATTACTTTAAGACCATCTCTATTGCAACGGATGGCGATGCAAAACAGGCGAGTATGTTTAAAACTCCAACAGGTGATACTCGCATGCTGTGGGGCCAGTGGGATGCCTCAAGCAGTAGCCGCAATTTAGTCAGCACATTTTTAATTACCACTCGTGAACGCAATACCCTCTCTGGACAATTTAATCAGGCCTTGATCTTGAGTAAAGAAGAGCATGCTTACTGGACTCATGCCACAGAGTTTTTGCCAACCGATGGAATCGTTAAAGAAAAAGTCAATCAGATTCTCAAGCCGCTTCCTAAAAACGCGAGTGACATTGAAAAAGCAAAGGCGATATATAACTGGGTGGTTGAGAACACCTATCGCGATCCTGCCACTAAAGGCTGCGGAGTGGGTGATGTCAAGCTCATGCTAGAAACGAATAATCTTGGTGGGAAGTGTGCTGACATTAATGCTGTTTATGTCGCCCTTGCTAGATCTGCAGGCATTCCTGCAAGAGATGTATACGGTATTCGGGTGGATGATTCTGCAAGAGGCTATAAAAGCTTAGGGAGATCTGCAGACATTAGTAAGGCGCAACATTGTCGTGCCGAGTTCTTTGCTAAAGGCTTTGGTTGGGTGGCGGTAGATCCTGCTGACGTACGTAAGGTGATTCTCGAGGAACCAGGAAATCTTACTTTAAATGACACTAAGGTGATTGCAATACGTGATTATTTGTTTGGTAATTGGGAAATGAATTGGATGCCATATAACTATGGTCATGACATTGCTTTGCCAGGATCCAAATTAGGCGGCAAGGGAAAGATTCCTTTTTTAATGTATCCCCAAGGGGAAACTAAAGAGGGCCGCTTAGATTCTTTAGATCCAGCCAATTTCAAATACAAAATCACCAGCAAGCGCATTGACTAGTTCATGCTGAATATCAGAAATGCGCTGGTGCGTTATTGTGCGCTTGTGTTTCTGGCGATCCCCGCTTGCGCCCATGCGGAATGGGCTCCGGTTTCGGGCTTGGGGCTAAAAGTACCTCTTTCCCTAGAGCTGAATAATCTTGCAGGCCAAACGATTAGTCTTCGGCAATACAAAGGGAAGGTAGTTCTCGTGAACTTTTGGGCGAGCTGGTGTGAGCCCTGTAAAGAAGAGTTTGGTGAACTCATCTATCTGCAAGAAAAATATGAATCCCAAGGCTTAGTAGTGCTAGCAGTGAATCTTGCTGAATCCAGGCCGCGGATTAAAACGTTTCTTCAATCAAACTTATTTTCAGAAGCCGCATTGCCTATTGTCTTAGATAACAGCAGTCTGACCTATCGTGCTTGGAAAGTGAGGGGCATTCCAACTACTTATCTGGTCGATCGTCAGGGGATTGCGCAGGCCTACTGGATGGGGCCAATTGATGCAGAAGATGGTAGTTTTATGAAATTACTTCATCAGGTTTTGAAGTAGGCCTCCAGCCCATGTTCTAAATTGGGGTGTCCATTTCGCCCTTGCTGCACACTAAAAGACGGCATTACGGGCCAAAAAGTCGATATTAGAATGCTCGGAAACCCTGATGGGGACTGATTTAGAAGCATTTTGGTGATAAAAAAATATTTAACATTTATGTGATTTCCTGATTGTTTTAGTCTAAATAAGCACATACAATAATTTCGTCACTAGACAAAATGGCTATTAAAAATCCCCACGTTAAATTGCATACTCTCCAGGAGACAAAATGAATAAAGCAGAATTAGTAGAAAAAATTGCAAACGATGCAGATATCTCTAAAGCAACAGCAGATCGCGTATTGAGCGCAACCATTGAGCAAATCATCAAAGCAGTTACTAAAGGTGATGATGTTCAATTAATCGGTTTTGGAACATTTAAATCAGGCAAGCGCGCAGCCCGTGTTGGTCGTAATCCTGCCACTGGCGCAGAAATTAAGATCCCAGCTGCTAAAACAGCAAAGTTTTCTGCTGGTAAGGCATTTAAGGATGCAGTGAATAAACGCAAGTAATCTTCACTGATAAGAAAAGCCACCTTCGGGTGGTTTTTTCATGCGCTTTTCATATTGCCGCTAGACAATTGACGATGAGTAAAAAATCAAAAGCACTGCAGAGCTTGGCTGCATTGGCAGCCTTAGGGTTCGGCTTTGTATATGCGGCAGGACTTGGCGAGCTATTTGACGGGAAAAGTCCTACCAAAACAGGCGGCACCCAAGCCCCAGCGACTAGTAATCCCATCCCAGGCGCTCAGGCAAAACCGCCATCCACTTTGAAGCCAGCACCTAATCAGAATCCCCCAGCAAAACCTCAAGCTGAAGATCAAAATTCCAAAAAATAAAACAAAGCTCTAATCTAAGAGATTTGTTTTATTGCTTCGTTGTTTAATAAAGTCAATGCCATATTTAATGATGGCAATAAAGAGTATTGAGCCCACCATGTCTCCGGTGAACATCGCAATGAAATGGTCTGCTCCACCAGAGTCCAATCCGCGCGTAATAAACCAAAGTTGATGCAGCCCCGAACTTAAAAAAGAATAAGCCGTAATGCTGCCTAACAATTGTTGAACGCTGATGTTGCTTAGATCAGGCGACACTTTAAGATTGTGTATCACAAAGTGTCGGCCGAGCAGAGGCGCTAGGCCACAAATGATGCTAATACCCAGATTGGTCGCTAGGTCAGCTTGATAAAAGCCAATGTAGTTAATGAGCAGGGCGGCTAACATTAAACCAGCAGCCCCAGCGTAATCAAAAATGAGAGTCAAAAAGATTCTCAGGCCGGCGGGAATGAAAATCCAGTTAACCCCTTGTGCGTCTTCAATTGAAGCGGTGATGTACCCGTTGAAATAGAAGAAACCCATGTATAAGGCGGCGCTTAGAAGACACTCTAATAGGCTGCGTATTGAGGGCTTGAGAAAATTCATCAAAATATTATAAGTAAATAGTGGTCCAGCAAATCACATCCAGACTTAGAATGCATCATGCCGGTTCAATTTCTACGGGCCCTCACTAGTCCGCATCGATCCATGCGCTCAGATTTTCATCTGGGTGTTTACATGGCATTTGTGGCTGGCGCAGTGAATGCCGGCGGGTTTTTGGCGATTGCACGTTATACATCCCATATGAGTGGCATCGTTGCTGGAATTGGGGATGATCTCGCCTTAAGTAGGCTATTGCCAGTTTTGGGAGGGCTTGCGCTTCTGGTGGCATTTGTATTGGGTGCAATGACAACGGCAATCATTGTGAGCTGGGGGCGTAGACAAGCCATTCATAGTCAATTCGCACTCCCGCTTTTAGTGGAGGCATTCTTATTGCTGATATTTGGATTTGTAGGGGATCATCTCAGCTTTTATGTGCCTCTCACAGTCCCTGCAATTGCCTTATTGCTGTGTTTTGTGATGGGGTTGCAAAATGCTATTGTGACCAAAGCGTCTTCAGCAGAAATTCGCACTACCCATATGACAGGGGTAATCACGGATATAGGAATTGAGCTTGGTAAGTTACTTTATTGGAATAAGTCTCAAGCAGCTAATCAACAATATTTTGTTGAAGCCAACCGCAACAGACTCAAAATGCATCTTGCCCTCTTTTTAATGTTTCTGTTGGGTGGCATTATTGGGGCAATGAGTTTTAAAAAGTTTGGTTTCATTGCAGTTGTACCGCTTTCTCTGTCGCTAATGATCATTGCGGCATTGCAGGTTTTGCAAGATATCAAAAATATATTTAGAAGATTAAAAGAAAAGAAAGTTTCTGATGACAGCAATCGCTAAACCTCAATCAAAGTTATCTACCGTTATTCGGGTGACGAGCGGTAACTTTATTGAAATGTATGATTTTTTCTTATTCGGCTTCTATGCCACTTATATTTCAAAAGCTTTCTTTCCCGCAGCCAGTGAATACGCCTCATTAATGCTGACCTTCGCTACCTTTGGCGCAGGGTTTTTAATGCGACCGCTGGGCGCAATCTTTTTGGGTGGATATATCGACAGAATTGGTCGTCGCAAGGGTTTAGTGCTTACCCTCTCGATCATGGCTACGGGTACTGCCTTGGTTGCCTTCATCCCCTCATATGCCAGCATTGGTTTACTGGCCCCTCTTTTGGTTTTGCTTGGCCGCTTGTTACAAGGTTTTTCTGCGGGAGTAGAGTTAGGCGGCGTTTCAGTTTATCTATCAGAGATGGCTACGCCTGGTCATAAGGGCCTTTACGTTAGCTGGCAATCTGCCAGTCAACAGGCGGCCATTATCTTCTCTGCAGCCTTGGGATATTTTTTGAATGAAACCATCAGTAAAGAAGTCATGTCAGATTGGGGCTGGCGCATCCCATTCTTTATTGGCTGCATGATTATTCCGGTTGTTTTTCAAATTCGTCGCTCTTTACAAGAGACCGAAGCATTCCTTGCTGAAAAACACCATCCTACTTTTAAAGAAATTTTGCAAACCCTGGCCATCAATTGGCAGATTGTATTTGCTGGCATGATGCTCATTGTGATGACTACGGTTTCGTTTTATCTCATCACGGTATATACGCCAACCTTTGGCAAGAGCGTAATGAAATTATCGATAGTGGATAGTTTATTAATTACCTTTTTTGTTGGGCTCTCGAATTTCATTTGGCTTCCTGTCATGGGCGCCTTATCGGATCGGATCGGTCGTTGGCCGATCATGGGCTTATTTTCTGGCTTAGCTCTATTTACGGCATATCCAGCACTCAGCTGGTTAGTTGCCAATCCAAGCTATGAACATATGCTTGCAGTCGAGCTCTGGCTCTCATTTTTATATGGCAGCTATAACGGTGCAACAGTTGCCGCCTTAACTGAAATTATTCCTGCGAGGATCAGAACCACAGGCTTCTCATTGGCCTATAGCTTGGCAACAGCATTATTTGGTGGCTTTACCCCTTTGGTGTCTACTTGGCTGATCGAGAGCACTGGTGACAAGGCATCCCCTGGTTACTGGATGGCGATGGCTGGTGGCATGGGCCTGCTCGCAACGTTTTTGATTTATCGCGGCATTATCAAAGCGAAATAGGGAATGCCTAAGCCAATCATTGCGCAAAAGTCGCCATGTGCATTAGAGGTCGAGGCAGGGCAGATCTATTTTTGGTGTGCCTGTGGAAAAAGTAAGCGCCAGCCGTATTGTGATGGCTCACATACTGCATCAGGATTCAACCCGTTGCGGGTTGCAGAAGCTAAAACCAAAACGGTATACCTATGTGCTTGCAAACAGACCAGCACGCCACCGTATTGTGATGGCTCACACACCAAGCTCTAGCGAATTTATTTAAAGCGATACGCTAAGGCTACAAAGATGTTGTCTTGAAATGAACGGTTTAGGACAGGGCTATTGTTAATTCCGTTACCGAGCCATTTGCGCTTGCCATATAAATTAACGTACCAACTATCTACTACTGGAATTTCTACCATTAACCCTGCCATTAAATTACTAGTGGCTGGTGCGGTATAAGCTGAGTAGCCGGTAGCAGTAGATTCTCCTGGAGTAATGCCATAGTAGTAGTTCGCATATTGGGAAGACTGCCTCTCAATACCCACCTGAGGATAAACAACGACATGCGCAAGCGTTTCAATTTCACCAAAATAAGAAAGCTCATAAAGGGCACCCTTTGATTTACCAAAGTCATGATATGCATTGATAAAGAAAGCACCGATGGGCGTTTCTTGAAAAGTGCCCACACCTAATGGAATAGGATCACTACGATTGATTGAGGTTCCATTGATCGTAGATTTAACCGTATAAGTATCGAGATTAATTTTTCCACCAAGCTCGAAATAACCATAGCCCATCTTGAAAGTTTTAATACCAACTTCATCGATCCGAGCAAAGAAGCGCTCATAGTCAAAGTAGGCATAAGGGAGGGCTAAGGACTGAGTACCCTCGCTACCGATATGCAAATTAGACGTATACACTGCTGCACCAATGTCGCCCACAATGTGATCGGGTAAGCCATCGGGAACATCCTCCATAGCAAAGCTAGGCAGAGCAATCGTTAAAAGGGCGGCAAATAAGATCGATTTCATGGGCAAATAATAAAAGATTATTGAGCGCTGATGCGTAGTTTGGGTTATTTTTTTGGTGAACTAACGTGATCTAAGGTTTCTTTGGCATACCACCCAATGCGCCCCTCTGGATCCATGCGTTGAACATCTTCTAAAGCGGTTCGCAAAAGCTCATTTTCTTCTTCAAGTTGGTAAACCCGATTACGCAGATTGCTCGCATCTAACCACGAGCCAATCGCGCTAATCAGACGTGCAATCAGGTAGCTCCAGTTAGGCATGTTAATAGTATGCCAAACCTGGCTAATTCATGATTAAATCGAGCAATATCAAGTTCAAACCTGAAGGCACCCATGACCAAACCATCCTATTTCGCGCTCATTCTATGTCTAGGTCTAGCTGCTTGTGCTGCAGAGTTCACTGATGGCTCTGACGCCAATCATGTGACATTCTTAAATAGCAATGACTCCTCCATGGCGGAGTTGACTAAAAAAGCACAGGCCTACTGCGAGCAATATGGAAAAGTAGCCTCCTACAGAAACAGTGACACTGCATTAGTAACAGTGTTCGACTGTAAATTACCGCGTTGAAGCTTAGCCGGCTAGGTCAGATTGAAAAATGAGACCGGCATGCTCCCGAAGGGCATGAAATTGAACGGCTTCCCAGCGCTGGCTAGCAACATCGAGCTCTGATTTATGGGTGGCTAGAAATACTGGCGCCCCTACAACATCTTCCGCCATGCGGTGAATATTTTCTTGAATGAATTTCTTTAAAGCGACTGCGTCATCAGAGCTTACCCAACGTGCCAGACTAAAGCGAGCTGGAAGGAGTCTAACCTCGGCGCCATATTCGGTTTGTAATCGGTGACTGACTACCTCAAACTGGAGTTGACCAAACGCTCCTAAGAGCATTGTTCCGCCTGACATTGGGCGGAAGACCTGAATGGCACCTTCTTCACCAAGTTGCATAAGTCCGGTTCGTAATTGTTTGGTGCGCAGGGGATCGGCAGATTCAACCATACGAAAAATTTCTGGGGCAAAAAAAGGTAAGCCCGTAAATTGCAATTGCTCGCCTTCGGTAAGCGTATCTCCTAGGCGAAGTAGGCCATGATTTGGTAAGCCAATGATGTCACCAGGAAATGCCTCATCAAGAATATCGCGTCGCTGGGATAAAAAGGAGAGGGCATTATTGGTGCGCACCTCTTTGCCGTTGCGGCAGATCTTGAGTTTCATGCCGCGCTCAAAGTGACCAGAGCAAATCCGTAAGAAGGCAACGCGGTCGCGATGGGCGGGATCCATATTGGCCTGAATCTTGAATACCACTGCCGAGAATTTATTCTCAGCAGGACTTACTTCGCGTTGCAGAGCTTTACGAGACCCTGGCGCTGGTGCTAATTCAACCAGGGTGTTGAGAATTTCTCTAACACCGAAGTTATTAATTGCGGAACCAAAAAATACTGGCGACTGCCGTCCGGCCAAAAAGGCCTCACGATCAAAGGCTGGCATAGCATTCTGAATTAAATCAACTTCTGTAAGCGCTTCATCCAAGCTCGATCCGAGACGCTCTTTTAACTGCGCATCGTTTACATCAATGATGGTATGAGAGTCTTCGGTTACGCGATCTTCGCCTGCTTTGAACATGCGCATTTGTGAGTGAGCAATGTCGATCACGCCCGCAAAAGATTTACCCATACCGACGGGCCAAGTGAAGGGAACCACTTCAATTCCGAGGGCGGTCTCAATCTCGTCAATCAACTCCATCGGCGGCTTAACTTCCCGATCCATTTTATTGATGAAAGTAACAATTGGTGTATTGCGTGCGCGACAAACCTCGAGTAACCGCAAGGTCTGTGATTCAACACCATTGGCAGCATCAATCACCATCAGTGCAGAGTCAACCGCAGTTAACACTCGGTAAGTATCTTCAGAGAAATCTTGGTGGCCCGGCGTATCGAGCAAATTAATAATGCAATCGCGATATTCCATCTGCATCACAGAGCTCGCAACAGAGATGCCGCGCTGCTTTTCAATTTCCATCCAGTCTGAGGTGGCATGCCTACTGGCTTTTCTTGCCTTTACGCTACCCGCAATCTGAATCGCTCCAGCGTACAGAAGTAATTTTTCTGTAAGCGTAGTCTTGCCAGCGTCTGGGTGGGAGATGATTGCAAAACTGCGGCGACGAGATACCTCTGCGGCGGTATTGCTGGATGGATTCGTTTCGATGGTAAATCTGCGCTTATTCTGGGAATGACCCTGATTATAAGCGGGCACTCCTTGCTAGAACTGTTCTTCCGGCCGTAAAAAACGCCACTGTCCTGGTGGTAGTGGACCCAAAGAAATTCGCCCCATGCGTACCCGCTTAAGACCTAATACTTTTAGCCCAACCATCTCACACATTCTTCGGATCTGGCGCTTGCGGCCTTCTCTTAAAACAAATCGCAATTGATCCTCGTTTTGCCAACTGACTTGGGCTGGCTTGAGGACAACGCCGTCTAGGCTGAGTCCATGTTTTAGAAGATCCAAACCGGCAAATGAGAGCTTGCCTTCTACTCTGACGAGATATTCTTTCTCTATAGGGCTGTTTTCCCCAATCAACAGTTTGGCAATTCGTCCATCTTGAGTCAGAACTAGCATGCCAGTAGAGTCAATATCAAGCCGGCCGGCAGGGGCTAAACCACGGGTATTGAATTTTGCGCTGCGGCCTTTATCCAAGGGGCTGGGAAAGTAATTCTCCGGCGTAATCAGCGATGCGGCTGGTTGATACTCTTGTTCATCATCAAAGTGAGAAATGTAGCCCACCGGTTTATTCAAAATGACGGTTACCCTAGAAGCTTGTTGTTTTTGGGCGCTGGATTGCAGCTCAATTTTTTGATGGCGAAAGGCTCGAACCCCGAGTTCATTGACAACTTCCCCATCTACCGTCACTAGACCTTGCTCAATATAGGCATCGGCCTCACGCCGAGAGCATAGACCTAGCTCTGAGAGCAGTTTTGAAACACGGACTTTTTCCTGATCTTCCATGCCCTCATTATCAAGCAGTAGCGATTTATGGGCAAAAGCGCCATAAAGCTATAAAATTCCGAAATTACGCAATATTTAAAAAACCTATTCTTATATAAAGCGAGACTAAATTGACCGCGACTCTCAAAAAACCCCCAATTTATAAAATTCTGTACTTTCAGGTGCTCGTAGCCGTTGCAATCGGTGTTTTCATGGGTCATTTTTACCCTGAAGCGGCCGTTGCTATGAAGCCCTTCGGAGATGCATTTATTAAGGGCATCAAGATGCTGATTGCCCCAATTATTTTCTGTACCGTCGTGCTGGGTATTGCGGGCATGGAAGATATGAAGAAGGTGGGCAAAACTGGTGGTTTAGCACTTCTTTACTTTGAAGTTGTGAGCTCTCTAGCCCTCATTATTGGCTTAGTTGTTGTTAATGTATTCCAGCCAGGTTCTGGCATGAATATTGATCCTTCCTCGCTAGATACCAAAGGCATCGCAGCCTATACCGGCCCTGGAAAAATCGGTACCGTTGTCGACTTCTTAATGAATATCATTCCTAGCACTGCAATTGATGCATTTGCTAAGGGAGATATTTTGCAAGTGCTTTTCTTCGCCATCTTGTTTGGTTTTGCGTTGCATAAGTTTGGCGGCCGCGGCACTTTAGTATTTGACTTAACAGAAAAGCTATCCCACGTTCTTTTCGACATCGTCGGCATCATCATGAAGTTTGCCCCTGTTGGCGCTTTTGGTGCAATGGCTTTCACAATTGGTAAGTACGGGATTGTCTCTTTGTTCTCATTAGGCAAGCTCATGGGTAGTTTCTATATCACTTGCCTACTATTTATCTTCATTGTGCTCGGTCTGATCGCACGCTTTAATGGCTTTAGCATTTTCAAGTTCGTGCGCTATATCAAAGAAGAGTTACTGATTGTTTTAGGCACCTCTTCTTCGGAGTCAGTCCTGCCACGAATGATTGAAAAAATGGAAGTCTTAGGCGCTAAGAAGAGTTGTGTCGGCTTAGTTATTCCTACAGGTTATTCCTTTAATTTAGACGGTACCTCGATTTATTTAACGATGGCAGCCATCTTTATCGCTCAGGCTACTAATACACAAATGACTCTGGTGCAAGAGATCACCTTGCTGTTGGTCCTACTTTTGACCTCCAAGGGCGCTGCTGGCGTTACAGGCAGCGGTTTCATTGTTTTGGCTGCAACTCTCTCTGCCGTAGGTAATGTGCCGGTAGAAGGCCTGGCCATCATTTTGGGTATTGATCGCTTCATGTCCGAAGCCCGTGCCTTAACTAATTTAGTTGGTAACGGTGTAGCAACAATCGTTGTCGCCAATTGGACTGGTGAGCTCGATCACAAGCGACTGAATGCAGTGCTCAATCGCGATAGCTGGATTGAAGCACAAGAGCCTGAAGTCATTCTAGATCGTCAGCAGGATAAGATGAAGTAATGAGTGTGGTGCTTAGCTTGGCAACGCCAAGCTAAGTCCGCACAATATGAACGCTGCAGGAAGCCTCTTCGACTATCTTTGTCATCGAGGTTCTCCAGGGCGTGACTTTATTGGGCAGTCTATGCGTTGCACCAATTAAGATTAATGATGCATCATTGTCCTTGGCGAATTCCACAATTCTGCTAGCAGGGTCAAGCGCCTCCAATACATGATAAGAAATTCTTTCTGGAGGAAGCTTCAGTGGCTTAGCCCATTCCATCAGCTGGACTAAGTGTCCCCGTACAATTCCACTGGCTGTTTCGCTTTCCTGATTGCCTTCATAGGTTGGCGTACTTGCAATCGTGCTGACACAAATCAAACGACCCTCTGAGTAAGCTTGCAATAAATTTTTAGCGGCGACTTGCATCTTCAATTGAAGTGCCGCATCAGATTGGCGTGTATCAATCGCAGCAATCATGAGGGGTGAATCTTGGTTGCCAGCGCTAGGAAGGGGGCTTGGTGAGGGCTCGTAACCAGCGGCCTGAAACCAGCGAGTGAGGTTTTCCCAAAAGCTTGGTGGCTCAACTCGATCAGCGCGCTCAGTGAGCTTAAGAGACTCATGATCTAACAAAATTTGTCGCAAGCGTGCGGCACTTTGAATTCGACTGGCTGCACGAGGTTCTAGACAGCGCAGAATCACCTCTTGAAGCCAGCGTGGAATTTCTTTGCGAATCCCGCGTGGTGGAAATGGCTCAGCCCATAAACGTTTTCGAAGTCCGCCCATGGTTTGAGGGTTGCCAAATGGCAGCTCTCCGGTAAGCAGTTCATACATGATGACGCCAATCGAAAAGATATCGCTGCGATAGTCTTCACGGATACCCACGATTTGCTCTGGTGAGACGTAGGGCGCAGACCCAACACCTTTGCGCATTTCTTCTGCAAGTAGATCTGGAAAACGGGCATGGTGTGATAGGCCAAAATCAATCAGAGTGAGCTTGCCATATTCGTCAAGCAAAATATTTTCTGGCTTGATATCCAGATGAATTGCATCTTGCGAGTGAAGTGATTGAACTGCTTGGGCTAGGTCAGCGCCAATCTGAATCACCTCTTCAATACTAAATTTTTTTCCTTCTTTGATGAAGTCTTCCAGGGGCCTACCACTCACCCTTTCCATGGCGATATACGGTTGGGTCGCCATACTGCCAGCCCCCAAATATTTAGGAACGTAGGGGCTGTTGAGGGCGCGCAAAATAGTAAGCTCAGTCTCAAATCCAATTAAGCTTTCAACCGGCTGATCTTTGCCAACCCGAGGAATCTTCAGAAGAATTGGAACATCAATGCCTGCTTTTGTGGCCGAGAAGAGGCTGGCCATACCGCCACGATGAACTTCTTTTCCCAACAAGAAGCCATCAACAACCTTGCCCTCTTGAAAAATATCATCGACCGCTTCGATATCTGAGGAAAGTGGCATAGCCTATTTGCCTGTCAGCAGACGATTTGCAAGCTCTTCAGGGAGGCCTGCCCGCCTGACTTTTTCTGCTGCTGTGAAGTGGTCGTAAGGCGTGCGATGAAAGGTGAGCGACTGAGAGTCAGGCTCAAATACTGCAAAGCATGCTGCTGGGTTGCCATCACGAGGCTGCCCTAAAGAACCAACCACGCTGACCCACTTGCGATGATTCATGACTGGCACATCATCACCCGGATGTGGTGCAAAACGAATCAGCTTACCCACGGCACTTTGATAGAAGAGTGCTTGCTCATGAGCATGGCCAACAAAGGTGTAAGGCTTGCCAGAACTTTGTGCGCATTGCCAGGCGCTCATGCTGTCGGTGACGTAATTCCAGGCTTCAGGATGATGTGCGGAGGCATGGGTATAGCAAATTTGTTCTTCATGAATGATCAATGGCAAGTCTTTCAAAAACTGCACTTGAGCGGAATTGAGTTGGGTTTTGGTCCACTCAATCGCAGCGTTAGCATTGATATTCATTTGCTGTGTGTAGTCTTTAAAGATGGCTTCATCATGATTGCCGCGGACTGCGATCGCTTGCTTAGCATCTATCAGTGCAGCAATCCTATCGATTAAAGCGCTGGGATCGGCGTTATATCCAACCAGATCGCCCAGAAAAGCCATGCGTGTGACGCCCAGCTCTTTAGCCCTAGTCATGCAGGCCTCAAAGGCTTCTAAATTACTATGGAGGTCGGCAAAAAGCCCAATACGTTCGCTCATCCTTGAATGATAGGATAAAAGTAGCGGCAACTAAAGACTTGCTTGCTGCCTTGCGTCTTAATAAGGACTGGCCTCTTGATTGGGGCGATTTTTAAAGCGCTTATGAACCCAGTAATACTCTGCAGGTCTGAGCCGAATTTCTTTTTCAAAGATTTGGTTTAATCGAGCCGTATCAGCCTCGGGATCATCGCTAGGGAAGTTTTCTAGGGGTTTACTGATCGAGCAGATGTAACCGGAGTCATCTTCTTTGAGGGTGGTGATCATAGTGCAGACATCAGCCCCCGTAATTTTCGCGAGGCGCGACACGGCGGTAATCGTATTGGTTTGAATATTAAAGAAGGGTACAAAAGTAGAGTCTTTAATCCCCAAATCAATATCGGGGGCAATGATAATAAAACTACCTTTACGAATCTCGCGAATCAATTCCATCGAGTTGCCTTGTCGGTCAATCGAATTGCCACCAAAGCGATTGCGCCATTCAATAATTTTTTGATTGAAGAAGGGGCTCTTCATTTTCTGAAAGAATCCGGAAGTGCGGGGCCAATCATGGGTTTTGGAAAGAGCGCTCAATACAATGCTGCCCTCTATGCCGGTGAAGTGCATGTTTACCAAGATACGTGGTTTACGACTGGCAAGGTTTACTTCAGATTGCACTTCAATCATGTCGCTCACTTGTTTAGCGCTGCCGAGCCAAATGATACTTTTCTCCACCAGGCTGCGGCCGAGGAGGCGCCAATGTTTTTGACTTAACTGATTTATTTCATTGGGGCTTAACTCGGGGAAACACAAACTCAAGTTGGTCTTCACTACGCGATTGCGCTCACTTGGTAGGATGGCGGCAATGCTACCGAGCAGATATCCAAGATTGACGAGCAGCCTGTAGGGGAGAGCTGAAAGAAGCTTTAAAAAACTAACTGCAAGCTGATTTGAAAGATTTTTCAGCAACTAGCTAGACTCATTCTCATAACGCAGCAGAGTTTTTTCGTAACGCACTTTCATTTCCTCTGGAGAGCTAATTGACATTCCTAAATCATTTACTAAGCCAGTCTCTAGGCGGTACGTCCAACCATGAACAGTGAGGTCTTGACCCCTTAACCATGCATCTTTGACGATGGTTGTCTCGCAAACATTGATCACTTGTTCAATGACATTGAGCTCGCATAAACGGTCTTGGCGTTTTGGCGTAGGCAGTACTTCACCTAAATAACGTTCGTGTTTTTGGTGAACGTCTTTAACATGACGTAACCAATTGTCCGCTAGACCAACACGGCGATCACTCAATGCGGCGTGGACGCCGGCGCAGCCATAATGACCAACAACGAGAATATGTTTTACTTTTAGCAAGTCAATGGCAAATTGAATCACCGATAAGCAATTTAAGTCAGTGTGGACAACGACGTTGGCTACATTGCGATGAACAAAGAGTTCGCCAGGTAGTAGATCAACAATTTCATTGGCAGGAACGCGGCTGTCAGCACAGCCAATCCAAAGATACTCAGGGGCTTGCTGAGAGACCAGGCGCTTAAAAAATTCAGGATCTTCTTTCACCATCGCCTCGGCCCAGGCGCGATTATTGGCAAAAAGACTGTTTAGGGATTCAGAGTTTTTGATTGGCATAATTTAAGTTTAAAGTACTTTGATGACGCCGACTTGGATTAAACAAACCCCCACTGGGATTGTGCTTAGTATTTATTGCCAGCCTGGAGCTAAGCTCACGAAGGTAGTGGGGCTTTTTGATACTTGCTTGAAGATCTCTTTACAAGCCCCAGCAGTTGAAAACCAAGCCAATGAAATGCTGCTAGCTTGGCTGTCCAAGCAATTAAAAATTCCTCAAAAGCAAATTCAGTTTATTTCTGGTCAGAACAGTCGAAAAAAGCGGATTGAAATTTGGGGCTCTATCACCCCTGAGCAGATTACCCAAGCCCTGATGCCCAAGTAAAGTTTAGGACTTACTCACCAAAATAGGGCCCACAAAATACCCAGAATTAAGACCCATTTACCGATGTAATAAACCGGTCGATGTTTGGCTTTAAGCTGCTTTGCCAAACTTCTCAGATGGTAGAAATACTTGAAAAGGACATTTACAAAGCCAACTTTTTCACCCTCAACATTCTGCGAGGATGCCGCACTCATGACGTACTTGCCAAACAAGCGATTAAAGATGCGCATGAATGGAGTATATAAAGGCCTTTCAACATCACAGAACAAGACGATACGCTGATGATCGGTTTGATTGGCCGCAAAGTGAATAAAGGTTTCATCGAACATGACCGCCTCCCCCTCTTTCCAGTAGTAGGATTGACCATCTACGTCAATAAAGCACTTAGGGTCATTGGGCGTTACTAAGCCCAAGTGATAGCGTAAGGAGCCTGCATAGGGGTCGCGATGGCGCACTAAAGTAGCGCCCGGGGGGAGAGAAGCAAACATCGCTGCCTTAATTGAGGGAATCGATTTCAGTAACGCCAGGGTTTTTGGGCACGCCGCAATAGCGGAAGGCATTTCTTTGCCATACCAACAGAGATGAAAGCGCTTCCAGCCCGTTCGGAAAAAAGAGTTGAAGCCTAGATCGTTATAGCCAGTTGCTGCAGCAATGGCCCCATCGGCATTTAAAGAAAGTGCTTCTTGCCGAATGGTTTCCCAATGCGCTTTGAGGGGCGCTAAGTCTGGAAACTGGTCCACTGGAATATAGGCTGTGGGCTTAATCTTTGAAAAAAGATAGAGCATGCAATTGATTGGGGCCAGTAGCACCTGGTAATCCATCAGAGAGCGGACAAGTCCAAAACGGACTTTGCCCCGAAAATAAACGTAGAGCGCAGAGACCACAAAAATTAAAAAGATGATGTGACGTGTTTGCATGAGATTGGGCTGATTTATATGGATTTATTCATTTTAAGTTGCCTAATCTAAACTATTCATCTATTTCTTCATTGAGTATGCTCAAATTAGAGTTTATTAGAACCGGCAAAGGAAATGGCAAATGAATCGATTTCTGAAATGGCTCTTAAGCCTTGTTTTAATTGGGTTTGTAGGCCTTTTTGCCTACACTTGGGCAATGCTCAATTGGTCCTACGCCACTGGGGAGAGGGCCGGTTATGTCCAGAAATTCTCCAAAAAAGGCTTTATTTGCAAAACCTGGGAGGGGGAGCTAGCAATGGTATCGATGCCAGGAACAATCGCTGAAAAATTCTTCTTTACGGTGCGCGATGATGCAGTCGCCCAAAAATTGAATGCTAATCTTGGCAATAAAGTGGTTGTGAAGTATGAGCAACACATCGGTTTGCCAACCAGCTGTTTTGGCGAAACAGAATATTTTGTTTCTGGTGTGGAAGCTGTTCAAGAGTAAAAACTATTTCGCTTTCACTTTAATTTTGTAATTTTTTGTGGTTAAAATCACCTGAGCGCAATCTGCGCCGACATCAATATTAATAAGGAGCTTCACTTGAATAAAGCAGAACTAATCGCAGCGATTGCTGACGATGCTGAGATCTCAAAAGCCAAGGCTGAATTTGCATTAAATTCCGCTATTGAGCACATCATTAAAGCTGTTACTAAGGCTGATTCAGTTCAGTTGATTGGTTTCGGTACTTTCTCATCTGGCAAACGTGCTGCACGCATGGGCCGCAATCCAAAAACTGGTGAGCCACTCAAAATTGCTGCAGCTAAAACTGTTAAGTTCTCTGCTGGTAAAGCATTTAAAGATTCAGTAAATAAGCGCAAGAAGTAATTCGCACTTATGTGAAAAAAGCCCGGTTCGCCGGGCTTTTTTATTATCTACTTACCCTGTTAGGGCTTAGCTCTGCACTAGGCGGCGATGCCGATGAATGCTCATCAGGATGCCCGCCCCAAATCCAAGCGTCACTAAGGCTGTACCGCCATAGCTAATAAAGGGAAGCGGTACACCAACTACTGGTAATAAACCGCTGACCATGCCAATGTTGACAAAGGCATAGGTAAAGAAAATCATTGTTACTGAGGCCCCAAGTAATCTCGTAAATAGATTGGGCGCCCCCGCAGAAATTGCCAACCCTCTTTTAATGAGGGCGAAGAAAAGAGCCAACAGGATTAAGTTACCGACTAAACCAAATTCTTCAGAGAAGACGGCAAATACAAAGTCAGTATGTTTCTCGGGAATAAATTCCAGATGAGCCTGGGTGCCCTGAAACCAACCTTTGCCAAGGAGTCCTCCGGAGCCAATCGCAATCATCGATTGAATCGTATGAAATCCTTTGCCCAAGGGGTCGCTGCTAGGATCAAGCAAAGTACAAATGCGATGTTTTTGATAGTCATGTACAAATGGCCATGTAATATCTGGAGCGCAAATCGTATTGCCGAAAATGACGATCAAGACGATTCCAAAAAAGCCTACACCTATAAATGGCAGAATCCATTTCCAAGGGAGTCCTGCCAAAATAATCACATACATTCCAGCAGCAAAAACTAAGAGCGCGGTGCCTAGGTCGGGTTGACGGGCAATCAAAAAAACAGGGATCGCTAAGATCACTCCGGCAATTCCATAATCCCAGCCCTTTTGAATACCCTCTCTTTTTTGAAAGTACCAAGCGAGCATCAGTGGCATTGCAATTTTCATAATTTCTGAGGGCTGAATGACTACGCCAATATTGAGCCAGCGCCTTGCACCCTTTTTAATTAAGCCAAAGGCAGCTACTGCGACTAAGAGCGCAACTCCTAGGCCATATATCCAAACTGCTGCTAGTTCTAGCCACTTTGGTGGAATGCGTGAAACGATCCACATCACTACAAATGAGAGTGCAAGATTTCGCAATTCATCTTCAATGCTGACAGGCGTTCCTTGGCTGGCTGAGAGGAATGTACAAAAACCCATGATTGCCAGACAAAGCAATATCAAACCTAGACGTTGATCTAGCCCTGAAGAAAATCTTAATAAGAGGGACCGAATTTTTTTTAAGGGGCTCTTTTCCATTCGGGAATCTCTTTAGGCCATTTGCCGTCTATGTAGTAATCCAGTGCTTTGCGTGCAATTGGTGCGGCATATTGTGCGCCAAAGCCGGCATTTTCTACCACCATTGCAATCACGATAGTGGGCTTATCAGCTGGGGCAAAAGCAATAAACAAAGCATGATCTCTCAAGAATTCAGCGGTAGCGCCATGTTTATATTCTTTCGAATTTAAGCTAAACACCTGTGCTGTACCCGTTTTGCCGCCAGCTACATAGTCTGCCCCCTGAAAGGCTGCTGCAGAGGTGCCTGAGCGATTTACTTCAATCATGGCATTTTTAATCACTGCAATATTTTCTGGATTGAGATCAATGCGGTAGCTCTCCTTTGGCGTTGTGAGCTCGCGACGACGAGTAAAGGGATCTTCAATCGCCTTTACAAGGTGAGGTTTCATAACCACCCCATTATTGGCCATATTGGCCATCGCATGGGCTAATTGCAGAATCGTGAAGGCGTTGTATCCCTGACCAATGCCTAAGGAAATCGTTTCACCTTCGTACCATTTTTGTTGCTCAGGTTTTTTGAAGGTATTTTTTTTCCAATCCGTAGACGGTAAAACACCTTTCGCTTCACCCTCTAAATCAATTCCAGTGATTTGGCCAAAGCCAAAAGGTTTCATAAACGTCGCAATCATATCTACGCCCATATCGCGCGCAAGCATGTAGTAGTAAGTGTCGCAAGATTCAACAATCGACTTTTGCATGTCTACCGTACCGTGACCACCCTTTTTATCATCGCGAAAGGTATGGTTACCAAAATCAAAATAGCCTGGATCAAAAATAGTTTGTGAAGGGGTGCGTTTTTTATTCTCTAGTGCCGCCAACGCCATGAAAGGCTTGTAAGTCGATCCGGGCGGATAAATTCCTTTTAAGGGGCGGTTATAGAGAGGTTTGGATGGAGAGTCATTGAGCTCTTTCCAAGTGACTGCATCAATACCTTCAACAAAGTCATTTGGGTTGAAGTTGGGCTTTGAAACAAAGGCTAAGATATCCCCAGTTTGGGGTTCAATCGCTACAAATGCACCACGAAAATTTCCATACAGCTGTTCAACCAAGTATTGCAACTTGATGTCCACGGATAGGACAATATTTTTGCCTGGGATAGAGGGCGAGCTTGATAAGGTTCTTACTGGCCTACCACCAGCGGTAATTTCCACTTGATCGTAACCGGGAACCCCGCGCAAAACGCTTTCATATTTTTGTTCTAAGCCAATCTTCCCAACATATTGAATGCCGGGCAAGAAAGAAGTCTGTAGTGCATCGGGATCATCTGCTTTTGCATCACCGATCTCTGCTTGCATCCGCTCCTTATCTTTTTGCGAGACGCGCCCGATGTATCCAATTAAATGTGAGGCTAATTCGTTGTAGGGGTACTCACGAAAACTTCGGGCCCGAATATCTACTCCAGGAAAGCGGTAGCGGTTTGCCATAAAGCGAGCCGTTTCAGTTTCATTAAGCATCGATCGCAAGGGAAAGGTGCCCATATTGCGCGAGTCTTCCAGCGAGCGCTTAAAGTTGCGACGATCTCGCGGAGAAATTTGTATGACTTCCGATAGCTGATTAATCAACTCATCAATATTGCCTTTAACTTCTTCGGCATTAACCTCGAGTGTTAGTGCAGAGTAGTTTCGGCCAATCACAATTCCTGAGCGATCAATCAGAAGACCGCGATTAGCTGGAGCGGGTACCAATGCAATGCGATTATTTTCAGCAAGCAGCGAGTATCTACCGTGTTGAATCAGCTGCAGCCAAACTAGTCGAACACCCAGCAATGCAAAACAAACTGTAACGAACAAAGTCGCAATGTGAATGCGCTTTTGAAATGAATCGAGATTGGGTTTTTTGAAAGAAACCATGCAGCTTCTTAAAGTGGCCGAGTGTGATCTATGTCTATCGGTCTGCGCTGAGGTGCGAGCAGAATACGTGTTGCGAGCGGCCACAGCAGGGCCTCAATAAAGGCTTGAATTGCACCAGTAAGTGCCCACCAAATGATTTCTCCGCTCAAGATCCAATGCATGATCAAAGGAAATAACGCTACTAGTAAAAAGATCGGCAAGAGATGGAGCGCTTGAGATGCCACACTCAGAGCTACGATCCGCTTTTGCCAAGCAATTGCGATATACGCGACTAGTGCATAACTAAAGGCATGTAAGCCTAGCAAATCCGAGTTGTGGACATCCATCAGTAGGCCAAAGATAAATGCCCAAGTCACGCCGATGTAGCGGTGTTGATGAATATTCCAAAAAATAATGCATACGATTAGCCAGTCTGGCACCCATCCATAATTGCCAATCGGAAGTAGGTTGAGTAACAGGGCACAAAACAAGCTAAAGTAAATAAATACCGGATTAACCGGCCGCAGAATGTATCCGCTTTCAAGATCGATCATGGCATCCCCCTGGAGCGGGTTTGGCGACGCCCTGGTGCGGTGTTCGTCGTTGCTGCATTTCCACCAAACTTACTATTGAGATTAGGCGCCTTAGCATCCCACTGAGGGTCGTAAAGGAAGGCTAGTGCCTGGCGGTAGCGATTAACAGCAGCTATGGGCACACAAAATACATTCGATGAGTTCTTCTCGGTATTGCGCTCGATACGGCTAATGACAGCAACGGCAAACCCCGGAGGGTAGACGCCGTCAATGCCCGAAGTGATTAAGATGTCACCCACCTCCAAATCGCTGGCAACAGGGAGGTAACGAAGTTCTAGTGGATTGCCGCGACCAGCACCAAAAACAGCAGCGCGTAAGCCATTTCGAGCCACTTGGACTGGCACCGCAAAGTCGCGGTCCTCTAGGAGCGAAACTTCAGCTGAGTGATCATATAAGCGCACCACTTGACCCAGTATGCCGGCATCATTTGCAATTGGATTGCCGAGCTTCAATCCATCGTCACTTCCACGATTAATTACTACGCGTTGAGAAATCGGATTGGGTGGATTAAAGAGAATTTCTACGGGGAGTGTTTTGAACGCAAGCTGCTTTTGTAAATCCATGAGCTGGCGAAGATTTTGATTCTCAATCAATAAAAACTCAGATTGATTTGCCAGCAACGCAAGCTCAGCTTGACGTGCTTTGAAAACTTGATTTTCTTGCTCTAGCGTACCGCGCGTAGTGAAGTAATCGGTGCCGGCTTGATACACATTGCGGGGCGTGAGCATGATGTATTCAAGGGGACGCAAAACCCAATTTACATTATTGCGAATCGGATCCAGCGTCTTGAATCGATAGTCAATCAGCATCAGTGCAATGCTGATTGAAAGACAGACGATCAATTTGACTAAGGCCGGAATGCCTTGTCTAAAAAGAGGTGGAGCGCTATATTGCAATGCCCTGATCGATGTGAGAAGTGTTTACTCTTGCGAGAATACTCCGCCTAGCTTGTCCATGCGCTCTAGAGCAATACCAGAGCCACGCGCTACGCAGGTCAAAGGATCTTCCGCAACATGAATGGGCAGCCCTGTCTCTTCAAGCAACAGGCGATCAAGGTCACGCAATAGTGCACCACCACCTGTCAACATCATGCCGCGTTCGGCAATGTCCGATGCCAACTCAGGAGGTGTTTGCTCGAGCGCTGCTTTAACTGCGGTCACAATTTGATTGAGTGGATCGGTCAATGCTTCCAGGATTTCATTGCTGGTAACAGTAAAGCTGCGAGGAATACCTTCTGAAAGATTGCGACCCTTGACTTCCATCTCACGCACTTCAGTGCCAGGGAATGCAGAGCCAACCGTCTTTTTAATCAGCTCAGCAGTTTGCTCGCCGATCAACATGCCGTAGTTACGGCGAATGTAGTTGGTAATGGCTTCATCAAACTTGTCACCACCAACACGAACCGAGCCTTTGTAAACCATGCCACCCAAAGACATCACGCCAACTTCAGTGGTGCCGCCACCAATATCCACCACCATTGAACCTGCCGCTTCCGAAACTGGCAAGCCTGCACCAATCGCTGCAGCCATGGGTTCTTCAATTAAGAAGACTTGTGAGGCGCCGGCCCCAAGAGCCGATTCGCGAATAGCACGACGCTCAACTTGAGTAGATCCACAAGGAACGCAAATAATGATGCGAGGACTAGGCTTGAGAAGCTTGCTCTCATGAACCATTTTGATAAATTGCTTGAGCATCTGCTCTGTGATCGTGAAATCGGCGATCACGCCATCTTTCATTGGGCGAATGGCCTCAATATTGCCGGGAACGCGGCCCAGCATGGCCTTAGCCTCTTTTCCTACTGCCAAAATGGTCTTTTTGCCATTTGGGCCACCCTCTTGGCGGATTGCCACAACGGAGGGCTCATCCAGCACAATACCCCGCTCACGCATATAAATTAAGGTGTTGGCGGTACCCAGGTCGATGGCTAGGTCATTGGCAAAGTAGTTACGGAAAAAACCAAACATGATGTAGTGGGAAAATAAGAAGTGTTAATAAATATATATAGGAATGATACTCTAGCGCCTCATGAAACTTGACGATGTTCAGCGCATTGCGCACTTATCTAGACTGGAATTAAATCCTACAGAAGCTGAGGATATTTTGCCCCAGCTACAAGCTGTTTTTTCTCTAGTGGAGGAGATGCAGGCCGTAGATACTGCGGGGCTAGAGCCTTTGGCACACCCTATCCTCTTTTTGCGTGAGTTAGCCCAGGCTTTGAGGGTGGATCAGGTCACCGAATCCGACCATCGTACGGAAAATATGCTTTCTGCGCCAGCGCAACAAGACGGCTATTTCTTAGTTCCCAAGGTGATTGAATGAGTTGGCATAAAACCCCGATCACCCTGATGGCAAAGGCCCTGGAAGCCAAAGAGGTTTCTAGTACCGAGCTAACACAGTACTTTTTGGATCGCATTTCAGCGGGTAAGGCATTCAACGCTTATCTAGACGTGAATCCCGAGCTTAGCCTTGCGCAAGCTGCTCAGGCCGACTCCTTAAGGGCCGCAGGTAAGGCCAGTAAATTAACGGGTATTCCTATTGCCCACAAAGATGTCTTTGTAACGAGGGGCTGGAAGTCCACTGCAGCCTCAAAAATGCTGGAAAACTACCAAAGTCCGTTTGATGCCACTGTGGTTGCTAATCTGGGCATTCCAGACCAGGCCAATGGTCATGGGGCTGGAATGGTTTGCCTGGGCAAGACCAATATGGATGAGTTCGCCATGGGCTCATCCAATGAAAACTCCGCTTACGGCCCAGTTTTGAACCCCTGGAATACAGAATATGTGGCGGGAGGCTCATCAGGCGGTTCAGCTGCAGCTGTAGCCGCTGGTCTGGCGCCGATTGCGACCGGTACCGATACTGGTGGATCCATTCGTCAGCCTGCAGCTTTTTGTGGATTGACCGGCATTAAACCAAGTTATGGGCGCGTATCCCGTTACGGGATGATTGCTTACGCTTCTTCCCTCGATCAAGCTGGACCAATGGGAAAAAGTGCCGAAGACTGCGCATTATTGCTTTCAGCGATGTCGTCGCACGATCCGCGCGACTCGACTTCTTTGGCAGATTCTGGCGAGGATTACAGCCGTTATCTCCAGCAGGATTGGCGCACAGGAAATGCAAACCCTGCAAAACCCTTAGAAGGTTTGCGGATTGGCATGCCAGCAGAATTTTTTGCAGAAGGGCTATCCGAAGAGGTCGCCAAGTCTGTCCAGGCGGCAGCAAAATTATTAGAAAGTTTGGGCGCCCAGATAATCGAAGTCAGCCTGCCAAAGACCAAGTTGTCCATCCCGGTCTATTACGTTTTGGCGCCTGCAGAAGCTTCAAGCAACCTAAGCCGCTTTGACGGTGTGCGTTATGGCTATCGCGCCAGTGAGTATCGCGATCTCAATGACATGTATAAAAAATCTCGCACTGAAGGTTTTGGTGCTGAGGTCAAGCGCCGTATTTTGATTGGTGCCTATGTGTTGTCTCATGGTTATTACGATGCTTATTATTTACAGGCTCAAAAAATTCGGCGGATTATTGCTGCTGATTTTCAAACCGCATTTCAGAGTTGCGATGTGATTCTGGGTCCAGTTGCGCCGGATGTTGCTTGGCGTCTAGGCGCAAAGTCAAAAGACCCCTTGCAGATGTATTTAGAAGATATATATACCTTGTCGGCAAATCTAGCGGGACTCCCAGCAATGAGCGCTCCTTGCGGATTTAATTCACAGAATTTACCAATTGGCATGCAGTTGATTGGTAATTATTTTTCTGAAGCTCGCTTATTGCAAGTTGCTCACCACTACCAGCAAGCCAGTGATTGGCATTTGCGTCAAGCAAGCGAGGTGGCATGATGCAATGGGAAGTCGTTATCGGGTTAGAGACCCACACACAGTTACAAACGCAATCCAAAATTTTTAGTGGCGCGAGCACACGCTTTGGTGCTGGACCAAACACGCAAGCCTGTCCAGTTGATCTGGCCTTGCCCGGTGTCTTGCCGGTACTGAACCGCGCTGCTGTTGAGCATGCCATTCGATTTGGCTTATCAATTGGAGCCAAGATTGCGCCGGCTAGTATTTTTGCCCGCAAGAATTATTTCTATCCTGACTTACCCAAAGGCTACCAAATTAGTCAGTATGAAATTCCGGTAGTCTTGGGCGGCAGCTTAGAAATCTTAGTTGGCGATGAAGTCAAAGTAATTGAATTGACCCGCGCTCATCTTGAAGAAGACGCAGGCAAGTCTGTGCATGAGGAGGGCTTTATTGGCCCCCACGGCGAAGCTTCTAGCGGCATCGATCTGAATCGTGCTGGTACTCCTCTATTGGAAATCGTCACTGAGCCAGTGATGCGCAGTGCTGCAGAAGCGGTTGCGTATGCTAAAACTTTGCATGGTTTGGTGGTATGGCTAGGAGTATGTGACGGCAATATGCAAGAGGGCTCTTTCCGTTGTGACGCCAACGTTTCAGTTCGACCAGTGGGACAAAAAGAATTTGGTACACGCTGTGAGATTAAAAATCTCAACTCCTTCCGTTTTTTAGAAGAAGCTATTCAGTATGAGATTCGGCGTCAAATCGAGTTGATTGAAGATGGTGGCACGGTGGTGCAAGAGACTCGTCTCTATGATCCTGATCGCGGTGAGACTCGCAGCATGCGCAGCAAAGAAGATGCCAATGATTATCGCTACTTTCCTGACCCCGATTTATTGCCAGTCATCATTGATGATGCTTGGATTGCAGCAGTCCGTGAAACGATGCCAGCATTGCCTGCTCAGCTACGCCAGCAATGGCAAGGTGAGTTTGGTTTGAGTCCCTATGACGCCCAACTGCTGACACAAGATCGCGATACGGCTAAATTATTTGAAGCCTTGCTGGCAATTGTTGGCAAGCCATTAGCTAAGGCCGCCGCCAATTTAATTGCCGGTGAATTTGCTTCTTCACTCAATCGTGCTGGCATCTCTGCTGCCGCTTCACCGCTGCAGGCGACTCACCTTGCTCCCTTATTACAACGGGTTGCTGATGGCACCATCTCTAACAAGATTGCTAAAGATATATTTGCGATCCTTTGGGAGGAAGCACTTTCTGGAAAACCGGTTAGCTCAGTTGATCAAATCATTGAAGCGAAAGGCTTAAAACAAATTAGCGATAGCGGTGCCTTAGAGCTCATCATTGATACAGTATTGGCAGCCAATCAAAAATCAGTTGAAGAGTTCCGCTCTGGAAAAGAGAAAGCATTTAATGCTTTGGTCGGACAAATCATGAAAGCCTCCCAAGGTAAAGCGAACCCAGGTCAAGTCAATGAGCTGTTACGTAAGAAGTTAAGCTAAAGAAAAAATAGAGAGATAGATTGATGAGCGTAATTGATAGCAAACAAGCCGAGCAAGAAGAATTAGTGGCAGAGTGGTTACGAGCAACCCCTGGTTTCTTTGAGCGCTATGCCAATCTGTTAAACGAGATTCGCCTCAAGCATCCGCACGAAGATCGCGCGATTTCTTTACAAGAGCGGCAGATGACTTTGCTGCGCACCCAAAACCAAGAATTGAATCGTCGCCTAAGTGAGATGCTCCATTTTGGCAGCCGTAATGACAAAACTCAGCAGGCACTTGTTGCTTGGCTGTTGCAATTGATGCGCGCTAATACCAAGGCTGAGGTCGAGAGTGCGGTAACGCTTGGGTTGGCAGAAGTATTTGAGGTCGATAGTGCGCAACTGCTCTCACCCCATTCTGCATTCGGTCCTTGGATCGACACTCCCTTGTGTGGATCTGCAAAAGAATTGGCAGCGGCAAGCGTAGATTTGTTGGCAACGCAAACAGCGATTGATCCAGCATGGCAAAGTATGGTTGCCATTGGCCTACCAATTGCGAAGGGCGCATCAACCCCCCAATCTCCAGCAGTGCTGCTGTTGGCTAGCAAGGATGAAACCCGTTTTACAGCGGATATGGGCGCCTTCTATTTAAAGCAGATCGCAGAACTCACTGCTGCAGCTTTAGATCGTGTTAAAGCATATGAAGACAGCAGCAGCTGAAACTCAGCCGCTTCATCCGCTGATGCAAGAGTATTTGCATGAGCTACATGTATTACGTCAACTTTCACCACATACGCTAAAGGCGTATGGCCAAGATCTTTCTACTCTGCAAAATTTTGCTGCTGAGGATGCTGTTGAATTGCTGAAAGTCAGTAATGCGCATATTCGACGCTGGGCCGGTAGGTTGCATGCCAAAGGCAAATCATCCAGAACTATTGCTAGGGGGCTATCTGCATGGCGAGGATGGTTCGACTGGATTACCGAGAAGGATGCGCGTTCAGCAAAGCACAGCTTGCTTGTCAATCCTGTAGACGATGTTAAAGCCCCGAAGCGATTGAAGTCTCTGCCCAAAGCGCTCTCCGTTGAGCAGGCTTTGGCTTTGGTTAATCAGGCGGTGCGCGAAGCCCAAGAGAAAAACGATTTAGAAACCGTTCGGGATGCAGCGCTAATCGATCTTCTGTATTCATCGGGATTGCGTCTTTCAGAGTTGTTGGGGATTGATGTATTGCAGAGCAAGGATCGCCAACAAGAGTCGGCTGGCTGGCTGGACTGGGATGCTGCTGAGGTGACAGTATTAGGAAAGGGCGGTAAGCGGCGCTCTGTCCCGGTGGGCGCCCCTGCCATGAGCTCCTTGAAGACCTGGAGAGATCTGCGTGATGCATCACCTCATGCCACTCAATCAATCGCCTTGTTTATCTCAGCTAATGGGGTTCGCCTATCACCCAGAACAGTTCAATCACGTCTGAAAAGCCTGGCGATGAGGGCGGGGCTTCCAACCCATGTGCATCCTCATATGATGCGGCACAGCTTCGCTAGTCACGTTTTGCAATCATCCCAAGATTTAAGGGCGGTGCAGGAGATGTTGGGTCATGCCAGTATCGCCAGTACCCAAATTTATACCTCTTTGGATTTCCAGCATTTAGCTCAGGCCTATGACAAAGCCCACCCACGTGCAAAAGTAGGCAAAGGCTAAGCAACTCGGTAATATATGAGTTTCCCTTTGTGGGAAATCTGAATTTTGAATGGACCTGTGATGGCATTAATTCCTGTAACAATCCTGACCGGCTTTTTAGGCAGCGGTAAAACTACTCTCCTCAAACATATTTTGACCGAGCAACACGGCAAGAAAATTGCCGTGATTGAAAACGAATTCGGTGAGGAAAATATCGATAACGATATTTTGGTTCAAGATCATCAAGAAAATATTGTGCAAATGAGCAATGGCTGCATTTGCTGCACAATCCGCGGGGACTTAGTTGAGGCCCTCAATGTGCTCTGGCAAGAGCGTAAAGACAAAAAAATCAGCTTTGATCGGGTCGTCATTGAAACCACGGGGGTTGCCAATCCAGGGCCTGTCGCACAGACCTTCTTTATGGATGATGATGTTGCGGATCACTATGTCTTAGACGCAGTGGTGACGCTGGTAGACGCTAAGCATGGCCAACAACAGCTTTCTGAGCATGAAGAGGCTCAGCGACAGGTAGGCTTTGCCGATCAAATCTTCATCACCAAAACAGATCTGGTTAGCCAGGCTGAAGTTGAGGCTCTGAAGAATCGCTTAATGCATATGAATCCCCGTGCACCAATTCAGGGGATTGCCAAAGGGATTGTTCCTTTAAATGCGGTGCTGGACCTCAAAGGCTTCAATCTCAATGCCAAATTAGACATTGATCCTCATTTTCTGGAGCAAGAAGATCATGATCACAGTACTTGTGGGCATGACCACAGCCATGATCATGAGCACCATCATCATGGCCACGACCATGCACACGATCATCATGGGCACGCAGGACACACAGATCGCATCCAGTCTTTCGTATTTCGTAGTGATAAACCCTTTGATCATCAAAAGCTAGAAGACTTCCTGGGCGGGATTTTGGAGGTATTTGGTGAGAAGATGCTGCGCTATAAGGGGGTCTTATATGTCAAAGGAAGCCCCCGCAAGGTAGTTTTTCAGGGGGTTCATCAGATGATGGGCAGCGATTTAGCCGGCCCTTGGGGCTCTGAGCCTAAACAAACCCGCATGGTCTTCATTGGGATTGATCTGCCGAAGGACACATTGCTGGCTGGCCTAGAAGGCTGCTTGGTCTGAGCCGGATTCCGATACAATCCACCGCCACAGTAAATATTGATAAAAGGTCGCAAAACTTTGGCAGAATGAGGCAATAATGCTTCAAACCCAGGAAAGAATGAAATGACGGTAAAAACAGCAACAAAACCTGCAGCAGCTAAAACAGCCAGCAAAGCAGTTAAAGGTGCCCCACTCACTGAGGACACTTTAATGAAGATGTCCGAGAAGGAGTACATGAATGCCGCTCAATTGGATTTTTTCCGTCAAAAGCTTTTAACCCTCAAAGACGATATCTTGAAGAATGCTTCAGAGACTACCGAGCATCTTCGTGAAAACATTTTGGTTCCTGATCCAGCTGATCGGGCAACGATTGAAGAAGAGCATGCGCTTGAATTGCGGACCCGTGATCGCGAACGCAAACTCTTGAAAAAAGTTGAGCAAGCCTTGGCCCGCATTGAGTCAGGAGACTACGGCTGGTGTGAAGAGACTGGCGAACCTATTGGCCTATCGCGCTTAATCGCGAGACCTACCGCGAACTTATCGCTTGAGGCGCAAGAGCGTCGCGAGCTGCGTCAAAAACTATTTGGCGAATAAATCGGTTTTCTGATGACCAATTCCTTGCCTACGCTCGCCGATATTCCGCCAATTTTGAAGGCGGAGATTCTGGCCGAAGCATTGCCATACATTCGCCAATATCACGGTAAGACTATTGTGATTAAGTACGGCGGCAATGCGATGGTTGAAGAGCGCCTGAAAGAAAGTTTTGCACGTGATGTGATTTTGCTAAAACTCGTTGGCATGAACCCGGTAGTGGTTCATGGAGGCGGACCACAGATTGATGAAGCACTCAAAAAGATTGGCAAAGTTGGCACCTTTATTCAAGGTATGCGCGTCACCGATGAAGAAACCATGGAGGTGGTTGAGTGGGTTCTAGGTGGTGAAGTACAACAAGATATCGTGATGTTGATTAATCATTTTGGCGGTCAAGCAGTTGGCTTAACTGGAAAAGATGGTGGCTTAATTCATGCTAGAAAACTACTGGTGCCTGATGAAAATAAGCGCGGTGAGAATATTGATATTGGCTTTGTAGGTGAGATTGAAGCGATTAATCCTGCGGTAGTGAAGGCCCTTCAGGATGATGCTTTTATTCCAGTCATTTCCCCAATTGGATTTAGCGAAGAGGGCCAAGCCTACAACATTAATGCAGATTTGGTGGCTGGCAAGATGGCCGAAATTTTGCATGCTGAGAAATTGGTGATGATGACCAATATTCCTGGCGTACTGGATAAGAATGGCAAGCTCTTGACGGATTTAACGGCTCGCGAGATTGATGAATTATTTGCAGACGGAACGATTTCTGGGGGCATGTTGCCCAAGATTTCCTCTGCCTTAGATGCAGCTAAGAGTGGTGTGAATTCAGTTCATATTATTGATGGCAGAATTGAACACTCCCTATTGTTAGAAATTTTGACTGAGCAAGCTTTCGGAACGATGATTCGTTCTCGATAGATATTGAATAAGCGATAAGAGATGCCAGATTCTTTGAATCCAGCGAGCAATATGGATGCTGATAAGGCGCGCAAACGTCCGCGTCCTGGCGAGCGCCGCTTACAAATTTTGCAAGTCCTTGCTGAGATGTTGCAAAACCCTAAAGGTGAGCGCGTCACAACAGCCGCTTTAGCAGCGAAGATTCAAGTCTCAGAGGCTGCCCTCTACCGTCACTTTGCCAGCAAAGCACAAATGTTCGAGGGCTTGATTGCTTTTATCGAGCAAACCGTATTCGGACTCATTAATCAAATCAATCAAAAAGAAGAGTCTGGGCTCGCTCAGGCTCGTGGCATTTTGCAAATGCTCCTGTTCTTTGCTGAAAAAAATCCTGGTATGACCAGGGTTCTGCTCGGTGATGCTTTATTACAAGAGGATGATCGTTTGCAAGAACGCATCACCCAAGTGCTTGATAGAGTAGAAGCATCTCTGAAACAGGCTTTGCGTATTGCTCAGACCCAGGGCGGAGCGTGGGCTCAGGTTAGTCAGGAAGAAGTCAGTATTCGGGCAGCCATGCTGATGAGTTTTGTTTTAGGTCGTTGGCATCGATTTGCACGCAGTGGATTCAAAAAACTACCAACCGATGCGTCTGATATTAGTCTGCGCATTCTTCTGTCCGAATGAGCGAGCTACATCTCTCTAGAAACACAATCCATTTTGCCGAGCCCTTGCCTTTGCAGAGTGGCGCCATTTTGGCTGGTTACGATTTAGTTATTGAAACCTACGGCAGACTTAATCCAGAAAAAAGCAACGCCATTTTAATTTGCCATGCCTTAAATGCATCGCATCACGTTGCTGGACCAAGTCCAGATGATCCAGAGGATATCGGCTGGTGGGACAACATGATTGGTCCAGGCAAGCCAATTGATACAGACCATTTTTTTGTCATTGGCGTTAATAACCTGGGTTCCTGTTTTGGTTCAACCGGGCCAATGAGTCTCAATCCTGCGACGGGCAAACCTTATGGCGCAGATTTTCCAGTTATTACAGTGGAGGACTGGGTTAATACTCAGGCCAGACTTGCTGATAAGTTGGGCATTCGGAAATTTGCAGCGGTGATGGGCGGTAGCTTAGGCGGTATGCAAGCCATGGCTTGGGCTATTCAATTTCCTAAGCGTATTGAACATTGTGTAGTGATTGCATCTACCCCTAAATTGAGCGCACAAAATATTGCATTTAATGAAGTGGCCCGAAATGCGATTTTGTCTGATCCTGATTTTCATGGCGGTAATTACTATGCGCACAATGTCATTCCCAAGTCAGGCTTAAAGCTGGCTCGTATGGTTGGACACATTACCTATTTGTCTGATGATGATATGGCGGAGAAGTTTGGTAGAGAGCTCCAGCGTCCAGTTGGAGAATCTAATGACTATCGCTTCAGCTTTGATGTTGAATTTGAAGTAGAGAGTTATTTGCGCCACCAGGGCGAGAAGTTTTCCAAATACTTCGACGCCAATACGTATTTACTGATTACTCGTGCCCTAGATTATTTTGATCCAGCACGCCGTTATGAGGGTAGTTTGCAGCGCGCCCTAGCGGAAGTACAGGCCAAGTTCTTAGTGGTGAGCTTTACAACAGATTGGCGCTTTCCGCCCAATCGGAGCCGAGAGATTGTGCAAGCATTACTCAGCAACAAGAGTGAAGTCAGTTATGCCGAAATCGATGCGCCGCATGGTCATGATGCCTTCTTACTAGATGATCCTCGTTATCACCATTTAATTCGGGCATATTTTGATCAAATGCATGAGGCTCGCAGATGATACGGAGTGATTTTCAGGCAATTGCCAAGTGGATAGCCCCCAATAGTCAAGTGCTGGACTTGGGCTGTGGCGATGGTAGCTTCTTGCAGTATTTGCAAGAGCAAAAACCGGTTCATGCTTATGGCGTAGAGATAGATGATTCACGAGTGCTCTCTTGCGTGCATAAAGGGCTGAATGTGATTCAGCAGAATCTTGAAGGTGGCTTAGCCTTATTTGAGAACGATAGCTTCGATACTGTGGTGCTTTCCCAAACGCTACAAACTATTCATCAAACTGAAAAGATCTTGCATGAAGTAGTTCGAGTAGGAAAAGAGTCGATCATCTCCTTCCCCAATTTTGGCCACTGGTCACATCGCCTTGCTGTCGGTTTGGGGCGGATGCCGGTATCCAAGAGCCTTCCTTATCAGTGGTACAACACGCCTAACGTGAGGGTGCTGACGGTGGCAGACTTTGAGAAACTCGCATCCAACTTAGGCCTAAAAGTCATTGATCAATGTATCTTGCATGATGGTCGTGAAGTGACTTTGTTACCTAATCTTTTTGGAAGTCTTGCCTTGTTCCGCATTTCTCGTGCTTAACTATTTCAAAATCTGTTGAGTAATATTCAGACAAGCCCCGGAGCACCCAGTAATACAAGGGCGTTTATTGCCTGTGCCTTTCTAGGCTTTGCGAGTGGCCTACCTTTATTTATTCTCTATAACTTGCTCTCTGCTTGGCTCAGGTCAGAAGGCGTAGATCTCAAGGCCATTGGTTTATTTGCCCTAGTAGGCTTTCCCTATACCTGGAAGTTCTTGTGGTCTCCTTTTTTAGATCGTTTCCCCTTGCCCTTCCTCGGAAGACGACGGGGTTGGATGCTAGTCACTCAAATCATTACGATGCTCGCAGTAATGGGAATGGGTTTCTTCAATCCCGTTTCTGAAATCTGGATCGTCGTAGGCTTGGCAGCAGTGGTTGCTTTCTTTTCAGCCAGTCAAGATATTGTGGTCGATGCCTATCGCCGCGAATGGTTAAGCGATGAACAATTAGGGTCAGGTACTGCGCTATTTGTAAACGCGTATAAGTTATCCACTTTAGTCCCTGGATCACTGTCTTTAATCCTCTCAGATTATTTGCCCTGGTCTACGGTATTCATGATTACCGGCGCATTCATCGCAATCGGGCCAATCGTCACGCTAATGCTTCCTGAGCCTAGCTTGCGTGGCACACCACCACACACTTTGCGTGAGGCAGTGCTGGAGCCATTTAAAGAATTTATTTCTCGCAAAGGTTGGGGTTTCGCATTAACTATCTTGGCATTTATCTTTCTCTATAAGTTGGGCGATTCGATGGCAACTGCCTTGGCTACCCCTTTTTATATGGACTTAGGCTTCACCAGAACACAGATTGGTTTGGTGGCGAAGAATGCAGGCTTATGGGCTAGTCTGGCGGGTGGATTTTTGGGGGCCTACTGGTTGCAGAAGATCACCATTGCGCGTGGCCTATGGATCTTTGGCGTTTTACAAGCGATGGCTATTTTAGGTTTTGCTATCTTGGCCAAGATAGGTTTAAGCCCGTGGGTCTTGGCTTGGGTGATTGGGTTTGAAGCCTTCGCAGTGGGCTTGGGCACGGCTGCATTTACCTCATTCATTGCGCAAGTAACAGACCCGCGTTATACCGCTACACAGTTTGCTTTGTTTACAAGTCTAGCTGCAGTACCGCGGACTTTCATCAATGCCATTACGGGATATATCGTTGAGGCTTTAGGTTGGTTTGATTTCTTTATTTTGTGCTTTGCTTTAGCAATCCCAGGAATGCTATTGTTAATGAAGATTGCTCCATGGAATCACACCACTGAAGTGCATCCTTCTTACGAACCTTAGATCGACCAGTCGTAATCTACGATCAGAGGCGCATGATCTGAGAAACGTTCGCTTTTATACACCGATGTTTTCTTAGCGCATTCTGCAATGGCTGGTGTCGCAATTTGATAGTCAATGCGCCACCCAACATTCTTAGCATAGGCTTGCCCACGCTGACTCCACCAGGTGTAACAGGTATCACTTGCTTTGGGCTCTAGGCGACGATAGACATCAACATAGCCGACCTTATCGAATAAGTTCGTGAGCCAAGCTCGCTCCTCGGGCAAGAAGCCCGAGTTCTTGAGGTTGCCTTTCCAATTCTTGAGATCAATTTCTTGATGGGCAATATTGACATCGCCACAGAGCACAATCTCTCGACCAGATTTTTTGAGCTTGATGAGGTGAGGCAAAAAAGTATCCAGATAGCGAAACTTGGCTTCCTGGCGCTCTTCTGAGCTCGAGCCAGATGGCATATACACCGAGATCACAGACAATTTTTTGAACCGCGCCTCAACATAGCGACCTTCCGCATCAAACTCAGCATTGCCAAAGCCGTAGATCACATCATCGGGCTGGTGGTGGGTATAAATACCGCAGCCGCTGTAACCCTTTTTTTCGGCATGATGAAAGTAGCCTTTGAGTCCACTGGGATTAAGAATCTCTTCTTCTAGGTCATCTCGTTGGGCTTTGAGCTCTTGCATACAGATGAAGTCTGCCTTTTGGGCGATTGCCCATGGCAGAAAGCCTTTTTTGGCTGCCGAACGAATACCGTTGAGGTTAGCGGAAATGATGCGTAACATGGAGGCCTATGAGCTCAAAAAATTCTAATCAAGATAACTTTATTCGTTTTGCCCTAGAAGCAAAGGTTTTGTCCTTTGGCGAGTTTAAAACTAAAGCAGGACGACTATCTCCTTATTTTTTCAATGCGGGTGGTTTCAACGATGGGAAACGTCTAAGCAACCTTGGCCGCTACTACGCGCAAGCCTTAAGCAACTCTCAAATCCAGTTTGATATGTTGTATGGCCCCGCCTATAAGGGAATTACCTTAGCCGCTGCTACTGCGATTGCACTGGCCGATCAGGGACGCAATGTACCTTACGCATATAACCGCAAAGAAGCCAAAGATCATGGCGAGGGTGGGTCACTCGTGGGAGCCCCAGTGCAAGGCAAGGTTGTGATTGTGGACGATGTTATTTCCGCAGGAACATCTGTCCGTGAATCGGTTGATTTGATTCGTTCGGCAGGCGCCGAGCCAGTAGCGGTATTGATTGCCCTAGATCGAATGGAAAAATCCGGCACTGCAACGGATATCGGCAAAGAGTCTGCGGTGCAGGCGGTGGAGCAAGAGTTTGGCTTACCAGTGATTGCCATTGCAAACCTGACAGACCTGATGCGTTTTTTGGAAGCCTCCAGTAATACCGAGCTCGCTCATTATCTGCCCGCTGTTAAAGCCTATCGCGATCAGTACGGTGTGTAGCGCTTAATTCAGCTCTATTTCACCTTCAAAGACGGTAGTCGCGGGCCCAGTCATGATGACGGGTTGAGCAACGCCATCGACAAATCCCTTCCAGGAAATTTGGAGATCACCACCGCGAGTGTGAACTTTAACGGGTGAGTCTAAAAGGGCGCGGCGAATACCAGACACTACTGCCGCGCATGCACCAGTGCCACAGGCCAGCGTTTCTCCGGCGCCGCGTTCAAAGACCCGCAATTTAATTTCATGGCGATTCAGAATCTGCATATAGCCTGCATTAACTCGCTTAGGAAAAGCGGGATGCATTTCAATCGAGGGGCCTTCAATACGAACTGGAGCGCTGTCAACATCCAGTACAACCTGAACCGCATGGGGATTGCCCATCGATAAAACAGCAATCCAGTCATCGTGAGCGCCGGGATTTTTCCCAATGGGTAGTGCATAGAGCGTCTCATGAAACTCTTGCTTACTAGCAATGCCTTCAGGACTAAATGGAACTAAGGCCGGCTCAAAAATGGGGGCACCCATGTCTACTTCAACATCACCACTGTCGAGAGCTCTAAGGCTAATGACGGTATGAGCTACTTCAACTTGCAGTGGATTTTTTTTCGAGAGACCCTGCTCGTGAACATAGCGGACAAAACAGCGGGAGCCATTACCGCATTGTTCCACTTCGCCACCATCCGAATTAAAAATGCGATATCGAAAATCTGCATCAGATCGAGTCGGTTTTTCAATTAACAGAATTTGGTCAGCACCAATTCCAAATTGACGATTAGATAAAGCGCGCCATTGATCCTGAGTAATCTTGCTCAAGTCCTGGTCAATGCCATTGACGACAATGAAATCATTACCGGCACCATGCATTTTGGTGAAGCGCAGTTTGCGTGATGAGGTATTCAAAATACAAAGTCCTTCAATTAAGAGTAAAGGCTTGGCTCGCCTGGCGGCCGATGTTTAAATCGCTTATGAACCCAATAGTACTCTGCCGGCCTTTCTCTCACAAGCTCTTCGATGTAATGATTTAAGCGTGCGGTATCGCTCTCTACATTGTCAGAGGGGAAGTTCGGCAAGGGTGCGCTGATATGGCAGGTATAGCCATTACGATCAGCGTTAAGAGTAGTAGTCATTAGACAAACCTCAGCACCACTTAATTTAGCTAAACGGGATACGGAAGTGATCGTATTCGTTGGAATACCAAAGAAGGGTACG
>Ga0364908_10076_pt1 | contig 35896 bp, 26 predicted proteins | sample ExccelJu500002D4_2_FD_206965 | JGI IMG/M metagenome (GOLD analysis project Ga0364908, IMG submission 206965) | Enriched cells from Trout Bog Lake Hypolimnion, Wisconsin, USA - BchlTB.July02.5000.02.D4 | ecosystem: Environmental > Aquatic > Freshwater > Lake > Hypolimnion/Profundal zone | place...
ACCATCGCCAAAGTAGTCATCAAGATCGGCCTTAAACGTGTCGGACCTGCCTGAAGGATAGCCTCTTCTTTGGATAAGCCCTCTCTTGTGCGCAAAGTATTGATGTAATCGACTAAAAGGATCGCATTTTTTGTCACCAATCCCATAAGCATGATGATGCCGATGATGGTAAAAATACTCATCGTCATTTGCGAAAGCACGAGAATCCCTAAACAACCAATGATGGAAAAAGGCAGCGAAAGCATGATGATGAAAGGCTGGAGAAAGCTTTCAAATTGGGAAGCAAGCACCATATAAACGATGATGACAGCCAATCCAAGAGCCAAAACCAGATTTTTAAAAGATTCTTTCATCGATTCGGCATTACCGGAAAATTTGATGCTATAGCCGGAAGGGAGAGGTTGCTGCTCGATAAATGCCGTCATTTCATTGATGGCTTCTCCGAGGACTTTTTTGCCTTCCTTCAAGTTGCTGAAAAGAGAGATTATCCTGAAACGATTATGCCTATCGATCTGAACAGGACCCTGCTTTTCTTGAATATCGACGAGGCTATCCAATTTCATTAAGTCACCTTTGGCATTGCGCACCGATAAGTTGGTGATATCTTGGATTTTATTTCTAAAACCATCCTGCAAGCGCACACTAATTTGATAACGGCTTCCGTCAGCGCGGAATTTATTGATATTCACCCCGCCGATCAGCGACTTGATCTCTTGTGAGATTGCGGCAGGCGTGACTCCTACAGAAGCTGCTTGATCGCGTTTAACTAAAACATCGATTTCCGGCTTGCCTTTTTCATAAGAAGAATCAATGTCGACATACCCGTCGCTATTTCTCATTTTTGCCAGGAAAACTTCGGCAATATCTTCGATCTTGTCTAGATCGATGCCTTTGACATCTAATTGCAGAGCAGCAAATTTTTTTCCTCCTCCGGATATTTGAGGAACAGGTTCAATACTTATTTTGATATTATCGAAGGTGGCCAGCTTTTCGCGAACCCATTTCATCGCGTCTTTTTGACTCATGATGCGTCGCATATTTTTATCAGTCATTTTAACAAAAATGGAGCCCTCATTGACTTTGTTGAAGCTGTCGGTGCCGATGGCCACAAACGTGTATTTAAGCCAAGGCTCGTCTTTTATCTTAGTCCGTATGTCATTCAAAATGGCATCGGTTGCCGACAATGTTGACCCAAGAGGTGTTTTGACCTTTATAAAGAATTCATTACGGTCTTCTAAAGGAATAAATTCGGAACGAATGAATTTGCTTAAGAATAAGGTTGTGATTAAAACGACCACAGCTATCGATAAGGTTGTTTTGCGCCATTTCAGCGCTTTTGAAAGAACAATAACATAGGCACTGTCGAGAGAGTTTAAAACAGCATCGAGAGACTTAGAAAATTTCCCTTTTGGCTGAGAAAGCTTTAAAAAACGGGAGGCTAATAAAGGTGTTAAGGTAAATGCCACAAAAAGGCTGATCAAAACTGAAAAGGATACCGTCATGCCAAACTGATAGAAAAATCTTCCAATCATTCCTTTCATGAAAGCTACCGGAAGAAATACAGCGATGAGCGACATTGTAATGGCAAAGGCTGCTAAACCGATTTCTTGCGTGCCTATGATAGCAGCATCTTGAGGGCCTTTTCCTTTTTTAAAGTGGCGATAGATGTTTTCGATAACGACAATAGCATCATCGATGAGAATCCCTATGGATAATGACAAAGCTAACATCGTCATCGTATTCATTGTAAAATTCATCAAATGCAGAAGAATGAAGGTTGAAATCACACTGACAGGGATAGCAAGAGCGCTAATTAAAGTGATTCGCAGGTTTTTCAAGAAAATAAACACTATAAGCACTGCTAACAAGCTTCCAAATACAAGATGGAATTGGATTTCCTCTATAGAATGTTCAATAAAAACCGAAAGGTCTTGGGCGACTTCTATTTTTATTTTTTGAACGGATAGCTCTTCAGCTAATTTTTTCAATTCAATTTTTACAGCATTAGCGACAGATACGGTATTGGTTCCCGATTGCCTTCTTACAAGGAGAGCCACGGCTTGAGTGTTGTCAAGACGAGCAATGGTTCTTTGCTCTTCTAATCCGTCGACCACTTCTCCAAGATCAGTAATTTTTATCGGATATTCGTTTCGGTAAGCTACGACGATATTTTCTAATTTTTTTGCCTCGGCAAACTCGGCTTTGGTTTTAATTGATAATTCCTTTTGCCCCATTTCGAGGCGTCCCCCGGGAAATTCAATATGCTGTTCTTTTAGAGCTCGGATGACATCTTGTACGGAAATGTGAAATCCTTCCAATTTGAGCGGATTTAGCAAAATCCAGATATTGCGATCTTGTTTGCCGACAATTTTTATTTGTCCTACCCCAGGTACTTGTTGCAGCCGATCTTTGATCGTTTTATCAGCAATATGAGAAAGGCTTTGCATAGGCATGTCACCGGAGACCACGACAGCCATGATAGGCGCTGCATCGATATCGAATTTTTCTATGACAATATCTTTTAAATCATCGGGCAATTCTTTACGGATTGTTCCCAGCTTGGCTTGGACCTCTTGGTAAGCAACATCGACATTTTTTTCTAAATCAAATTCGATGACAACCTGCGATATCCCTTCAGCGCTTGTCGATCTGAGATGCTTGATCGAACTGATGGTCGAAAGAGCTTCTTCAATGACCTCCGTGACAGTTTTTTCCATGGTCTCCGGATCGGCTCCGGAAAGCGTAGAAACAACCGTGATGACAGGAAAGTCGATTTTGGGAAAAAGGTCTACACCCACATCTTTAAATGCGATCAGGCCAAATATTGTTAGCCCAAACATTATCATAGTGATAAAGATAGGGCGCTTTATCGAAAGATTAGAAAGAATCACGGGCGGCTTCCTTTAATGGTGACTTTTACCAGGGATCCTGGACGTATCATTTTATCTTTGTTTTCAATTAAGGCGCGGCAGCGCAGAGAGTGTGTATTTTCATCCAAACAGGGATAAAAAAGATCAATTTGTGCTTCAGAACCTTTCAGAAGAGATCCTTCAATTTCATATTGGAGAGGATTGCCTTTTTGAACCAATCCTAAGTAAGCTTGCGAAATTGAAAATTCTAAATAGAGAGGAGAAATCGATTGAATTTCCAAAAGATGCGTTACCGGAGTTGCAGTGATCAACTCGCCAACATCTACCAATTTTTTAGTGACGATTCCATCATAGGGAGCACTAATGACGGTTTCATCGAAATTGGCTTTAGCTCGATTGTAACTTTCCTGAGCTTGTTTAACAGTCACTACAGATTGTTCATACTTGGACTTGGCATCTTCGAATCTCTTTTGAGAAATGGATGGAGGGCTTCCATCGGGTTTTTCCCATAATTTTTGCATGCGGAGGTAGTTTTTTTCCGAATCCGCCATTTCAATTTTAGAGAATTCTAAAGCGGCATTTTTTTGATTGGCTTCAATTTCAAAACAGGTGGAATCAATTTTTATCAAAGGCTGACCTTTTTTGACTTCATCGCCAACTTCGACAAAAATCTTTTCTATACGGCCCGAAACTTGGGATCCTAGCTGGCTTTTGGAAGAAGCTTGAATGTTGCCAATGGAGGTAATTTCGAAATCTTGGCCGAAAATCCTTGAGGAGAAAATGAGAATAAAAAAAAGTAAGAAAATTTGGAAAGATTTTATGTTCATGAGCGTTCGCAACCTATATTATTCATTAAAAAACCGGTAAAGTAAGCTAAATCGATTTTAGCTTTATGAAATTCGTATAAGGCTTTGTAGTAGTTTGAATGAGCCCTTAGTAAAGAAGCTCCATCGTTAATCACTTCCGTATTGGTCACTAAGCCTTCTTCAAAATGATCTTTGGTGATATTGAGGTTTTCTTCTGCGAGTTCGATACTTTTCAAGGCCACCGGTATCTTATGAAGTGCGCTTTTAACATTTAGAAAGATTGTATGAATCTTTACTTCGATGTCTTTCTCTTGCGCTTGATAACGATACTCTAGCTCGCATAATTCCTTCTTCATGCGCTTCAGCTTGGCCCAAGTGCTACCCCCGTCATATAACGATAGCTGCATTCCAATCCCCGCATCTATTCCATGTGTGTACGGAAATGTGTAATCGGAAGTCGTGCTATAGTTTGCAAAGGCATAGATCGAAGGAAAAAGCATCCCCCTTTCGCCTTTATAACTATATTTGGAGGCATTGATTTTAGCTTGCAAAGACAAGAGTTCAGGATGATTAGCTTTAGCAAACTCCAAGACTTGATCTAGTTGCTTATCCCAAGAGACGTATTCTAAGATGTCTTCAATGTCGATTGGTTGATATAATTCGTATCCTAATAAACGATTTAATTCAGCCTGCGCAATCTGGGTATTGTGCTGAGCTTGAATCAGATCTTGTTCAAGCTGAGCTATTTGGACATCGACTGTAAGGATCTCGTTTTTATGGACAAGCCCTTGTTCGTAAAAATCTTTTGTAATGCCCTTTTGAGCATCTAAAGCTTGAATTGATTCATCGATGATCTTTTCGAATCTTTTTGCTTCCAATAAGCGGAAGAAGGTTAAGTTTAAAGCGTATAAAATTTCTTGTTTTATCCGATCTCTATCTAAAAGAGCAGATTCGTACATCATTTCTTGAGCGGTAACCAAGTTGCTTGCTCCACCAAAATTACAGATTGGGACGATCAAAGAAACTTTAGCATTTGCTTTTTTGTGTTTGTGGAAGCTTTTTGCATCACCGGCGGCTACTAAATCTGCTTCGGCATCCAATTGAGGCAAGCCTAAGCCAAAGACTTCTCGGATGCGATCTTTTTCAATCAAGGCATGTAAATCGGCAATGGACATTTTCTCGCTATTTTCCAGGGCAAGGCTTTGACATTCATCCAAGCTTAATGCAGCGCCAAGGAAAAAAGGAACAATGTTGCTAAATAGAAATAAAGCGTATATAATTTTGCGCATTTTATTAAAAGTTGTGAGATTGTAAAAAAATAAAAGATGCCTTCTTTTTAAAGTTAACATCTAAAAGGGTGTAAGTATAACAGATCAATGATCAGTGCGCAAGTGATGACTTGCTAACGGGCAGGGCAACTGTAATGTTGTTGCATAATTAAACGAACCATGAATTGCGCAAAGCGTTGGTCCAACACACACATAGTTTGGAGTGCGGCGACTCGGCGCATATGCATTAAGCTAAGCAACCGAATTATGAATGACGGGTGAGGTAATTGCAAAGCTTATGTAAAGATTCAATACAAAGGCCCGGGCTTTGCATAATGTTACACTTATTTGACCTTAAAATCCTTGGAATTTAAAGCGCATAATATCCGATTGCTTGCTGAATATAGCTGAAAAAAAGAAAGCGATCGATAAAATTACAATGAGTTCAGTACGCTTATTTTGAAGTGCTTTTTGCTCTTTGCGATGCAAATCGATTGAAGTGTTTTTTACGGGCTGGAGAAGATCTTCCTCGTTTTTAATCCAGCTTTCAACAGATATATAGTTATCGTTAAAGTTTGAGGGATTGCTCAAGGCTTGCGCCGATTTTTGAAACCATATCACTTTAAATTGTATGGATGAATTTTCTTCATTGGAGGCAAATTCTTTTAGCAAAGTATTTAAACGATTTTCGACTATCTTGCCTACGATGGCCATCATTTCCGCAAAGTATTTTTTATCTACTTTCGAAAAATTGTTAAGAGAGGAGTCTTCGTCTTGCCGATGTTCATATTTTTTTAAATTCGCCTGTTGTTCTTTCCCAAAATGTTCAATCCACTCCCCGAATGGTTGCAGTTTAGCTGCTTCTTGAGCTAATTCTTTGATCTGATTTGCCTTTTTGCTTCCCCAAATTTCAAACGAAACAAAGGTTTCCATCTTATTCTTTGGACTTAATGGAGTATTATACGGGTCTTTAATGTAGCTGCCTAAATCTTTGATAATTTTTGAGGCAATACTTACCGCGATTTGCTCTGCAAAAGCTTTGTGGTTGATTTCAAAATTGCGTTCCCAATCTTCAGATCTTTTAATGCTGTAGGTATCCTCTAAACATTTGCTAATATTGAGTGTTGGTAGTTGAGGATTTAATGAGTTCATTTGATTTTCCTTTGTTGGGATTTGGGTTCTAATTCAAAAACATAGGAATCTAGCATTTTATATTTTTTACTACAATGATTTTTTTAAAATTCATCGACGAATAAGCTAAATCCATGTTTTTCCATGTTCTGAAGTAATTTCATGTGTAATCCTAAGTGAAAGCGGCGCCGAGTCGCCGCACTCCTCACGCGGATTACCAAGTTAAGGTTAATTGACTACCCGCTTGATACTTCCCTAACCCCCTACTTCGACAAGGTCGGCAACAGAACTTTCTTCTTGTTGCTTAGATGCATTTTGAGGACGCTTTTCTTTATAATGATGTAAAACCAACCCTTCGAGCTCTTCTAAAAGCTTAGAATTGTTTTTCAATTCTTCACGCACTGCTTCTCTTCCCTGGCCGAGGCGTTGTCCTTTATAGCTAAACCAAGCACCTTTTTTATCGATAATACTGTATTCGGTTGCCATATCGATGACAGAGCCAGTTCTGGAAATTCCTTCATTAAATAAAATATCGAACTCAGCAATTTGGAAAGGAGGCGCCATCTTGTTTTTAACGACTTTTACTTTGACGCGGTTGCCCACTTCATTGCTGTCATTGCCTTTAATGCCTGCCATGCGGCGAATATCCAAACGGATCGATGAATAAAATTTTAATGCACGACCCCCCGTGGTGGTTTCAGGACTGCCGTACATGACGCCGATTTTTTCGCGGATCTGGTTGATAAAAACGGCGCAAGTGTTGCTTTTGGATAGAGTTGCTGTGAGTTTGCGCAGAGCTTGCGACATCAACCGTGCTTGCAGACCAATGGATGCATCGCCAATTTCCCCTTCAAGCTCAGATTTGGGAACTAAGGCAGCAACCGAGTCGATGACGATCACGTCGACGGCATTGGATCGGGCGAGCGTCTCGACGATATTCAAAGCTTCTTCACCGCAATCCGGCTGAGAAATCATCAATTCATCGAGATTAATTCCGATTTTAGCTGCGTAACTAGGATCTAACGCGTGTTCGGCATCGATGTAGGCTGCAAGGCCGCCATTGCGCTGGGCATTGGCTACGATATGAAGAGCTAAGGTTGATTTTCCGGATGATTCGGGACCAAAAATTTCGACGACACGTCCGCGTGGAACACCACCGATGCCAAGTGCTGCATCCAATGCCAAGGCACCCGTTTTGATTACGCTGACCTCGCGGTCGGCAGAATGTTTGCCAAGGGACATGATTGCTCCGTCGCCGAATTGCTTCTTAATATGGCTGACGGCAAGGTCTAAGGCTTTTTTACGTTCTAAGTCTTGTTGGGCCATGAGATAACTCCTATTTTTCTAAAATTGGACAATAATACCATTAAATGAGTCATGATAACGGATTGAGAATTCGGAATCCAGAATAGAAAAAAGATACAGGGCAATTGCATTATAATCATCGATCTTATATGGATAGCCTCGCTTTATATATTCCCTCTCTCTGTGGTCTCTGTGGGTTCTGTGGTATATAATTTTACACAAACTCTATCTATTTCAGCGTTTTGTTATTCTTTGTGCCTTTGTGCCTTTGTGTTGAATTGGCCACTAAGACTTTTGCAAGTCCCTCTCGTAATTTTTTTTTAAAATCAGTCGAGGGGTTTGCCGTGGTGGTAATTCATTTTGCGAAGAAAATTTCCCTCCGAATCGTAAAGAGTAACAATGCCGTCGCCTTGGAAAACTGTACTGATGGGTTCCTTTTCCCCTTTTTGATAGTATTCGCCTTTGACAAGCTTTTCATGGTCATATTCTTCGATTAATTGTAGACTTCCATCCCTATACCAAGCAGTGGAAAGTCCGTTTTTGATATTTGCGCTCATTTCGCGCTGACTTTCTTGAACGCCATTATCGTACCACGTTTTGACCAGGCCTTGGATTTTGCCGTCATACCAATTGATTGATAGCTTGGGGGCGGGCTTTTGTTTAATAACTTTTTTATCGTAATATTCGACTTCTTCGCCATGTTTAACATGATTTTTCATGTGATAGATCTTTAAAAGGCGTCCATTTTTTCCAAATGCTTTGACTTCCCCGTCTAAAATTCCTTGATGGTATTCCTGCAGTTCGCTTAAAGCTTCTTTGCCGAAGATTGCGCGATAGCCGGTGCCATCATCGATTTGAGCAATGATTTCACCTTCATGATTATGATAGCGGCCGGTGATGAGCAGACCCTCGCTATAGGTTTCTTCGGCGGCTATTTGCATATTATCCCAGTAGCGAATAGAAGGCCCATTTTTTCGGCCTTGGTTGTAATCGGTGGACTGGAAGAGGCTGCCGTTTTCCAGATAGATGAAAAGAGTTCCTTCGATCTTCCCGTTGCAGAAAGGAACCTGTTTCCAGATGGTTTCCTTCGAATGATAATAGGTGGAAAATCCATCTAGAAGGCCCTTAAAATAGCGGATTTCAGCAATGAGAACAGCATTTTCATCCCAGACCTTGCAGCAGTCTTCAAAAAGCCAGGTTTTTTCTGCAGCCGTACCGAGGTCGGCCTCCCCTCCGATGATAAATCCTTCTAATTTAAGAACGCCATTGGAAAACCATTCGCGATAGATGCCGTATGCGCGATTGTTAATGACTTCTAGGTATTGTCTAGGTTGACCATTCGGATAATAACTAGTGATATAGGAATGCGAATTGCCTTGAGGATCCCTTCCATATACACGCAATACTTTTTGATAGGGCTGCGGCTTTAAAAAATCGACATTTTCATAGCGCTTTAAACGCTCGTTATTACTAATGGTTTGTGATAGGCCTTCGTGATCAATGATGTTAATGCTGATTAAGTTGCCGCTATTATCCGGGCATTGTTTTGAAGAGGCGCAGCTGCCCATCAACAAAAGTAGGGATAAGAACAAAGAAGTTATGCTTAGACGTTTCATAATTTAATCTACTAAAAGAATTTACAAATATTCGCGTTTTAAAAGTTTTAAATTGAGAACATAAACCTCATTTTTTTCGCTCACGCTTTTTTTATCTAATTTAAAGTCGATGATGATGAGCTGAGGACGGTTTGGCCCCGGGGTATAAGGTCCAATATCAACCCCTTCAATTTTGGCTAGAATTTTTTTTAGGTCGGAGATATTAACTTCGACAGGGTGTACAAGAGTTTCGGTTGTTTCTTGAAAAAGGGGGTAAGATTGGACGATTCCTTCTGAGAAGACCATGTTATTGCCGGTGCCAATTAAAAAATCCAATCTCTTTTTGATGGCATCGTCTTCGGGAAAATTTTTATTGTTTACAATTTTCTGCAATCCTTCTACTTCAGGTTCTAAGAAATTCAAGGTTTCTAAATTTTTATCGATATAAAAATGGTCTGCATCTCGAAATTGCTGGCGTACTGCCATGTTGACAGCCTGTTTTTTTTCGCGTAGAAGAGCCATTTGCTGGACATGGCTGATGGCATCTCCCAAATCATTGAGGCTGTTTTGCTGAGAATAAAATTCAAAAAGAACAAATAGGATGGGCAAAAGTCCTGCTAGCATCAAGTAGAGGATTAGTCGCTGTTGAGGAATGTTTGTAAACATGCTCGGTCCTTAATTTCTTTTTACGGCTTCACCGCTGAGGGATAAATAGTTTTGTCTTTCAAATAAAATGAGGTGCGGTATTTTCCACGGTTTGAACTCCATTTTACCTCACCTTTAGGGTCCACAATATCATTTGGAGCAATTAGTGCATCATGAAACTCTCGCGCCATTTTTGGCGTAGGTGCGCTGAATTCAATTTCTACTTTGACCTGGTATTTTTCCTGTTTTTTGGTTTGGTCCGGCCGTTTAACCAAGGTGTAGGAGAAACTATCGATTTGAATGCTTGGAGACAATGTGTTACTGGGATTTTCCCTGTCGACAACTTTTGGATGGATGCTCAGCCATGCTAAGATGTCGCTAACGCGGGGGACATTAGGTAGCAAAGGAAAGGTTTCGGGCATAGATTGCAGATCTTTTTCGATGTAATTGAGGCGATTGAGCAGATCTTGTTGGGTCAGTAATTGAATTGACGAATTTCCGTCTTCGCGTTCCGAAGGAAATTTCAAGGCATACTCCGCTTCAAATTCCTTGTAAGGTTTATTCATGAGAACTAATAAATCCACATATTCCTTTCTAAGTTCATCTTCTTGGTATTTAAGATAGGATTCGCCAAAAAAGTAAAAAGCGATCGCTGCTAACACACATAAGGTAAGATATATTGTCAGGGGCTGCTTAAAGCGTTTCCATGGATTAGGATAGACAAATTCTTGCTGGCGGAAATTCACTTGATTTTCACTTTTAGGCAAGCCGCTAAGAGCGGCTCCTATGGAAATGGAATATTTCTGCAGATCTCCAATGGAGATTGCAAAATTAGGATGGACCTGGGGGACGAGTATTGTTTTACTTAAGTTTTGGCTGAGCGCTTGAAAAAGATTGAGGGTGCTGCCGCCATCGCCCACTGCAAGAATCTCGGTCACTTCTTTGCCTCTGGTTTGTTTGGCGAGCGCATAAAGAATTCTAGTGAGGTCCATGCGCAACTGTTCAAATGCCTGGCTTAAATGCGGATTTTGCATCGAGCTTATTTTAGAATAATCGATCAGCTTAAATTGCTCTTGAATGGCTTCATCAGAGATATTTTCATTGTCTTTGATGAAGGCTTTTTTCAAATGATCGATGCTGTTTGCGCTGAATTGGGCCGCCAGCAGTTTGCCTTCATGAATAAGTGCACAGGTAGTACTGGCAAGGCCTAAATGGAGGACAAAATGGGGATTAGCGGATGAAAAAAAATGCTTTGAAAAAGCTGCCAAAGCTGCAGGAACGCATGAGATGACTTCAGGTTCGATATGCAAAGTTTGCCAAAACTCCAGATGCTGTCTAATATGATCTTTACGCGCAACTAGAAAGGTTAAAAGGGTACCCTCTTGGCTTTGCGATAGTTTGATCCAATCTACAATGGCATTTTCGACAGGGTAAGGCAAAAGAGGTTCGATCTGAAAGGGCAGCACTTCATCGATATCACTGTCTCTTTTTAATTTTAGTTCTAAGAAGCGGACCAGGACTTCACTAGTATTTAGACAGGTAATAGTTAAATTTCTTTTGACAAGATCCACTATGTTTTTGGATTTTTCTGTTTTAGCATATTTATCGATTAGGTTTAAAGAAGCAGGATCGTTGATGTTGTCAGCTTCGAACACATGCTCTAGTACAGGTTGACCTTTGCGCATGGTCAGTCCGACCCCTCTTAAAAATGAATTGCTCTTTTCAAGGCCTAATGTGTGCATGGCATTGGGTTTATCCAGCATAGTCAAATTCCGTGAAACTATATTTAATCAAGCAATATTATTGATTACAATTGTCTGAAATAAATATAGTATCTCAAAGATAATCTCCTTTCAATATAAAACCCATGCTAGGGCGTGATTAAAAGTTGTACGCAGTGGGGATCGTGCGTGAGTGAGGGGGAGGGCCGTGCGTGAATTGCATGAGGGGGGCCGTGCGTGAATTGTGCATAACTCCAGACTTGAACTTCAAGTCCGGAGTTATGCACAATTCACGCACGGCCCTCCCCCTCAATAAGGAATAATGTTATGCAAGCGATGTCTTTATCTTCTTTTAATCCGCTATTAACCCCTTGTTTAAAAAAACAACCTCTTTATATAGCTAAATTAAAATCACGCCTGGTTAATAAAATCGATTTTCACTCTGCTGCTTTTAGATTAAATTCCGCTCTTTGCTCTCCACGTTTTTACACATCCAACCCAAAAGCTGAATTCAATAAGGAAAGGCATGCAGCATTGCTTGCAAAAATAAGTTTAGAAAAAGCTGTTTCCATATTTAAAGAAGGAACATGTCATCCTTTTTTACTTGGTGAAGATAAAGGGCTTTATGAACTTTCCCATTTTGTACCACGCCACGAAAGCTGTTTAAAAGAAATCATCGAGGCTTGGAAGCTTTTATTGAAAACGTCAATAGGTCAGCAGGGCATTTCACTTAATAATGTTAATTTTACGCAAAGCTCTTTTTTAGCCTTCAGAAAAGCCCTTAGAGAAACATCTACGGGATATCCTACACAATCGTTTGTTCCTTTTATGGGCTTAAATATCGATTGGATGACGCGTTTCGGCATCTTAAAAGAAGTACGCAAAATTGAAATGATTAAAAATGATGCTGCTTTAAGCTGCAACAAACATTATTATCAGCGAATAGATGCGCAAAGATATTCGCTAAGGGAAAATGCTATTGCAAGCATGATCATCGATTCGGACAAATGGGAGATCCGTCAAATGGAGTTAGCCTTGAATTGGTGCGTCAAACAAACGAGAGAATTTAATGAGGGCAAACAAAACTATGCTTTTCAAATGTTAGGTACGGAAGAAGCCGTGAAAACATTGGCGACATTTATTTCGCGTTCTGATGAAGCTCAAGATCGGATTGTCAAATACTGGAGCGATATACTCTCCCATCCTTTAATTGCTAATGGTTTAATTCTGGAATCGGTTGAATTCAGCATCTGTTCTTTTAAAGCCTTTTGTTGTGCATTGGAAGGCATCTCAAAAATGCACAAACTGGCCATGGTCGACTGCGCTGTCGATCGATATCCAGATGCAGAGGTAAAGCATTTATTATCAGAAAGCCTGCGTCAATGTAAAGCCGCTTTACATATGATGACTTGATTAGACTTGATCTATTTTAGTTTTTTTAGAGCTTCTTTAATTTCTTTAAAAGTAAGAGGTGTCACTTGAGCTAACTCTTTCAACAGTGCCATTCTGTCTCTAAAGGCATTTATCGCAGCATCGCTTTTATCATAAAAACGCATATGATTGACCACTTCTTCTACATTGATGTTCAAAATGCGCTGACAGAGGTCTTCAGAAAGAGTTGTCTCTAAAAGATAAACAGGGAAACCTGTCAATAGATCTTGATTATTCTCACCAAAACAAAGAGCAGTATCCACTTTTTTCATGCCCCATTTATGAGTCGATTCATTCAAATACACACGGTAATTTCCGGGGTTGGCGTCCTTTTCACCTATAATCACACTAAAGATCAGACAGTTTTCAACACTTTGAGGATCCAAATTTTCTTTAATTTTGTGATGCATCTGAGCTTCGGTCCAATCTTCGAATTGTCCTATAACTTCCATTTTATCCTGCCAATCACCCAATTCTTCCGAGTCCTGGATATATTCTTGAATCGAACATATTTTTTCTCTGTCCGGGGCCCCTATGGCTTTGAAAAGGTTTTCTTTTTGATCATGCAATTCTCGAGTATTATCCGTGATGTCATGAAAAACAGGATTTTCAAAAATGAGCATTTCTGTGCGTGGGATATTAGCGGCAAATCCTAGGTATTCGGCGACTTGGTAGGCTAAAGTTTCATTTTGAACGCTTGAATAGGGGGGGATGTCGTTGCGCACTCCGTGAATAAGATCGAGAGAGGCATTTCCCTTGGCATTGTTGAAAGCGCCAACATCTTGATCTAAAGGTTTGACAATATAAAGGGGGCGGCCTTTGCCGTCATAAAGACAATGGGCGCCTCCGGCTCCGCCAGTCAAGGGCTTTAATGTGTATTGAGGATAGCTGAGTTGATTGCTTACTGTTTTCAGCCAATCGGATCTAGGTATTTGCTTTAATTTATCCTTCCATCGTTCCTTTAATTGGAGGATATATTTGCGTGCTTTTACAATATCATTGTTGAGTTCCTGCTTATAGTAGAGCTCTTGTTTATTGTAGAGTTCTTGTTCGTCTTGAATTTCTTTTTCTGTCGAAAAATTTCTGTGTCCTCTTAATTTTTGCACAAGTTTTGGAGTCTCCGGCAGAATAGGCTTATTTGAATTGGCCACTGGTTCAGCGAGTATTGTAGGGATGTTTATCGTTTCAGGGTAGCTGAGCTGCTCACTGACTGCGACTTTGTTTAAAAAAGAAGGGGATTGCAGATCTTGGGTTTTTATCAATTGTTGGATTAAGGTTGGAGAATTCACTCTTTCTATCCATTGATTTTTGATGAGCATGTTTAAAAATCTTTCTTCGGTGAGTGCGTTTACGACTTTTTTATCCCCGAATGGATTTTTGAAAATCGTTTTTTTAGCCAAATTTTTATCAGCTTGCTCGCCACTCATTAATTTTTTTTCGATGAGAAATTCTTTAAGTTCATTCTTGAGCTGGCTTTCTAAAGCTTGCAGGGTTTGGGAGATGATATCCGCACAAAAAACCGCCGAAGATTCAGAGGCATTTTTAAAATTAGCCATGCGTTTCTTTTGAATGTCTTCAAAGATTTTTTGAAAACCTTTCTCTATTTTTTGAGCAAGATTTTCATTGCCGTACTCTTCTAACCATTCATTGATTTGGCGGTCGGAGGAAAGCCATTCCATCGGTTTTAAACGCAAAACAGTAGATGCTGCCTTTTCTTTGAGCTCAAAAAAGAATTCTTCATTTTCTGAATTTGGTGACATCAGGCGATCTTTTTTACCTTTATATTCGCGAGGTATGGAGCCAGTTAGACTTTTAGTGCAAAGCGACAATGTTGGTATTTTTTCATTTTTTTCCTTCGAAGATTTTTCCATGCGCTGGTATTTCCCTTCATCAACGAAAATAAGATCACCGGGTCTATAATTGGAGTGTTTTTGCAGTTTCAATTCCATTTGACCAATGAGCATATGGCCTTCTTTTTGCAACTCATCGAGAGTTTGCAATGTAGATTCGTATTTCCCTAAACCTAAACTTTCGATCCATGCAAATGCTTTTCTTATAGGAGAGCCTGATGAATGCGCAAAAGCCTTTAAAAAGCCGATTTCTTCCAAAGACAATTTTTCATTTTCCGCAATCCTTTCGTGTTGAATAATTTTTTGAATCACATTATTAGCTTTATGCACCAATTGACCGGTTTTGGTAATGTTTTGAGTGATAGCGGAAAACTCTTTGAGGGTTTGGAGGATTTTTTGTGAATCTTTATCCAAAGTTTGATTATTAGTTAAAATCGAAAGTTGATGGCTTGCGTATTTATTGCCTATGCATTTGCTTAAAATTTGCGCCAGATCCTTTTTTTGAGATGAAGTGAATTCTTTTTTGTGTTTTAAAGAGGGATCGGAGTTGTAAGCTTTTAGACTGAAAAGAGTCTGTAATTCTTGAGGTGTTAATAAATGGGTAAAAAAGCTTTGCAAGGCCTCAAAATGAGAGATTAGCTGATGGATTTCATCGATTTCTCGCGGTGAAAGCAAGCGTTGCATCATATTCAAGAAGCTTTTGCATTCAAGAAGCTTTTGAGAAACTGCTGCCATTTCTTTTCCCGAATAATGATATTTATTAGCTTCAAGATGCTTATAATCATTATGAAACATCATCATCATTTCTTGAATACCTTCTTTATTAACGAAGACAAAAGAATGAGGCTCGGTTTTATTAACAGGGTCCTTGTTCTTTGAAATAAATGCTAGGATCCTTTGCGCAAAGTTTTTAAATGGGTTCTTTATTTCAGATCGGGAAAAACGACTACTTGTAATAGGATATTGTTGACTCTCCGTCATTTGTTCTATGTTAAGATACTCGAGGCAGCATTCTTCCGTTTTTTTCATTTCAGTTGTTAAGGGCTTAGATAGAGGGAGCGAATAAGAATTTGTTGAGATTTCGTTTTCATTTTTTACATTATCTTTCATTATAGTAAAAGGGTTCATAAAAAACCTGAAATTAAAAAGTGATAATATATTAGTTAACATATAATATATTTTAACAAATATTAATATAAACTTAAATAAAAATGATTTATATAGTTGATTTTTAATGGTTATTGTTTAATCAGTAGTGGCTTTTTAGTGATGAATATTAAAAAAATGTTGGTTTAAGAAGACGACGGATCGATCAAATCCAAAAAAACTTGCCGCCAATTTAAAAAAATTAGACAGACAAAAAAAAGGATTTTATTTATAGTGGTTTTTACCTATAAATTTTTTGTGTTGTTCTTAATGCTTATAAAAATAGTCGACATCTTATTTCAAGTTTATATGCTGATGCTCTTTGCGCGCATATTAGGATCCTGGTTCCCCGAGTATCAGCGCAGCCGCCCCATGCTGTTTATCGCCTTTTATACCGACCCCTATCTCAATATTTTTCGCCGCATTATACCGCCGCTGGGCATGCTCGACTTTAGTCCTATCGTGGCTTTTCTATGCTTAGGATTTATTGAACAAATCATTAAAGCTTCTATTCAAGTTCTATTAAAATGAGTAACTTAATCACCCCTTTTAAATTGGGTACAAAAATCTTACCCAATAACATTTTTTACGCCCCTCTAGCGGGTTGTTCTGATTTTCCTTTTCGTCAGATGTCAGCCAAATACCGCCCCGGTTTGATGTACTGCGAAATGGTGAAGATGGATGCTTTGATTCGCAATGATCAAAACACCTTCCATATGCTTGACTATGACGCTTGCATGCATCCCATTGGCGCTCAGCTTTGCGGCAGCAAACCTGAAATTGCCGGAAAAGCGGCCCGCATGCTTCAAGATTTAGGCTTCGATGTGATCGATTTGAATTGCGGCTGCCCTGTCGACAAGATAACCAAAGATGGCAGCGGTTCCGGAATGTTAAAAACCCCCGAACTGATCGGCGATGTCATTGCCAATATTGTGGCAGCAGTCAATGTGCCTGTCACAGTAAAGATACGCGCAGGCTGGGATGAAGACAATATCAATGCTCCTCTCATCACGCGCATTGCTGAACAAGCCGGCGCAGTTGCTATTTGCATTCACGGCCGCACGCGCAAGCAGGCTTATAAAGGACCTGCCAACTGGGATTATATTAAAGCTTGCAAGGAAGTTGCCGGGAAAATTAAAGTGATTGGCAATGGAGATGTCTTTGATCCCCATTCCGCCCAGCGCATGTTCGATCATACCGGTTGCGATGCCCTCTTGGTTTCCCGTGGAACCTTGGGACAACCCTGGATCATCGAGGATATTTTGCGTTTTTTAAAAGGAGAAAACCTCGTCCAGCGAACAGTTGAAGATTGCCGCCGGGCTTTATTAGAACATTATCTCTTTACACAAAGCTATCATTCCAACCGAAGGGTTGTCGTCGATATGCGCAGAGTCGGATGCTGGTACCTCAAAAAATCGGCAGGTACTCGTAGTTTTCGTGAACAGATTAGCAAGGCATCAAGCCTTGAGGAAGTGCGGGATTTAATTGTGCATTTTCCCCTCAGTCAAGAGTCGGATCAAAGCTGTCCATCCGAAGAAGAAAGTTGTCAAGAAGAGTGCTAAAAGGTGAATTATATGCAGGATTTCAACGCAGAGATCATGGAAATGCATGCCATTGTTTACGGCTTTGTACAAGGGGTGGGATTTCGTGCGATGACTCGTCTATATGCCAATCAACTAGCCCTTACAGGTACTGTATGCAATTTGCCCAATGGCAGTGTGGAGATCTACGCACAAGGTCCAAAGCAAAATCTAGAAAAGCTGCTGGATAGCTTAAAGCTTGATGTGGGTGAGGTCAAAGAAATTCAAGTCGATTATAAAAAGCCGGTGCGGACTTTTTCGAATTTCAATATCATTTTTTAGTTTTTACATGCCTCTTAGGATATTTATTTTTGATGATATCTGTTCCAAATTTGGATTTTTATCGGTTTCATCTTTGATATCTGGGAATGTGAAATCAACAGCATATAATTGCAGTTTTTGCAATTCTTTATGGGTATCTAGAAAAATTTTTAATCCTTGGCTTGTGACTGTCCAATTATACATTAAAGATAATGACTTCAAATGAGGAAAATGCTTTGCGATGTATTTAAAACCCTCATCAGTAACCTTGCAATTACCTAATATTAATGATTGCAAATGGTTAAGTTTAGAAAGCAATTGTAGGGTAATGTCTGTAACTCTTTCATTTAAATTACGCAAACTCAAAATTTGTAGGTCTTTCATTCCATTAGCAATTGCTGTAAAACCTTCCTCGGTAAAGTTGCCAAAATTCAAAGATAAAGTTTTTAAATGAGAACAGTTATTAGCTAAAACAAGCAAACCGTCGTCGGAAAAGTTAGCACTTTTTGGTAAATAGAGGTGTTCTAGATTTGCTAAACTATTCGCAATTGAAGACAATCCCTTATCTGAAATATGAATATTTCGATTGTCATAATCCGATGTGATATTATCAATAATTAAAGATTTCAAATTTTTTAGCTGTGCTATTGATTCCATCGTATCATCGTTAAAAAGATTTGCATGAATGATTTCTAATGATTGAAGCTCTTTGAGATTAGTAATAGTTTTTAGGCTTTCAGGGCTGACACGATCAATATTTATTTCTAATATTTGCAATTTTGACAATTGAGTAATTGCTATAAAGCCTTCATCTGTTATTCGAGTTGAAGGTTCATTTGCATAGAATGAATAAGGCAACCGCAGGATTTTCAATTGAGGGCAATTCTTTGCTAATTGTTTTAGGTGCTTATCAGTAATATCTTCTTTTTTTATAACGCGTAAATCCAATTCTTTTAATTGAGCACCGCATCTGCAAGCAAGGTTGATTGCGAGCTCAGCTGATAATTCATTCATATATTTCTTTAGAAAAATAACGATAATACTGGGATCGTATACAAGTTGATTCAAGTGTTTATCCACCTGCCTCAAATTATTCAGATCTTCTTTATCGAGTAGAGCGATAATTTGAATTGCTACTTCTTTAGGTATATTTTTCAATGTAGCATGATTTGTAATTGCTTGGGCCAATTCATCGATTCGTTCAATTATCGTTAATTTATCTTCTAAAAGGTCTATTTTATTTGCTCTTGCCCTAAGGTTTTGTAAGGCTTTTGCATCAGTTTGATTCAGATATTGAATATTATCTTTTATAAATTCTAAGGTGTCTTTTACAGAGACCCTCGAATTATCCATTGATTGATTTTCAAGTGTTTGATGAAATTGTTCTGCTGATTTAAGTTCTACAGGATTCATAATACCTCCATTAAAGAATAACTTTTGTGAAACTTCTACTTTATGATGTTTGTATATTCTTTTTGTTATTACAGAATGATCATTAATTATGCATACTAATTGTGATCATTTTTTATTTTTATCCGAAGCAAAAAGTAATTAATATTTTTTTATTATTTTCGAGTATCTATTACATTCAAATTGGGATATTTATTTTGGAATGCACTTACATCTGAACCTATGATATCCTGGCTACTAAATCCAACATTATAAAAATGCAGTTTTTGCAAGTCTTTATGAGATTCTAGAAGAAAATTCGCAGCTTGACTTGTAACGAGTCTATTATTCATTAAAGTTAATGATTTTAAATGAGGAAAATGCTCTGCAATGCATTTAAAAGCCTCATCGGTAAAATTTCCACCATTCAGAGACAAGGCTTTTAATTGATGGCAGTGATTGGCTAAAGCAAGCATACCATCGTCAGAAAAGTTAGGACTCTCCGGTAAAGAGAGGTATTCTAGCTTTGCTAAATCATGAGCAATTAAAAATAATCCCTTATCTGTCATCAAACGCCCTGCAATGTTCTCAATATTTAAAGATTTCAAATTTTTAAGCTGTACTATTAATTTTATAGCTTCATCATCAAAACTCCATGTTGAACTTATTTCTAATGATTGAAGCTCTTTGAGATTAGCGATAGATTGCAGGCTTTCAGTGTGGATATTTTCAACATTTACGACTAACATCTGCAATTTTTTCAATTGAGTGATTGCGGTAAAACCTTCATCTGTTATTTGAGTTAAAGTATTAAAAAGGCGTGCATAAGGCAACCGTAGGATTTTCAATTCCGGGCAATTCTTAGCTAATCGCTTTAGGTGTTCATTAGTAATAATTTCTTTTTTCATTCCGCTTAAATCCAATTCTTTTAATTGAACACCACATCTGCAAGCCAGATTGATAGCCTGCTTGGGAGATAATTTATTTATATATTTCTTAAGATAAATAACGAGGATATTAGGATCGTTCGCAAGTGTGTTCCATTGTTTATTTACCTGTCTCAATTGATTCCAATCTTCTTTATTGAGTAAAGCGATAATTTGAAGCGCTATTTCTCTGGGAATGTTTTCTAATGTGGTATGATGTGTAATTGCTTGGGCCAATTCATCAATTCTTTCAATTATCGTTAATTTATCCTCTAAAGGATCTATTCTATTGGCTTTTGCCCTAAGTTTTTGTAATGCGATTGCGTCAGATTGATTTAGATATTGAATATTATCGCTTATGAATTTTAGTGTGTCTCTTAGAGAAACTTTGGAATTATAAGTTGATTGATTTTTAAGGGTTTGATGAAATTGTTCTGCCGATTTAATTTCTATAGGATTCATAGCACCTTCTTTAAATAATTTTTATTTAAACATGTAATAATATTCGTTGCTCTTATTATATCACTGTTGTTAATTATGTGTATTAATTACGCTATTTTTTTGATTATTAATAATTTAATATAAGCTTTTAAAAGTGCTTCGAATTAGAATAGGCCTATCAAAGATGAAGGATTAAAAGTAAAATAAATACTCAAATGATGTTGAAGAACTGCTAGCGCAGGTATCACCTCATCCCTTATCGCTGCCCTTCATTACTCTTTTCTTTCAAAAAAACCCTTATGTTTGTTACATTGCCGCTAGTCATTATCCTGTGATTGGAGGTTTTTTGTGTCAACTGATGTGATCTCTGTTTATAAAGAGATCTACGATGTCATGATTCCCGATCTAGATTACTATATCAGGCAAATCGATTGCCGTGATGGATGCCCCGTCAATACCGATCCGCGCGGCTATATGATTGCTTTGCATTCCGGAAACCTCCTGGAAGGATATAAAATTGCACGGGGACCTAATCCCTTTGCCTCTATCTGCGGTATTATCTGTGGAGCTCCTTGCGAAATGACTTGCCGACGCGACCGTGTCGATAAAACCCTGACCATCCGCGCTCAAAAACGCTATCTAGATGAATGGTTTGGCATGGATAAAGAGGCGCATGTTAAATCGTTGCAGATGAGCTATGCCCGCGGCTCGATTAATCCAAAGCCCAATGGCCTTAAAGTCGCTTGCGTAGGTGCAGGCGTTGCCTCACTTACCACAGCTCACGATCTTTTGCGCCTTGGATATGCCGTCGATGTCTACGAGATGATGCGCGTGCCTGGTGGAATGCTGACTTATGGAGTCCCCACCTACCGATTAAAAAACGAAATTGCCATCAATGAATGTTATGCTATTGAGTATTTGGGAGCTAAGATCTATTACAACATGAAGGTCGGCCGCGATATTACTTTAACGGAATTGCAACAAAAATACGACGCCGTCTTTTTCGGATTAGGCCTTTGGAAGTCGCGCGAGCTGCCAATACCCGGTGCAGATGCTTCTGATGTCATTCGCGGAGTAGAATATTTACGCGTACGCTGCGCCGAAGAAGAGTGGAAAATCGGCGAAAATCTTATCGTTGTCGGCGGCGGCAACGTGGCTTTTGACGTTGCCCGCACATCCGTGCGCAATGGGGCAAAAAAAGTGACTATGGTGTGCATGGAAACGCGCGATGAACAGACGGCGGATGAATTTGAGATCGAAGATGGCATTGAAGAAGGAATTACAATTATCAACCGCTTAGCGCCCATTTCAGTAGAACGCGATGCTCAAGGCAAAATCACCGGATTAAAAGTCCAGAAACTTTACTCTCTTTTTGACTATACTGGGCGTTTTTCTCCTCAATATGTTCCTGATTCACAATATGTTATTCCTTGTGATTGCATTGCCTTGGCCATTGGCCAAGCGATGGATACCAGCGTTTTCAATGGCTGGGATAAGCGCGACAAGCTTGTTTTAGACCGAGGGTTGATTAAAACAGAACGAGGAACAGGCAGAACATCAGTCCCCGGATTTTATGCAGGAGGCGATGCAGCTTTTGGTCCAGCCTTGTTTATTACCGCTATTCGCCATGGCCAAGAAGCTGCGCGCAGCATTGATACCGATTTGCGCGGAACAAATCCCTATCAAGAATTTGTCGGAGAATTTACAGAGATTTCGCCGATGCGCGATAAGACCTATTTGCGCACAAAATGGGCGTTGCCCAGCATGCAGCCTCCGGAGGTGCGCATTAAAAACGTGAATATGGTTGAAAACAACTACACCGACGAAGAAGCGCATCAACAATCAAATCGATGCCTCCAATGCCATGTCAGTCCTGTTTTTGATGGAACGCTGTGCATTAAATGCAATGGATGCGTCGATGTTTGTCCTTGCAATTGTTTAAAGCAAATACCTGTAAGCAAATTAAATTTAGATCTTGGCGACGCTAAAATGCGTAAAGCTGTTGATAACTTTTATGGTGTAGATTCAGCGAGTATGAGTGAAGAAGAGCTCGCCGCAATGGGGACTGCCATGCTTAAGGATGAAGATTTATGCATCCGCTGTGGGTTATGCGCTGAAAAATGTCCGACTCAAGCGGTTACCATGGATGCCATGAATTATTCTTTTCGCTGGATAGGATAAGAGCTAGGAGTCAGAATTCAGAATACAGAATTCATAATGGAAGCGAAAAACAATGTTTGAAGAGGATCCATGTTCTGGTACTTGATGAGTACGATAATGATGGCACTCTGCGGTGTAATGATATATATCTATTATTTGCGAAAAGGACAATTTGATGATCCGGAGGATGTCAAGTATCAAATGTTTCGTGATGATAATGAAGAAACAAAGGCTGGAATACAGAATACAGAATCCAGAATTCAGAATGGCACTAAGGAATCAGAAACCAATTCTACATTCTGAATTCTGTATTCCGGATTCTGTATTCTCAAATAGGAAAGAAACTGTTTATGCCCAAATATCGCAATTCATTGAATGTAGATCCCGATGATAAAGATCCCACGATCACTCGGCGCTCTTTTTTGGCTTTGATGGGAGTAGGGGCGTGTCTTCTTGGGGTCGCTCAGGTCGTTAATGTCTCTGTTTTAGGATACATGTACCCTAATGCTATGGCTGTACCGCCTAGTATTTTTTCGATTGGCAGGCCAAGAGATTTATTGGATCGGCCTGAAGGGAAAACATTTTATGCCAAGCAAAAAGTTTTTATTGAAACCAAAGCAGGAAAAGTGCGCGTTCAGACCGCTGTCTGTACTCATCTGGGATGTACTGTAGGCATGGTTGAAACCGGTTATAAATGCCCCTGTCACGGTTCTACTTATGACCGCCATGGCCGCAACACTGGAGGACCCGCACCGCTTCCTTTAGTTTATTTTAGCGCATATAAAGGACCTTCGGGTGAAGTAATGGTAGATAAGTCCAAGACAACCTTAGATTGGGAAGCTGCTTGGCTAGTCTTAACGACATAAAAGATAATAAGATTTTCATATAGGAGTTAAAGCTGTCATGGCTGTCTTTCAAGGAAAACGCAGAGAAACCTGGCCTGAATATATAGCAAACTTGCCTTCATTATTTATCAGATCAATTTTTCGCCACAATTACCCAAATAATGATGTCGATCGCTCAGAAATCGTTTTTAAAAACTTCTTCTTACACTTCCATCCTGTAAAGTGCCATAAGCATTCTCTCGATCCGTTTTATACCCTGGGGCTTGGAACGATAACGGCGAGTTTGTTTTTACTGCTAACCTTTACAGGGGTCATCTTGATGTTTTATTACATCCCTGCTGAAGATAGAGCTTATAAAATCATGAAAGATTGGCAGGATACAACTCCTTTTGCGATGATGTATCGCAATATGCATCGCTGGAGTGCCCATATGATGGTCCTCTTTGTGTTTTTGCATATGTCGCGAGTCTTTTATACAGGATCGTATAAAGGAATGCGCCGCTTCAATTGGGTCATCGGGGTGATGCTGATGTTCCTGACTTTAGTGCTTTCCTTTACCGGTTATTTGCTACCCTGGGATCAGCTTGCCTTTTGGGCGATCACCGTTGGTACAAATATCGCAGGATATGTCCCCAATCTTCCCGGTTTTGAGTACAATGTGAATAGAGTGATGCTTCTAGCTTCGACGAATGTTGGTCAAGATGCTTTAATTCGATTTTACGTCTTTCACGTGGCTTTTTTGCCCCTCATTGCCGGAACTTTAATCGGCGTTCACTTTTGGCGCATCCGTAAAGATGGCGGTTTATCCCGTCCGCCGGATAAAATTCGCCCTGATCCCTTGAGGGTTGTCCAGCGCTCGGATACCAAAGAATCCTTTGCACCGGGAGTTAAGCGCACTTATGGCCTGATGGAACTTGTACGAGGCACATGCCCGACAGTTGATAAGGGGCCATACAACTTTGTATTCACATGGCCGCATCTTCTAAGAGCGGAAATGGTAGCATTTTTATTTACCACAGTGCTGGTGTTAGGGTTGTCATTTATCGATGCTCCGCTTGAAGAACCGGCAGATCCCAGTAAACCAACGAATCCATCCAAAGCCCCATGGTACTTTTTAGGCCTGCAAGAAATGGTTTCTTATAGCGCTTTTTGGGGCGGAGTCTTTATGCCTGGCGCTATTGTTTTAGGATTGATGGCCATTCCTTACTTAGACCGCAACCCACATGGAGAAGGTTATTGGTTTCATCGCAGCCGCTACATTGCCATTTTCTTATATACTGCCTTTATGACCTGGCAAGCTCTCTTGATTGTGATCGGCACATATTTTAGAGGCGCAAACTGGGGATGGGTATGGCCTTGGACTGAAAACTTCGCTCGACATTGATATTGGGAGTATTTTCAATGCGTTCTGATTTATATCAAATTGCTTTAATTTTTTTGGGGATTGTTGCTACGGTTTTATTTGGCGCTTTCATCTATCGTGAGATTTTTCCTGAGTATAAAATTTATCAAGATGATTTCATTCAACTGGAAAAGTTTCGCTCAAGCTATACCGGAGAAACTCCAGCTCCATTTAAGGCAGGTATCCAACAGATTGTCATCGAACGCGAAGATAAAGGCCCCCCCGAAATTGACCGCTGCATATCCTGCCATGTGGCTTTGCAGATACCTGATTATTCAACAACTAAGATTGATTATGATATTAACGGCAATGCCGTTTTGGATACAAATGGATGGCCGGTTAAAGTGCCTAATCCGGATTATATTTGGAAAAAATTGGATCAGAAAATTGATGAACTGACCGATGCTAAAGTCAATGAACAACTCAAGGCTGAAGGAGAAACTGGAAAAGTTTATGCCCGTCTAAAAGAAGCAGAAACATTAAAATTACTGAAAACAGCTCAAGTTGATGATCAAGTCTATGATGTCAGAAAAGTTTTGACGATGCATCCTCTCATCGGCAAAGAAACGCGGCCATTTGAATTCCATCCCGTAGAAGAATATGCCTGCACCTCATGCCACAATGGCAATGGACGGGGTTTAACAACAGATAAGGCCCATGGCCCTGTCTTTGATGGTCAATATGATATTGAATTTGAAGGATATGTTCCTCAATTTACTGAACCCGATCCACTTAATGACCCTATATTTGCTCGAGAATTCAATCATAAGCCTGGGGATCATTTAATTTTTCAGACAACGCCAATTTTTGTAGGGGCATTGATCGAAGCTAAATGTGTTCAGTGCCATCAATCAAGTCAAACGATGCTCCAAGAAGCATTAAACTCTACCAAAACCGTCACAGAGTACAGAAAAGATCAATCTCAAGAAATTGCAACTGCATTTTCTAACGAAAAAAAAGCACTCACTGCTCTTGTACAAATGCGCTTGAATATTGAAAAAAATGGAGTTGCCAAAACTCTTGCCGACCTGAAAAAACGCTCCGAAGACTACACCATCCCTCATGAAGAACTGAAACAAATCCACGGCCAGATAGAATACTTAACCCAAGCTGCAGGAAATGAAGAAAATAAATCCATTGATGAAAAACATCTTCTAGAAAAAGCCTTAAAACAGATTGATCATGAGATCAACGATATTCTTGGGTCCCCCAATCTCGCTCATTCATTTGTGACTGAATTTAATGCTGTTGGAATGAAAACAAAAGAAAATCCTGATGTTTTCGTCGATAGCTTTTTGAAAGAACATCTCAGTGATCCGGATGCCGCAGGCAGTATTTTCTTAAAATTCACATCAGTCAATCTAAATCAAGAGCTGCTTCGCCATATCGAAGAGTCGGAAACTTCTTTTGCCAAAGCTGTAAATAATCCTCATCTAATGTCGGCGATTACTTCTGATGTTGATCTTTTAACTAAACATTATCAGAGAGGACAAAAACTATTTATCTCCCAAGCTTGCTACGCGTGCCACCGCATTGCCGGGTTTTCGCGCGGAGGTGTTGGCCCTGAGCTCACTCAAAGCGGAAAAGGATATCCTTGGTATCTTAAAGAATCAATCGTCTGGCCCCAGGCTGATATTCCGACTTCAACAATGCCAAATTATCAATTAGACCATGCTGAATTGCAAGATTTAATGACCTTCCTATTGGGTCAGCGTGGGGAAAATAAAGCCCTTTCAGGAACTGCTTATAAGATGGCTATCCAATCCTGGGATACCGGCCGCAAGCTGCCTTGGGAAAAGCCGATTACTCCTGTCCAAATGAATGATTTGCGCTATGCCATGACGGTCTTCGCTACTGAAGGCTGCTCAGCATGCCACAAGCTTAAAGGATTTGAATCTAATGTTGGTTACAGTATTGAAAAAGAAAAGAAAGATAAGGTGGCTTTCCAAGAACGTTATCAAGAAAGTCAATGGTTTACAAAACTCTTCCCCGAAGAAATTATAGGCTCTGAAATCGTTGCAGCTATCGAAAAGCACTCCGACGAAATCGATCGACGCATCGTCAATGATGTGCGTCAAGGCAGCATCCTGGAAGAAATTGAAAAAATGGACCCCAAAAATATCGAATCCCTCTACTCACCTTTCCAATATGCACTGCGGGCTAAAAATTTCTATTTTAAAACCCTGGCATCTGCTGAAAATAATCCTGAGAAAAAAGAAAAAATCATGAAAGAATGGGATCTTTGGAAAGACCGCGTTCATCGTGTTTTGATGATGTATGTTCAAGAATATGGCTTAGGGAGATTAGTCGGTCCGCGTCCAAACTGGTCTGGTATTTTCCGATCAGATGAATGGCTTATGGAACACTTTCATAACCCCACAGGCCATAGTCCACGTTCAATCATGCCTATCTTCCCTTTTGATGATAGCAAATTTTATGCTTTGACTCATATGCTTGATGTATTAGCTAAACGCAATCGTGATGAAGTCAGAGCTATCTGGGAACATAACGGCTTCAGTCCTGAACTTGCTGTTCACATTCATTGTGCACAATGCCATGGAGAGTTTTTGCAAGGCAACGGTCCGGTATCCGTTTGGATTTATCCCATACCTAAAAACTTACACAATGCCGACTTTTTGAGAAACTTAACCAAAGAGCGTGTCATTCAATCCATTACCCATGGCGTGAAAGGAACACCTATGCCTCCCTGGGGTGAGGTCGCTAAAGATAAGCCAACAGCTGACAATATTCCGGTATTAAACGCTCAAGAGATTGAAAGGCTCGCTGATTGGCTGTTTTCTTCACTTCCTGGAGGAACGGTAATCAAATCCTCTCAAGATGTTCTTAAATGGGAATATAGCCCAGAAGATGTGTTAAAAGATCTTCATAATGAAGGACAAACACTGAAACCCGGAAAGCCCGAAGATATTCCCGAAAGCAGCGAACGAACAGGTAAGGCTGAGTCTCATTTAGGCCGCGCGGCTAAGATAGAAATTCCTCCTGAATTTGCTGCTCTTCCCACAGGTGCTGAATATTATGCTGCTTTAAGGGACTGTGCAAGAATAAATTGCACATCTGGGCTGCGCCAAAGCCCGGGGATTGAACGATCGGAAATGACCCAATATTATAATATGGGGTCATTTCCGATCGTTCAATCGCGGGAGCTTTCGCGCGGCCCAGATGCGCAATTTATTTTTGCACAGTCCCTAAATCCGCAAGTGCCATCGAATATACAGTCAGGTAAAAAAGAAAATTTAGATGTTTCGGATGTCTTTGACATTCTTCCATCCCCGGTTCCCGGACCGGATAAATACGGTTATTACATTAAACGAAAATACTACACGGCTCAAAATATTGAATCAGGGCGCCAATTTTTTGAAATGAATTGCGCTGTTTGCCATGGAACAGAAGCCGATGGTACCGGTCCAAGGTCTGAGGCAATGAGGGATGCTAAGCCGCGCATGCTGATCAATTTGGATTGGTTGAATACTCGGGACGATTTGCGCTTGCTGCGTTCTATTAAGTTTGGAGTTTCGGGGACTGCAATGACCCCATGGGGGGATTTAACGAGCTCTTTGCAGCGCCTTCAATTAGTCATTTTTATACGTTCTTTAAGCCATAATCAAGAATTGTCAAATATGCTAAGCAGTGCCATATATCAAGCGTTTGATCATGCTTCCTACCTGCTTGAGAATGCCCGGATTAAGGAATATGCTAAGTTAGCCAACATTCAAGAACAATTAAACGAAACGCAAAATCAATTAAGCTTGCTCGCAGATAGGATTCAGAAAGGAACTGCTTCTGTTCAGGACGCTCTTGCTGCATACCAAAAAGAGCTGGCCCTAACTCAAGAATTAAAGCAGCGTCAAAATCGCGATCGGATCTATCTTGACTTAAAGGAGCTGGTCGTTAAGGAAAAAAATCTTTATGAAAGCATAGGAAAGGAAATGCTTACCGCACAGCTTGATCAGGATGCTTTCACTCAATTTTTGGAACTGATTAAGCTCAATGAAAATCTATATAGTCTCAAAGATGGCAACTTATCTTTTCACATCGATGAAATAAAAGAAAATGAAATAAGCAAACTTAACCAAAAAATTATCGACACCTTAGAAAAAAAAATATCATCATTACAAAACGAAAAAATCATTGTGGAAGGAAAAATTCCATCCGTCGAACGAAATGAACAACTCTCTACTTTGTCTTCGCAAATTACAGCATTAAATAAATTAAGAATACATTTGATATCTGGCCTTGAAGAATGCCAAAGAGTACGCCAAAAACAAAAAAATCTTTTCAAAGAACTTGCTTCTCAACCAAATGAGAAAATAATTAATCATCAACAAAACAAAATAGATCAGTAAGAGAAAAATTATGGTTATTGAAGCAGATGTTGAAAACAAATCCTTAGCTATAAGTCAGGATCAATTACCTTTCTCACCTCCAGGTAAAGATTCAAACGGAAGAAAATATCAAAACCGTACTGGTCTCTATAGAATATCAGCGGTCTCTTTAGCTGCATGCTTTGCTTTAAGCCGCGCAGAAAAATCCTTTATGCTTCAGGCTATTTTGACAGGTACCGCTATTACTAGCTTCGTGACCGCAATGTATTTTCAAGATCATGAAGAAGAAATAAAATCTTTATGTCATCGTGCAAGATTATTGAGAGATTCTTTTGAAAATCCTTTTGAGGATATTTCTAAAAATCATATAGCTAATGCCCTCCAAATTATTATGTCAGAATTATCCCTTGAGTAAAAAAAAATCTAGAAGAGCATGATTAATTATGGTAAATAGGTTTGTGGTTTTAAAAGATCAAGTGACTGCTGAAATAACCTGCGCTAAACGAGTACTCATTAAAATAATTATTGACCATTAAAAACCAAGCGCGAATGCGGCAAAAACATGTAGCCACAGGCGTGAGCCTGTGGTCAAATTCAATCGAAAATTAAGCCGCGCTAGCGGCGACAGAAAAGGATCTATGAGTACATCAGATTTCTCGAATTACACGATATTGTATTCGAACGTCGATATCTATTTGAAGCTGAACATCATGGTTAATCCTGTCGCCGCTAGCGCGGCTTCATTTTCGATTGCATTTGACCACAGGCTCACGCCTGTGGCTACATGCTTTTGCCGCATTCGCGGCTTGGTTTTTTTAATGTGTACTAGACAAAAAACAACAAATTAGCATGTAAACGTAATCGAATTAATCCTCCTATTTGAGAATAAACTATGGATAAGTATGACGATACTCCGGTAAAAATAATGCTCTACCCCGCCATCCTTTTTATGGTAATTGGGATGAGCATTGGAGTTTATCTAGCCTTTAATACTTTTATTTTTCCCGATTACTTTTCAGGGGAATATGTTCATTTCGGCAGAGTGCGGCCTGTTCATGTAGGTTCTGTCGCCTTTTTATGGCTGCTTTCCGCCAACGTAGGCCTATTCTACTATTTTGTGCCGCGCCTTTGCGGGGTGCCGTTATGGAGCTCTAAGCTGGCTAACTTTACAGCCATTTTCTGGTGGCTGGCTCTTATCGTAGGAAATTATTCTTTTCCATGGGGAACAAATTTTGGATGGGAATACGCTGAACTTCCCCTCTGGGTTGGTTGGTTGCCTATTAAATTTATCACAGGGGTTGCCTGGATTCTTGTAGCCTTTAACTTATTTATGACCATAGCCAATCGAAAATATGAAAAGATGTATGTTTCCCTATGGTATGTCATGGGAACCTTAATTTGGACTACTTTTACTTATCTGGCAGGCAGTTTTGCCATAAATTGGGTGCCAGGTGGAATCTCAAGAGTTAATGTCAGTTGGTTTTATGTACATAACCTTGTTGGCCTTATTTATACCCCGATGGGTTTGGCTACAGCCTACTACTTTCTACCTAAACTTGCTAATGTTCCTATCTATAGCCACCGCTTATCCATGATCGGATTCTGGTCAATCGCTTTCGTCTATGCCTGGATAGGCTCTCACCATATGATGCATGGACCTATTTCACAATGGCTGCAAACGACAGCAGTGGTATTTTCCATTTGGCTATTCATTCCTGTTTGGACTGTCGTTGCTAATTTATTTGAAACTGTGAGAAGTCATTGGGGCAAATATAACCAAAGCGCCCCGATACGCTTTATCATCATGGGCGTCATCTATTACCTTATCACCTGTATTCAAGGCCCTTTGATGGCTATGCGCAATATTAATGAAATTACTTCCAAAACAGATTGGATCATTGGCCACTCTCATATTTCTCTATATGGAACTTTTACTTTCTTTGCTATAGCCGGAATTTATCAAGCTATCCCTGTAATCACTAAAAAGCCTCTTTGGTCCAATGCCTTAGCAGACTGGCATTTCACTTTAAATTTATTGGGCAGTATCCCTTTCATCGGTGCATTATGGGTCGGCGGATTTTTGCAAGGGATGCTCTGGGCGACTTGGGCTGATGGAACATCCTATGCCGAATTTCACAATAACCTTACCATTCTTCCATTTCTCGACACTGTCGCAGACATGCGCACTTGGTGGATCTTGAGAGGAATGGGAGGGGCAATCGTTTTGTTTGGAAATCTTTTGTTTGTCTTCAATGTTTTTAATACAATTGTGTTAAAGCCTGCTCAACAAGAATCGGAAATTTTATCTGCAGCTCCAGCAAAGGTAATCGTATGAGTGATGACCACAACCACAACAATTTCGTACATAAATTGGAACTGTCAGCAATTTTTACAATTATTGGAATTATCTTACTGTTTTCAGCCTCTGTTATCATTATTTTGATTGCTCCAAGGTATGTGGACAAAAGCTGGACTGAACCCACGAGTACCTATCAAGTGCAAATGTATGAAGTGACTGATCCTTATCTCTACATTGGTACTTCAACAACCGGTAAAAGCGATTTGCAATTCGTTCACCACTTAGTAGAAGGTTATACCTTGCTTGCTTTCCACGAAACTGATGTCGTGCGCATTGTGGCCCCGCCTGACTTGGAAAAATATGTCACACATGCGGCTGATTCTAAGTTTAAACTCACTTCTAGTTTGTTCCTGTTACGCCGTCCTGAAAAAGAAAGCTCCTTCGATGCAATAGCTGCAGCAGACCGCTTGCGCAAACAATTGCAATCAAAATGGGAACAAGAAAATCCAAATTGGAAAGAACAAAATATTCCAAAACCCGATTTCGAAATTTTAGAGCTTTATAAACCTGCCGGAAAAGAAGCTTTCTCTGTTGCTTCTCCCAATGTGATCATTGAAAATTGGGTCGATAAAGATTATGCCATCCTCGATGAATCTCCAAAGCAGCCTTATCATTCAAGCCGCGGGGTGATTTATGTAAACAACCCTAGGGAATATCGCATCTCCCCTTATAAGTTTGGTTCGGAAGAAGGGTGGCGTTATGACCCAAATGGAGAAAATATTAAAGATATCGCCCAACTCAAAAGTCATTCCCTTGGTTTCCGTTCCCGCAAAGAACTGATCGAACTTGGCGAACATATCTATGCTATCGAAGGCTGCTGGTATTGCCATACAGATCAAACACGTACTCTTGTTCAAGATCTTGTCTTAAATGGATCAGATTCCTATCCGGCTCCTCCATCTTCAGCTAACGAATATATCTACCAGAAAATCACCTTTCCGGGAACCCGGCGCATCGGACCCGATCTATCACGCGTCGGCATCAAACGTCCCAATCGCGATTGGCATAAAGGCCATTTCTGGTCGCCTAAAACCGCCAGCCTAGGCTCTATCATGCCTTCTTTCCGCCATTTTTTTGACAATGATCCACGTGGAACATCCAAGAGCCAAGTCGGCATCCCAAACTATAAATTTGAAGCTATATTTCAATACCTGATGACCAAAGGAACGCGCATTACGCCTCCCACTCAGGCCTGGTGGTTAGGTAAAGACCCAATCAAAACTAAAGAAATCATTGAGGGGCAAAGAAAAATCCCAGCATGAAATATTCTCATATTCCTTTAAATATTCTGGCTCATATTGATCCAGGTGGCGCCTATGGAAGCTATCTGCATTATGCCATGGCCATTTTTTTTGTCGGCAGCGCCATGCTGGCATTTATATATTTTTGGAGGAAAGGGCGTCTCGATATGGATGAAGAGCCAAAGAATCAAATGATGCGGGACGATGAATAATTGTGAATTTTGTATCCCGAATACTACGTTCTATGTTAAATTTTTAGGAGAAAAGCTATGAATGACCAGCATCCGATTCAATCTGAAGTTGAAGAGTATGGCGATATTGAAGCCTATGGAGACAAAGGCATTACTTCAGCTAATGCTCCTGTCCCAACATTTCTAAAATGGACTTACATCCTTTTGCCGATTTGGGGGATCATTTGGTTTTATCTCTATTGGAACGGCATGTATGGCTGGCTCGACAGAGGTTATTGGCAACAGCTTGAACGCGCCGCCAATACCACCTTTCCTGTCATCAACCACAATAACCCCAAAAATGATTGATATTTGAATGAACAAGGTAGATGTAAATGATCCCCAAATTTTAGAATCCATTAAGAATTTGATTGCAACCTGCGGAGGTTCTCCAGAATCATTTGATGGAGGACTTATCACCCAACTGATACAAACAGGCTTGAAACTCATGACGGAAGGTCATGATACCGGTCAACTAAAGCTCATGACCCGATCCCTCAAGGAAATGCGTTATGCCTATCGCATCTTCAATAAATATAAAGGATCCCGCCGTATCAGTATTTTCGGATCCGCAAGGACCCCTGAGAATCACCCGGATTATTTAGCTGCAAAAGAATTTAGCGCCGGCATCTCTAAGAATGGTTGGATGTGTATTACAGGAGCTGCCAATGGAATCATGAAAGCTGGTTTGGAGGGCTCCGAAAAAGATTCTAGCTTTGGCTTATCCATTCGCCTACCTTTTGAAGTCCCTACAAATTCTGTCATCGAAGGAGATCCAAAGCTCATCTCCTTTCGTTATTTTTTCACACGCAAATTGATGTTTATGAGTCATTCCGATGCCGTTGCTGTATTTCCTGGAGGATTCGGAACCCTTGATGAGCTTTTTGAAGTTTTGACTTTAATCCAGACGGGAAAGACGAGCATCATGCCGGTCGTTTTAGTGGAAGGAGAGGGCGGCATCTATTGGTTGCAATGGAACAATTATGTCCATAAGCATTTGTTAGAAAATGGTTGGATTAGTCCCGAAGATCAACATCTCTTTTATATTTCCACTTCTGTTGAAGATGCAGTTTGGCACATCCAAAAATTCTATCGTATTTATCATTCCAGCAGATATGTAGGAGATAATCTTGTCTTGCGATTGCTAAGGCCATTGACAACAGAGCAAGTTGAACTCCTTAATCAAAAGTTTTACCGTCTGTTAGAAAAAGGTAAAATTGAAATGAGCAATTCCTTGCCTGAAGAAACCGATCATTTGGAATTACCTAGGCTGATTCTACGATTTACTCGCCGTGATTTTGGTTTATTGCGCCATATGATCAATCAGATTAATGAATTTTAAATGGGAATTTATGTCTTTAACAGTCGGTTACACTCATAATAATTTCACCAATCAGCTCCAGGTAGAGGCGAAACAAGTTTCTTTTGATCAACTTCCTAGAGAAATGATCCTTGAAGTTTTTTCTTATCTGAATGACAACGATCGTGCAAAATGCAGTCAAGTGAACAAAAAATGGCAAACATTATCCAATGATCCAAACCTATTGAAGGTCATTCCTCCGGCTATGGCTTTTGGTAAAGAAAAGTGGAAAACGTATTTTGGGGACATAGGAAAAGAACCTCCTCTGCCTGCAAACATCCGAGAAATTCTCAAAAGCCCTTGCCCTATTTGGGAGGGAAAAAAGATAAGAGATACTCATCTGCTTGTGCTTATTCCTCAAATCGTCAATGGAAAACTCCTTACCAAAAAAAGTCTTGGAGAGCTTGCAAAAAAATATTTTCCAAATACTGAGAAAGGTTATAGATACATTTGGTCCGAACTTATCGATGAAAAAAACGATAAGCCAATTGACAAATCCTATTGGATGCTTATGACAAAGGATGTCATTCCGGGAAGCAGATATGAAGGCTGCGCTACGCAACAAACCATTGTCTCTGATCTTGCTAAAAAGGCTCTTACCAATTATGAAGTTCCTGATACTTTAGAAGCAACCGTTAGTATCTTTTCGAAATATGTGAGTTCCGGAAAATACCTATTTAGCGATAGTCCATCTACCTATACACGCTGTCAAGAAAATATTAGGGACTTTCGGGTGATTGTTGGTTGCTTCGCCTCTTCCGGCCTCGATGTTAACCTCAACTTCTTTGACCAGGTCCCTATTGGCGTTGCCGTCCTGCGGAAGTTCTAAGGTCATTGGAATTGCTCGAAGCGTTTACAAACGCTTCGCGCAATTCCAGGTTTATGCTTCTTCATGCTTATAAATTTAAGTTTATGATTGAAATTATTTTTCTTTTAAAATAACTCCATACTTTTCAAAAATTTCAATGAGACCTTGAAATTGAGGATTGTCATTCTGATAGATGGAGAATTCTTCTTTCAAAGTAGCGACAAGTTCTATTGCATGCTGCCTGCCCTGAGGATTCCTTAGCATCAATAAATGCTCAACCCAGGTGTTCATTGTATCCTCGAGCAATGTTAATGCCCTTTCAGATAGAGTAAAATGAATTTTAACTCTCAAAATAATAGGTACGAGTTTCTCAGAAATTAGACTTAGGTTTGATACCGTGATCTCTTTATTTTTTATCAAATCCTGAATTAAACAAGGCATGAGATATTTTACCATCTCAAAATATTTATCGATATAGTTTTGAATGCAGCCATCTTCTATTAACATCATAAAAAATTTATATGGATATTCGCTAATCTCAAATCCCTTAGGAAAATATTCAGGAGGATGTTTTTTATAAAGATCGCATAAAAAACAGAAGATTAATTTATAACTTTCAAGTCTCGTTTCTTCCCATGAGTCAAACATTAAAGACCCGAATTCTTTTTGTGTATTTGCAATGCATTCCAAAACAAACTGAAATATTGTTTTGTTTAATCTGATATAAAAAGGATTAGGCTCTAGTGCCTTAATGAGTTTTTCATAACAGCCGATGAGTTTAAG
>Ga0364908_10078_pt1 | contig 35616 bp, 40 predicted proteins | sample ExccelJu500002D4_2_FD_206965 | JGI IMG/M metagenome (GOLD analysis project Ga0364908, IMG submission 206965) | Enriched cells from Trout Bog Lake Hypolimnion, Wisconsin, USA - BchlTB.July02.5000.02.D4 | ecosystem: Environmental > Aquatic > Freshwater > Lake > Hypolimnion/Profundal zone | place...
TCTGCAGAATTGGGTTGGTTCATTGCTGAATATGGGCGTCAACCATGGACTATCTATGGCGTTCTACCAACCCACTTATCAGTTTCCACATTAAGTGTTGGCAACCTCTATGGCTCTTTGGCTGGGTTTATAGGTTTTTATACGGTATTACTGGTTGTTGAGATGTACCTAATGATTAAGTTTGCAAAACAAGGCCCAGGAAGTTTGGGTACCGGCCGTTATGAAAACGAAGTAAAGCACTCTTAAAACAGCGGATAAAAAAATGTTTGATTATGCAACTTTAAAAGTGATTTGGTGGCTTCTAATCGGCGTCTTATTGGTGGGATTTGCCATTATGGATGGCCATGATATGGGCGTAGGTTTGCTTCTTCCATTTATTGGGAGAACTGATTTAGAGCGCCGTGTCATTATTAATACGGTAGGGCCGCATTGGGATGGGAACCAAGTCTGGTTTATTACAGGTGGTGGCGCTATTTTTGCAGCATGGCCATTGGTATATGCAACGGCATTTTCTGGATTTTACTGGGCAATGTTAGCGGTTCTTTGGGCCCTCTTTTTCCGGCCTGTTGGATTTGATTATCGAAGCAAAATTAACAATCCCACTTGGCGTAGTACATGGGACTGGGGACTATTCATCGGTGGTTTTGTACCCCCCATTATTTTTGGCGTTGCTTTTGGGAATTTATTACTCGGCGTTCCTTTTAGTTTTGATGTCTATCTTAATTCAACTTATAGCGGATCTTTTTGGGCTCTTCTCAGTCCGTTTGCCTTGTTATCGGGAGTGGTGTCTTTAGCGATGATTGCTTTTCATGGCGCTAATTATCTCGCTCACCGTACCGATGGAGTAATTGCAAATCGGGCAATTAAAGCTTCCTATATTTTTGGTGCCTTATTGTTGATCACCTTTACCTTGGCTGGTATTTGGGTGTGGAAGGCAATACCTGGTTACATAATTGATTCTGTTGTGGCAACGGATGGACTCCCCAATCCCCTGGGTAAATTAGTATCACGAGTTCCTGGTGGATGGTTGTCAAACTATCAACGCTATCCATTGACGATGATTCTTCCAATGTTGACCTACCTAGCTACGATCTTTGCATTGCTATTCCTTGCTAAGGGAAAAACATTGTTGGCGTTCATTGGATCTTCTTTTGCAATTATTGGTGTAATTGGTACGGCCGGCATCTCATTATTCCCGTTTGTAATGCCATCTTCTACAGATTTAAGTTCGAGCTTAACAGTATGGGATAGCACATCTAGCAGGCTCACTCTATCAATTATGTTTTGGGCAACGATGCTATTTATGCCATTAATCATTGTGTACACAGGCTGGGCATACAAAGTTATGTCTGGAAAAGTGACTGCTGCCTATATTAAAGAAAATGAACACGCGGCCTATTAGGAGAATGAAATGTGGTATTTCACATGGGTATTAGGAATCGGATTTGCTGTTTTCTTGGCGCTTTTAAATGCTCTATGGAGCGAGAATAAAGAGGAAATGGAAATTGCAAGAACTAGCAAAGATAGTAGTTAGAGTGCATGTTGATTAATTTCGTCGATAAGGTATTTAAGGATGAGCCAAGGACCTCAAGTTGGCCTCTACTGATCATTGCCATAGCAATTATGTTGCTACTGGTTGCATATCCACCTGTAGTCATAGGGACGCAGGGTCGGGTGCAATATGTGCCACTATTACTCATACTTTGGTCAATGTCTGCTGGCTTTGTTAGGGGTATTGGATTTATTCCACATCAAGTATTGCTGCGCCTTCTGCTCTCAAAAATGGCTTGTTATTTCACGCTAGCCACCTTTATTGAAATCGTTTTGATTCATCGACTTACAAATTACTAATTTAATCATGGATGAGTCGATGATTGTAAAAACTCCCTTTGATCAAATTGGCGGCATCGAACGGCTTCGTGAGTTAGTCAATCATTTCTATGATTTGATGGAGCTCGAGGAGGAGTATTCTCATTTACGAAGTATTCATTCCGAGGATTTATCCAATTCCAGGGAAAGGTTGTATTTATTTTTAGCTGGCTGGTTAGGTGGGCCAGATCTGTATTCACCGGTTCATGGCCATCCAAGGCTTAGAGCTCGTCATCTTCCATTTGCAATTGGAATAAAGGAGCGGGATCAGTGGTTGACTTGTATGTTTCAGGCTTTAGATGATTTGGGAATTAAGGGCGACTTGGCCAAGCAACTTCATGAAGCATTTTTCAAAACCGGTGACTGGATGAGAAATCAACAAGATTAATTAAACCCTCATGTATTTGATGGACCTAAATTATCAATGCGTAATGCTTAAGAAGGAGATTTAAGTGAATTTTCTAAAAGCTCTGCTAAATCTATTTTTAGGATCAGGCCCTATTGCAATTCCTGAGAATGCGGTACTTGTGGATGTTAGATCCCCTGAGGAGTTATTAAGCAGTTCAATTGCAGGGGCAGTCAATATACCTTTGGCCGATATAACCGTGTTGTCTAATGTATTGTTACCTGAAAAAAACAGACCAATCGTTGTATTTTGCGCATCAGGCATGCGCTCTGCAGCAGCACGCACAAAACTTCTTTCCCTTGGTTATGAAAATGTCACAAATGGTGGGGGCATCCGCACCATGACTCTAAAAATTAAAAAGTAAGTTTCATTTTTTTGGAAGTGGAAAAAGTAACTTGCAATTCCGGTTACTCGCAATAGTTCTTAGCTAAATATTTTATAAATAAGACCTAGTGCAACCAAAAAAGTAAGCGCTGCAAAAATCTGCTGAAGATGGGCTCCATGAATATGTTTAACAAGTTTCTTGCCAATCAATAGTCCTATTGCTGATCCTGCAATAAACGGCATGGCTATAGCCCATTTCATGCCCCCTGATGCTATTGCTAAAAAAGCACTCCCCGTAGAGACAATGGTTAATACCCCCAAAGAGGTGGCAACTATGGATTTCATTGGTAAGTCTGTAAATTTTTTTAAGGCGGGCACTAAGATGAAGCCCCCGCCAACCCCAAGTAATCCCGAAAGAAAACCAGCTAATGCGCCAGAGAACATCAGTGATCTTGCGCAAGGCACGGTCCATATTAATTTCCCAATTGATTGATGGAGTTGGCAATGTGGTGGTCGGCGCTTATGCTTAATATTGCCCTTAAGTTCATGAACGGCATTCATGTAAGTGCGGAAGGCGACAAGCATTAAAACGATGCAGAACAAGAATATTAATGGCGTATTGGGAATTTTATGTGAAAGCCACAAACCTAAGGGCGATAAAGTTAAGCCAAAACATCCCATGAGGACTGCAGCCTTATAGCGAAGAATTTTTTCTTTGAAGCCTAAGATGGCGCCAAGCCCTGCAGATATAGCGACGGCAGTTAATCCAACTGGAGCAGCCTCATTTACCTCCAGTCCAAAGAAAAAGATCAGTAGTGGCACTGAGATTATTCCACCGCCAGCCCCAGTTAGGCCCATTAGAAGTCCGACAACTACCCCTAAGGAGGGTGCGATTAATAGGTGGATATCCATTGATTTATTATATATATAAATATAATATGATTAGGTAAATAATAAAATTGAACGGAGTTCTTAGTTGAAGCCAATAGTTAAAGGTTTTTTTGATAAGGATACATGGACAGTAACGTATGTAGTTTATGAATCAGTTGGTTCGCCAGCAATCATTATTGATCCCGTATTGAACTTCGATCAAAAATCTGGCCGTACCTCTAAGGGGTCGGCAGATGAGGTCATTAAATTTGTTAATGAGAATCAACTAAGGATAGTGTGGATTTTAGAAACGCATGCACATGCTGATCATCTGACTGCTGCCCCATATCTTCAGGAAAAGCTGGGTGGAAAAATTGCTATTGGAAAAAAAATACAAGAGGTGCAAAAGGTTTTTAAAAGTATTTTTAATCTTGAGGAGTCTTTTAAGGCAGATGGTTCCCAATTTGACATCTTGCTGAATGAAAATGAAGAAATTAAATTTGGCAACTTAAAATTTAAAGTAATTTTTGTACCTGGACACACTCCAGCTTGTGTTGCTTATGAAGTAGGTGATGCTATTTTTGTCGGTGATACGATTTTTATGCCAGATGTGGGAACGGCGCGATGTGATTTTCCCGGTGGAAATCCAACGGCTTTGTATCGCTCAATTCAAAAGATTTTGGATAGACCGGCTGAAACTAGGTTATTTATGTGTCATGACTATCCTCCAACTGATAGGCTAATTTCGTATGAAACAACTATTGGTCAACAAAGGGCTAAAAATATTCATATTCACGACGGAATTAGTGAAGCAGAATTTGTTGAGATGAGAACGGCGCGAGATAAAACTTTGGATATGCCGATGCTAATACTTCCTGCTATTCAAATTAACATTAGAGCGGGAGGAATGCCACCACAGGAAGATAATGGCAACTCTTATTTAAAGATCCCACTCAACGTATTGTGAGCATAAAAGCAATGGCAATAAACCCCCGAAAAATGGAAAAATCCCTTGCAAAAGCTTATAGCCTGACTAGGGCAATTGCAAATAAAAATCGCATGATTTTGCTGTGCCAACTTAGCGGCGGGGAAAAGAATGTGGGAGAGCTCGAGGAGGCGACGGGTATACGGCAGCCAACCTTATCTCAGCAAATAGGGGTGCTAAGAGAGGGGAAATTGATTTCTTCTAGGCGTGAAGGAAAAAATATTTATTATTCAATTAGCAATCTCGTTGCTTTGCAAATAATTGAATTGTTATATGCACATTACTGCAAACAATAAATTTAAAATAATTTTTAGCCCTCTAATTTAATGAGTATGAAAAAAATCGAGATAAAAAATGCATGGCAAGGAAATAGTGATTGCGAGGCTTGCACCATTCGTAGTTCGGTTTTATTCGCCGATCTAAATGAAGAAGATTTTTCTAAAATCCATGCGCCTATAGATGATTTAAGTTTTGAAGCAAACGCTGAGATTTATTTGCAGGGAGATGATGCTCAGTATGTTTATACCTTGCGCGAAGGATATATTAAGTTATTACATAGCAATCCTGATGGAACCTCGCGTATTGTTCGCCTGGTTAGGCCTGGGGATCTATTTGGGATGGAGTCATTGCTGAATGATCGCTATAAACATGCAGCTTTTGCGTTGACCAATGCTAGAGCCTGCAGGATTCCTAAAATTATTCTTACAGACTTGGGAGGGGAATCGCCTCGGTTACATCGCCAAATAGTAAAGAAATGGGGTGAGGCGCTTTCTCAGGCTGAGGCTTGGTTTTCAGAAATTAATACCGGAAGAATTGAAATTAGATTAGCAAGATTCTTTCTTCAATTGGCTAAAAAACGTGATGCATTTATTGTCGCTCCGCTTTTTAAACGTGAAGATATGGGTTTAATGATGGACGTTAAGTTCGAGACAATTAGTAGAGCTTTAGGATGGATGGCTGAGCAGGGGTTAATTTCTAATGTGACAAAGCTCTCAATACAAATTCCAGATCTAGAATCTCTTAAGGACTTTGCTAAGCGGGGTTTATAAAGAGGCTAAGTTCTCATTCGATAATTCTATTTGACTGTGGGCAATTCTATTGATATTTAGTTTGGTAGTGTTATCCCATTTACCGGCATTTAGATGAGTTCATGGTGGGATTTTTCTTAGGCACTAGTTTGAAAATATTAACTTATGCATAGATGTCATTTAGCAATATCTTTAAAATGCCCCCAATAGCATTCTAGTTTTCTTCAAATCGTTATATGAGTAACTCATTGGCAGGAATTTACTTGATTTTTTTGCATCAGCACGACTAGAGTGGTGCGTGACATCTTTAACCTCAGTTATCACAGTGCCCTGGTAATCCCCCTCAAGAATTTTCAATGTATTTCTAAATCTCCCTATTCCCTTTTTAACGCACAAATACTGGAGTGTTGGCAGTCATAATTTGCTGCTAGGACGGTGAGGTAGTTGTCTCAATGGTATGACGTCTTTTGCGAATATTTATGCAGAAAACAAGTCTCGGTGCAGTGGGTTTGAACAATTTTTTTGCCTTGTAAATGGGGGTGTATTTATCTCTAGCATAGGTAGCAACCCTTATGAGAGGTCAAAATTTTTGAATTTTATGGAATTTGGTTAAATTGAAGAATAAAGTCGCCCTGCAGTTCAGCAAAATTCATCAACATAGACAAGGAGTGAAGGTGATGAAAAAATTGTTATTTGCAATAGCGGGGGTAATTTTCGTAACATCCGTCACGGCATGCAGCGGTATGAGCACAACGTCTCCAGTAGTAGGGGATATTTGTGGCCCTAAGACTATGAATGAGCTTCGATGCCAAGGGGGTTAATGAAATTATGGTGATTGAGCTTCATAGCGACTGCAAAATTTCTCTCAATTAAATCAACTGAAAGGTATAGAAAATTCCAAGCTGAAAATTTTGTAATCTTGGAATTTTCTGATGTAACTTAGCATTGGTTTGTGTATTAGAAGGCATTGATAGTGGCTAAATTTATCAATTTGGCATAAATCTTGCGGTTATGGTTAAATCTAGCGCATACACAGTGATCACCATGCAGCTTTGAAAATTCACAAACTTGTTACTTTCTTAATGGCATTAAGCATACTTGCATTTAATATTGCGAGCACGAATGTCTATATTCAGCGTGGTTTAGAACGCTCAAGGCTTCATGCTATTGCTATAAGTAACCCGTATGAGCATTCTTCTGTTGCAACCAATCACTCTATTGATAAAAGCGCTAACCACCATCATTTAAGTCTCACCATTAGTGTGGCCGGTATAAATGCTGCCACCTTTTATCATCCCTTATCCGATAGTTTTACTGCTGTACAAAACTCAATTCTAAAAATTTCTTTTTTAGAAGACCCCTGCTATCCATCTTTTAAACCACCTAGGTTTACTTACTCAATTTAAATATTCTGCGCATTGTTTTTAGCAATGCTTTTATTGAGTTAATCCGCCTTAATTGATCTCCAATATTTGGGAGTTTGTGATTTTGAATTAAGGCTGCAAGTTGGGGCTTTTCAATGGCTAGCAATAATACTTCTGCATACGTAGAGCTAATTAAGAGTAAACGCAGGCTTCATGAGGCGCATAAAAGAGATAGGTTGGATCAAATTGAGGAGGCCCTGCTGGACCAAATCATTCTTAATTGGGCGGATGGGCAAAAGATTGGCTTACGCACGCTATGCAAGTCTGAGAAATTGGGCTCCTTAGTGACTCTAAATGTGCGGATTAAAAAATTGATTGAGCGGGGCCATATTAAATTAGTGCCCGATTCTGAGGATCGACGCATTAAATATGCAGTCCCTTCTGAAAAAACAATCGAGTATGTACAAACTCTTTCTGACTATATTAAAGAGATAGCTAGCAAAAATAGTTATTAAGAAAATTAGATACACTTTATAAACCTAAAATTCTACAAATAGATAAAGGCCACCTCGGTGGCCTTTATCTATTTGTATTGGCGGGTTTTGCATTCGAAGTCTCCTCATTCCTTGGTTTATGGAAGCAAAGATGTTTGGAGGTTAATGCAATAAGCAATCCCATTCCCTCCGATCAAACGTCAAAAGAACAAGCAATAAGATCGTATTTAAACGGTAAAAATATTTCCCTGCAATCCGTATTTGTGACCATGAATTATGGACAGTATGACCGTGATGGTAGTAGGGTGGAAATGAAGTTATCTGAAAATCCTGCCGCCTTTAATTTAAACGATAAATTAGAAGGGGGTGCTCTATCGCAATGGAATAAGGAAGCAATTTCAAAATCCCCAAAAAAAGAGGAATTCATGAATAATTTCATCAATTTTTCTGAAATATATACCGAGGAAATATATAAAAAGTTCAGATAATTTATTGAAGGCATAAAAGACCACCCCAAGTGAATTGATCTCAAGAAATTAGACGTTTACTTAGGTGGTTTTTTATTTCCTACAATGGGTTTTTTGGGTCGTTAGCGCTCGTTCCTTGAATCTCTATAAAGATTTCATTTTTAATCAGTCAACCAAAAAACATCTACTTGATCTTGCTCTCCGGATAAATTAAATACTTTTGTTGGCGGTAGTACGTATTACAGTGAACAGAGTCACTCAAAATTATTTAAAAGAGCCACCCATAATTACATGGGTTGTCTAGATAAGCATTACTTTTGCCATATTAATTAGGCCGTTATTAGTCAGCTTGTCGTCGTTCGCCTTGTGTGAGGCTGGATGGCAGAGTCCGACCCACAGCAGGCGGTCGATCCCTCCACCTATAGGCTGGGGAGCTGTTGTTCAAAAATTGAACAGGATGAGTGCCAAAAATCAATGCGTTGCTAAGGGCATCGTGAGATTTCCGGTGATCATCAAGTAAGCGAAACATGATCGAAAGCAATCGAGTCAGCTCGTCGCTAGCCCAATTACAAATAGTCATGTAATTGCGTCGTTGGTGTTGATGACGCTCAAGTTAAGCCCGTCTGTGAAGCCACGATGGAACGAAACACCTCCGTGAAGTGCGACGGAAACTCACGCAGGATTAATTCAAAGTCACTGGAATATTGCTGGATAAGTCTGCGAGCACCGTCTCTGCTTTTGGCATGATCCCAGATCATTCCCTCTGATAGGGCCTGCGCGATCACTCTCTCTGAGAATCCTGCCTCGTAGTAAGCGATGCAGTCTTGGTTAGGCAGTCCGTACTTCAATCGCTTCTGCAGAAGATCGAAATGGCCCGTGAGTAGTTTTCCAGTCTCTTCCGTTGCACGCACTACGAATGACTCCTTCACCGATGCAATCAGCAATGCAAACTCGAATCCTAAGGTCCTTTCGCAGAGATCGACGACCAAATCTAGATTGAATGCCTTGTTATATCTTCCATAGGGGTATGAGGCACCTAAAGCCTCAAGTTCTTGCATAAGTGTGGCGAACGATCGACCGGAAAGCCAGCCCTCGGCCAGTGCCTTGAGCGCAACAGCGGGAATCGTGTCGGTGAATCGCTTCTCAGAAGAAAGTTTTGTCAACATAGGCCAAAGCAACTCGAACAAATCTTCGGCTGAATCCAAGACCGCAATCCCTTCCTCGTTCTCAATCACCCAGGCGTCGATTGCCAGAGCATGATCAATTCCCAGGAGCGTACGTCCGAAGCGATGTTGATCTTCAGCGCTGGGAACACATATTTCGATGCGGCGTGCCACAGACTCAAAAATCCCCGTCAACAGCACTTTCTGTTCTTCAGTGGCGAGGGAGAAGGCTAATGTTTCGCCTGCTAGTTTCTTGGCGTTTGCAATGAAGGCCTCGGTATCCACATCTCCACGATAAGCCATCAAGAAGCTCTCAATGGCCTCAATGATCTTCTTCTTTGCCTTAAGCTGCCCCCGCAGCGACTCAACGGAAAAATTCTTGCGTTGAAGATCGACGGAGATATTCCCTATTGACTCATACAACTCCTCCCAATCATCGACGATCATGGTTGCGAATTCGACGGGGCTCGGCCTGCCTAACGTTTGTGTCATTGCCTCATTACTCATCGGATCAAAGAGTGATAGCAGTGTGCTCCCAGTTGGCTCGGCGTTGTCGGGATTTATCAGATTGACGGAGTTATCCCAGCGACGTGATTCGGTGGCTCGCTCGTCGTATAGGCGGTGGTCGGTGAAGATCACGGTGCCCTCACCGTACATCCCAGCTCGTCCAGCCCGACCCATTAGGTTATGAAAATCTCGCGCCTTAATCAACTCCCGCCCCTGCATAGCGCTCGTCACAAGCAGATATTGGATGGGGAGGTTGACGCCTTGCGCAAGAGTTGAGGTGCAGACGATCAATCGAATGAGCCGTTGCCGCATCGCGTATTCGATGGCAACCCGAATCCCTTGCGGCGTGTTGCCATGGTGGGCAAAGATACCGAGAGCAGCGCCCTTCGTCAAGTAAGCGTCGGCACCAAAGTTCCTTGAGTAGAGATTTACAAAGCGGCGAATCTCTTCAGGGTCGCTATGCGTTGAGGGGGGCTCCAGCGAGATTCCGCGCCGGAACGTTTGCTCGACTGCATCCCGGACGATTTTTGCTGCGGAAGCCTTTCGGCCCGCATAAATCGCAACACCGCCGTTCACCAGAAGGCGCAAGCCAATGTATAACGCGATGGAACCGCTCTCGTTCGTGGGAAAGTATCGATCCGTCTTCTCTCCGGGAAGGCGCGGCTGCTGTTCGGGAACGATGACCCGAGGAACGAAGAAATCCTGTTCGCTGTCGGACGCTACATTGAATTGAAGCTGACCATCCCTGCCCTGAGGAAGACTTACAAATGCTACCAGTCGTCTGGCCTGCAAGGACTTGTCGGAAATGACCCTCGACCCATCCTTGAGGAGCCACATGGCAACGGCCGTCGCGTTCTGAATGACGGCAGAAATCAGCACGCTCTGGGCCGAGTCGGCCAACAGCCTTTTGATTGAGGTTAGTAGTAGCTCATAAGTCACGCCACGCGCGCCGGTGTCGAACTGGTGCCCCTCGTCATAGACTACGAGACCGGCCCGGTGAACGATGTCGGGTTCTTGCCGCAGTGTGTAGAGGAGCTTCTCCGGTGTGAGTACAACAACCTGAGGCGCCGACTCGATTGACACATCAAAGATATCGAACTCGATATCTGGCTGCAGCGCATCGCTCAACTGGTTGACGTTGTAGCCATCATCCCTGAATGCTCTTTCTAGATCGCTAGCGATCTCTTGGCACAGAGCGCGGAAAGGTGCGATTACCAAGGCCAGTTTGGTCCTCGCCGACAAGAATGCCGATCGGATGATAAGTTCGGTCGCTCGGGACTTACCGGCGCTCGTAGGCATTTGAACAACGCCCGATTGCCCCTTATAGAGGCCAGCCTCACCTACCGTTCGTTGGGATGGCCACATCTCCTTAATTGAGGTAGGTCGAGATAGGTAGGGCTGCCAGCTATCTTCGCTCAGTTCGCTGTATTGTGGCAGCAACGTCCAAGCTGAGTTTGCGATGCGCGTCGCGCATATAGCGCCGAGCAAATCCGCCATCAGCAGTTCGTGCGCTGAAGCGCTTGCATATGACCAACTGCGCAACTTCCTGATCGCTGCAGTAGCTCTTTCGCTCCCACCGCCGGTCTTAAAGTGTTCGCCCAGCGCATCAAGAACGTCTGTCGCATAGGGCGCCTTAACAATGTTGCCTCTCTGGCCCCATGGCTTATCCATAGCGGTCCTTGCAGCAAGAGCCAGCGGGTCGCCTTCAGGGTGTGCGAGCTGAGAGAGCTTGGATATCTGCACCGCAGCATTCCCGGGTACGTCGCCGAGGTAGTATCCTGCGGCTGCCAACAAGCGTAGGTTGAAGGAGAGGTCTTGGTTGAGCAGCGAATCATCAAACGCTTGAAGAACCCGGGCCGAGAAGATAACCTCGTCGCGCGGCGTTTGTGCGTCACCCCCTTCGCCAATAACCTTCGCCACAGCTTCTGACGCAAAGTCACCCACTGTTCCGACAGCCAGGGGAAACTGCATCTCCAAATCCAGCCCTTCAGGAAGTGCAATATGATCGTCTTCCGGCACGCCGTACTCGTACATCTTGCCCTTCGAGAGTGTGATCGCCGCAGCGAAACGACTGCGTTGTTCAGGCTTCATTGGCAGCCCTTTCATAGAGCGCGTGAACAAACGTCATCAGCGCTGGGGAGTGAATAACCACGAGCATGAGGTGTCCAGTGTTCTCGTGTCCTGTGCAGTCGGTTTTGGCGATTTGGGCAGCGTCATATAGGCTGGAGCAGAAGATGGCCGCGGCCCCTGATATCCGAACGTAGGGCACCTCAAGTCCATCTTGGAAGCGCTCTACTCGATCAGCCCCTTCCTCGTCCGCCCGAGCAATGAGGCGACGTTTCATCGCGTTAAGCGATTCAGATATCCGGTATACGTCCTTGGCCGAGTGGTTGACTGCATCCTGTAAACGTGACTTTGCCTTGTTGCCGCTGAGCTGTGCCTTAGATTCCACCGAAATCAGGGTGTCTTTTCTGGATGGCTTGGCCGGGCCAGCCCCGCCGAACTTGAACCCAAGCACATCGGTTCCCTTCGGCGACTCATTACGCACCAACTTGTCATCGTATCGGGTACGCGGCGTCCAAAAGCCCATATGAGCTTCAAGAAGGTCTGCCATCAGGATTTCTGCGAAGTCTCCGGAGCGCGTAGCGGGGCCGAAGTCTTCCGACTTATCTGGGAAAACCAAATCCATCAAATACTGTGCGCGTGACTTCTTGGTCCCTCTTCTCAGGCGGTCGATCTGGCTGTCGAGGCAGTAGTGTTCACGAAAGTGCTTTGCCCATCTCTTGATCGCAGGACTATCTGCGTGATCGATATCAAGTTCATATACGTCAACTGCGATACCATCCGTCGACTGGAGCTTGGCCCCAGTTTTCTTGAGCCAATTTGTATGTGAGGTAGCGCTTGTCATCTTGTCTCTTCCTTCCACTCGCGTCGAGTGATCATACTAGCCGTAACCATCATAAAGTTCTCATTCGCAAAATTCCGTTTCTGGCCGATTTTTGACCTTCAAAACACCCAATAGTCTTTTTTTTGAGCGACTGTTGATGCCCTGGAAGCCGCCAGTGCCCAGCTAAGCCCCTTATAACCATCGCTCTCAGAAGCGATGTCAGTTAAGCTACTCGGGGTGGTTGAAATTTATTGAAGGCGCCAGTTCGAGAAATTCTCCACAATTTTTAGATAGTGATCCGGAGCATTTTCAAAATCTTTCTTTAAATGGCTGTATCTAACAGCCTTACGTCTCCATGCTGTATCGAGTTTAGATTTGAGGTCTAGCATCAGCCAGGCAATAAGTTGCACCATGTGATGACGTTCATCAATATGCCTAGATTCAATGACAACTCTGTTTTTTGTCGTAAGAAATGATTGAACATTCAACTCATCGCATACATGCTCATAGAGATTGAGCGTTTTAGTCTTGCTGATTAGCAATTGAGCTAATTTCCTACTTACCAATAAGTCCTTAATTGCCGTTTTTGATAGAGAAAAATCCTCGTCAGCTGAGGATGCTTTAAATATCTGAAGATTTAAATTTGATATCCAGCGATATATATCTTCTGAATATGTGGATATTTTACGGAGAGGGGTTTGGGAAAGTCCAAGTCCACATGCATGGCAATTATCAATAGATGATTCTGCCTCCCAATTTAAAATGCCGGTATCAACCCTGTGAAATGCAATGCCTGTATCACAATGAGGGCATCGATCTAGGAGCATGCAGTCATGTTTAGGGCAAATCGTACAAAAACTAATGCGCCATTTTTTTCTAAAGTAAGGAACGGGACCTTCTTTCAGGCATTGTGGACAATATTGAATGCCATAACCATCACGCTTGCGATGATAAATTTGCAATGTTTGAATCCAAAAAAGTGTGCCTGAGGCCCTATTGAGTTCATATATTGAGCCCTCATAACTTCGCAACGTTGTTGCAAATACAGCACTTGGAGCAGTTCCGGTACGCTTGGCCAATTCATCGAGTACCCAATTTGGTGCTAGCCTATCAATGTCACGGTTCCAAACCTGTTGTGAGCTCCCGAAAATATTATTGCAAAATGTTTGCGCCTTCATTCCGTGTCCATGAGCTAGACGAACTATCCAGCTAGATAAGAGCTCATCTTCTAGAGGTTTATATCTGATGGGCCATAAATGCCCACTAAACCCATTAATAAGCATCTATGCGCGTCGATTTCGCGCTTTGCCCCTTTTGGAGGGCGGGGTCCACACTAAGTTATTAATAGTCTTTTGATTAATGCATTCCTCGCCAGATTTAATAGCGTGAATTGCAGCCTCCTTCAGGAATTCAAAAATATCGCCAAGATTAGATTCCGTACGCTTATAAATTTCAGTCATTAAAAGTTCGTCATAAAGCCTGGATGGTTTTTTTAGAGGCGTACGTTTTTCGAATGTTTTTAATAAGGTCCCTAACTCTTTGCCTATTCCCCATGTAGGCAACTCATACGCAGGAAATCTGCTAGAGAGTTGCTTGTCTGCATGAATGGCATATAGGGCATCTTGGATACCAACTGCCACAATACAAACCTTCGTTTCATTTGTAATGCTTTTCAATGCATTTCTAAATTCTTGTTGCCTCTTTAGCCCACCGGCTAGTAAGTGTTGGATTTCATCGATGATGAGAACTTTGACATCAAGTTCCATGAAGTGCTTTTTAACTAAAGAATATTTTTCTGGAGCTCTCGCAGAAAGTTTATAGGGTACAAATAGTTTATCTAGAATCCGACTATATAAGTCAGAGTAATCTGGTTTTGGTGGAGCCTCAACCATTACAACCGGAGCATATGTTTTTTCAATTTCGGGCCGGACATCAGGCGCATTGAGCCCCACAAAGTGTTCCACGATAGAGGTTTTACCGCTGTAAGGCGGCCCATAAATTAGCAAGCAAGGCATTCTTGTTTGCTTTGGGAAATTTAGTAGGTTGTCGAGTTTTTCAAGAACCTCTTTTACGTGCCCAAGATTAAACCAAGTACCTTGTCTGATAAAGTTAATGCGAACTTCGTTACTCAGGGATAAGTGTTCTATAGCCTTCTTATCGAGATGCTCGTAGAGATCAATAGTCGTCATCTAGCGCCTCAATTTCATCGGGGTTATATCCCTTTAGCTTGGGCTGAAGTACTAGATTAGGGCTTAAATCTGAATGAACATTGGGGAGCATATCTTTTTTCTTGTTCCGCGCTTTCTCATGAATTTTTAATCTTTGTTGTTTACGACGCGCATCTAAAGTAGCATTTGCTGCCCCTTCTTCTATTTCTCTTTGCATGGTAATGAGGTTAAAAATTTCAATCTCATTATTTTCTTTTCCTTGTTCTTTAAGAATTTTTTTAGACCCCTTCAATTCCCAAATGCTAATTGGAATATGTCGGGAGTCGCGGTAGCGAATAGGGTAGTAGCGACTAGTTTTAGGCTCAAAGAAATAGAGTTGGCTAAGATCTCTAGGGTCATATCGAAACTTAAACGATATTTTTTTGTTAGGCATATTGGGGTCTTTGTAGCCGACCCAATCTCTTAAAATATCGCTGAAATACCAGATACCTTCGAAGGAGACTCCATCTGGTTGAATGGTGCGCTCTTCGTATGGTAAAAAATCAATGCGAACCTTTTCTTCATCTAGCCTGATTTCAGGAAGGCCTCTACCTAAATTATTTTTATCACCCAAAATACCTTGTTTCCATTTCTCACGGGGACTCATACCCAAACTCTCATGCGTTTTCAGATGATAGGCTGTAAATTCTAAAACCAGCCACTTCTCCAGTTCTGAAAAGGTCATATTAGCCATTTTTGCCGAGGGATATTCATCCTTTTCTTTAATATTTGAAAAGGTGGCCCCGGGCAATATTTTTAAAGCGGTTGCAATTGTTCCCATCATGCTTTCAATATGCCCGCCATATCTTGGTTTTGCTATGGGTCTTAGATTCAAATCAAACAGATATTCCTTTGCCAATGCTTTAAGTGTTTCGCTGCGAAATTCAGCGGCATTATCCATATGTAGAACATCCATTACCCCCCAAAATGGCCACTCGATTTCTTCACCAAACCCTAGATCTTTCAGCCATTCGCCCTTTGTGAGAATGCAGTGCGATAAACACATACCTGCAGACATTGATGATGGTGCATCAAGTGAGACATACATGCCAAGGATCACTCTGGAGAATACGTCTATAGCAACCGTTATATAGGCTCTATTAATAGACTTTCTATGGATATCATCTACGATAATGATATCTAAAGGGGTGTGGTCTATTTGAACGATTGCAAGGGGCCAATTAGCATCAGGAATAGATCCTTCATTGATACCAAATGTTTTTTCTAGAGCCTTTCTCCCATCCCGCTTCAATACTTTCTCTTTTTCTGAAATCCAGTCGATGTGCCGCGAAACGGTGGTGTAGGAGGGAAGGTTTTTAATACCCTTTTCGTAACATAGGCGCCTAATCTCTGTGGCAGCAAAAGCTTTTGATGGCCTTTGAATTTTTAAATAAATGTTTTGAATAAATTGATCAACGACTGCTTGTACCTGAGGAGAAAGGCGACTTTTATTTTTTCCGCCACTTCTCCTTTTGGGCAATAGAGAAGAAAGCTTCCTATCTTTCTCATAAGCCTCGAGCCATCGATATAGGGTCATGGGGCTCACTTGAGCTTGTTGAGCAGCAATGATGTAATCACCCTTTTTTCTCTTTTTTGAATTTTGCAAGAGCGGCTCAAGCAACTTAGACCGAAAGGTTGCTATATCCCAATCTCGATCATCAATTGCTTCAAGGTCAATACCCTCTATTTCCGAGGGCGTTTCTAAAGCAATGTGGGTAGCCTTTAGATCCGATACTTTGATAATTTTTTTGACGCCAGTTTTCTTTTCTCTGACAAAAATTTGTTCGAGATCCACCACCTTTAATACTAAATATTCTGCACCTTGGTGGGCGATGGATTGCCCTTTATCGATTCTTAAAATTGAGCCAAATTCTTTGATATTTTTTTTAGCCATAAATTTATTATTCAAATAAGTGCTCTGACCATATTTCAGAGTCTGATACTAGGGGGGAGTCAAGGTCCGCAATGATTTGCTTATTGAGAATGAGGTTCCAGAGTACTGGCAATAATTGCTGTTTGGATTCATCGCTAGACATGGAGACTTCTATTAGCTCTGCAATCGTGCACGGCCCCTTTTGCTTAATCGCTTCGCAGAGATGATTTTTTAAAGAATCTTCTGGCTGAATTCGCCTAAAGCCTCTAAGGAATTTGAGATTTTGAAGTCTTGGAGTTCTTATCTGGGATTCATCTTTTTTAATAAAGACCCAATTACGTTCTGCAGCATACAGATCAGCACATGCAAACTTTGGAGCGTATTGCTCTGCGTTTTCTTGAAAATCACTCAAGAGCTTTATTTCTGTTAATTCGTGAAGTTTCTGACTGCCATCTTCGGAGGGGTGGAATTTAACCAAAACATCCGGGTGGTAGCCATTAGGGACTCCTGGCACGGGAATTTTCACTGGCTGTACTTCGTACGTTTTGACGCTTGGGTCAAAGTCCAAAAGAATGAAGTAATCTCTTTCGAGGAGGGATTCAAACTCAGCGTTCCCAACACTCTGATTTGTTCCCACAACACCTGTGACACCGATGTAACTTTTAGGTATTTTACGTACTGGCATGAGTCCTTTATGGCACTTTTGGTAGTAAAAAATAGCTTGTACGGAATTAATTTAACATTACTATGATAAAAAATGATAAATAAATGCATAATTTTCACACTTACTTCGAGATTGTCTCAGTTGTCTAAAATTAGCGTACTGAAAAACTGCTTAGTAGTTACAGCTTTATTTTTATGTGTTGCCTGTAGCCCTAAATTAGATTGGCGTACGGTTCAATCCCCTCAAGAGGGCTACGTCGCATTATTTCCAGGTAAGCCCGATAGGCTTGAGCGTCATATTCAATATCAGGATCAAGATGTGCTTCAGACTTTAGAAGCTATCAAAATTGATAGTGATATTTATTCAATTAGTGCGTTACATCTAAATCAAGGTCAAATTAGCCTTACGCCGCAACTGCTGAGTCAGCTAAAAGATAATCTTTTAAAGCAGGCTGGCGCCGATGATTCAGGCCTGACGACTGCGCAATCCTATTTTCAGACAGTAGATCGCCAGCGTTTACCTGTTGAAGATTATTATTTGAAGTTCAAGCCTAAAGATGCCTCGCCGCAATCGATACGTGTGCGCTGGATAGTAAGAAAAAATCCAAGTAAAGGCGCTTGGATTTATCAAGTTTCAGTATTGCACCAGGAACCTCTGGCGGTAAATATTCAAGAATTCTTTTCCCAAGAGGCATATGCCAACTTCTTTGAAGAATTTCATCCTGAATAGCTATGCATTCACATTGGCGTTCAAATAAATCCCAAGTTATCGTCCTCCCCTTAAAAGGAAGGGCTGCATGCACAGTCTTTTTAAGTTTTGCATTTGCTTATTTAATCTCTTATGCCTTTCGTTCTATTAATGCGGCTATTGCGCCAGAGCTGATGAATGACCTGCATTTGAGTAACGCACAGTTGGGCTTGTTATCTGCCGCCTACTTTATTGGTTTTGGCGTCACCCAAATTCCTGTAGGACTAAGTTTGGATCGGTTTGGCCCAAGGCTTACTGAGATGACTTTGATGATGTTTGCTGTAGTGGGGGCCCTCTTATTTTCGTGGGCGGACGATTTTTCAAGCTTGGTTGCCGCTCGATTTTTTATAGGGGTTGGTGTCTCCGCTTGTTTGATGGCCGCCCTCTCTGGTTTTAGGGTTTGGTATCCCTTAAATCGGCAGGCTCCTTTGGCTTCGGGCATGTTAGTTTTCGGTACTTCCGGCGCATTGTTAACTTCATGGCCAGTGCATGCTGTATTGCCTTATTTGGGGTGGCGCGGAATATTTGTGGGAATGTCCCTTCTCTGCCTGTTGGCAATGGCGGGGATCTTCTTTGGTTTGCCGATCAAATCAAAAATTTCACCCCATAGTGAGGTAGGGCAGAATCTCCAACGCGGGCGTGCTACCTTTTCTTGGGCAAGTTATCGACCGATTTTGACAAATGCTTTCTTTTGGAGGGTATTTCCAATTGGGGCATTTTGTTATGGAGGGTTCATTGCCATTCAAACCCTTTGGATGGGTCCTTGGCTAATTGGGGTGATGGAATTTTCCACTCATGAGGCCGCCAAAATTCTGTTTTGTTTTAATGCGGTTTTGTTGTTCGCTTATGTTTTAAATACTTTTTTACTGCCTCGCTTGGCAAAGCATGGGCTGACTACGATGCGCTATTTGAGTGTGATGGTGGGTGCTGGTTTGGTGTTTCAAGTCTGCGCTTTTTATCTGCGCACCCCTTGGGTTTGGGTTTGGTGGTACTTGTTTGCTTTTGCTTGCGCCTCTTATGTGCTGGCACAAAGCTTGATCGTGACCTATTTCCCCAAATCCTTCGCTGGGCGCGTCAGCACCAGTTTTAATTTAGCGCTTTTTATTGGCGCATTCATCGTACAGTGGGGAATTGGATACTTAGTTGACGCAGGCATGCAGGCTGGGCGGCCCAAGAAAGATGCCTTTGATTTAGCTTTAGGTATTTATCTTGGTGCGCAGGCGCTTGGATATATTTGGTTTTTGATTTCCCCCAAATTCTTTCCAAGCCATCCGCTGCCGCAAGATTAAAGTTGTTTTACAAACTGCTTTTTTCTAAAGCAGCTACTTTTGCTTCTAAAGCCTCAAGCTTCTCCCTAGTCTTAGAGAGCACCTTGGACTGCAAGTCAAACTCTTCCCGAGTCACTAGATCCATCTTCTGAAAACCTTGGTTCATCATAGCGCGCACACTTTTTTCAATTTCTTGTGCTGGTGAATTACGGATAGCATCGCCAACCTTGTTTTGCATATCGCTGGCAATACGTTGGATTTGTTCGAGGATTTCGCCTGGTTTTTGCATGATGGGGTTAACCGTTCTAAAAAGAGTTGCGTAAAAGACACACTTTACATTTTAAGTTGAGGCCGGAAATATGTCCAAAAAGGCCTCAAATGAGAGAAATTTCCCTAAATTCACGCTTCTGGTGCAATTTATTGCACCAATGAAGTGCATAAGCATTAATAAGGGGAATGACTGGAAATCAAAAAAAGCTCAAACATTCATCATCGACCCATGCAATAAAGCATTTAAACCATTTTTTATTACAACCAGTAAGGAGCATTTTATGAAATCTTTCCACAAGACAGCAATCTCTGCCGTCGTCGTTGGTTTGTTGACTGGCTTAGGATCTATGTCAGCGTTTGCTGAAGAAGCGGCGGCCGATGCAGCTGCAGCACCTGAAGTTAGCCCTATTACTGCTAACGTTACTGTAACTAACAACTATACATACCGTGGTTTGACACAGTCTAACTACAAGCCTGCCGTACAAGGTGGCTTTGATTATGCCCACGAAAGCGGTTTCTACATTGGTAACTGGAACTCCTCAATTAGCTGGGTTTCCGATGCTCAAATGGCAACGAGCGCGCCAATTGAGATGGACATTTATGGCGGCTTTAAAAAGGAATTGATCGGTGAAGGTTTTGCTTCAGATGTAGGTTTCTTACAATACTACTACCCAACAAGCGGCCATATTAGTACATCAATTTATGCCAATCCAAATACCACTGAAATCTATGCGGCTCAAAATTTCACAGTTGGCCCAGTTACAGGTTTTGTGAAATTTTCTTACGCATTAAGCAACACATTTGGTAACTATGGAAGCACAGGATCCTACTACCCAGATTTAACAGCTAACTACGATACTGGTTTTTACGGAATCACCCTAAATGGTCACGTTGGATATCAAAAAATTCAAGGTCAATATTACGTAGCTGGTGCCCCATCACTTAGTTATGCAGATTGGAAAGCTGGCTTGACTAAAGATTTTGGTGGTGGCTTGTCTGCTTCAGCGGCTTACATTGGCACTAATGTTAAGCAGGGTAATGGAGCATATGCTTACACCGTTCCTGGTGGCCGCAATCAAGGTGGAAACACAGGCGTAGTTTCTTTAACCAAAACTTTTTAATTATTTCCCTGAACGGAGAAAAGTATGAAATTAATTACCGCAATCATCAAGCCCTTCAAGCTTGACGAAGTGCGCGAAGCTCTCTCAGAAGTGGGAGTTTCGGGCATCACCGTCACTGAAGTTAAAGGCTTTGGTCGTCAAAAAGGTCACACCGAGTTGTATCGCGGTGCCGAGTATGTTGTTGATTTTTTACCGAAGGTAAAAATCGAAGCTGCTGTTGAAGACGGCATCTTGGAGCGTGCGATTGAAGCAATTGAAAAAGCCGCGCGTACTGGCAAGATTGGTGATGGCAAGATTTTTGTCTCCCCAGTTGAGCACGTCATTCGTATTCGCACCGGTGAAACCGGCGCGTCAGCACTTTAAAGAGAGGTTCAAAATGTTAACTTGGATGAAAAAACTCCTAGCTGGAAGTGCGATGGCCTTGGCTATCGGTACAACTGGCATTATGGTTACTTCACCAGCTTTTGCTGATGATGCTAAACCAGCAGCTTCTGCTCCAGCAGCAGCTTCTGCAGCCGCCGCTGCACCCGCAGCTCCAGCTGCCGTGCCTAACAAAGGCGATACCGCCTGGATGTTGATTTCTACAGCTTTAGTGCTATTGATGACACTTCCTGGTTTGGCTTTGTTCTACGGTGGCTTGACGCGTAGCAAAAATATTTTGTCTATCTGTATGCAGTGCTTCATGATCTTTTCAGTAATTACCGTGTTATGGGCGCTTTATGGCTATAGCATCGCCTTTACTGAGGGTGGGGCATTCTTTGGCGGATTAGATCGACTCTTCTTGGGTGGAATGACTCCAGACTCAGTAGCGGCTACCTTTAGTAAGGGTGTTGTTATTCCTGAGTATGTATTCATGGCTTTCCAAGCAGTGTTCGCTACGATCACTTGCTGCTTGATCATTGGCTCTTTTGCTGAGCGCGCTAAGTTCTCTGCAATCTTGGTATTTATGATTATTTGGTTCACATTCAGCTACTTGCCAATCGCTCACATGGTTTGGTTCTGGCCTGGACCTGATGACATCAAAGATGCTGCTTCACTTGATGCAATGACAGCTCGTGCTGGTTGGTTATTCCAAAAAGGTGTTCTTGACTTTGCTGGCGGTACCGTTGTTCATATCAATGCTGCTATTGCTGGTTTAGTAGGTTCTTTCGTAATCGGTAAGCGTTTGGGCTACGGCAAAGAAGCAATGAAGCCACACAACATGGTTTATGTAATGACCGGCGCTGCTCTCTTGTGGTTTGGTTGGTTTGGTTTCAATGCTGGTTCAGCACTCGAAGCAAACGGTAGCGCAGGCTTGGCATTCGTAAATACTTATTTAGCAACAGCTGCTGCAGTGTTGAGCTGGTCATTCGCTGAATGGGTTCACAAAGGTAAGCCATCCATGTTGGGCGGCGCATCTGGTTGCGTAGCTGGTTTGGTTGCTATTACTCCCGCTGCTGGTTTTGTTGGCCCAATGGGTGCATTGGCAATCGGAGCAGCTGCTGGCTTAGTTTGCTTGTGGGGTGTTACTGGCCTCAAGAAAATGTTGGGTTCAGACGACAGCTTGGACGTATTTGGTGTGCATGGCGTAGGTGGTATTTTGGGTGCATTGTTAACCGGCATTTTTGCTGACCCAGCTTTGGGCGGCACAGGTGTTTGGGATTATGTCGCTAACGCTGTTACTCCTGATTACTCAATCTCCAGCCAATTATGGATTCAGGCTCAAGGTGTGATCACTACTGTTATCTGGTCTGGCGTAGTTTCTTTCATTGCCTTCAAATTGATTGACATGGTTATTGGTTTACGTGTCAAAGAAGATGAAGAGCGCGAAGGTTTGGACATCAGCTCACATGGCGAGTCCGCTTACGAGTCTTAATCAGTAGATTTACCCCTCACCGGGCGACTTTGGTTAGTTGCCTGGTTTTTAAGCGCGGGATCCTAGGATTCCGCGTCTTTCTTTTAAAAATCTTACAATGGTGAAATGGTTCCACATCTCATCACTGCCCTTAGCGGTCCCTTGCTCGATCTCGAGTCCAAGGTATTAGAAGCAACCCCAACCATTGAGCGCTGGTTTAGGCTTGAATGGCAAGAACATACCCCGCCTTTTTATTGCTCGGTAGACTTACGCAATTCTGGATTTAAGTTAGCCCCAGTGGATACCAACCTTTTCCCAGGTGGTTTTAATAACTTGTCCCCTCAAATGCTGCCACTAGCAGTGCAGGCCGCGATGGCTGCGATTGAGAAGATCTGCCCTGAGGCTAAAAATCTTCTTTTAATTCCGGAGCGCCATACTCGTAATACCTTTTACTTGCAAAATATTGCGCGCCTTTCTTCAATTTTGCGTCAGGCTGGTTTACATGTTCGTCTTGGTACCCTGTCTGATGAAATTAAAGAGCCTACTTGGATTGAGTTACCAGATGGCAACCGTCTTTTGATGGAGCCCTTGTCTCGTACCGGACTAAAAAAACAGCGCTTAGGGCTAAAAGATTTTGACCCTTGCTCTATTTTGTTAAATAACGATTTATCTGCAGGCATTCCTCCAATTTTGGAAAATTTGCACGAGCAATATCTTTTGCCGGGATTACATGCTGGTTGGCATGTTCGTCGTAAGTCAGCGCATTTTGCTGCATATGATGATGTCGCGAAGAAGTTTGCCAAATTTATCAACATTGATCCATGGATGATTAATCCTTACTTCACTAGCTGCTCGAATATCAATTTTCATGAACGCAAAGGTGAAGATGAATTACAAACTGCGGTAGAGCAAGTACTTAAGAAAACCGCAAAAAAATATCGTGAGTACGGCATAAAAGAGAAACCTTATGTTGTTGTTAAGGCTGATGCAGGTACCTATGGTATGGGTGTAATGGCGGTGAATGACCCAGCACAGCTTAAGGGTTTAAATCGCAAAGACCGCAATAAGATGAGTGTGGTTAAAGAGGGTTTAGAAGTCAGCGATGTGTTGATTCAGGAAGGTGTATATACCTTTGAAAAGGTAAATGAAGCAGTAGCTGAGCCAGTGGTATACATGATTGATCGTTATGTCATTGGGGGCTTTTACCGCGTTCATACCGACCGTGGTCCAGATGAAAATTTGAATGCACCGGGCATGCATTTTGTGCCTTTAGCATTTGAGCAAAATTCAATGCCAGATTTAGGCGCTAAGCCTGGAAGCGCAGCTCCAAATCGTTTTTATCTGTATGGAGTTGTTGCTCGTTTAGCTTTGCTTGCAGCATCACTTGAGCTTGAGCGTACTGACCCAAATGCAGAATCCGCATGAATCTAATGTTCACGTACCTAAGTAGATAAAAATGGATTTTTTATTCATTGCCGACCCGCTCGAATCTTTTAAGATTAAGAAAGATTCAACCCTAGCAATGATGCGCGTTGCACAAGAGGCTGGGCATCTTTTGTGGTTCTGTCAGAGCAAAAATATTTTATGGCGAGATAGCTTAGTCGTGGCCGACTGTCAGAGTTTAGTCATTAAGCCATCGGGAACTTCTTGGTTTGAGGTCGGCGAAATTGAGGCTCGATCACTGAATTCTTTTGCTGCAGTTATGATGCGTACCGACCCCCCATTTGATATTGAGTATCTCAATACCACCTGGCTGCTGTCAGCCGCCGGGAGGCAGGGCGCAAAAGTCTTTAATAATCCAGCAGCCATACGTGATCACTCTGAAAAGCTATCGATTACGGAATTTCCTCAGCTTATTCCACCAACAATCGTTACGCGAGAGTTAAGCGCTATTGAGGTTTTTCATCATCAGCATCGCGATATTGTGATTAAGCCTCTTGATGGTATGGGGGGTATGGGAGTATTTAGAGTCGGTGCGGACGGCCTAAATTTAGCCAGTATTGTGGAAACATTGGGTGAGAACGGTATCAGAACATTGATGGCACAGCGCTTCTTGCCGGAGATTGCGCAGGGTGATAAGCGCGTCCTCATTATTGGCGGGGAAGTAGTTCCTTTTGCTTTGGCACGTATCCCTCAGGGAAGTGAGATTCGCGGCAATCTAGCTGCGGGTGGCAAAGGCGTTGCAATGCCTTTGACTGACGATGAAATGAGGGTTGCCCAAGAGTTGGCACCAGTTTTGTATGAGCGCGGTTTATTTTTAGTTGGCTTAGATTTAATTGGCGGTTACGTTACTGAAATTAATGTCACTAGTCCCACCTGCTTTGTAGAGATTACAGAGCAAAGCGGCTTTGATGTACCCCAATTTTGGTTAAAAGCTCTTGAAAAGGCATTGCCATAGATATGACTGGAATTGTTATCGTTGCCCACACTCCGATCGCTAGTGCCATGCTGAGTTTCGCAGAGCATACGTTCGGGGTTGTACCGGAGCGTGTAAGAGCAGTCGATGTACCCCCGCATGAGGATACGAAGGTTAGTTTTGATCGAGTGCTTGAGGCAGCCAATGGTGTAAGTACTGGTAATGGGGTATTAATTCTCACGGATGTCATGGGCGCCACTCCTGCAAACGTAGCCTCTAAGCTTGAGGCTATGGGGGCTGCTGCTGGCTTATATTCTCCAGTAGTGGTTCTCGCTGGATTGAACTTGCCTATGCTGATGCGTTGCATCTCGCATCGAGCTGAAAATCTTGAGGAGTTAGCCCATAAGGCGCTTCAAGGTGGTCAAAATGGGATTTTACGTTTGGGTTCAAAAGTACATCCAGAAAATATAGGGGGATAGATTTCAACATGCCAGTAGCTGAAATTCAGATTATTAATAAATTGGGTTTGCATGCACGCGCCTCGGCAAAATTCTCGCAGCTGGCTACTGAGTTTCCTTGTGAAATATTGTTGTCACGTAATGGGCGTCAAATTAACGCTAAGAGCATTATGGGTGTCATGATGTTGGCGGCGGGACTTGGTAGTACGGTGACATTGGAGACTGTAGGCGAAAAGGCGGATGAGGCAATGCAAGCTTTAACGGAGTTGATTAATAACCGTTTTGGTGAGGGTGAATAACGATGACTTTTGCTCTGCATGGGATTCCAGTATCGAAAGGCATTGCCATTGGTAAAGCCGTACTCATTTCACGTGCAGCGCTAGAGGTTAGCCATCATTTAATTGAGGCCGGAAAAGAAGAGGCTGAAGCCAAAAGGCTTTTAGATGCATTTGAGCAGGTTCGACTAGAGCTTAATCAGTTGCGCCATGGATTGCCTAAAGATGCCCCTCAAGAAATGGCCGCATTTTTGGATGTGCATGGAATGATCTTGGCGGATCCCGCGCTAGCAGAGAAGCCGCTAAAATTAATTCGCACTCAACGTCTCAATGCTGCATGGGCTTTAACAACTGAGCTCAATGATCTTTTGGAGCAATTTTCAGAGATTGAGGATACGTATTTAAAAGAACGTGCAAATGATATTCGCCAAGTGGCAGAGCGCGTACTAAAAGCACTTAATACTCAAGAAAAAAATTCCTTAGAGAGCCCCGAGTTTTCTTCATTTGGTGAGCCTGGTATTGAAGCGATTATTGTGGCGCACGACATTGCCCCACATGACATGCTCCGTTTTAAAGATCATGCGTTTACAGGTTTTGTAACTGATTTGGGCGGAAAAACATCGCACACTGCTATTGTTGCGCGAAGCATGGAAATACCTGCGGTTGTAGGTGTGCGGCATGCCAGTGAAATGATTCGTCATGGCGACTGGTTGGTTATCGATGGTGAGCATGGTGTCGTCGTCGTTGCTCCGGACGAACAATTGTTATCAGAGTATCGTTTGCTTCAAGAACAAGCCATTGAAGAAACTCGGAAATTACAGCAGCTCAAGTTTTCGAGAACCTGTACTACCGATGGTGTATCGATAGAGCTTTTTGCCAATATTGAATTACCTGATGATGCTACTCATGCTGTAGAGCTTGGTGCGGTAGGGGTGGGTTTATTTCGTTCTGAATTCTTATTCATGGACCGCAATCAAGCGTTACCAGATGAAGAGCAGCAGTATCACGAATATCGTCGCGTGGTTGATTTGATGCATGGCTTGCCGGTGAACATCCGTACTATAGATGTTGGGGCCGACAAGGCCTTGGGTGCGGGAGCTGATCTTTCTCAGACGGGCACTTCACCTTTAGGTTTGCGCGCTATTCGTTGGTCTTTAACAGAGCCAGAAATTTTCTTGACACAACTTAGGGCAATCTTACGAGCCTCTGCTCACGGTCAGGCGCGGATCATGATTCCGATGCTAGCGCATGCCAAAGAGATTGATGAAACCTTACGCTTGATTGAAAAAGCGAAGCAGCAATTGCACCAACGTGGCCAGGCGTTTAATCCCAGTATTCAAGTGGGCGCGATGATTGAAATTCCGGCGGCGGCTTTAGTGCTACCGTTGTTTATTAATCGTTTTGATTTCTTATCCATTGGTACAAATGATTTAATTCAGTACACGCTGGCAATTGACCGGGCTGATCATGCGGTTGCGCATTTATATGATCCCTTGCATCCGGCGATTCTGATTTTATTGGCCAATATTATTGGGCAGGCCAAACGCGCTAATGTTCCCATTGCGATATGTGGCGAGATGGCTGGTGACCCTTCATTGACTAAGTTATTACTAGCTTTAGGATTAACGGATTTCTCGATGCACTTTAGTCAGCTATTGCTCGTTAAGCGGGAAATTTTGAGGGCCAATGTTGGCGTACTTCAGTCGCGGATCTCTCAAGTATTAGAGGCGATTGAGCCTGTAGCGCAAGCCGAGGCCTTAGAAAACTTGTTCGCTTAGTCTTTTTTGCCACAAACTGGGCATTGAGTATTACGGGTAAGGCGTATTTCATCAATTTGGGTGGCGCGTGCATTCCATAACAGCATCCTTCCCACCAAGGGCTCGCCAAATCCAATCAGCATTTGTAAGGCCTGAGCTGCTTGCATTGCGCCAATAATACCAACAAGCGGTGAAAAAATTCCCATGGAAGAGCAGTTCATTTCTTCAGGGGATTCCTCTGGAGAAAAGACGCAGGCGTAACAAGGGGATGTTTTCTGGCGCGAATCAAAGACGCTGATTTGACCATCAAAGCGCAAAGCAGAACCGGAGACGAGCGGGACTTTATGCTGCACACAACTAGTATTAATTATCTGGCGAGTAGCAAAGTTATCCGTGCAATCTAATACGATATTGATTTGCGGCAAGAGTGCATTCAGAATGGAGGGAGTTGCCTTACTCTCAATGCCATTGACTTCAATTGTGGAATTTAGTCCTTGGAGAAAGGCTTTACCAGAGCCCACCTTGCTTTTGCCAATCTTTTCTTGGGAGTGCATGATTTGGCGCTGTAAATTTGTGAGCTCTACCTTGTCGTCATCCAATAAGGTAATTTTTCCAACGCCTGCAGCAGCAAGATAGGGCGCGGCTGCGCTACCTAAGCCGCCAGCCCCAATAATGAGGGCATGGGAGGCCAAGAGTTTTTCTTGGCCGACCACATCAATTTCCTCTAGAAGTAGATGCCTTGAATATCGAAGTAACTGCTCGTCATTCATATACAAGATTGAGGATTGAGCTTAATTTATTCAAGCTTAGAAGAGGAGCGCTTAACGGGTTTGCCATTAATAAACGCTACTGCTTGGGAGAGCATAAAGTCGTCTGAGCTACCAAGTTCAATCGGCTTCTTACCCTTCTCTTTGTCTTTCTCTTTTTCCTCAGGAGTCTTCTTGGCATTTTTTTCTTCAATGCGTTGCAACTCTTCCAGACGGCGTTTTTCACGATCAGCAATCAGCTTTTCTTCAGATGATTGTTTATTGCGCAAGTGTTTTTCGCTATCCACTTCGCGTGTAATCAAAACATCATCTGGATCGCCATCTTTATTTTGATCTACTGGGATATCTGGCTTAATGCCAAATGCTTGAATGGATCGACCATTAGGCGTGTAGTAATAGGCTGTGGTGATTTTTACTGCTGAATCATTTGTCAGTGGGCGTACGGTTTGAACTGAGCCTTTACCGAAAGTTGTCTTACCAATAACAGTTGCCCGTTTGTAATCTTGCAATGCGCCTGCAACAATTTCAGAAGCTGATGCGGAATAGGCATTTACTAACACGACCATAGGTAATTTTTTAAACATCTCAGGAACACCTGCAAGTGGGTCGCCAGGTTCGCTTAGGCGATACATTTCAGGAGTAGCATTAAAAACTTGCTTGGAGTCGGGGGATTGCCCTTTGGTAGAGACAATCGCTGCATCTGCTGGCAAGAATGCTGCAGCTACGCCTACTGCGCCCTGCAACAAACCTCCACCATTGTTTCTTAAGTCAAGAATTACGCCTTTGAGCTTGGGGTCTTGTGCGGCCAGTTCAGTTAATTTCTTGGCTAGATCGGGAACGGTGCGCTCTTGAAAGCTGGTGACGCGAACCCAAGCAATATCGTTATCCAGAATTTTGGCCTTAACCGATTGCACTTTAATTTCTGCGCGAGTAATGGTCACTGGGAAGGTGCGCTCTTCACTCTTACGGTAAACCGTCAGGGTAATTTTTGTACCAGGCGTGCCACGCATAGTACGTACCGCTTTATCTAGGGACATTCCGCGAACAGGCTTGTCATCCAAGTTGGTAATTAAATCCCCGGCCTGGAGGCCGGCACGTGCAGCTGGACTGTCTTCGATAGGGTTTAACACTTTAACTAAGCCATCTTCAGAGGTAATCTCAATGCCTAAGCCGGCAAATTTACCGGAGGTTTGTTCTTGCATCTCATCAAAATCTTTTTTGTCTAAAAAGGTGGAGTGAGGATCTAGGCTGCTCACCATCCCTTTGACCGCTTGTGTTAAGAGCTGCTTATCATCAACTGGTTCAACGTATTCACGTTTTATTTGGGCAAAAACATTCGATAGCGTACGCAACTCGTCTAAGGGCAACGTAGCGTTTTGCTGAGCCGTTGCAGAAAGTTGAATGGTTGCCGCCACACCAGCAATAAGGCCAACAGAGACAAGTGCAAAGTTCTTTAAAAATTGACGCATATTTTGTATTAAGCCTGATCCAAATAAAAGTGTCGAATTGGCTTGAGGTTGTCATCCAATTCATAAACAAGAGGAATGCCATTAGGAACGTTAATTTCCATAATGTCCGCATCTGAAACTTGGTCTAAGTATTTAATTAAAGAACGAATGCTGTTGCCATGCGCCACCAATAAAACACGCTTATCCGCTTTCAGGGCTGGGGCGATAGATTCGTTCCACAGGGGAAGTACACGTTCGACGTTGTCTTTAAGGCACTCACCAAGAGGGATGTCTGAAGATTCTAGCTTCGCATAGCGTCGATCATTTTGTGGGTTACGTTCATCATGCGCCTCTAGTAATGGTGGACGTACATCATAGGAGCGACGCCAAATGTGAACTTGTTCATCGCCATACTGAGCTGCAGTTTCTGCCTTATTTAGGCCAGTCAATGCTCCGTAATGGCGTTCATTCAGTCTCCAGCTATGTACTACAGGAATCCACATTAAATCCATGGTGTCCTGAACATGCCAAAGAGTCCGAATAGCCCGTCGGAGAACCGAGGTATAGGCGACATCGAATTCATAGCCAGATTTACGCAGGTTTTCACCAGCAGTTAAGGCTTGCTCAGCCCCTTTTGGGGTTAAGTCAACATCCGCCCAGCCAGTGAAGCGGTTTTCAAGGTTCCAAGCGGATTCGCCATGACGAATAAGGACAAGTTGTTTCATAGAGCCATTCTATAATCCGGTGATGAACTTTCTCACGCAAATTGATAATTTAGCGCTTATTGCCCTATTGGTAGTTTCGGGCGTAGCGCTTTTCCTCCCTACATTATCTACACTTATTAGTGGAAAAGGCTTATCGCCTACAGAAGCTACTATTTGGATAAATCGACGTAAGGCCTATGTATTTGATTTGCGCCCAGAAGAGGCCTTTAAAGCTGGCCATTTGCCAGGCGCCAAGAATCTAGAAGCCGCTACGCTTACCGTAGGTCTAGAGAAAACAAAATTGGACCGTAAACACCCAGTTGTTTTAGTCTGTGAGACGGGTGCTGACTCTCGGAAAGCGGTTGCACAGGTAAAAAGCTTGGGTTTTGCCGAAGTTGCTATTCTTGACGGTGGTGTCAAGGCCTGGAAGGCTGCTGCCCTTCCCTTGATTAAATAATAAGGTAGCCCATGCCACAGGTACTGATGTATAGCACCCAAGTCTGTCCTTACTGCGTGATGGCGGAGAAACTGCTGCAGAAGAAGGGCGTAGCCAATTTGGAAAAGATTTTAATTGATCGGGATCCGGCGCAACGGGAGCTCATGATGACACGTACTGGACGCCGTACGGTCCCTCAAATTTATATTGGGGAAACCCACGTTGGCGGATATGACGATCTCGTTGCATTAGACCGTGCCGGTCAGCTTGATCCTTTGTTAGCCTAATTTACAAAAATTAAGAAAGAAATTTTGCGATGACTGATAAAACTTCTGCTCCACAAGAAAATAGCGACAAACCAAAAGAACCTGGATTTCGGATTCAGCGTATCTACCTCAAAGATTTATCTTTAGAACAGCCCAATGCCCCTCAAATTTTACTGGTGGCAGCAGAACCTCAGGTTGAAGTGGAGATTGATGTGGCGGTTAATCGCTTAAGCGAAGAAATATTTGAGGTTGCTTTAATTTCTACTGTGACTGCTAAGGTAGATTCAAAGGTGCTCTTTTTGGTTGAAGCCAAACAAGCTGGTATTTTTGAATTTAGCAATATTCCTCCAGAGCAAGTCGATCCAATGCTGGGTATTACATGCCCAACAATCTTATATCCATACCTTCGCTCGAACATTGCCGACACTATTAGTCGCGCAGGTTTCCAGCCGATTCACTTAAATGAAATTAACTTTCACGGCATGTACGAGCATCGTATGATGCAAGCACAAAAAGCCGCTGAAGAAGCTGCGCTTGCTGAAAGTAAGGGAAGTCTTCCTAACTAATACATTATTAAAAAGCCCACAGATCATGAAAGTGACGCTGCTTGGAGCTGGTGCTTGGGGAACTGCTATGGCTGTGCAGGCAGCTCGCTACCTAAAGGATGGCGATGTTTGTTTGTGGTTGCGCAGCACCAAGCAACTTGATGAGATTCATCAAAGCGGGCAAAACCAAGTGTATTTGCCTGGGGTGACATTCCCTAAGGGTTTGAAATTAGAGGGTGACTTCGAGAAGGCTATTAACAGGCTCTCTACTGATGATCTCTTGGTGATTGCTACCCCAATGTCGGCTTTGTCTGAAACGATTTCCCATGCCCTAAAAGTCGCCAGGCACCCATTGAATATTGTTTGGTTATGCAAGGGCCTTGAGCCTAAAACTTCCTTATTGCCACACCAAGTAGTAGAGCGTGAAATGCAATTGCATAGTCATGGTTTACAGCATGCTCATGGCGCACTTTCAGGACCCAGCTTTGCAAATGAAGTTGGCAAAGGAATGCCGTGCGCTTTAACGGTTGCCAGTAAATCCAGTCGCCTTTGTGACATTGTTCAAGCCGCTTTTCATCACGGCAATATGCGTATTTATGCCAGTGATGATTTGATTGGTGTCGAGTTGGGCGGGGCCATTAAAAATGTCTTGGCTATTGCCGCTGGTATTGGAGATGGCCTTCATTTGGGGTTGAACGCACGCGCAGCGGTTTTAACGCGTGGTCTGGCAGAAATGATGCGCTTGGTTAAGGCGGCTGGCGGTAAGCCTGAGACATGCATGGGGCTAACGGGGGTGGGTGATTTAATTCTTACTGCTACAGGAGATCTTTCCCGCAATCGTAGGGTTGGGCTTTTATTGGCCGCAGGCAAGCCTCTTCAAGAAATTCTCGGTAGCTTAGGTCACGTTGCTGAAGGTGTTCTATGCGCCTCTGCCGTTGGAAGCTTGGCTGTACGCTTAGGTGTGGAGATGCCAATTACCGCCATGATGGGCGATGTCTTATCTGGAAATCTGACGCCTGAAGAGGCAGTGAAAAGATTAATGGGGCGCGACCCCAAGATTGAAGCTCAGACTTAATTTCCTCCGGTCAAGTCGTTTTGACGCCAGGCTTCATAAACAACAATTGCCACGGTATTGGAGAGATTTAAACTTCGACTACTGTCTTGCATTGCTAAACGCATTTGATTATTTTTTGGGATCGAGGCCCTCACCTCATCTGTAATACCCTTTGTTTCTGAACCAAAAATAAAATAATCATTTGGCTGGTATTTGCCTTGATGAAACTTGCCTAAGCCCTTAGTGGTTAAGGCAAAAATACGGTCAGAAGATGGTTTTTCATCTTCTAAAAACTTTTCCCAGTTGGCATGTATTTTCACCCTCGCAAACTCGTGATAGTCCAAGCCTGCTCTGCGTAATTTCGCATCCTCCATGGGGAACCCTAGGGGCTCTATTAAATGGAGTTTTGCGCCCGTATTGGCACATAAGCGAATGATGTTGCCTGTATTGGGGGGAATTTCCGGCTCGAATAAAACAATATTAAACATGCAGTACTCAACTTTATTGGGGCTGTTGGGTTCTTAATAAAACCCAATTAATGACACGTGATGCTCCATTGTCCTTCAGAATGCGGGCAATCTCGTTCAAGGTAGCTCCGCTGGTCATAACATCGTCAAAAACAATGATGGTTCGGTCTTTAAAGACTGGAGCATACCTGTGTTCAAGATAAAACATCTCTTGAATAGTTTGATAGCGCATCACTTTGCTTGCGAGGGCTTGATGTTGATGGTGATGATGGCGTAATAGGGCGCGTGGAAGTTTCTCAATATGATTTCCACAGTCAATACGCTTAGCGATTTCCCAGCTTTGATTAAATCCCCTTGTACAGAGTTTTTCTTTGCTTAGTGGAACTGGAAGCAAAAAATGGGCGTCAATATGCTCTAGATGCTTCCCCATAAAGAGATTCCAGGTATAAGCAAGACCATTTCCATAGGCGAGTCTTTTGTGATATTTTAATTGATGAAGGCAATCTTGCAGTAGGCCATCGTAACGATCAAGGCAATAAGTCGCGTCAAAATAGGGCGACTGTTTCTGACATGAATGACAGCGTTGATGAAGTATTTCAAGCTTGCTGAGGGTGATGCCGCATTGTTTGCAGCACTCATAATTCAATAAACCCCCAACTTGAATGGTCTTTTCGCAGGACTTGCACAACATCAGCTCTTGAAAAGCGCTGCAGGCTATGCAAGAAGTTGGCAAAATATTTGCACAAATAGACTCTAAAATATTCTTTAAAAATCGCATAGGGCGCTGAGTATACTGAGCGAATGACCCAATCAATAAGATGGCTTCAGTACGAAATTGCAGATCGTATGCTCCAAAAGTTGGATATCGTTAAGCTGCAAGCTAAAGATATTCTGATCGTTCCGGATTTTCCTGGCGTACATGCTAGTTTTCTTCGAAATCGCTTTCCAAAAGCAAAGTTACACACCGCCCCGGAGCTGGGCATGACTGCTGTAGATGCCTGTCGATATAAAGCGTCCCGCATATTGGATGCAATTTTGTCTTTTTTTAGGTTTGGCTCAATAATTTCTTTAGATTCTTACCGTAAAACCGGAAAACTAGATCTACCTGATAACTCCATAGATTTAATCTTTAGCGATCTTCTTCTGCAGGATCTACCCGATCCCAAGCATTTCTTAAAGGAATGCTGGCGAGTCTTGAGGGAGGGGGGACTTTTAACTTTTAGTTATTTAGGTCCCGATACAGGAAAAGAATTGAAGCCGATAGATTGGCCTGAAGAATATTTGCTTAAAAACCTGCTTAGCCCCTGGGATATGCACGATATGGGGGATGCACTTATCAGCGAGGGGTTTTCAGATCCGGTGATGGATATGGAATTCATTAACCTCACTTATGAGTCCGATACCACTGCGCTTGCGGATGCAAAAAACCTGGGTCTAATCCAAGCGCCCGCTAATGACGCCAATTCTTCATTACCCCCCAAACTTTCAGACAGACTTACCCTTGAAGTTGTATATGGACATGCCTGGGCCATTGGAAAGCATCTCGCTAGAGCACAAGATCATGTGGCCTATATTGATCTAAATCAAATTCAACGTAAGAGTGGCCTTGATCCTGCTTGAGTGTAAGTGATTACTATCATTTAAACCATTATCAATATTGACTGAGGTCTGGTTTACCCTGTTTGTTCTTGGTTTTAAATAACCCTATAATCTTCGCTAGATGTATTGGCTTGAGACCGCATTTTGAACATTTTGGGGCGTTATTGCCACAATGTTCGGGACAATAAACAGAGAATAAGATGAATTTATTTGGAAAAGTCACTAGGGCTTCGCTCTATTTAGCAGCAGCGTTTGGCACTGCTCTTGCATATGCTACGGAAAATATGCCGGGCGGTCCTGCGGTTAATCAGTTGAATTTCACTCCCCCGGCAACCAAAATCATGCAAGAAATCCACTGGTTGCATTGGATGATGCTGGCAATCTGCTTGCTGATTTTTATTGGTGTTTTTGGGGTAATGTTTTATTCGATCTTAAGGCACCGTAAATCTTTAGGTGCCAAGTCTGCCTCTTTCCATGAGAGTACTACCGTAGAAATTATCTGGACAGTTATTCCTTTGCTGATTGTTATCGGTATGGCTTTGCCTGCAACTAAAACAGTTGTTGCAATGAAAGACACCACCAATTCAGATATCACCATTAAAACTACTGGTTATCAGTGGAAATGGGGTTATGACTATATTAAGGGTGAAGGGGAAGGCATCAGCTTCTTGTCAACTTTGTCGACATCCCGTGAAGCCATTAATAACTTGGCTCCAAAATCGAACACCTACTTAATGGAAGTAGATAACGAGATGGTTGTGCCAGTTGGCAAAAAAATCCGCATGATCACCACGGCCAATGACGTCATTCACTCATGGGCTGTTCCAGCTTTTGGCGTTAAGCAAGATGCTATTCCAGGGTTCGTTCGGGATACTTGGTTTAAGGCCGAGGCCATAGGGACCTATCGCGGCCAGTGCTCTGAGTTATGTGGCGCTGAGCATGCCTTTATGCCGATTGTGGTTAAGGTAGTCTCTGCTGAGGATTACACCAAGTGGGTTGAGCAGAAGAAAAAAGAAATGGCAGCAGCTGCCGACGATCCAACCAAGGTTTATACATTGGACGAGCAAAAGGAGCGTGGCGCGAAGGTGTATGCGGCAAATTGCGCAGCCTGTCACCAGCCTAATGGCAAAGGTGCG
>Ga0364908_10079_pt1 | contig 35091 bp, 35 predicted proteins | sample ExccelJu500002D4_2_FD_206965 | JGI IMG/M metagenome (GOLD analysis project Ga0364908, IMG submission 206965) | Enriched cells from Trout Bog Lake Hypolimnion, Wisconsin, USA - BchlTB.July02.5000.02.D4 | ecosystem: Environmental > Aquatic > Freshwater > Lake > Hypolimnion/Profundal zone | place...
ACCTGGAATTTGAACTCGCGCGGGCACAACATCAATCTACGGCATTATCTTTTGTGATTATTGACATAGACCAATTTAAAATAATTAATGATACTCATGGTCATCTCATGGGTGATTATGTCTTGCGTAAATTGTCAGAATTATTATTGGCGCAACTGCCTAAAACAGATTTGGTTGGGCGTTATGGCGGCGAAGAATTTGCTATCGTTATGCCTAATGTGGATGCCTCAATGGCGAGAAAAGTTTGCGATTCGTTACGGAATAAATTTTCCCAGCTCAAGTTCAAGTCTGGCGGGGAAGAATTTTATGTGACGTTTAGCGCTGGCATCGCCAGCTTTCCGTTCATCAAAGGTGTAGAAACTGTTATTGCCGCGGCTGACAAGGCTTTATATAAAGCTAAACATTTTGGCCGTAACCAAGTGGTACATGCTCAGGAAAAATAATTACTTTTGCTACGGCTGACTAGCATCAAACACTCCATTTTAAATAATTCTCCGGGCCGTCATAGAAACTTCTTGTTTATAGTTCGCATGCGTTTTGCAATTAGCTGGCAGGCGATTATATAAAATATTTCTACATGAAATGGGAGCCTCAGGTAGCAAAGGAAGATCGAGTCGCAGTGTTTCCCTTATCTTATCATAATGCGGTTTTGCTGCCAGATAGGCGGGCGCCGTTTTTTTACTAAAAAGCCGTATTGTCCAAGCTTCATGAGAGCTGATTCGTTCTGCTTGATATAACAAGTGCATTAACTGGCTGGTTAACTGATCTGTTGTTTGGTAGCTGCTGCTTCCATCGAGGTGATCAGTGTTGAGATCAGCAAGCTGGGATTTTAAATGTTCGAGCATGTTCCGTGTTTCTTCGCTGCAGGCGCTAGCCAGAGCTGCATTGACACCCTGAAACAATTCGGTTTTTATCGTTTTTATGAGCGCAGAAATACGTTCCTGATTTTTTACCATTTCAGCACTAAAAATCCTAGTAAGATCTGCCAGGTTATTGCATTCCCAGAAATCTTTGGAAAAATTTTCTGAGAAATAAGTGCTTTTATCCCTGATGGTTTCTCCGCGGCTTGAGGTAAGTTCGAGAATGGCGGGTAAAAAAGGTTGGCAGTCGGTTACCATGAAATTAAAGCTGGAGAGAATGGTAGTGAATTGCTGAATTGATTCCGCTGATAAATAAGGTTGTAACTCAGTTACTGTGATTTTGTTTTTACGAAGCTTGCCATGGATATCGACAATGGCATATTCAAGTGCATCATTTTTATCATTGCTTCGAAGATAAATATGGTTTTCTACCGGATTTTTTTCCATACAAGACGAATAAGAAACGATTTTATAGTCAAACAACGAAAAAGCGCGATTCTTGAAAATTAAAATGTCCATCACAACGGCATTTGCGTAGAAATGAAGATTAGAGGTTGCATAATAGTTTCCATCAATAAACGCGCAGCCGCCATTTTCATCGAACATTATATTATTTGCATGAGTATCTCCATGGGTGATTCTTTTATCATGCAATCTTTTTAATTCTTGAATAGCTTTCACAAAAAAAGCATATCGGTGATTAAGCGATCTCCAACCACATTTTTGCACCAAGATATCATATAGCGTTTTATCGCCAAAAAAAGGCATAACTAAACGAAAGACATGGTCATCGGCATCCACAAAAAAATTCTTTATGTCATGCATTCTTTCTGGATACGCGGCTTTTAAATAATTTTCTTCGCTGGCACCATTGTCCTTAAAGGTATTTTTTTTCATTCGCTTCACCACTAAAGAAGTGGCGTCACTCTTATTGGTAGTTCTCAAGTAACGAATTTCTGCCGTGGCACCTATTCCCAAAACTTTTTCTGGTGAATACTGTATGCCTGCTGAGGAGGTATAGAGTGAGTTCTTGCGACGCTGCTTTTTAGTTTGATAGCTTGCCTGCACTTCATTCACAGGCCCGGCGGGACGATTATGCATTATAGCTCCAATAGCTTTAGATGAAAAAATTTAGCGAGACCGGAATTATAACGGTTATATCTTAAATTAATCTTAACGGACTTAAGAAAGCAGACAACAGCCCCTTACCCCCACCGCAGCCAATCAAACTTTAAATCAAAAAAAACCCCGCAAAAGCGGGGTTTTTAACAACATAAAGCGAAGGAGCTTACATCATACCGCCCATTCCACCCATGCCGCCCATACCACCACAGGAATAAAAGTATATAAGCTTTTCAAAATAGGTTGATAGATTTCCGCGATATCCATGGTAACCAATATAGCCATATGCAATTTACCAATAGGGCCATAAGCCATCAGTACGTGACGGGAATTATCGTTATAAATTTGTTGTAATCCTGTATTGCCATTCAAGGCATTATGTACTGGCATAAACTTATCTTGAATTTTTTGGGAAATTGTCATGAGACTATTTTGTCGCGCCGAATAACAAACTGCTTTATCGACTTCTAATGAGGGGATACAAACCAGAATATCACCGGTTTTGCCCGGCATTTCTTCGGCAGAAAGTATTTTGTCAAGATTGGGCATTGGCCATTCGATAACTAGCAAGCCTGATTTTTTATCGTTAACACTAATATCACTGGCGATTTGTGTGAACCAATTTTTATTCCAGAGAATATTAAGAAAGCCATAATCTTGCTTTTCTTTGATATTTAAATCTGCTTTTTGATTAAACTGTCCTAATGATGCTATGGGTTTTTGGTCGGTATTATAAATTGCAACGGCACTAAATCCTTCCGCGATAAATAATCCTAAAACGGGATTAAAATCTTCGGGAGTACTTGGTGTGGTAATTTGCTCATTATCATGAACAGAAAAACTATCTGCCGACTGGAAGTTTTTTTCGTATTTGATAAGCGATTGCTGAAACAAGGCATCATTGCGCAGCGCATTCATTTCTTCGATGGAACGATTGACTTCATTTTGAAAAAAGGCGCTGCGACTTTTTTCCAATTGCATTAATGTTTGCCCGACTGAAGCCGTCTCCTGTTTAAATAGTTCGGCAAAATTAGCCATGGTGACTATTAAAACCATAACAAATAAAATGATACTGCTTAATAAAATAATCCGCTGATCTTCATCTCCTTTATACATCTCTCCCAACCAGCGTTTATTGCGCCAACCCGCTGACAACACGATGGCGATACAAATAAATCCCACTGTGGAGGGAAACATCATCCCTATGTCACCAAACCAGTTGTAAAGAAGTTCTATCTGAATGACATAACCGAAGAAGGCTAAGAGACTTAAGAGCAATAAAACAAAAATAAAAATTTCTACCAGTACGTTAATGAATTTTCTATTAATGAACGGTAACAAAATTAATGAAAGTCCCGTCAACGCCAATGAGATCGCGGTATTAGGCGCCATAGTAATATCAGGGCGACTAAAAGCTGCAAAGAATTTTTCAATATGGAGTAATTGACCCAGCTTGTTATGCCCAAAAACTAAAATCACAATAGAAAGCACTATCAACCCAGTCATAACTTGCAGCCAATCACTGAATCTTACTGGCTTGGCAATGGAAAAAAGCGCTAAGGAGGCAAGCAGAAAACAGGTGGCAACTGGCGGAGTTAACGGTAAATACTGAGCATTGAATGCCAGCAGCTCGGGCATTCCTGTCACCCAACCGATAATGGGAATAGCTCCCATCAGTAAAGGCACTACGCTTAAGAAAGCCCATGCTCTTTTCATGATAAATCCATGCTCCCTGAAAAGAGGCACCGATCATATCAAATAGATAAGATCTCCATATGCCCTGAAACCCAAACTCTTATGTCTATTATAATACAAAACCTATCCCACTAGCTGAGGTAAGGAAAAAAGACTTGAAATCCAATGAGTTAAATAAAGCACGGGTGGGACAATTATGTACGAAAGAAGGCCTGTTAACATTAATATAACTATAACAAAAAACATATAAGGCTCTATCCGACTGAATTGCCAGGCTATTTTGGGAGGCAACAAACTCGTCAATATTCTTCCTCCATCCAGGGGGGGTAGGGGCAGCACATTTAAAACGGCAAGAATAACGTTCACATATATGCCAATTTCTCCCATATAGACTAAAGGTACAGCTAACCACGGCAAGCTTGCTTGTCCCATCAAACTTATCCACGCAATTATCGCCCAAATAAAAGCCATTATTAAATTCGCAGCGGGGCCAGCGGCAGCCACCAAGGCGGTATCACGGCGTGGATTTCGCATATTGCGGGCATCAATTGGCACGGGCTTAGCCCAGCCAAAGATAAAATGCGTAAATATCAATAACAATATAGGCACAATGACTGTGCCTACCAGGTCTATGTGTTTTAAAGGGTTGAGACTTAGCCTACCCAAAAGCCGCGCGGTTTGGTCACCGCATAGTGACGCGACCCATCCATGAGCGACTTCATGCAGAGTAATAGCAAACAAAACTGGCAAAATAGACACGGCAACGATTTGTGTGGTAGTAAATTCCACTGGGTTCTCCCACGCTAAGGGGGTTTTTATTACTATTCTACGTTAGTATAAGCTATGCTTACACCCTTTTGAGATGAATTAGTATGTCCCTGACTGCCTACAAAATTCTGGCTGGCGTTATTATTTTTATTACCAGCTTAGCTGCGGTTATTTATCCCTTAAAAATCCGCGCTTATCCTAAGCATAATAATATGCTTGAACTGGGAGATGCTTTTGCGAGTGGAATTTTTCTTGGTGCAGCGTTATTTCACATGTTACCAGATGCGACAAAAAACTTTGTTGCTGTGTTGGGAAATCTTAACTATCCGCTGGCGGAATTCTTTTGCGCGGGTGGTTTTTTATTATTATTATTTTTTGAAAGGATGGCGAGCAAAGATTCGCATGATAACCACAATCATTCTCCCTCTCCGATACCGTATGTTATCGCCATCATTATCATTATTCATTCTTTGATTGAAGGCGCGGTATTAGGTATTTACACTACTTTCGCTAGCACTGCGATTATTTTTCTTGCCATCATCATGCATAAAGGTTCTGAAAGTTTTGCGCTCGCGGTCATCTTAAACCGCAGCCATTTGTCTATGCGGCATGTTTTGACGTTAATAATTATTTTTTCGTTTATGACGCCGCTGGGAATTATGGCGGGAACTATTTTGACATTTTATTTAAAATTTACCGCGGTGCAATTTATTACCGCTGCTTTTGAAGCTTTTGCGGCGGGGACTTTTCTTTATATGTCTACCTTGCATCATATTAATCATCATGAACGTGAGCATAATGGGGAAGGGTTGCGGGAGTTTTTTGTGTTGCTTCTTGGGTTGGTGTTGATGGGGGGGGATTGCGTTTGTTTCGCTTTAGCGTTTTTGAAAGGACTGGGGTCCTGTCAAAGTAGAAGTTTTTCGGCGCGGAGCGCCGAGAAAACTTCTACTTCGCCACCCCGTGTTTTATTTTTCTCATCCTCGCTGCGCGAGTGTGAGAAAAAGGAAAAACAAGATCAAAGTCTTAGACCTTTCGGACTTTTTTTATTTTGTGGATTTTAAGAGCTTCACAATCTGCTTTTATCTCTCCCGATTATCCTTCGCTTTAAAGTATCCCCACGCATTTTATCGCCGTCGTCCTGAAAAAACTACGTCCATCATGGTTTAACGAAGCGCACAGAGATTCACGTAGTTTTAGTCAGTATCCATAAGCGAAGTTTGCAGGCTAGAGTATATGTGTGTTGATAGGAATGCGTTGGGAATGGTAAAAGTATAGTTTTTTTATACTACAATACCTAACGATGTTGTAGATCATCTGAAATATACATTAACAGCTGCACTACGCTCATGGATCCTGAATAAATTTTCCATGATAGAGACTTACTTCGCTAACACTCAGTGGCTGGAAACTTTTTCAGGACGACGGCGATAAAATGCGTGGGGATACCTTAAAGCGAAGCATAATCGGGAAAAATAAAAGCAGATTGTGAAGCTTTTAAAATTCCAAACATACAAAAAGTCCGAAAGGTCTAAGGCTTTGATCTTGTTTTCTTCTTTTTCTCACACTCGCGCAGCGAGGATGAGAAAAATAAAACACGGGGTGGCGAAGTAGAAGTTTTCTCGGCACTCCGCGCCGAAAAACTTCTACTTTGACAGGACCCCAGTCCTTACCTCAGTCCTTTCTAAAAGCTAGATGAGCCCCAACTCCCGCACCGCATCCCTTTCCGCGCGCAACTCATCCAGCGTAAGCTTAATTTTTTCTTCCCCAAATTCATTCTGCTTAACCCCAGTAACAAGCTTCAACTTGCCACCTTCAGTACGCGATGGAAACGAGAAAATCAAATCCTTATCCACCCCATATTCACCTTCCGAACAACGCGCCACAGAAAAACTTTCTCCTGACACAGTATCATGCGTCAAATGATAAATAGTACTGATAGCCGCGTTAGCAGCCGAAGCAGCAGAAGATGCACCACGGACTTTTATAACTTCCGCTCCGCGCTTTTGCACAATAGAAATAAAATCATTTTGCAGCCATTTTAAATCCGTAATCACTTCCGGTACCAGTTTGCCGTTAATTTTTGCATGATAAAAATCAGGATATTGCGTTGAGGAATGATTACCCCAAATAGTCATTTCAGTCACCGCAGTCACATCCACCTCCGCTTTCTTGGCAAGCTGCGCCCTGGCACGCAATTCATCCAGCGCCGTCATCGCAAAAAAACGGTCTTTAGGAACATCGTGAGCATTATTCATGGCAATAAGACAATTCGTGTTGCAGGGGTTTCCTACCACTAATACACGCACATCATCCGCAGCATTATCATTAATCGCCTTACCTTGCGAAGTAAAAATCTTGCCGTTAATTTTCAATAAATCAGAACGCTCCATGCCATCTTTACGTGGCACAGCGCCAACTAACATCGCCCAGTTAACATCCTTCATCGCAACATTAACGTCAGAAGTACAAGTGACTTTTTTTAATAATGGGAAAGCACAATCTTCCAATTCCATCGCAACACCATGCAAAGACCCCAAAGCCGGCTCCAATTCCAGCAATTGCAATTCAATTTCAGTATCAGGCCCTAGCATTTGTCCCGAAGCGACCCTGAAAACCAGAGCATAACCAATCTGGCCAGCCGCACCTGTAATAGCGATTTTTACGCGTTTTTTCATTAGAATTATTCTCCTTTAAATGAGAGGCGGTATTTTAACCCGAAGTAACGCCGAATTATAGATTAACCTAAAAAACAATGGCACATAAATTTGACAATTCGCATACTTTTACGAATACTATGCGCTATGCAAAAATTTACTACTCCCATTCCTTTAAGCCTCTATATTCATTTGCCCTGGTGCGTGCAGAAGTGTCCGTATTGCGATTTCAATTCCCATGCGCTCAAAGAATCATTACCCGAAGAATTATATATAGATGCGTTAATAAGAGATTTTGAAGCCCAATTGCCCACCATTTGGGGACGGGGACTCGTCAGCATTTTTTTTGGGGGCGGCACACCTAGCCTGTTTTCCGCTCAAGGCATAGAACGTATTTTGCGGGAAATCAACACACGCTTGCGTTTCGGGCCAGACATTGAAATAACGCTGGAAGCCAACCCCGGTACCGTGGATGAAAAACGTTTTGCAGAATTTCGTGCCGCGGGCGTAAACCGTTTGTCATTAGGCATTCAAAGTTTGCAGGATGAAAAATTAAAAACGCTAGGCCGCATACATAACCGTGAGTATGCCCTGCGCGCTATTGATAAAGCACAAAGCGCAGGATTCACCAATTTTAATGTAGACTTGATGCATGGCTTACCCGAACAATCCATAGCCGACGCGGTTAGCGATCTTAACGATGCTTTAGAATATTCACCGCCGCATTTATCCTGGTATCAATTAACGATAGAGCCCAATACCTTATTCGCACATACACAACCCGTACTACCCGCGGAAGAAATATTGTGGGACATCCAGGAACACGGCAAAGAAATTTTAGAAAAAAATCATCTTGCCCAATACGAAGTTTCCGCTTACAGCAAAAAAGATCACGAATGTCAGCATAATTTGAATTATTGGCAATTTGGCGATTATCTGGGAATAGGCGCAGGCAGTCATAGCAAAATTACTCACATGGACCAGCAATATATCACGCGTCATTCACAGGTAAAAAATCCCAAAACTTATTTGGATAAAAATCAAAATAAAACCATCACGCAGAAAATTCTTTCCACGGAAGAATGTATTTTTGAATTTATGTTAAATGCCTTGCGCTTGACTGGGGGAATGGACGCTAATTTATTTGTTGAACGCACCGGTTTGCCATTATCTGCGCTAGATCATATTTTGGCAGAAGCAAAAACCAAAAAATTATTAATCGCCGACCCCACCCGCCTGTGCACTACAGATTTAGGAATGCGTTTTTTAAATGATGTGGTAGGCTTATTTTTAAATCCAAGTACAAGAGAGAATGCAACATGAAAAAACTCATAGGCATGATAGGTGGCGTCAGTTGGGAATCAACAGCGTTATATTATAAATTAATTAATGAAGCCGTACGCGAAAAATTTGGCGGCTTGAATTCAGCTAAAGTTCTTATTTATAGTTTAAATTACGATCCTATCGTGGAGCTTGAACGTCAGGGGAATTGGCAGGCAGTAGCTGAGACTCTGATGACAACCGCAAAAAATCTGGAACAGGCGGGGGCGGATTTTTTAATTTTAGGTTGCAATACTTTACATAAAGTTTCTAAAGAAATTGAAAATGCGGTCAACATTCCATTTTTACATATTGCCGATGCAATAGGTGATGCGTTACAAAAATCTGGTATTAAAAAAGTGGGATTGCTTGGCACACAATTCACAATGGAAGAAGGATTTTATGCGTCGCGGTTGCAAGATAAATTTCAGTTAGAAGTCATTACGCCACCGATAGAAGAACGTGAAGCTATAGATAATATTATTTATCAGGAATTGTGTTTGGGGAAATTGCTGGATAATTCACGAAAGACAATGTCCCGCATTATGAATTCATTAGCGGAGTCAGGCGCGCAAGGCATTATTTTAGGTTGTACTGAGTTTGGGATATTAGTGAAAGAAGGAGATTCACCGGTTCCGACATTTGATAGTACTATTTTGCATGCGGGGAAGGCGGTGAGTTTGGCGCTGGAGTGAATAAAACCAAAAAGTAACAAAGATAAACCTCGCGTAACTGATGACTTCTCACAAATGTTTAGGGTAAGAGGCAACGTTATTTATTCCAAACCATAGAAAACAGGGATGTTTTCTCGAGCCTACATGGACGTATTCACGGCGTGTTTGGAAGAAATAACATTGCCTCTTACCCTTCGCCACGCTGCGAAAAGCTTGTGATTCTCGCAAATTAAATATCAGTCAAGAAATCCCTCCCAGCCTCCCTTTTTCAAAGGGAGGGGGTTTTTACAGTTCTTTAAAATGTTTTCTACACATCGCAACGTAAGTTTCATTTCCGCCAATCTGAATCTGTTTTCCGGTTCGTAAAATTTTTCCATTCGTATCCACGCGCGCATTCATGATAGCCTTTCTACCACAATGACAAATCGTTTTGATCTCAGCTAGATGATCAGCCAATACTAATAAATGCAGACTACCTTCAAAAGGTTCTCCCTGAAAATCACTGCGCAGGCCAAATGCCAACACCGGTAAATTTAATTTGTCGACAATATCCGATAATTGCCAGACCTGCTCCTTTCTTAAGAATTGCGCCTCATCTACTAACAAACATTTTACATTGGGATTATGCAGAACATGCTGACTGACAAAATCAAAAAAATTAAACCCCTTATCAAAAACAACCGCCTCCGCATTCAAACCAATACGCGAAGAAATCTTCCCCACTCCAAAACGCTCATCAATCACCGAGGTAAATAATAGCGTCTCCATACCCCGTTCTTTATAATTGTAAGCAGATTGTAATAAAATTGTGCTCTTGCCCGCGTTCATCGCGGAATAGTAAAAATAGAGCTTAGCCATATCCCTCCCCATATCACCTAAAAAACCACTTAATTGCAGCCCGATAAACTCATCATACAAAGTAAAGATGCTAGCGCAATATCACCTAAAAACAATAGCTTAACCCTAACAGCCTGATTTTTTACCGACATTTAATTGACTTTTGATCATTAATTGCATACTATAGCGAAGCTTTAACTCACATAGCCCTACAGGGCACGCAAAAAAAAGTAAAACATACTCCTTAGCTGCACATCAAGCTATTGAACACATTCGCCAACAAAACAGAGAGATTGATAGACATGAACATCAGACATTCATTATTTATTGCCGCGTTTTTTTGTATCGTAGGATTCGGCCCATTTTCCATACTGTCAGATATATTTTCCGGCCGCACAAACACCGCGCCACAAGGCTCATCCGACTGGATAGACCAGGAAACCCGCGTCATACATTCCGAAGCCGATAATCTGGATACCCAAGTTTTAAAATTAAGTCTTACCGCGTATGTGAACGCGCGCCAGCAGGGTAAAGATTCCCGCGAAATTTTAACGATAGTGGATTATTCAAAACCTTCCACCGAACGCCGCTTGTGGGTAGTGGATTTAAGAAGTAATAAAGTGTTATTCAACACCTGGGTGTCGCATGGAAGAAATAGTGGCGATTTGAATTCAACATCATTTTCAAACGATGCGCGCAGTTTAAAATCCAGCATTGGCGTATTTGAAACCGCGGAAGCCTATGAAGGACATAATGGTTATTCATTGCGAGTCCAGGGTTTAGAACGTGGCTTTAACGATCATGCTTATGCGCGCGAAGTCGTATTTCACGGCGCGGATTATGCCAATCCTGATGTAGCGAAAGAATTGGGTAGATTAGGCCGTAGCTGGGGTTGTTTTGCAGTAGGCCGCGATGTCGCTGAGGAATTAATTAATACCATCAAAAACAGAACGGTGGTTGTTGCTTATTATCCTGATCAACGCTGGTTGAAACATTCGGCGTATTTGAATTCCAGTCAGGTTTAGTCATTAAACAATAACTGAGTTCAGAAAGAACAAAGAACAAAGAACAAAGAACAAAGAACAAAGAACAAAGAACAAAGAACAAAGAACAAAGAACAAAGAACAAAGAACAAAGAACAAAGAGTAAAGAGTAAAAAGTAAAAAGTAAAAAGAAAAAAGTAAAAAGTAAAAAGTAAAAAGTAAAAAAACAAAAGAACAGGATAAAATATAAAACTTTCTCGCCACTTTTTAATTCAATGTGAATGTCATGCCAGCGAAAGCTGGCATCCAGATGCATATTTAGCCTCAACTGGATGCCAGCTTTCGCTGGCATGACGACGTGCAAACTACAAATAACATTCTATTCGCTGGCATGACGACGTGCAAACTACAAATAATATTCTATTCGCTGGCATGACGACGTGCAAACTACAAATGACATTCTATTCGCTGGCATGACGATGTGCAAACTACAAATGACATTCTATTCGTTGGCATGACGACCTGCAAACTACAAATAACATTCTATTCGCTGGCATGACGACGTGCAAACTACAAATGACATTCTGTCCGCTGGCATGACTGTAAACTACAAATGACATCCTGTTCGCTGACATGACGTGCAAGACCACAGTACCACTTAATACTAAACTTCTACCGCTAAACACCTTAATCGTGAGTTAACGATTTTTCATTCTTCATATTTTGATGCGCTTTCTCCAACTCTCTAACGGTTTGTAAAATTTCCGTAAAGTTCTTTTCTATTACGGAACGTTCGTTCATTCTAATGCGGTGAAACTTTTCATACTCATTACGGGCTCTATCTACTGCATATTTATAACTTATAGTTTTAAATTGCTCCTCTAAATCTCGGCGGTTCAAACTGAATAATTCATCCAGCTTATCAATCCAGTCTTGCATAGTCATGGGGCTGCGTTGTTTAGCTTGTAACTCTGCGTAATCAAGGTAAACGGAAACCACTTCATTAAATTTTTCTAGTTCTTTCTCATCCAGATAATTTTTTGCGGTTTCAATATCGCTGCGCGCTATTATTCCACTGGCGCAATCAGTCAATCCCAGGTTGGATTTATTAGCATCAACACGGGTAAAAATAATTTCTGCGGCATTTTTGCCATTGGCAACTTGATGAAGTTTATTTTGAATGGCGCGGAAAAATTGTTGTGTCAACGCGGCATTAGGTGAGTAATCTATGCTGGTAGCATAAATATCGAGAATTTTACGCCAAAAAACTTTTTCTGATGAGCGTATATCGCGCACACGGGCTTGCAATTCACAAAAATAATTACTGTTTTCAGCTTGTCTGAGACGCTTTTTATCTAAGGTGAAACCTTTAATTAAAAACTCACGTAAATGTTTTGTCGCCCAGTTCCGGAACTGAGTGCCTCGCGATGATTTGACTCTATAACCCAAAGCCATAATGACTTCGAGATTATAATTTAATGTTTTGTAATTTTTTCCATCTTCGGCAGTAGTAAAGAAATCCTTTACAACTGAATTTTTGTCCAACTCACCTTCTTCGAAAATCTTTTTTAAATGAGTGCTAATGTTTTGTTTTGTGGTTTGAAAAAGATCGGCCATTTGCATTTGTGTTAGCCAAACAGTTTCATTTTCTAACCTGACATCCAAGCGAGTTTCGCCATCAACTGTTTCATACAGCAAAACTTCACCCACAGTGAATTTATCTTTGGCTTCCATATTTCAAGTTCCTTTTAAAAAATCCAATATAAATCAATTATCGTGCAGAAGAGTGAGGAAAAACTTGATTATCAAAAGCGGGAGTGTGAAGTGATGTGTAAAAGATAAAGGAAAATCTTTCATTTTGCAAGCTTATCCAAATGTCATCACCAAATATAATGCGTAAAAAACTCCGTTCAATAATAATGCAGGTATTCTTAATCCTCGTTCTGTTATATTAATTCTTAACCAAATGGCGGCGATGAAAGTGATGACTACGCCATTGATGACATCTTTTGTCGGCTCCCACGGCGTCAACATAATTCCCAACGCTGGTAACAATGTACCCTGGAATACCATAGCGCCGGTGATATTTCCAAAGCCCAGAGTATCTTTATTTTTCCGCACCCATAAAATACTATTCACTTTTTCTGGTAATTCCGTTGCTAAAGGAATAATCAGCAATGATAATATCAACACAGAAACATTTAATACTTTGGCGGCATCTTCCACGCCATGAATAAAACCTTCCGCTCCACCCAACAATAAAATAATACCAAAAATTAATTGCGCCAAAATAATAACACGAGAATTCTTAAATCCCATACGAGTAAAAAATAAAGGTTCATCGGGTTGCACACCAAATCCTTCCGCCACTAATTTGCGTGAAGCCCTGACAGTACAAAAAAGATAAAGCAGATACGTAAAAATCAAGATGCTGCTGATGACTGCGCGTAAATACGCCGGTTGCAATGGCACATACATGGCGCAACCTGCCAGGAAAAATGCGCACAGAAAAAAATTCATGTCGCGGGTGAAACCCGTTCTTTCCGGTTTGATAAAACCTTTCATGCCGCGCGCGCGCAAAACAGAAAGAGTCATGACACCTGTCGATAAAGTCGAGAGCATCAAGGGCGCGCCTAAAATCGCGCCCACGCCAATTTCTTCGTTAATTATTTTGCTGGATGTGCCCGCGACTATGGCGAGTACCGGCACTATGGTTTCGGGGAGAGCTGTGGCTACGGCCGCAAAGATAGAACCTGTGACACCCGCTGATATCCCGATTTTATGGCCGAAATGTTCCAGAGCATTCGAGAATAACTGCGCAGCAACCAGAATGACTATCAGCATGATAATTAAGTGGCACCACAACAAACGTTGATCTCCCATGATTTTGCATGCACCGATATTAATACTTTCCTGTTACGGTGTCATTCACAGATATTACAACTTGGTATAGAATGATTCATCTACTCTGGAAAAAAGGATTTTTCTATGTCTTGCAAACGGCTCCTGTTGAGCGTGATGGTTTGTCTTCTGCCTTTAACCGCCTCCGCCCTGACTGACAAGGATGTTCACAAACTAGCTGCGAAAGGCACGGTGGCCTTAACATTTGATGATGGTCCCACAGAAGTTTATACCCCACAAATTCTGGCAATCCTGAAAAAATACAATATTAAAGCGACTTTTTTCATGGTTGGCTATAACGCTAAAAATCACCCTGACATGGTGAAATTAGTACTGGCTGATGGCCACGCCGTGAATAGCCATTCACTGACTCATCCCATGCTGACTAAACTTTCTGATAGTTCATTACATAAAGAAGTAGAAGAACCTCAAGTCATTATCTATAACATCACGGGTAAAACACCCGCTTGCCTGCGCTATCCTTTCGGCGCTTCCAATTCCCACGTGCGAGAAGTGATACGCGCCAATGGCATTGTGCCATTGCCCATGGGTTTTAACTCATTTGATTATAATCGTCCTGGTGTAGATAAAATTGTAGATTGGGTCGTGAAAAATGCGCATTCCGGTCAAGTGATTTTAATGCATGATGGTTTTAATAAACGGGAACAAACTGTTGCCGCGTTACCGCGCATTATTGAAGGTATCAAGAAAAAAGGTTTGGGCTTTAGTCAAATTTGCGTGGGAGATAATGTGATCTCCTGATAACAAGTTCTTACCTTAACACAAGAACTGGCCACAATATTTATCAACCCAGTGATAGGAAACTTCCAGCGCGAGGAAATTAGCCGTATTCACATTGCCACCGCCGTTATATTGGGTATAAGAAAGGTCGACCACCCATTGCGGAGTAATATCATAACTGACCCCTATACCAAACAGAGGTTTAGCGGCTGCTTTAGAACTGGTGCCTGTCGAACAAGGATTAGTTCCGCCAGAAGCTTCCAGAGAACCAGAAGAACCGGCATAAACAACTGCCATGCCCGCTTTTGCGAACACATCAAAGCCACTGGTTGAAAATGGCAATATCCCTTTACCTTCTATATCAAAAGAATTCTGGCGGATAGATGGATTGTTACAAGAAACCATGGCGGACGCCGGAATATTGTAAGTCGCCGTGCCATAATGTGCAAAACCACCTTCTATCGCTGCATAAGTAGAGAATTGCACTCCCATAAATAAACGTTCGCCTATCCCTGTATTGCTAGGCGCAACAGTAATGGTGGCGGGAGGGGGAGCGTTGTTCACAAAATCCTGGGTTTTGGCATGTACATCAGTTGGTCCGGCGCCCACGCCCAAATAAAAACCATCCTGAGTAGCATACGCCGTTGAAGCTAATGTAAAAAAAACGGCCGCAACGCCTAGCTGTCTTATTTTTACAAGCATTCGCTTAAATCCTTTTTGGAAGATAAAATCAGGGTTTTAGAGTAGTGAACAGCCATTAGAAAGTCCAGCAAAATTGTTAGCAGACGGATAGTCAGCGACGTGCAAAATGCAATTCCCAAATTTGTCTGCCCCCACGCGTGCCGCGGCCTTCAAACTTGGTGATCACGGGACGCAGATTAGAACGCGGAGCGAATTCTCCAGCGCCTGACAAATTGACTAAATCATCTGACGCAGATAATACCGTCATCATTTGTCTGGCATAATCTTCCCAATCGGTAGCCAAATGAAAAATACCGGCGAGTTTTAATTTACTTACTATCAATTTGACAAAATCGGGTTGAATCAAACGTCTTTTATGGTGCCGCCGTTTCGGCCAGGGATCAGGAAAAAACAATTGCGCGCCCGCGAGACTTTCAGGCGGAATACATTGCTCTAACACTTTGACAGCGTCAGCATAAAATATCCGTATATTAGTTACCCTTTGCGTTTCCATTCCCAACAGTAAACTGCCCACGCCCGGCTGATACATTTCCACGCCGATAAAATCCTGTTCCGGGTTAGCTTTCGCAGCTTCCAGCAATGAATATCCCGACCCAAAACCAATTTCTAAAATGCGCGGCGCTTTACGCTGAAAAATTTTATCGAAGTCCAGCATGCCATTTTCTAAAGACAAACCAAACCGCGGCCATGCTTCAACTAACACACGGCGTTGCGCCGCCGTCATGCGACCATCACGGCGCACAAAACTACGAATAGTGCGCAAAGGAAATTCCGGCTGACTCATGTTACCCGACCATCCTGATTTGCCGCCAATAATTCTAAGATTAAGCTTTGCTTTAACTCATAGAGATTTTTTTCAAGGCCCACGGGATATTCTGCGTTGTACGGGAAAGCACGGCAAAATTGTTTTACCTGTTCTACCGCGCGCTGCCGAATATCGTGAATAGATTCTTCTGCGCAAACCAATTCGCCCTGCCGAAAAACAGGTTGCAAAAGATCCGCGCTGCCATCGTAGTCAGTTAATTTTATTTTTTTAGCATCGTTCGTGAGCGCTAGCATTTCTGGATTTTCTGGAATACCGATTTCAACATCATACAAAACATCCATGATCTGCTGTCCATCTCTAAAAAAACGTCTGGCTTGATAAATACCGGGGTTAGAAATTTTTACGGGTTGCTCGGAAAGCTTGAGTTTGTATTGCCATTTTCCTTCCGCGTCACGCAATGCCGTCAATTTGTAAACGCCATCCAGCGCGGGCTGATCATAAGCAGTAGATAGGTGAGTGCCCACTCCCCACACGGAAATTTGTGCGCCATTGTTTTTTAAATTCTTGATGACATATTCATCCAGACTATTACTGGCCACGATTTTAGTATTTTGAAAACCCGCTGCATCCAGCATTTCACGCGCTTGCTTACTCAATTGCGCAAGATCACCCGAATCCAGACGTATTCCGAGTAATTCGCTGCCGCGCGCACGTAATTTTTTTCCTATTTCAATTGCGTGTTCTACGCCGGTCAAGGTGTTGTAGGTATCCACCAATAGCACGCAATTATTTTGCATGACCTCGGCATAAGCTTCAAAGGCACTCATCTCATCCACAAAAGCCGTGACCCAACTATGTCCATGCGTGCCGCGTACCGGAATATCAAATAATTTTCCTGCTAAAACATTCGAGGTCGCTTCACAACCGCCTATGTAAGCCGCACGGCTGGCAGATACTGCCCCGTCCGGCCCTTGCGCGCGCCGCATACCAAATTCCAACACCGCATCACCCTTGGCTGCATGACAGACGCGGGCCGCTTTTGTGGCTATAAGTGATTGAAAATTAATGATATTTAGCAAAGTGGACTCTATCAATTGCCCCTGTAGCAATGAGCCTTTGATACGCACTAAAGGCTCATGAGGAAACACCACCGTGCCCTCCGGCATGGCATCAATGTCACAAGTAAACTTAAGCTGTCCTAAATAATCCAGAAACTCCGTAGGGAATAACACAGATCCGTCCACCGCCGTGAGAGTTTCCAGATAACTCAAATCATCGGCGCTAAAATGCCAATCTTTGAGAAATTCAATCACCGTAGCCAGGCCACAGGCTACCGTATAATTTCCACCGAAGGGATTTTTGCGAAAAATTTGTTGAAAAACGGCTTCACGATTGTGAATATTCAGCTTCCAATAACCATAAGCCATGGTCAGTTGATATAAATCCGTTAATAACGGTGATAACACGTCGCTATTCCTCTATAATTGCGGATATTGTCGCATAAAATTCCGGAAATAGGGAAAAAGCAGGCATTATATAACCAGAAATAAGAAAATGAAAAAATAATTATGATAAAACTGCGGCACTTAAGCAAAAATTATATCACCAGCCATGGCACGATAACAGCCTTACATGACATTGACCTCCACGTTGCACCGGGAGAAATTTTTGGCATCATAGGCAAAAGCGGTGCGGGCAAAAGTACTCTGATACGCTGCGTCAATCTACTGGAAAGACCCACCGCCGGAGAAGTCATAGTCAATGGCGAAACCCTAATGAACTTGTCCGCTGCGGGCTTGCGTCAGGCCCGCCGTAAAATCGGCATGATATTCCAGCATTTTAATTTGCTGGCCACGCGCAGTGTTTATGACAATATCGCTTTTCCACTTGAGCTCGCGGGCATGAAGTCAACCGCCATTGCCGACATCATCATGCCGCTGTTAGAGTTGACCCAACTCACCGCCAAAAAGAAACATTATCCCGCGCAATTAAGCGGCGGCCAAAAACAACGTGTCGCCATCGCGCGCGCGCTGGCGTCACAACCCGCGGTTTTATTATGTGATGAAGCGACTTCGTCACTGGACCCAGAAACCACGAATAATATTTTGCAACTTTTAAAAGATATTCGCGACCAGCTCAATCTCACTATTTTATTAATCACGCATGAAATGTCTGTCATCAAAGCCTGTTGCGACCGCGTAGGCATTCTGGAAAAAGGCCATTTGATAGAAGAAAATGAAGTCGGCGAATTTTTTGCTTATCCAAAAACGGAAACGGCGAAAAATTTTATTTTTTCCTCCATGCCGCAAGCGCTGAACTCGACTATTCACGCGTATTTGTTACCAGAAGCGCGCACCGACACACATCCCTTGCTACGTTTATGGTTTTTGCCCGATACCGCAACGCAGCCCATCATTGCGCAGCTTATTAATCAGTTTGGACTCAAAGTAAATATCTTACAGGGCAATCTGGAATACATAAAAAAACACGCGCTAGGAATTATGGTAGTAGCGATTGATGGTGACAAAACTCAATTAGAAGCTGGCATGCAGCATTTGCAAAAGCTGGGTGTTAACGCAGAAATTTTAGGACATGTGCCCAATGATATCATCCCTTTTGCTTGAAGCGACATTGCAAACACTTTACATGGTTTTTATAGCGGGCCTGGTCGCGACCCTCATTGGATTACCCATAGGGGTAGTATTATATATCACGCGCAAGGGACATATTTTTGAAAAACGCTGGTTGCATCAATTGCTGGCCGTCATAGTGAATATGACTCGCTCCATTCCTTTTATTATTTTGATGATAGCTGTCATTCCTTTTACACGTTTAATCGTTGGCACTTCCATTGGGACCAACGCAGCCATTGTTCCATTATCATTAGGTGCCATGCCTTTTATCGCCCGCATCGTGGAAAATGCTTTGCTTGAAGTCAATAAAGGCCTGGTTGAAGCAGCCACCGCCATGGGCGCAACACCTTTACAAATTATACGCAAAGTCTTACTGCCCGAAGCTTCACCGAATATCATTAATGGCTTGACCCTGACGGTGGTAAGCCTTATTGGTTACTCGGCCATGGCTGGAGCGGTGGGCGGCGGGGGTTTAGGGGACTTAGCTATACGCTATGGTTACCAGCGTTTTAATGTGGGAATCATGATAACGACTATCATCATTATGATTGTACTGGTGCAGGCAGTGCAGGTTTGCGGAGATATGTTAGTAAAGAAGTTTTCGCATTTCAGGAATTAATCTATACTAGTGAACTATTTTGAAAAATGGAAACAAGCTCATGCTGCGCCGCATCAAAATTATTTTACTTATTGTAGTCACACTATTATTAACCTCCTGCCATTCGCACGATAAAAATACCTTGCGGATAGGCACTATCGCCGGCCCAGATACCCAGTTGCTGGAAGTGGCCAAACAAGTCGCCAAAAGGAAATATGGGCTAAACATTCAAATCGTAGAATTTACAGATTATGTTGAACCCAATACGGCCTTAAATGATGGCAGCATTGACGCTAACATGTTTCAACATCAGCCTTATCTCAATAAACAGAATGAACAACGCCACTTTCATTTAAAAACCGTGGGCAAAACCTTTGTCTTCCCCATGGGCATCTATTCCACCAAAATGAAAGGCATCATTGAAATTCCAGATGGCGCCGTGATAGCGATTCCTAATGATCCCAGCAATGAAGGGCGTGCTTTACTCTTGCTAGAAAAAGCGGAGTTAATCACGCTTAAAGATTCCACCAATCTTTATGCCACACCCGCTGATATCAAAGACAATCCGAAAAAACTTCAATTTAAAGAATTGGACGCGGCGCAATTACCACGCAGTCTGGATGATGTGGACCTCGCTGTTATTAATTCCAATTACGCGATAGCCGCTAATTTATCTCCTTCCAAAGATGCGTTACTGCTTGAAGATGCACATTCTCCGTATGCGAATATCATTGTTATCAGAAGCGATGAAGCTAATGATCCGCGCATAGCACAACTGGTTTCCTCTATTCAATCACCAGAAGTGTTGCAAGCGGCGGAAGATATTTTTAACGGTCAGGCTATTCCCGCTTGGCAAACGGATTATCAATAATTTTTTTTAACAGGAAAGTTTTTTATGAAATCAAAATTCTTAGCCCTTTTAGGGTCATGTTTATTACTCGTAGCTTGCGCGCATAATGCTACAGATGATTATGATGCGATAGACAGCAACCAGGAACTCGCCTCATCTTCACTCACTGCCGATCAACTGTATCAAACCGGCAATCGTTACGCGAAAGGCATAGGCGTGCAAAAAGATGATCATGAAGCGGTGATTTATTATGCCGAAGCAGCACGACGTGGATCGGTGCGGGCAGAATACGCTTTGGGTTATATGTATCGCGCAGGCCGCGGCGTCCAGCAGAATTACACGCAGGCTTCATTGTGGTTTGAACGAGCCGCCGAACAAGGTAATTCCGATGCGGAAAATAGTTTGGGTGTGCGTTATCTCCTGGGTCAAGGTACACAACAGGATTACGGACAAGCTTTAATGTGGTTCCAGAAAGCTGCGGAACAAGGTAACCGCTACGCGCAAAATGAATTGGGTTACATGTATGCCGCAGGCAAAGGTGTCAACCGCGATTACGCGACGGCATTGCATTGGTATAAACAAGCTGCCAATCAGAACTTACCTAGCGCGCAATATAATTTGGGTCTCATGTATGCCAACGGCATGGGCACAGCACCCAATCGCGGACAAGCACGTGAATGGTTCCGCCGCGCAGCGCTACATGGTTTTGAACCCGCACGCCGCGCACTGGTGCAGTACGGCTAATGGGTCACATCCCGCGCAAACGTTTTGGCCAACACTTTTTGCAGGATGAATCTGTCATTCAGCATTTGGTGGATGTTATCGCACCGCGCGCGGAAGAGCATTTGGTGGAAATAGGCCCGGGGCAGGGCGCGCTGACGTTTCCCATCTTAAAACTTTCCCGTCAACTGGATGTGGTGGAACTGGACCGTGATTTAATTCCGATTTTAAACGCCCGCGCGAAAGAATTTGGCAAGCTGATTGTGCATGAAGCCGATGCGCTGGAATTTGATTTTAGTCAACTGGTAGAAAAAAATCTGCCGCTGCGCATTATTGGTAATCTTCCTTATAATATTTCTACGCCGCTGATTTTTCATTTACTGGGATTTGCGGATTCTATTACTGACATGCATTTTATGTTGCAGAAAGAAGTGGTTGACCGTCTGGCCGCCGCACCGGGCAATTCTGATTACGGACGCTTGAGTATCATGGTGCAATATCATTGCCAGGTGACTTCTTTATTTGATGTGCCTCCTGATGCGTTTTATCCACCACCAAAGGTAACATCCAGTATTGTTAGAATGTTGCCGCACCACACGCTGCCTTTTACCGCGAATAATTATTTTCATTTTAAAAATTTAGTGAAGCAGGCATTCAGTCAACGGCGTAAAACATTACGTAACTGTCTTAAGTTGTTAATGACGGATGAAGACTGGCAAAAAACCGATATTCTGCCTACGCTGCGTCCGGAACAATTATCTGTTAAAGATTATGTGGGCTTGAGTAATATATTAAGTAACGTTGAATAAGTTACGCATGACATGACAGCATATCATGCCAGCAGGCAGAAGTGCACACGGTGTCATGCCAGCAGGCAGAAGTGCCCATGTCATGCCAGCGCAGGCTGGCATCCAGGCAGATTTATTTTCTGTATGCCAGCCTGCGCTGGCATGACAAATGGGAAGATTTTAAGGAAGTTTTATGTCAACTTACGCCATAGGCGATATACAAGGATGTTTTTCAGCCTTGCAAGATTTGCTGAAACATATTCAGTTCGATCAGAGCAAAGATACTTTGTGGTTTGTGGGTGATCTAGTCAACCGCGGGCCACAGTCGCTAGAGACTGTACGTTTCATCAAAAATTTAGGCGCCAAACATCGCACTGTTCTTGGCAATCATGATTTACATTTGCTAGCTATGGCGCATAATGCGCATAAGGGTTGGCCTAATGATAGGTTAAACGAAATTTTGCAAGCGCCTGACAAAAATGAATTGGTTGAATGGCTGCTGCAACAACCGTTATTTTATTACGACAGCGAACTAAATTATTGCATGGCGCATGCTGGTCTCGCGCCAGCATGGAATTTAGCAAAAGCAGAAGCGCTATCAAAGGAAATCAGCGGGATTTTACAAAGCAATGCAGCACAAGATTTTTTTAATCACATGTATGGCAATACCCCTGACCAATGGCATGATGACTTGCAAGGTTGGGACAGATTGCGCTGCATCACCAATTATTTTACTCGCGTGCGTTTTTGCCGCGCCGATGGCAGCCAGGACTTGCAACTCAAAGGGACACTTGATTTGCATCCTAAAACACTCATGCCCTGGTATGAAGTACCCAACCGTCAGAATGCAAACTTGAATATTATTTTCGGTCATTGGGCAGCGTTGGGCGGCATCACTCACACACCCCGCACTTTCGCACTAGATACAGGTTGTGTGTGGGGATTTAGTCTAACGGCAATGCGGCTTGAAGATCAAAAGCGGTTTCAGGTGAGTTGCGGAATATAAATTTTTTCCAAAAAAAAGCCCGCAGTCGCGGGCATTTTTTTAAGTGTAGCTTACGCGTTAGTGGTGACAGAGCACTTCATGTCATTCAAGAACACTGATTGTTCTTTACCAACCAACTTACCCGTTACCGTCAAGGTCTGATTATTCTTCAGATTAACCTTGCAGGAGTCAGGTAATACTTGCGTATACATTTGCATATTATTCATGTTAGTCATGACGACCGAACTTACCGTGTTATCAGCCAGCGCAATTTCTTTTTGCTTTTCAGACAAGACATAACACGTAGCTGAAAGGCATAACGCAAATTGCTGGCCTTTCAAAGTATTGGTGATTTTCATGTGTAATTTTGGCAATTGATCAGCTGTATCAGCCGCTAAAACGCTCTGCGCAGCTAAGCCGCTCAATAATAAAGAAAAAATAATAGTTGTAAGCTTTTTCATCGTTTATACCCCGTTTGTGTCTTACAGAGAACATGGATAAAATCTTACCACCTTATTCTTAAGGATTTATTAAAAAAAGGCGAGTAAATTCGGTTAAATTATTACAAAATGTGTGTGGATGGGAGTTTAATGGATTAGCCTGATTACCGCAAATTACTAATTTTAAAGGGATTAAAAAATGGGCACTTTCATGGATATCAGGCCTGGTCGGCGTATTAACGTTGAAACTTATGACAATTCAGCCGCGAAAGGGACTATTTTCCTGATACACGGCATGGGTGGTAATGCCCAGCAATGGCGTCAGCAAATTAAAGTCCTGCAGAAAGACTATACGCTTATCGTCCCTGATTTATTAGGCCACGGCAAAAGCGACCAGCCTAAACCTTCTCACAATGACCCTTATACGTTCTTGGCATTCATTCAAGATTTACAACTCTTGTTACAAAAGTTTGGTGGGGAAAAAAATTATTTAATCGGTCATTCTTACGGCGGCGCCCTTGCCGTCTATCTCGCTGCAACACAAGCGGATAAATTTCAAAAAATGGTTTTGCTTGCGCCCACTATATGCCAGCCCACACCCTCTGTGCCCTTTCTCTTTAAAATGCCTCTATTTGTCATGAATTTTTTTCTGCCTCTGTTACAAAAACAATTTCGTAATGCGGCGTTTGATAGCTCTACCTCGTTGGAGTTAATTGCTGAAGAAAACAAGGCTAGCAAAAACAACAAACTTTATGTCATTAAAGATATGTTACGTGGGATGCAAAATATTTCTTTTATTGATGTTTCACAAATAAAAATTCCTACTTTGATTATTGCTGGCGAAACTGACAAAATCATTTCGAATGTGAAGATGATAGCGTTTTATGAAAATCTTCCTCAGCGTGAATTTGCTGTCGTTAATGGTGCGGCGCATATGGTGATGCTTGAGCAGCCTGAGAAAGTGAACACGTTAATTGAAAAGTTTTTAGTATTATAAATTTTTGATACGAGCTTCTTCGGCTCCGGTGAAAGGCAAGAGGCCATGTTATTTGTTCCAAACACGCCGTGAATACATCCTTGTAGGCTCCCGAAAACATCCATGTTTTCGAAGGTTTGGAACAAATAACATGGCCTCTTGCCCTCAACATTTGTGATTTGTTAAGAGTTTCGTGTGGGTCTTTAAAGATTTTTTTTCTTTTATTTTTTTTCAAATGAAAGATGACGGCCTACAAATGCTGAGGTAAGAGGCGAGGTTATGAATTTCCAAACCGTAGAAAACAGGGATATTTTCTTGAGCCTACAAGGATGTATTCACGGCGTGTTTGGAAATTCATAACCTCGCCTCTTATCTTCGCCGAACCCGTATGGGCTTGTCTCATACAGTGGATCCCGGGTCAAGCCCGGGACGACGAAGGAGAATGGATTCGAATCAGCCCGGGACGACGAAGAAGAGTGGATTCGAGTCAGCTCGGGACGACGAAGAAGAATGGATTCGAGTCAGCCCGAGAAGACGAAACTATTTCTTATCCAACGTAATAAAACTATAAGCAAAGGGATTTTTTTCATCGGCAGGATGATTTGTGTGTTCGTGTTCTACCCATTCATCTTTGTTTATTTCAGGAAAATGCGTGTCACCCGGAAAATCATGATGAATCACCGTTAAATAAATTCTTTTTGCCCGCGGTAACATGTGTTCATACAAAGAAGCGCCGCCAATCACCAGCAGTTTGTCACTGTAAGATGCCGCTTCCAGCGCGCAATCAATAGAATTAGTAATGACACAACCCGGCGCGCGAAATTCTACATCACGAGTAATCACAATATTGCAGCGGCCCGGCAAAGGTTTGCCTATAGACTCGTAAGTGGTACGACCCATCAAAATGGGTTTGCCCATAGTGATGTCTTTAAAATGTTTTAAGTCGGCGGGCATGTGCCAGGGCATTTTTTTTCGGTAACCAATGACGCGGTTTTCTGACATTGCTACAATAATTTCTATACGCATGAAGTTTCCTTACTCTCTAAAATAAATCCCTGCGACCGGCAAGCATAGGCATGGCGCCGCGGTTGCCAGCCGCATAATTCGCAAAAAAGTTTTTGATAAATTGAACATTGTTTACCATGTTTAAACCCAGATTACGGATACCTTGTACAGCCGTCGTTTGACTGCCAAATACCTCTTTAATCGCGCCTACAAATCTCAGCATAGCTGCATTTTCTGCCTTGCGCCAACGCTCATAACGGCGCAAAGTGGGCAAACTCGCAAAATCACGTTTTTTTACCCATGCCTGCAACACGACTTCTGCCAGACAGGCCGCGTCCAATACCCCCAAATTCACACCCTGGCCTGCGAGCGGATGAATAGTGTGGGCGGCATCACCAATTAACGCTAATCTGGCTTTAACATATTTTTTAGCATGACGCATTTGTAAATTAAAGCTAACACGGGGGGAAACTTCTGTCACCTCCCCCAGATAATCAAACACTTTCATTATTTCCGCGCTAAACTGGCTATCATCAAGCCCCAAGAGGGCGCTCGCGGCCATGGGTGTGTTAGACCAGACTATGGAACTACAATGTTTGTCCTCCAGAGGTAGAAAAGCTAGCGGCCCTGTTGGTAAAAACCGCTGCCAGGCGGTTTGTTTGTGTGGTAACGCTGTGCGTACCGTGCAGACAATGGCTTCATGATGATAATCACGCGCATGGACTGAAATATCAGCCTGCTTGCGTATCCATGAACGCCCCCCGTCAGCTGCAATCACCAAACGGGCGCGTAAACATTGTTGATCAGTGGTGGTCAGTTCCAGATAATCAGCATGTTCTTCTAAAGAAGCCAGCTCCAATGGCGCTAACACTTGTATGTTGGGCAACGCATTTAATTTTTCCCACAAACATTCTCGTAAAGCATTTTCTTCAACCATGAAACCCAGTTCACTGATATGCAAATCAGCGCAATTAAAATGTAGCGTTCCATTACCGCCCGCGTCATAAATTTGCATTTCTTTATATGGGCTAATGCGTTTGGCAGCCAGGGCAGGCCAGATATCTAGCTGAGAAAAAATTCTTTGCACGGCGGGAGAAATAGCATTCACACGCACATCATAACGTTGCGGCTGCCAAGTAGAAGTTAATTTTTTACTGTCAATGATAGCAATACGCAAGCTGGATTTTTGCGCCAGCGCAATAGCCGCACTCGGGCCTGCAATACCACAACCTACTACAATGACATCAAACTGTTCCAACCCAACTCTCCCATTAGAATGGCAAATCCAAGGCGGGGTCCACCGCTAAAATAAAATCGCGGAATAAATTTTTAATTTTTACCATGACGGCTTCGCTGTCTGCTTCGAAGCGCAACACTAGACAAGCAGTCGTATTCGAAGGCCGCACTAATCCCCAGCCATCAGCAAAATTTACTCGCAAGCCATCAATAGTCATGATTTCATCGGCAGTGGTGAAATTGGCGTGGGCGATTAATTTATCCATCAGTTGAAATTTTTCAGCTTCGGAAACATAAATCTTAAGCTCTGGCGTATTAACGCTATTGGGAATGCCGGCAAACAAACTATTTATATCCTGGTCTTGTTTCGCCAAAATTTCTAAAAGGCGCGCGGCAGCGTATATCGCATCATCAAATCCATACCAACGGTCTTTTAAAAAAATATGGCCGCTCATTTCACCAGCCAATAACGCTTGGGTTTCTGCGAGTTTTGATTTGATAAGTGAGTGGCCGGTTTTCCACATAATGGGTTCACCGCCATTTTCGGTAATGACTTTGGCGAGGTTGCTTGAACATTTGACGTCATAAATAATTGTAGCACCTGGATGTTCTGCTAAAATCGCTTTAGCAAACAACATTAGCTGGCGGTCTGGCCAGATAATTTCACCCTTGCCTGTCACTACACCTAAGCGGTCACCATCACCGTCAAAAGCCAGTCCCACATCAGCGCTCACGGCGCGGGTTTTTTCTATGAGAGCTTGCAAATTTTCCGGCTGGCTGGGATCAGGATGATGATTAGGGAACGTGCCGTCCAGATCACAAAACAATTCATGTACTTCGCAGCCCATGCGTCTAAACAATTCTGGCGCTACTAATCCTGACACACTATTTCCGCAATCGACTACGACTTTTAACGGACGATTTAATTTAACAGTACGAAAAACATGAGAAAGATAACGTTCTATTACTTCCAGCTCGCACACAAAACCATGACCATGATTGTATTGTTGCGCGGTGATACGTTGCTGTAATTTTTTAATTTCATCTTCTGCCAGCGTCTTGCCATTAATGACAATCTTCAAGCCGTTATATTCCGGTGGATTATGACTGCCGGTCAGCATCACGCCCGAGCGGGTTTCCAGCACATGCGTGGCATAATAGAGTAGCGGTGTAGGCACAATGCCTATATCAATCACATCGCAACCGGTAGCCAGAATTCCTGTGCGTAATGCTTCGCCCAAACGTGGGCCTGATAAACGTCCATCACGGCCTACAGCCATCCGCGTTTCGCCCGAATCCAGCGCCATGGAACCTATGGCGCGACCAATTTCATAAACAGTTTCTGCGGTCAGTGTTTCATCCACTACACCGCGTATGTCATAAGCACGAAAAATCGAAGCATCAATAGTTGGTTCTTTGGATATCATGAGTGACTTAAACCTTATTTTTGTCCTGAATGGCCAAAACCGCCAGCGCCGCGTGAAGTTTCGCCAAATTCTTCCACTCTTTCAAAATGCACACGCGCGATGGGCAGAAAAACTAATTGCGCGATACGGTCGCCGGGCTCTATGGTATACGCAAGCTGCCCTCTGTTCCAGCAGGAAATCATGAGTGGGCCTTGATAATCCGCGTCAATTAAACCGACTAAATTGCCTAACACTATGCCGTTTTTATGTCCCAGACCTGAGCGTGGCAAAATCACTGCTGCCAGATTGGGGTCTTGAATATAGATTGAAATACCGGTGGGAATTAATACGGTGCTTTGTGGCTCTATCACTAATGGGGTGTCAAGACAGGCACGTAAATCCAGGCCTGCGGAATCGTTGGTTTCATAACGCGGCAAAGGGAAAGTGGTGCCGATTCGCGGGTCGAGAATTTTTAACTGTATGGCTTTGCTGGCAACGGTAGGAAGAATTTTTTCGGCTTGCATTTTTTTATCCTCAATAAATAAAATTTGTCGTGTTTATCTGTCATCTGTGTGCCATGTACTTGTCATGCCAGCGCAGGCTGGCATCCAGAAAATTTCTTGACCCCTGGATGCCAGCCTGCGCTGGCATGACAGCACTATTCTAATTTTGCTTGTTTAACGGTAGGAAGAATTTTTTCGGCTTGCATTTTTTTATCCTCAGTAAATAAAATTTGTCGTGTTTATCTGTCATCTGTGTGCCATGTACTTGTCATGCCAGCGCAGGCTGGCATCCAGAAAATTTCTTGACCCCTGGATGCCAGCCTACGCTGGCATGACAGCACTATTCTAATTTTGCTTGTTTAACGGTAGGAAGAATTTTTTCGGCTTGCATTTTTTTATCCTCAATAAGTAAAATTTGTCGTGTTTATCTGTCATCTGTGTGCCATGTACTTGTCATGCCAGCGCAGGCTGGCATCCAGAAAATTTCTTGACCCCTGGATCCCAGCCTACGCTGGCATGACAGCACTATTCTAATTTTGCTTGTTTAACGGTGGCAATTAACTCAATCAACTCACGCGCCAATTTTTGTTTTGACAGGCGCGGAAAATTCTTTTGCTGCGCATGCCACAACACGGTCACTTCATTATCATCACTGCCTATACCAGTCTCACCCCCGACCAGATTGGCGATGATCATATCCAGATTTTTTTGCTGCATTTTTTCTTTAGCTTGCGCTAACAGGTTTTCAGTTTGCGCGGCAAAACCCACTACAAAAGGTTTGGGATTTTGCGCGGCGACGCTAGCCACAATATCAGGATTACGTTCCAGCATTAACGACACGGAATCCTGCTTGGGAATTTTTTTGTCGGCAACTGTTTTACAACGGTAATCCGCCACCGCCGCCGCAGCGATAAAAATATCGTAATCAGCAATCTTCTCCATCACCGCAGCAAACATTTGCTGCGCGCTAATCACATCCACGCATTTTACTCGCGCGGGTTTTTCCAATTGCACCGGGCCGCTAATCAAAGTCACTTGCGCACCCGCTTCGAAAGCTGCCTGCGCCAACGCATAACCCATTTTGCCGGAACTGCCGTTCGTCAGATAACGCACGGGATCAATGGCTTCATGTGTCGGGCCTGCGTTAATCAACACACGTTGTCCCGCCAGACTGCCGGAGGCAAATATTTCTGATACGCGCGCGACAATTTCCAGCGGTTCTAACATGCGTCCCGGCCCTACATCACCGCAAGCTTGACTGCCTTCGCCCGGGCCCAACAAATGAATTTTTTTATCTTGCAGCGCTTGAAGATTTTCTTGCGTGAGAGTATTCTTCCACATGCCTTGATTCATCGCTGGAGCCAACGCAATCGGTGCCCGCGAAGCTAAACATAACGTTGTTAGCAAATCATTGGCTTCACCTCTCGCAAGCCGCGCCATAAAATCCGCTGTCGCCGGCGCAACCAGAATCACATCCGCCCAGCGCGCCAATTCAATATGTCCCATCGCCGCTTCAGCTTTCAAATCAAATAAATCATCATGCACGGGATTGCCTGACACAGCTTGCATGGTCAATGGCGTAATAAATTCTTTCGCGCTGGCGGTCATCACCACGCGCACATCCGCTCCCACTTCCCGCAAACGGCGTGCTAAATCCGCGCTTTTATAAGCGGCGATACCACCCGTCACACCTAAAATAATTTGTTTATTCGCAAGCATAGGTTCCATAGAGGCCCCAAAGATGCATAAAGATTTTCATTATACCAAGGAGTTAATAGATGGCTATCACTAACTGGCCGAGCGCTGAACGCCCGCGCGAAAAACTTTTATTACAAGGTGCAAGGCAACTTTCTGACGCCGAACTCTTAGCTATTTTTTTACAAACCGGCACACGAGGCAAAACAGCCTTGGATCTGGCGCGGGAATTATTAAGTGAATTCGGTGGTTTAAAACCTTTGCTGAATGCCAGCAAGCACCATTTAATGAAAAAAAAAGGTTTGGGAGAGGCCAAATATACCGCTATCAAAGCTGCTATTGAATTAGGCGAGCGCTATCAGTCAGAAAGACTTAAAATCGGCGCGACTTTTAATAGCAGCCAGGCCGCCAAAAAATTTTTAGCCGCCCAGCTAAAAAACTATGCCCATGAAGTGTTTGCCTGCTTGTTCCTCAATGTGCATCACAAGCTATTGAGCTTCGAAGAATTATTTCACGGCACCATTAACGAAAGCAGCGTCTACCCCCGCGAAGTGGTAAAACGGGGCCTGGCCCACAATGCGGCAAAAGTCATACTCGCCCACAATCACCCCTCCGGAAACCCCACCCCCAGCCAGGCAGATTGCGATGTGACCCAGCTTCTAAAGCAGTCCCTGACCCTGGTCGATATTCAAGTGATTGATCACATTATTATTGGCCATGAGGACAGCTTATCCATGATGGAAGCGGGTTACCTATAAATACTACCACTAGCCTTGCATTGGGCAGCCTATTCTGGTATAAAAACCGGCTTGCTAGAGCAATCGCCTAGAAGCAATAAAATTCCGTCAGGAGAGTTTTACCCATGTCACAAGTATGCCAAGTTACGGGCAAACGCCCCATGGCAGGGAACAATGTTTCCCATGCCAACAACAGGACCCGCAGACGTTTTAACGTGAACCTGCAGGAACACCGCTTTTGGTTAGAAACCGAAAAACGCTTCATCAAATTACGTGTCAGTACTAAAGGCATGCGTATTATCGACAAATACGGCATAGAAAAAGTATTGCAAGACATCAAAGCACGCGTAAAAGCGGAAAATATAGCAGAAAATAAGGGCTGATTATGCGCGATAAAATTAAAATGAATTCCACAGGCTTGACGGAAGCTGGTAAAAAAACCGGTACTTTCCGCACAACCACCAAAAACAAACGTACCATGACCGAAAAGCTCAAAATGAAATATTACGACCCACGAGCTTTTAACAAAGAAACAGGCAAATGCGGCATGCACGTCTTGTTTGAAGAAGGCAAAATCTAACCACTGTCTAAACAATAACCTCTCTTTTGCGAGGGAGGGTTCATTCCTAGACCAAATTGATCGTTACATTGTCGCTTTAAATGAAATTGTGTATATTATACGACAACTTTTATTTTAAAGGTACAGTAGATGGCCAATTCTCATACAAATTTCACTACGATTCGTAAGCCACAAAACCCTTTCAATGTCATGTTAGTGGGTCATATTCAAAATAAAACACAAATTACCGAAATTTTATCTTCATACTCTTCATCTGAAGGCTTCGTTTTACAACTTATTAACGATATAGGATTTATAATACGGAACCTGTCATCACAAGCCCGTTTTAAAAATATGGTGGATCATTATTACGGAACAGCCCAAGCCATTATTATTTTTTCTAACAATGACCATGACTTTTCGACCCGATTTACTGAAATAGTCTCTGTCAATTCCCAATGCTCGATAGGCGTGGTTTCAAACGATGGATCCGTTTTAACAAAAGCCAAAGAAGCCGGCTTATTTTGTATGGACCCCACGATAAGCAGCCTCAATTCTTTTCTTCTGATGATTTATACATTAAGCCAACAAAAACGTGTTATTCCTTGGGACAATAGCCAGACTGGCGATTACTATGCAGCGATCCTAAAAGGTTTTTTAAATATCTGCATTCAAACTGGCGACAATGTCGGGAATGATGTAAGCAAACTACAACATAGCTAATCTTTTAAAAAATGAAGTGGATGAAGAAGCTAATATTCAAGCTTTAACAGAAAGTTTTGAAACAAGAGCCAAAAAAATCAGTGAAGTGTTACAAACTGTTGTGGCATTACCTCAGCAACATCGTTTATTTACTCGAAGCGCAACGGTACTTTCAGATGTAGATGAGGAAAAAAAAACTTTTTCGCCGTAGTAAAAAAAATCTCCTCCCTTGGCAAATAAAAAGGGAGGAGTTTGTGTTTAAGCTGCGGGAACAGTTTCTGGCATGGGCATATAAGTTTTTAAATGATTTACAAAGTCTTTGAGCGCTTCGATACCGGTAGCTTCCGCCTGGCGGCACCATTCTTGTAATGACTCCACTAATTCTTTATGCGAAGCCGTACCGCGTGCCCAGATATTCTGGAGCTTGAGACGGAACTGATAAACCACATTTAAAGCGCCGTAATTTTCCAGCACGCTCGCCAATTTTTGCTGGTCGGAGACATTCACTAAAGAAGTTTCGCGTACCAACACTTTGCGCATGCGGCGCAGAATTGCGCTGCCTGCTTGCCCAGCGCGACGGCTTTCTTCACGCAAGACTGGCACTATCACTTCACGGCTGTAACGCGCCATCACCAGGAAACGGTTGGTTAATACCGCTTTAACGGTATCAATATCCACACTGGTTTTTCCTTCCACCAACAGTGGGCGAGGTGGTACGCGCTTAGGATGGGCCAAACCAAAAATTTGCAGCGTACGAATCAACATCCAGCCAATATCAAACTCCCACCACTTCACCGAAAATTTCGCTGAAGTCGCATAGGTATGATGATTGTTATGTAATTCTTCGCCGCCCACAATCAAACCCCAGAAACTGATATTGCGTGACGCATCTGGACATTCAAAATTGCGGTAACCAAACCAGTGGCCAACACCGTTAATAAAACCAGCCGCCCAGAAAGGTATCCATGCCATCTGTATAGCCCATATGGATAAACCAATAGGCCCAAACAACACCAGGTCTATAGCCATCATGATCATGATGCCCATGGCGCTATGCTTGGTATAAACATTTTTTTCCATCCAGTCATCGGGTGTGCCTTCACCGTATCTGTCCATGGTTTCCTGGTTACGGCATTCTTTACGATACAGTTCCGCACCTTCCCACATGACCTTCTTGATACCTTTCACTTGGGGGCTGTGTGGATCATCTTCAGTTTCTACTTTCGCATGATGTTTGCGATGAATGGCAGTCCACTGTTTGGTTTCCATGCCGGTAGTCATCCATAGCCATAAACGGAAAAAATGACTGACCGTGGGATGCAAATCCACGGACCTGTGCGCCTGACAACGGTGTAAATAAACAGTCACCCCAAAAATGGTGATCTGGGTAAAAATGAGTGTTACGACTAGGTAACCCCACCATGGTAAATTCAAAAGACCATGCATTAGTATATTCAATAAATCATGCATTAATCGCACCTCTGTATTGTATTGTTTAATTCCCTTGGGGATGAAAGGGCCCTATAATAAATCCCTGGCGTCAATTTGACCGCTAGATAATACCATAACATCGCCGAGCCTTGTAGAAATATGCCCGAACTTCCTGAAGTCGAAACCACCCTAAATGGCATTAAGCCCTTCATTATTAATCAAAAAATAAATTCTGTGATAATTCGTCATTATGGCTTGCGGTGGCCCATTCAATCTGATATGGAAACGGTTTTACACGGCCAAATCATAAAAAAAATAATCCGTCTAGGCAAATACCTTTTATTAACCATGCCGCGCGGAACACTGATATTACATTTAGGCATGTCGGGCAGCTTACGCATTGTCAATGACAAAATTCCGGCGGGCAAACACGATCATGTTGACATACATTTTGCTAATCACCAGTGTTTACGCTTCCGTGATCCGCGGCGTTTTGGCGCTATGTTATGGACGGAAGCCGACCCTTCTAAACATCCGTTATTGGCGCAGCTTGGGCCTGAGCCTTTAGGCACAACATTCACTGCCCAGTATTTATGGCAGCGTGCGCAGAAAAAGAAAGTGAATATAAAAGCTTTTATCATGGACAGTAAAGTCGTCGTTGGGGTGGGGAATATTTATGCCAACGAAGCTTTGTTTGCTGCCCGCATCAATCCCAAAAAAGCGGCAGGGAAAATATCTCTCGCCGACTATAAAAAATTAGTCCTGGCCATCAAAAAAGTCCTCAAGGCAGCCATTAAATCTGGCGGGACAACACTCAAAGATTTTGTGCATGGCGAGGGTAAAAAAGGTTATTTCAAAGTGAAACTCAAAGTCTATGGCCGAGGCGGCAAACCCTGCCTCACCTGCGGCACCACCTTAAAAGAAAACCGTCAGGGGCAGCGCACTACAGTTTTTTGTCCTGTCTGTCAGCGATAAATTCTGCGTACCGTGTCTGTCAGCAATAAATTCTGCGTCGTGCCATGCCACCGCTAAATTCTCTTTGTCATGTCAGCGCTAATCTCTTTGCCATGCCAGCGCCAATCTCTTTGTCATGCCAGCGCTAAATTCTCTTTGTCATGCCAGCGCAGGCTGGCATCCAGGCTCTTTCAATTTTCTGGATGCCAGCCTGCGCTGGCATGACACACGACACATGACACATGACACACGACACATGACACACGACACACGACACATGACACACGACACATGACACACGGCACACGACCCTAGTATGGACTATATCTGTATGAGGACGAGGAGGAGGAGGAAGAGGAGGAACTCTTGCTATGTCTGCCATCCTTCCCGCCCGAATTGAAAAACGAATTTTGATTACCGTCTGTTGGTCTCGCCGTAGCTATTGATTTCTCTGTAGCTCTTCTTTTCGCAGGCTGACTAGACTCTATCAATTCATCCAGAATATCAAAATAGCGATAGGGACCAAACGTTTCCCTATCTAAAAACGAAGCGAGATAAATATTAATAGTTAAGGCTTTGCTACGTCTGGCTTCCGGCAATCCTACTATTTCACTTTTTTGCATAAGGCCTTGGATAACAGTGCCAGCATTTTTAGCGTTCACTTTAGAAATAAAGTCTACCACGGCTTTGACTATGGCAAATGATTCTGTTTTACATGCATAATGTAAAATATTACTATCCCAGTCATTTCTATGATTAATGATTTCGTCAATTTCCTTCTGAGAAAAAATCATTTCATTTTGATGCGTATGCACCAAACTAGCAAAGTACAAGTTAAGCAAGCATAGAT
>Ga0364908_10084_pt1 | contig 34093 bp, 28 predicted proteins | sample ExccelJu500002D4_2_FD_206965 | JGI IMG/M metagenome (GOLD analysis project Ga0364908, IMG submission 206965) | Enriched cells from Trout Bog Lake Hypolimnion, Wisconsin, USA - BchlTB.July02.5000.02.D4 | ecosystem: Environmental > Aquatic > Freshwater > Lake > Hypolimnion/Profundal zone | place...
ACCTGGAATGGTTTCGACAACCCGCATACTCACTACGCCGAGTGAACGGGCTAAGTCACGCGAGAGGTTGACGATCTGACTACCCTTCACGCCCACCGCCGGATCAATCTCGTAACGAGTGACTACCGGGCCGGGGTAAGCAGCAATGACTTTCACCTCGACATTAAATTCTGCCAGCTTGCGCTCGATCAAACGGGAAGTAAATTCCAGCACATCAGCAGAGATCGTTTCTTTTGCCTCAGGAACGGGATCAAGCAATGCCAAGGGTGGCAACTCTGAATCTGGAATATCCACAAACAGTGGTTGCTGTTTCTCACGCTCCACCCGAGAGCTTTTGGGAATCTCAACTGGTGCTCGCACAATCTGAACTGGGGCAGCCTCAACTACACGGCCACGAAACTCCTCTACGAATTCTTCGCGCTCTTCAGCAGCAGCTTCACCCAATTTACGATCTTCTTGGGTTTGGCGTCGCTCACGAATCCGGTGGTAACTGAGCTCGGCAAAACGACCGACTTTTTCTGCAACATCCAACCATGAGAAATGCAAGAATAAAGAGAGTCCTGCAAAGAGTCCAAACAACAAAATCAGGGTTGCGCCAGTAAAGCCCAGCGCCATTTGTAAGGGATCGCCAATCAGCTCACCCAAGATCCCGCCCGGGGGTCTTGGCAACTGCCAGGACAAGGAATGCAAACGAATGGACTCCAGGCCCATACTGCTCACTAATGTGATGCCAAAGCCCAACCAGCGCATCAGGATCGAGTCCGGTTTAGCGTTTGGATCTGGCGGCAAAGGAATGCTCCATAGCTCTTTCCAGCCGTTTAGGACGCGCCGACCAAATAGGACCACCCACCAAAAGGCGGAGATACCAAAGATATAAAGCATTAAATCGGCAATATAGGCACCAAAGCGGCCTCCCAGATTGCGGGGGGTTTCAAAACTGGCGTGCGACCAAGCGGGGTCTGCCTTGGAATAGGTGATCAAAATGGCCAATAAACCCAGGCACAAGCCCAGGGATATGAACCAGCGGACCTCCATCAGGAGGCGGGGCATCCGGCCTGACCCGACATTATCTGGGGGTAAGGATTTCTGAGGCTTTGGATATGCTGTTCTTGCCATGTTCTACCGATTGTAAACAAGCAAACCTATAATTTGAATATGACTACTAATAATCCAAAACACTCCAAAGTTCTTATTCTCGGATCTGGCCCTGCAGGGTATACCGCAGCGGTTTATGCGGCCCGAGCCAATCTCAAGCCTACCCTCATTACTGGCCTAGCCCAGGGGGGTCAATTGATGACCACAACTGATGTCGAGAACTGGCCAGCCGATCCCAATGGGGTCCAGGGCCCAGAGCTGATGGACCGCTTTTTGAAGCATGCTGAGCACTTCAATACCGAGATCATTTTTGACCATATTCATACGGCAGCCCTGTCGGAGAAACCCATCCGCTTGGTTGGCGACTCTGGCACTTATACCTGCGACGCCCTGATTATTTGTACCGGCGCCTCCGCTCAATATCTCGGCTTACCCAGCGAAGAGGAATTTATGGGCAAAGGGGTATCAGGATGCGCAACTTGTGATGGCTTTTTCTATCGCAATCAAGATGTGTGCGTCGTTGGCGGTGGCAATACTGCAGTCGAAGAGGCGCTCTATCTCACTGGTATTGCCAAGAAGGTCACCGTGATTCATCGTCGCGATAAATTCCGTGCTGAGCCGATTCTGAATGATCGCTTAATGGCGAAAGTTGCTGAGGGCAAAGTAGAACTCAAACTCAATTCCACGCTCGAGCAAGTCTTGGGCGATGACAAAGGGGTCACTGGCGTCAGAATCAAAAAAGCCGATGGCAGCACTGAAGATATTCCAGTGATGGGGGCGTTCATTGCGATTGGACATAAACCCAATACTGAACTCTTTATTGGTCAGTTAGATATGAACAATGGTTACATCCAGACCCACTCAGGTTTGACAGGGAATGCAACTGCAACCAATATCCCTGGCGTATTTGCTGCAGGTGACGTGCAAGACCACATTTATCGTCAAGCTATTACCAGTGCAGGTACTGGCTGTATGGCGGCATTAGATGCGCAGCGCTATTTAGAGACGCTTGAATAATCACTCAGTTTCTACCAAGAGAAACGCCTAGCATTGCTAGGCGTTTTCTTTTGCCACTCACACAGTGGTGAGTCAAGCGAATTGCATTAATGCACCATTGGCAACAAAGGCACGATGAGCAGCGCCACGATGTTGATGATCTTGATTAATGGATTAACTGCAGGGCCAGCGGTATCTTTGTAAGGATCACCAACCGTGTCGCCAGTCACCGCAGCTTTGTGAGCTTCGGAACCTTTGCCACCAAAGTGACCTTCTTCAATATATTTCTTAGCGTTATCCCAAGCACCGCCACCAGTACACATGGAGATGGCGACGAATAGGCCAGTCACAATCGTACCCATCAAGAGCCCACCCAATGCAGCAGGTCCAAGAATCAAACCCACCAGAATCGGGGCAAATACGGGCAGCAATGATGGCACGATCATTTCTTTGATGGCTGCAGAGGTCAGCATGTCAACTGCTTTGCCGTACTCAGGCTTGGATGTGCCCTCCATGATTCCAGGGATATCACGGAACTGACGGCGCACTTCCTCCACCACCGCACCAGCACAACGCCCTACCGCTTCCATCGCCATCGCGCCAAACAAGTACGGAATCATGCCGCCAATGAACAGACCAATGATCACCATGTGATTGGAAAGATCAAATGAGACCTGTTGACCAATGGCTTCTAGCGCATGGGTGTAATCGGCAAAGAGGACTAAGGCCGCTAAGCCAGCAGATCCAATCGCATAGCCTTTGGTCACTGCTTTAGTGGTATTACCAACCGCATCCAATGGATCGGTGATGTCGCGTACCGATTGTGGCAAGCCTGCCATCTCTGCAATACCACCCGCGTTATCGGTAATCGGACCATAGGCATCCAGTGCAACCACGATGCCTGCCATCGATAACATTGCAGTCGCTGCTACGGCAATGCCATAAATACCAGCCAAGTAGTAGGCAGCAAAAATTGCGGCGCATACAAATAGCACTGGGTAGGCAGTAGATTTCATGGAAATACCAAGACCAGCGATGATGTTGGTGCCATGACCTTTAGTAGATGCTTCAGCAATATGCTGAACAGGCTTGTATTGGGTGCCGGTGTAGTACTCAGTAATCCAAACCAAGGCTGCAGTTAAGACCAAGCCAACTGCTGTGCTGCCAAACAAACGCCACTGACTACCAGGAATACCCAAAGAGTCATCCGGCATGATGTAGTTGGTTGCGAAGTAGAAGGCAATTAAAGAAAGTACACCAGCAATAATCAAGCCTTTATATAAAGCAGGCATGACATTCTTCATCCCAGGCGAAGCTTTTACAAAAGAGCAACCAATGATCGAAGCCAGAATAGAAATTCCGCCCAATACCAATGGGTAAATAATGGCCGCAATCGGAGCGCCAGTCACCATCAAGGCGCCGAGTACCATGGTTGCAATGAGTGTCACTGCATAGGTCTCAAATAAGTCAGCCGCCATGCCAGCACAGTCACCCACGTTATCACCGACGTTATCCGCAATCACGGCTGGATTACGGGGATCATCCTCCGGAATACCGGCTTCCACCTTGCCAACCAAGTCAGCGCCAACGTCTGCGCCTTTAGTAAAGATGCCGCCGCCTAGTCGTGCAAAGATCGAAATTAAAGAGGAACCGAAAGCCAGCCCGATTAGGGGATGCAATACGGCGTTCAGATCTCTACCTGCTCCGATAGAAACGAGGAACATAAAGAAGAGGCCTACACCAAGCAAACCGAGGCCCACGACCAACATACCGGTAATAGCGCCGCCCTTGAAGGCAACATTGAGCGCTTCATTCATACCAATAGTGGCCGCTTGTGCGGTCCGGACATTGGCCTTGACTGAAACATTCATACCAATAAATCCGCAGGCCCCTGAAAGGACTGCGCCAACCACAAAACCGATGGCAGTCGCAATATCAAGGAAAAAGACAATCAGTGCCGTGAGAATAATTCCGACGATCGCAATGGTTTTATATTGACGCGCTAAATAGGCTGCTGCACCAAGTTGAATGGCTTCAGCAATCTCCACCATCTTGGCATTACCAGTGCTTTGGCGCAAAATCCAGCCGCGCATCACAAAACCGTAAATCACGGCTATCACACCGCACGCTAAGGCAAAATACAAGCCTAAAGTGACATTACTCATGCTTGAACTCCCTAAAGTTGATTTGTTTTGTTACTTGCGCCTATCGGAACCTGATTTTTAAGGCTTTTGCTCAGAGTCAATAAGCTGCATCAGTATCTAACAGAATTATGACTTTGCTAGTTTGATAAGATCAGGGTATTTACTAATCTTTAATTGGAGTATTTATGAGTTTAGACAAGGTCAAACCTGGCAAGAAAATCCCTGAGAGTTTCAACGTCATTATTGAAATTCCGATGAATGCTGATCCAATTAAATATGAGGTCGATAAAGAGAGTGGCGCAATTTTTGTAGACCGCTTCATGGGTACTGCAATGCACTATCCCTGCAACTATGGTTATATCAATAAAACCATTGCAGGTGACGGAGATCCAGTTGACGTTCTCGTCATTACTCCCTTCCCACTGATTCCTGGTGTGGTCGTGAGCTGCCGTGCCATTGGTCTTCTGAAAATGGAAGATGAGGCTGGTCAAGATGCCAAATTGTTGGCCGTTCCCGAAGATAAGATTCTGCCGATCTATACCCATTGGCAAAAGCCTGAAGATATCAATCCACTGCGCTTAAACCAAATCCAACACTTCTTTGAGCACTATAAAGATCTAGAAAAAGGGAAATGGGTCAAGGTACAAGGCTGGGGCGGTGTTGCTGATGCCCATCAAGAAATTCTTGAAGGTATTGAGCGCTATAACAAGGAAAACAAGTCAGCCTAAGGCTAACTTGCCATTGGAGTGAGCTCAGGACAAATCGCCCTCGCCCAAATCAACCCGCTCTTGGGTGATTTGAAGGGGAATACTGAGCTCATTCTTCAAGCTGCTAAAGACGCCTTTACTCAAGGCGCAACAGTATTACTAACGCCTGAGCTCTCGCTAACGGGTTACCCCCCTGAAGATTTATTGCTCCGCCCTGCTTTCATTGAGGCCTGTGAGCAGACTTTACAAGAGCTTACAAAATCGTTGGCGCAATTTGCTGATCTCACCGTCGTTGTGGGACATCCACAAAAGTCTACGCAGGGCTTACAAAACTCGGCATCGGTTCTGCGTAATGGCAAAGTCATAGCATGCTATGCCAAACAAGAATTACCCAATCATGAAGTCTTTGATGAAGTGCGTTATTTCACACCGGGCAATCAGCCTTGTGTATTTGAAGTCGATGGCGTTCGCTTTGGACTGATTCTGTGTGAAGACGCATGGCATGCTGGTCCAGCACAACAGGCTCACGCTGCAGGAGCACAAATCTTATTGGTGGCCAACGCCTCTCCTTATCACCTCGATAAGGAAACTTTACGGATTAAGGTATTGCGTCAACATATTGCGCTGACCCACATGCCCCTCATTTATTTGAACTCAGTAGGCGGCCAAGATGAATTGGTCTTTGACGGTGGCTCATTTGCACTCAACTCTCAGGGTGAGCTCGTGATGGCCATGCCGCAGTTTGAAACGGGTTTAGGTTTTGTCAAAATGAATGCAGCTCATGATTTAGAGCTAGGCAAGATCACCCCATCACTAAGCATCGAAGCACAAGCCTATCAAGCCCTGGTTTTAGGCGTACGAGATTATGTTCACAAGAATCATTTTCCTGGCGTCATCATTGGTTTATCAGGTGGCGTAGACTCCGCCCTCGTCCTTGCGATTGCGGTAGACGCTTTAGGTGCAGATCATGTCCGGGCCGTGATGATGCCCTCACGCTACACCGCAGAGATCTCCTGGGTCGATGCTCGTGAGCTTGCTCAGAACTTGGGCGTGCAATACGATGAAATTCCGATTAGCGGATCCGTCGATGCCTTAGAGCATGCACTTGCTGCCCAATTCAAAGGCATGAAACCCGATGCAACCGAAGAAAATATTCAGGCACGAGTCCGCGGCACTCTCTTGATGGCACTCTCCAATAAAACAGGCAGACTTGTTCTCACCACCGGTAATAAGAGTGAAATGGCCGTAGGCTACTGCACGCTTTACGGGGATATGGCTGGCGGCTTTGCTGTGATTAAAGACATTGCCAAGACTCTGGTCTATCGTCTATGTGCTTATCGCAATCATATTCAGGCAGACATTCCAGAACGCATTTTGACTCGTGCGCCCTCTGCAGAATTGCGCCCTGATCAAACCGATCAAGATAGCCTGCCATCTTATGAAGTGTTGGATGGGATCTTAGAGCGCTATATGGAGCAAAACCAATCTATTGCCCAAATCATCGCCGCAGGTTTTGATCCAGAAAGCGTTGAAAAAGTAACCCGTCTCATCAAGCTTAATGAATACAAGCGCCGCCAAGCGCCCCCAGGGGTTCGGGTGACCACCCGTGCATTTGGGCGCGACTGGCGCTACCCCATTACCTCACAATTTAGAGCCTAAATAGCGCTGACTTATTACTGTCAAACACGATAGGCAATCTCAGCTCTTATGAGTATGATGAAATCACACCGGAGGATCTATGAAACTCATTACTGCCATTATTAAGCCCTTCAAACTCGAAGAAGTCCGTGAAGCACTTGCTGAAGTCGGCGTCAGCGGCATCACCACTACTGAAGTCAAAGGTTTTGGTCGTCAAAAAGGTCACACCGAACTCTATCGCGGCGCAGAATACCAAGTGGATTTTTTACCCAAGATCAAAATTGAAGTGGTGGTTGCTAGCGATAAATTGGAAGCTACCCTCGAGGCAATTACCAAAGCCGCACATACCGGCAAAATTGGTGATGGCAAGATTTTCGTGATTCCGATTGATCACACCATCCGCATTCGCACTGGCGAGACGGGTGAAGCGGCAGTATAAAACTGCTGCTTTACTTAACGCAGCTCTGAATCAGTTGAGTTTTTTACTAAATTCAGCGGTGCAGGTTCTAGCAAGATCGTATTGCCAGTAGCATTGTTGGGGCGGACTTTCACCCCCTGAAAGTACAAATCCACTTGGTTCAAACCAGCAGTCAAGATCTTGAAGGGGGCCTTGCCATAAACGCTCGCACCCACGCCCGCCTGGAGTTGCTTGGTCTGACTGACGCCAGAAGCATCCACCACACAAACGACTTGCACATTCTTGGCGACGAGATAAACCATATCAGCTTGTTTCTTGGGTGCATCAGTTTTAAAACTAGCAACATTGGTATCCGCTACAGGACATTCGGCAGAAGCATTGGCTAGCGCTGTGCTTGGAGCTGCAGATGAAGCTGCGGGCGGAGTTGCTGAGGTAGTAGGCGCTGGAGCAGTCTCCGTCATTTTTTCTGGCGCCGATGGAGGAACTGGTTCAGCAGGGGATACGACTTCTGCCTTCACCTCTTGAGCAGGGGTTTGTACAGTCTCACTATTTACACCAAATAAACTCGGTCGCAAACTCACAAAGGCAAACCCAGCAATCGCAACTAAGCCAAGCAGCGCTAAACGATTTTTCACTTTAGGAGATTTACTTTCAGAAGGCTTTGGTGTTTTTACCGTTGGCGCGGGGGTTTCCTCCAACTTCACTGCAACTGCAGGCTCGGACTGTTTGGCAACTGGTAAAGCGGAGACTAGATCGCCAAAATCAAACGCTTCTTCTGGGGTGAGCTTCAGAATTTCTGCAACTTTTTTAGCTGCTGTAAATTTAATATTGGAACTGTAGAAGGAGCCTTGCTCACCACTCTCAATCTGTTGAACTTGGCGAACAGATAAGCACGCTCTGCCAGATAAGTCTTGCACACTCATGCCGAGGGCTTCACGAGCCTTCACAAAAGCTTCTTTGCGAATTTCTGGAATGGCGTTCTTCACTTTCACGATCATTGACTAAAAGGTGTGGAATTGGAGCTTTACTGTATTCCAATTTTGTTGCATTTATAAGTAGCCCTAGGTTGTATATGGCTTATGGCGAACGCGATGGTCTCTGAACCAGTATGTTGCACTGCAATATACTGGCTTGCCCTGATCTCACGGCACAATAGAGCCTTTACAAATTCAGCAAATATTACTTTTGGAGTACTTAGCAGATGAAACGTCTTAACGAACGCTCAAGCCACGTAACCGAGGGAGTAGCACGTGCTCCGAACCGTTCCATGTATTACGCGATGGGTTATCAGGAAAAAGACTTTTCCAAACCCATGGTAGGCGTAGCGAACGGCCACTCCACGATTACCCCTTGCAATAGCGGCCTGCAAAAGCTGGCAGACGCTGCCATCATGGCTCTCGAGGAGGCTGGCGCAAAAGCCCAGGTATTTGGTACACCAACCGTCTCTGACGGAATTGGTATGGGCACTGAGGGTATGAAATACTCCCTCATCTCGCGCGAAGTGATTGCCGATAGCATTGAGACCTGTGTAAATGGTCTTTGGCAGGATGGCGTAGTTGTCATTGGTGGCTGCGATAAAAATATGCCTGGCGGCATGATGGCAATCGCACGCACCAATGTGCCTGCGATTTATGTTTATGGCGGAACGATTAAACCTGGTCATTTCAAAGGCAAGGAACTCAATATTGTTTCTGCTTTCGAGGCCGTTGGTGAATTCACATCAGGACGCTTAAGCGAAGAGGATCTCAAAGGCGTAGAGCAGCATGCTTGCCCAGGTAGCGGCTCTTGCGGTGGTATGTATACCGCTAACACCATGAGCTCCTCCTTTGAAGCATTGGGCATGAGCCTGCCCTACTCTTCCACGATGTCTAACGTCGATGAAGAGAAGGTGGTCAGCGCCGCGGAGTCTGCGCGTGTATTGGTAGAGGCTATTAAAAACAATCTGCGTCCGCGTGACATCATCACCAAAAAATCGATTGAGAATGCGGTTAGCTTGATCATGGCAGTCGGTGGCTCAACCAATGCCGTCCTGCATTACCTGGCAATCACCAGTGCAGCCGAGATTGATTGGACGATTGATGACTTTGAAAGAATTCGTAAACGCGTACCAGTGATTGTCGATATGAAACCATCTGGTACATATTTGGCTACCGATTTACATGAAGCCGGTGGCATTCCCCAAGTTATGAAGATTTTGCTCGATGGTGGACTCTTGCATGGTGATTGCATGACGATTACTGGTAAGACCATTGCAGAAGTATTGAAAGACGTTCCATCGGTACCCCGTGCTGATCAAAAAGTGATTCGCACTTTAGATAACCCCATGTATAAGCAAGGCCACTTAGCCATCCTAAAAGGAAATATTTCTCCTGAAGGTTGCGTAGCGAAGATCACCGGCTTAAAGAACCCCTCCATTACTGGTCCTGCACGCGTGTTTGATTCTGAAGATGATGCGATGAAAGCCATCATGGCGCAGAAGATTAAGGATGGTGATGTTGTTGTCATCCGCTACGAGGGTCCTAAAGGTGGTCCTGGCATGCGCGAGATGCTCGCTCCTACCTCCGCTCTTGTCGGGCAAGGTTTGGGCGAAACCGTGGGCCTCATCACTGACGGTCGCTTCTCTGGTGGCACCTGGGGTATGGTCGTAGGTCACGTTGCTCCTGAGGCTTACGTCGGTGGCACGATTGCTCTAATTGAGGAAGGTGATTCAGTTACGATTGACGCACACCAGCTACTGATTCAGCTCAATGTCAGTGAAGAAGAAATTACCAGACGTCGCGCCGCTTGGAAAAAACCCAAGCCACGCTACACCCGCGGCCTGCTAGCGAAATATGCCAGCTTAGCTAGCACTGCTAGTAAAGGTGCGGTAACTGATCTCGATTTAGATCTCTAAGTTGATTACCTGATCAGCAAAAGAAAAGCCCCTAGCAATAGGGGCTTTTTTCATCACTAGGTTTGAATGACTTAGTGCATATTCATGCCACTGCCAACCGCATTAACCGGCAACTTCACCTCCACCTCACCCGCCTTAGCAAACTTGAGTTTGACTGGCACAGTTTCACCCGCCTTCAATGGTGCTTTGATATTCATCAGCATGATGTGATAGCCGCCGGGTTTGAGATCAACCGAGCCGTTAGCTGGGACAGCGATGTCTTTAACCTGCCCCATCTTCATCACATTACCTTCCATCGACATTTGGTGCAGTTGAACCTCGCCAGCCGCAGGAGAGCTGGCTGAAACCAATTGATCTGCGGAGCCGCTATTTTCAATCTTCATAAAAGCGCCAGCAGCGGGTTGTCCTGGTGCGGTAGCACGAACATAGGCATTCTCAATCTTGATAGAGCCTACTTTGGCTTCCTGTGCCTGGATGCTCCCAGCCAAAGCCATTAACGCAATGCTGAATAGCCAGCCTGTTTGATTCTTTATCATTACCTTCTCCTTAAATGGAATTTCATGAAATACTCATACAAATGAAACGCGTCTATCAAATTCTTTTTATATTGCTCATTTCTACTCTAGCGAATAATGCACTTGCTGGAATTGAAGTCGGTCAGCCCGCACCCAATATAGAAGGAACACTGATTGATGGCAAGCCCTTCTCGCTCCAAGCCAATAAAGGCAAAGTGGTCTTAGTCAATTTTTGGGCAAGTTGGTGTGAGCCCTGCCGCGAAGAAATGCCGGCTATCGAAGCCTTTCTGAAAAAGAATAAATCCAAAGGATTTGAGGTCCTAGCGATCACAATGGATAAACCTTCAGATATGGAACAAGCAAAACAAATCATGCGAAATTATTCCTTTCTGTTTGCCGAGAAAAAACAAATGGATTACTCAGACTATGGGCGCATTTGGCGCATTCCGAGTACTTTCATTATTGATAAAAATGGCATCCTCAGGAAGAATGGTATGAAGGGCGATGCCACTGTCGACACCAAACTTCTTGAAGAACTTGTTACACCACTACTGAACGCTCAATAGTCAGAAGCGCACCCGCACACCCATTGATGCAATGAAACTCGGCGCCACCTGAATACCGTTTAAATTCTGATACACAGGTAATTGGACGTTCCCATAAACCTGGGTTTCCGAAGTCAGCTGATAAAGAAGGCCGGGAGTTACATATAGCAAAGTACCGCCCGTGGCCCAGGTATCTGCAGCAGTTCCACTATCAGCAGTCTTATAAAGATAATTGAACTGCAATGTTGGTATCCATTTATCCCAGCCTTGATAGTTAGTACCCAAGTTAACATTAAGAGCATTACCTGGACGATAGGAGGATGCCCCAGTTCCACTATTTAGAGCCGCAATATTCGATGGAACATTCGTTGGCTTTACTGCCGCCTGATATTGGACATTAGCAAAATAGCCCCAGCTTTCTGCTTGAGGAATGAGGCCAAATTTATATACTCCCAGAATCGCATCCGTTGAGCCTGTACCCAACTGAAGCCCAGGATCGACTGCTTGAGTTGTGCCGCTATTTCCAGTAACGGTTTGGGAATTACTTCCAGTTGGTAACTTAACCCCAAACTGAATACCCCAGTCCTTTTGTTCAGCAAAACCAAAGTAGCGGCCAATGATTTTCATGTCGCCAATGCCATTAGTCTGGGAGCTATAGCCATTGGCGCCCGTTGGCCAACCGGTTCCATCACCAACTACAGTATCCGACCCGTAAGTCATATGTGTACGCATTATGTAAGGAAGAATGACAGTCGCACCCCACTCCTCACCATTGTTGTAATCCATAGAAGCTGTGACGTAATTATTTTGTGTAAAACCCTCAACTTCAGCCGGTTGTCCTGTCTTTGGGTTAATCGTGTTAGCAGCTTGTTGTTGAGAAATTGTTCCAGTGCCAGAACGAAGCTGGTTTTGATTCAGATTGTCGTACCGTAAATCAAGAGTCCAACCACCAGACATGCCCATTCCCTGAGTACCAATATCGGTATTCAGACTGCAACCACAACTAGCGCAAGCTAACACTTCTGCTGCTGGCATAAGAAACGCCATTGCCAATATTATTTTTTTTAATTTCATTTACTGCTCCAACAAGAATTACCCAATGCATAGCAAATGCTATGCCCTAATGACTAATTTAGGCTTGTACTGGAGGAGCTGCTGAAGGAGGACTTACCCAATTCGCGAGTGGCTTGGGTGATTGATAGAAAAGCGCTGGAAATACAGCGTAAGTTTGAGGTGCATCAACGGAGATGTGACTCTCAAATGATGGGGTAATACTGGCATGAGCAAGACAGTAGGGACAAGCTTGCATTTTGATATCCGCTTTACCAGAATCATCCGACTGCATCTGTACCATCTTGCTGCCGGAGCTGGAGCACACTTCCATTGCAAATGCATTGCCATCGTTGACTACCGCCAAAGAAATCGTAGGCGCAAGCGCGCTCATCAGGATTGAGGCTGCAGCGATCCAGTGAACAAGTTTGCGGTTGCGGAATGTCATGGTGGGAGAATTTTATCCGAAAATGCATCAGGGACCCGTAGGCCCCTGATTGCTGATTACTTACCCCTCAATCAAGCAATTAAGGCGTTCCACGTGCATTAGCGGCATCAATAAAGCGCTTGCGGGCTGGTGCCAAAATGAACTTGGCTGTGAAAGCAGCAGTAATAGTGACTACTGCCCCCGCTATAAAGACCGTGTTCCAGTTGCCACCAGCAGAAAGTACTGAAGCAAACGGCACGATTAAAGATGCTGTTCCCTTGGCGGTGTAGAGAGTGCCGGCATTACCAGCCGCATTCTTCACTCCGAAGGTATCTGCGCAAATTGCTGGGAAGATGGAGAAAATCTCGCCCCAGAACAAAAAGATCAGAGCTGCAAAGGTCATGAATAGGACTGGGTCATGGCCATAGTTCATCAAACCGAGCATGGCTAAGCCTTCGCCAGTGAACACGATAAACATCGTGTTCTCACGGCCAATCTTGTCAGAGATAAATCCGCACAGAGGACGTGTGAAACCATTGCAGAGATTGTCGATCGACAAGGTCATGGTGAGCAAAGGCAAGGTTGTACCAAAGAGCATCATTGGTAAAGTAGCCAAGCCATAGTCTTTTGCAATTGGGCCGATTTGGGCTGTTGCCATCAATCCACCAGCTGCAACCACCACAAAAATTACATAGATCAACCAGAACAATGGCTTTTTAATCATCTGACCTGCGGTGTAATCCACTTTAGTAGTAACAACACGTGGCGCAGCCTGAATGCCTTTTGGTGGAGTAGGCTTGGTCATCAATAAAGCCAAGATGAAAATCAATACACCTTGAGCGATACCAAAGAAGAAGAAGGCTTGCTCGTACCCCTGAGCAATGATCATATTGCCAATGGGAATAACGGTGATTGCAGCACCAGCACCGAAACCAGCGGCAGTAAGACCAGCAGCTAAACCGCGCTTATCTGGAAACCATTTGAGCGCATTACCAACGCAGGTGCCATAAACGCAACCAGCGCCAATACCTGCAACCACTGCAGCGGCATAGAGCATCTCTAAAGAAGTTGCCATACTATCCATGACCCAACCAGCGCCAGCAAAAACTGCGCCAATCATGATCACAATTTTGGGGCCAAACTTGTCTACCATCCATCCTTCAACTGGCACTAGCCATGTTTCCACCACAATGAAAATGGAGAATGAAAGTTGAATTGCAGAAAGCGCCCAATCCGTTTTCACATGAATGGGGTTAACGAATAAAGTCCAGGCGTATTGCAAATTAGCGACAAGGCCCATGCAGATGATGCCAAAAAAAAGCTGTGCCCAGCGGTTATGCCAAGGTTTAGTCACTTGTTGTTCTCCATGAATTGTGATTACTTCTATGCAACTTCTAATGTTCTATTTTTATTCTGTTAATACTTATAAGAGCTTTTACCAATGGGGCTAGCCACTCAAAAGACAACGATGAATTCTCAATCAATCCAACCTAGATAGTATTGACAGTAATCAAGAATTACCAAATTCAGGATTAGTGATTACCCTTGATCGCTCAACCGAAAAAGTGGCAACAAAAAAGCCACCCGAAGGTGGCTTTTAATTAATCTAGTTTGACTAGCAATTACATGCCGCGATAAGCGCCATCAAAATCGTAATGACGAGCTTGCTTTTCAGCGGCTGTCTTTTCTGTGAAAAGTTGATTAATCATGTTGATTAGTTGGGTCATTTGGAATCTCCTAAGGGTTAATACCTAGATTATAACCCTAATAAAATTCCCTTGCCAATCCATGGGAAATTCCCAAAAGAGAGTGCACAAAAACATTTAAGTGCTTGATTTAATTAATATTTATCTTATTTTAGGTGGTGCCGCTTGCCGGAATCGAACTGGCGACCTTTTCATTACGAATGAACTGCTCTACCAACTGAGCTAAAGCGGCGATTTGAACTAATGATTTTAACGGAAGCGGTCTAAAAGCTTTTTACTACCCTTATCCAAGGCGGTTGAGTCCTTGATCAGGAATTGCAAGCCATTGGCATCGGAGATCAAGAGAATATTGCCAGCAATCCGGCGGATATCTTCCTCGCCTTTCAGTCGGATGCGTGTTGGACCACGGTCAGTTTCAATGTCCCAGATGCTGGGAGTAGCAAAAGTAGAGACCTTCACAATTTTCTCAATCACCGGCATAAATTCGCGGGTCGCCAATTCCGCTTCAATCAGTGCAAGTTCGTTTTGAGGAATGGATGCAGTATCAGTAAACCAGCACAACTCCTTACCAGAGGAATCCATCAGGCTGATTCCTGCCGCAATGGCGGTAATCGGAAAAGCGCGCACGGGGTAAATTCCCACATGGCGTTTACCTGACTGATCTATGAACACTAATCTGCCGAGATCATCACGCTCTAATTGATACGTCTGTGTATGCATCATCACACCCCTGCCCCAAGATTTTTTGCAATCACTTGCAAAGACTCTTCTTGGCGGACATCGTTGTTTTCCTCAACAGTGTCACCTATGGCGCCACCCTCCACTAGTTCCGCAGCCTGACGAATTTGAGCTTGATAGAGTTGGTAATAGCTACCTTGTGCATCCATCAAAGATTCATGAGTACCGATCTCCACAATCTCGCCTTTATCCAACACCACTAAGCGATCTGCCTTGCGCAAGGTAGAGAGACGATGGGCAATCGCAATCGTTGTGCGGCCTTTGACTAAGTTATCGAGCGCCTTCTGAATTTCTTTTTCAGTAGTGGTATCAACCGAAGAGGTGGCCTCATCCAAAATCAGAATGGCTGGATTAATGAGCAGTGCTCGCGCAATCGAGATTCGTTGACGCTCGCCACCCGATAAAGACTGGCCACGTTCACCTACCAGGGAGTCATAGCCCAGAGGTAAACGGAGAATAAATTCATGGGCATGGGCTGCTCTAGCAGCTTCAATGATTTCTTCACGAGTCGCATCAGGTTTGCCATAGGCAATATTTTCGGCAATCGTGCCGAAGAACAAGAAAGGCTCTTGTAACACTAGGCCAATGCACTTGCGATAGTCTGCAATCCCGATGCTACGAATATCGCGGCCGTCCAGCGCAATCGATCCAGCACTCACGTCATAGAAACGGCAAATCAAATTGACGAGGGTGCTTTTGCCTGAGCCACTATGCCCAACCAGACCCACCATTTCACCGGGAGCAATTTCTAGGTTGATCCCCTTGGTCACTGCGCGATTACCGTAACGGAAACCGACTTCTTTCAGGCTGATGCGGCCCTGAACCTTTGCAAGCGGTGCTGGGTTAATTGGCTCTGGAACACTCGAGACGTGATCCAAGATATCGAAGATACGCTTAGCTCCAGCTGCCGCTTTCTGGGTATGCGAAACAATTCGACTCATTGAATCTAGGCGGATATAAAAGCGGCCGATATAGGCCAAGAAAGCGATTAAGACGCCCACACTGATATGGCGGTGGGCAACTTGCCAGATACCAAAACCCCAGACTACCAACAGGCCTGTTTCAGTGAGCAAAGTGACGGTTGGCGAAAATAACCCCCAAATCCGATTGACACGATCATTGATTTGAAGATTGTGTTTATTCGAGTCAACAAAGCGTTTGAGTTCACGATCCTCTTGCGCAAATGCTTTCACTACACGAATACCCGGGATGGTGTCTGCCAAAATATTGGTCACTTCAGACCAAATCCGGTCGATCTTCTCAAAGCCAAAGCGCAATCTATCGCGCACCACATGAATCATCCAAACGATGAAAGGCAAGGGCGCTAAAGTAACCAAAGCCAATAATGGATCAATCGAAACCAAGATGGCAGCAGTCATCGTAATCATCAAGACATCGGTTGCAAAATCGAGCGCATACAGCGACAAGAAAACGCAGATACGATCAGTCTCAGCGCCAATCCGTGCAATTAAGTCGCCAGTCCGTTTGCCACCAAAATACTCTAAGGACAATTTGAGCAAATGCTCGAAAGTGGTATTGCGCAGATCGGCACCAATCCGTTCGCTGACCAAGGCCAGCAAATAGGTTTTCCACCAACCTAAGCCCCAAGCCAAGAGGGCCGCACCAAAGAGCGCCAGCAAATATAGGCTAGCCAAATGAAAATCAATGGGTTGACCTTTTTCATAAGGGATCAAAATATGATCCATCAAAGGCATCGTGAGATACGGTGGCACTAGAGTGGCACCCGTCGACAATAGCGTTAGCACAAATCCTAAGAGGAGTTTGTTTTTATAGGGTTTAGCAAAGCGCCATAATTTAAATAAGGTCCAAGTAGACGGTGGTGCGTCATCTTCAGGATCACAAGTTGGACATGAATCGGAGTTAGCCGGTTTTGGACTTAAACAAACGGGACATATTTGTTTGTCGTACTCATTAACAATATGCTCTTCATGCACATGATGCGCTGCATTCATCTTTTTGAATCTGGCTTGCAAACGCAGAACATGCGGATTGACGGCTAAAGTGAAATACCAAATCTTTTCAAGGTGTTGGGGAGTTTCTAATTTGAGATGCCCTACCCCAGCATGGTCGCCATGGACCAAAGTGCACTCAGCAGTAATGGGCCATTGGAGAGCTTCCTTGCCATTAGTCCAAACTAGACTTTTTTCCAGCAATAGCAAAAGACTCTTTTCAAAGCGCAGATGTTGGTCTAGATCGAGCTCAGCCCAGGCTAGTAATTGGCCAAAATCTGCAATCGAAAATGGGAGTTCGCCCAGCACCCTCTCCCAATCATTGGGAAGTTTCAGGGTTTGAGGGGAATTTTCAGGTTTCATTAACTATAAAAGTATAGTGGAGCGTGGGTCTTTTCTATTTATGGCAATTGTCAACTTTAGAGAGCCTAAAGCCGTTAAATTAGGCAACTAAGCCGTTTTGTGTATTTTTGCTGATTTTGTGGATTTAATTAAAACTAGAAACAGGAAGACAGTCGGACTAGGCTAAGCCTCTCAAGCCCAGCTCCATACCCCACGATGCCCCAATTACTTGATAAATCCATTGAGATTCTGAGCGTTAAGCATCTCAAAGGTCCCAATATGTGGACCTACCACCCCGTTATTGAGGTTTGGATCGATATTGGAGATTTAGAGGACTATCCCTCAAATCTCATTCCCGGCTTTTATGATCGCCTCGTTAAAGCTCTGCCTAGTCTGCAAGAGCATCGCTGTAGCTATGGCGAACCGGGTGGTTTTCTCAAAAGGGTAGAAGAAGGCACCTGGCCCGGCCATATTTTGGAACACCTGACCCTAGAACTGCAAAACCTCGCAGGCATTCCTGGGGGCTTTGGCAAGGCACGTGATGGTGATCGTCGCAGCGTCTACAAAGTGATCGTCAGTGCAATCAATGAAGAAGTGACGCTCACTGCCCTGAAATATGCCCGTGATTTGTACTTGGCCTTAGCGCAAGACACCAAAGATCCCGTTGCTGAAGTCAAAACCATTATTCAAAATCTTCGCGAGCTCGGCGATGATCTATTGTTGGGCCCCAGCACAGCGTGTATCGTCAACGCAGCAGAAGAGCGTGGCATTCCATCGATTCGTTTGTCCTCGGGAAATCTAGTACAACTTGGTTATGGAGCAAAGCAACGTCGTATCTGGACAGCTGAGACTGATCAAACCAGCGCCATTGCCGAAACGATTTCTCGTGATAAAGACTTAACCAAGAGTTTGCTTGCCAGTGCTGGTGTTCCCACCCCCGAAGGTAGAACCGTGACCAGCCCTGATGACGCCTGGGAAGCTGCTGAAGATATCGGCCTGCCTGTAGTTGTTAAACCGATTGATGGCAATCATGGTCGCGGTGTTTTCATTAACCTTTATACCCAAGCTGAGATTGAAGCGGCCTATGCAGTCGCTATCAACGAAGGTAGCGAAGTGCTGGTTGAGAAACACATCATCGGCGATGAGCATCGCTTACTCGTGGTTGGCAATCAGGTAGTTGCTGCCGCCAAAGGTGAAACCGTCTGGATTACTGGCGATAACAAACACACGGTCAAGGAATTGATTGAGCTTCAAATCAATTCGGATCCCCGTCGCGGGACTGCCGAAGAGTGTCCTCTGAATCCCGTACGAATAGACTCTGCCGTTGAACTCGAGTTAGCCCGTCAACAGCTCACAGGCAATAGCATTCCTCACCTTGACCAAAAGGTGCTGATACAAAGTAATGGCAATGTCGCATTTGATGTCACTGATCAAGTCCATCCAGATGTAGCGAGCCAAGTTGCCTTAGCTGCTCGCGTTGTTGGCCTAGAAATTGCAGGAGTCGACTTGGTTGCTCAGGACATCAGCAAACCTCTAGCAGAACAAGGTGCTGCGATTGTCGAGGTCAATGCTGGCCCAGGCCTATTAATGCATCTGAAACCTGCTAGCGGAAGTCCTCAGCCTGTTGGCAAAGCTATTACAGACCATCTCTTCCCTCCTGGTGCGAACTTCCGCATTCCTTTAGTTGGCGTCACCGGCGAAAAAGGCAAAACCTCTGTAGCAGAAATGATTGCCTATTTCTTACGACTAACCAATGTCAATGTGGGCTTGGCTTGTAGCAAAGGTTTGTATTTTGGTAATCGCGCTGTACAAAGAACGGATTCAGCGAATTGGGAAGATGCGAGAAGAACATTATTGAATCGTGCGGTCGAAGCCGCCGTGATAGAAAATAATGCGCTCTCTATGTTGATAGAGGGATTGGCCTATGACCGCTGTCAGGTCGGCGTGGTTCTAAACCTGAACCCCAAGGCCAACTTTCCGCAATATGCGATCTATGATGAGGACCAAGTCTTCAGCATTACGCGCACGCAAGTGGATGTTGTTTTGCCAACTGGAGTTGCGGTCCTGAATGCAGACGATGCGTGGGTTGCGAAGATGGCAGAACTATCCGATGGTGAAGTGATTTTCTTTACTCAGGATCACAACTCCGCATTGGTCAATACTCACCTTCAGAATGGTGGGCGTGCAGTCATCGTTGGCCAACAGCAGATCGCTCTAAAATGGGGGCTTAAGGATCAAAAGAATATTCCTGTGCCACCACCTTCTCCTGCTGCTATCGATCCCCAGTGGCATTCACTGAATTTAGGTGCTGCTATTGCAGCCGCCTGGGGTTTAGGCATCCCTTTTAACGTCATCGAGGCCGGTACAGAAACTTTTGTACCTGATGCGCTTCACCCAATCGAGGCTTAATTGGAAATCACTCGTATCCGTATTCTGCGTGGCCCCAACTTATGGTCACGTCACACCGCCTTAGAGGCAGTCGTTTCTTGCGAACCTGCAGAGCGCTCCATTGATCTCATTCCTCAATTTGAATCCAAGATTCGCTCTCGCTTTCCACAATTGGGCAATATGCGCAGGGGCGGTAAAAGCGAGGTGCTCTCTTTAGCTCATGTCTTAGAGTACGCTGCATTGGGTCTTCAATCTCAGGCGGGTTGTCCTGTAACTTTTAGCAGAACAGTCCAAACGATCGAAGCGGATGTTTATCAAGTGGTTGTCGAGTACACCGAAGAGTTGGTTGCCCGCATGGCTTTCGACTTCGCCTTTGCTTTAGTGCAAGCTACTCTCAATGATGGACCTTTTGATCTGACTGCAGCCCTTGCCGAGCTAGAGGCACTCTACGAAGATGTCCGTCTCGGCCCGAGTACAGGCTCAATCGTCGATGCTGCAATCCAACGCAATATCCCCTACCGCCGCATGACGGAAGGCAGTATGGTGCAGTTTGGCTGGGGTAGCAAACAGAAGCGTATTCAAGCTGCCGAGACCAGCGATACCAGCGCCATTGCTGAAGCGATTGCACAAGATAAAGAGCTCACCAAAAACTTATTGGCAGCTGCTGGTGTTTCTGTTCCGATTGGTGATGTTGTTACTACAGCAGATGATGCTTGGCGCGTAGCTCAAAAAATTGGTGGTCCGGTTGTCCTGAAGCCCAAAGATGGCAACCAAGGTAAGGGTGTAGTTGCCAATATTCAAACTGAAGCAGAAATTCGTGCTGGCTTTATGGTTACCCAGGCCTTTGGTGATGAAACGATTGTGGAGCGTTATCTACCAGGGCAAGACTATCGTCTCTTGGTGGTTGGCAACCGACTCGCTGCCGCTGCAAGACGCGAGCCCGCCCAAGTGGTTGGCGATGGCAGCCATACCGTTGCTCAATTGGTTGAGATAGAAAATCAAAATCCGCTGCGTGGTGATGGCCATGCTACTGCCCTTACCAAAATTCGGTTTGATGATATTGCTTTAGCGCACTTAGCCAGCTCTAATCTCACGCCGGGATATATCCCCAAAAAAGGAGAACGGGTACTCTTACGCAATAACGCCAATCTGAGCACTGGTGGAACTGCAACTGATGTTACTGACGATGTTCACCCCGATGTTGCTGCTAGCGCGATTGCTGCTGCACAAATGATTGGTCTCGATATTGCGGGTGTAGATATCCTGTGCGAAGAAATTTATAAGCCCTTGGAAGCTCAAGGTGGCGGCATTGTTGAAGTCAATGCTGCACCAGGACTCAGGATGCACCTCAAGCCCTCTTACGGAAAAAGTCGCCCCGTTGGTGAATACATTATTGATACGATGTTCCCCCAAGGTGAAGACGGTCGCATTCCAGTAGTTGCTGTAACAGGCACTAATGGCAAAACGACGACGGTTCGTCTGATTGCCCACCTCCTCAGTGAAACCGGTCTGCGCGTGGGCATGACCACGACTGATGGTGTCTATGTCAATCATCGCTTAATTGATTCTGGCGACTGTAGCGGACCCAAGAGTGCCCGCAATGTCCTCATGCATCCTGACGTTGATGCTGCCGTTTTAGAAACTGCACGTGGCGGTATGTTGCGCGAAGGTCTGGGATTTGACTGCTGTGAAGTCGCAGTCGTTACGAATATCGGTGAAGGCGACCACCTTGGTTTGAACTTTATTTCGAGTGTAGAAGACTTGGCTATTTTGAAGCGCGTTGTGGTTCAAAATGTGGCCGCCACTGGTGCAGCGGTCCTGAATGCTGCGGATCCCATCGTCGCCAAAATGGGAGATATCTGTAAGGGACGTGTCGTGTTCTTTGCTCAAAATCAACATCATCCCGTGATCGCTGCGCACCGCGCCAAGAACAAAAAAGTGATCTTTTGTGATGGCACCTACATCGTGGCCACCAAAGGGTCAAAAGTGATTTATCGCTTCCCTGTTAGTGAAATTCCGCTGACTCAAAATGGCGTGCTGGGTTTTCAGATTGAAAACGCCATGGCTGCTATTGGTGCTGCTTGGGTGCTTGGTTTGGATGCCGAGAAGATTGCTCGAGGCCTCAATAGCTTTGAGAGTTCAGCCAACGCGGTGCCTGGTCGCTTTAATCAATTCCAGCATCGTGGTGCTACCGTGATTGCAGACTATGGTCACAATCCCGATGCTATGCGTGCTTTAGCTAGTGCCATCGAGGCGATGAAGCCCAAGAAGAGCCATGTGGTCATTAGCGGTGCAGGCGATCGACGCGATGAAGATATTCGCGACCTCACCCGCATCTTGGGAAATCATTTTGATAATGTGATCCTCTACGAAGACCAATGTCAGCGCGGACGTGCTGATGGTGAAGTGATGAAGTTATTGCAAGATGGCTTGTCAGGTGCCAAGAAAGCCAAGCAAATCAAAGAGATTTACGGCGAGTTCTTGGCTATCGATACTGCGCTGAATGATTTGGAGCCAGGTGATATTTGCTTGATCCTCATCGACCAAGTAGAAGAATCCCTCGCCTATCTAAAAGAAAAAGTTCAGGCGTGATAGCTCTGTAGTTTTTCAACTTCTTCTTTAGAACCGAGCATCACAGATACCCGCTCATGCAAGTCTTGAGGCTGGATATCCATAATCACTTGCGTTCCATTGCTTGATGCTCCACCTGCCTGCTCAACTAAAAAGCTCATCGGATTAGCCTCATACATCAAACGCAACTTACCGGGCTTATTGGGCTCTCGTTGATCCCACGGATACATAAAGACACCGCCGCGCGATAAGACACGATGGACATCAGCCACCATGGAGGCGATCCAGCGCATATTAAAGTCTTTCTGCCGCGCACCCGTAACGCCATCGAGGCATTCCTGAACATAACGCTGCACAGGCTGAGCCCAATGACGCATATTGGACATATTGATAGCAAATTCTTTCGTGGAGTGGGCAATCTCAACGCTATCCTTGATTAGGACAAACTGACCAATCGTTTTATCCAAAGTAAACATCACCACTCCATCACCCAAAGTAAGCGCCATGGTGGTTTGCGGGCCATAAACAACATAACCTGCGGCAGCTTGATGACGGCCAGATAACAAGAAATCGCTGTTTTGTAATGGTGCCGTTGGATTCTGTTTATGCAAGATTGAGAAAATAGTGCCGATCGATACATTGACATCAATATTGGACGAACCATCCAAAGGATCAAAGAGCAACAAGTAATCGCCCGTTCCCTGAACAGGCATCGGTAATTCCATTTCTTCAGAAGCAAGACCAGCCAGAGCCTTGCACTCCTGAACACCTTCAATCAATAAGTCATTGGCGATGACGTCTAACTTTTGCTGGACCTCACCCTGCACATTGCCAGTCCCTGCTGAGCCCAGCAAACCAATTAAAGCGCCTTGTGCAACCTCATGACTGAGTGTGTTACAGGTATTGGCGACAGCCATCAAGAGCTCTTGCAAGCCAGCTGGAATCGTCTCGCCTTTTGGCTTAGCGGTTTTGAGGTACTGCTCTAAATGAATATGGGTGCTCAAAAGAAAATTCTCCGAAATAAAGCAAATTGATTTATGTGCTCTATTTTGCCCTTTTCTGGATTAGGAAACTCAGTTTTTAGGAAAATGCACCTCGCTTGATTGATGCTGAATTTGATGCTAATATACATCAAATTTGATGAGGATGAAAACATGCGCACCACCGTAACCATTGATGATGCCCTTTATCAAAGGGTCCTAGAGCTGGCCGACCCTAGCATTGATAAATCGGATCTATTTCGAGAGGCTTTACAGGTATTCGTCAGGGTTCAGGTAGCAAAGCGCCTTGCTGCACTAGGGGGTAAAAGTCCTCAAATGAAAGATATTCCTCGTCGAAAACCGGGAGCCGAAAAATAATCATGAGTTTCGTGCTAGCCGATACATCGATATGGATACAACATTTCAGAAAAAATAACCCCTTATTAGAATCATTGCTAATTAATGATCGGGTTATTTGTCACCCATTAGTCATTTTAGAAATTGCTTGTGGCACTCCGCCTAACCCGCGAGCGAAAACTATTGAACAAATGGGATTTTTACGTCAAGCAGCTGTCGCTGGAACTGAGGAGATTTTGTATTTCATTGAAGAATACAAACTCTTCGATACGGGTTGTGGGGCAATTGATATCTCTTTACTTGCATCAACCCTTTTATCTGAAAACGCCCAGTTATGGACTCTAGATAAAAAACTGGGGGCACTAGCAACTAAACTCAAAGTTAGTTTTGTGAATAAGTCACATTAGCATTTAGTTACCCAAAGCCTTAGCAATGACCTCTCTCACATCAGATGAGAGGGTATTGCATTGGGCAACCCGCTCTAATGCGGCATGCATATTGCTGCGATAGGGCTCTGCAAATAAACGCCAACGGTCTAGGGCTCTCGCAAGACGGGCTGCCACTTGTGGATTGACGGGATCCAAAGCCAAAACACTTTCTGCCCAGAAGGAATAAGCATTTCCATCAATCTGATGGAAGCTGGCTGGGTTGCTCATGCAAAAAGCATGAAATAGGCTGCGCACTCGGTTTGGGTTATTGAGCTTAAATGCTTCATGCTGTTGCAGATAACGCACCTCATTCAAGGTAGATCCCGCATTTTCCAAAGGTGGGCGCATGGCTTGCAATGCAAACCATTTATCAATAACCAATGGGTCATCTTTAAAACGTTCATAGAAATCTACTAAACAAGTTTTGGCGGCCTTAGCATCATGATTGACTAAACCAGCTAGGGCTGCATAACGATCACTCATATTGTCTGCAAGCTGATATTGATTTACGGCCATGGGAGCCCAGACATTGACATCAGCCTCAAGCAACATATTCAGTGCAAAGTTTTTCAGACCCCGCTTACCCGCTGTGACGCCATCCGACTTGAATGGTCCAGGGGTCTGCATTTGCTGATAAATTGCCGCGAATTCCATTCTGAGCTGGCTTGCGATGGCATGACGAAATGCAGTGCGGGCTCGATAGATTTTTTGGGGATCGACATCTTGACCTTGCTCATAGAGATAGCTCTCTGCTGGCAAAGTTAATGCAAGCTCTTTAAAAGCCGGGTCTAACTGTGGATCCAGCAGAAGACTTCGATAAGCCTCAATGAGCTTCTGATCGGGCAAACGATTGTCTAGAATCATCTGCATTGCTAATTTTTGTCCAGCCTCCCAGCGATTGAACGCATCGTCGTCATGCGAGAACAATATCAACAAATCATCTTGACTCTGATTAAAGTCCAGTTGAATCGGGGCTGAGAAATTCCGATTAATCGACAGCACTGGACGTTGATCAATCTGATCAAAAGTCCAAGATTGTTCAGCTTGTGTTAGCTCTAGCAAGATCTCTGCTGGATTGTCCGTCTCTGTAATCAGGCGCATTTTCAGAGGAATCAAGAACGGCTTTTTCTCAGCCTGTCCAGGAGTTGGCGCGCAACTTTGAGAAAGGTGTAAGTGGTATTGCTTTTTCTCAGCATCGTATCGCTCTTGAACCCTGACATGCGGCGTACCGGATTGGCTATACCAATTCTTAAACTGACTCAGATCACGCTGATTGGCATCCGCCATTGCAGACAGGAAATCATCGCAAGTAACTGCTTGGCCATCATGGCGCTGGAAATAGAGATCCATCCCTTTCCGAAAGCCCTCTTTACCAAGCAAGGTCTGATACATCCTGACTACTTCGGCACCCTTCTCGTAAACCGTTACGGTGTAGAAGTTATTGATCTCTTGATATTCATCAGGACGAATTGGGTGAGCCATTGGGCCGGCATCTTCCGGAAACTGCACTTGGCGCAATAAACGGACATCCTCAATCCGCTTAACCGCTCTTCCAGATTCGCTACCCATTTGATCAGCAGAAAATTCTTGATCGCGGAAGACCGTCAATCCCTCTTTAAGAGAAAGCTGGAACCAATCACGACAAGTAACGCGATTACCAGTCCAATTATGGAAATACTCATGAGCAACTACGCTCTCGATGTTGGCAAAGTCAACATCTGTTGCTGTCTCAGGCTGAGCAAGAACAAATTTGGTGTTGAAAATATTGAGGCCTTTATTCTCCATCGCACCCATATTGAAATCACTCACCGCCACAATCATGAAGCGTTCGAGATCTAACTCCAAACCAAAACGTTTTTCATCCCAATGAATGGCTGCAATAAGAGAGTCCATCGCATGTCGCGTTTTTGGAAGATCATGGGGCTCTACCCAGATCTGCAATAACTTCTTCGCACCACTACTGGCGGTAATCGTTTCTTCAATACATTCCAACTTACCTGCAACCAGCGCAAATAAATAGGATGGCTTTGGAAAGGGGTCTTCCCAGGTTGCGCTATGCCAACCATTTGGGAGTTTTTCTTGAGCAATGAGATTGCCGTTGGCCAACAGCACTGGGCACTCAGTCTCTCGCGCCCTCAGTACCACCTTATAACGCGCCATCACATCGGGACGGTCTAAGAAATAGGTAATCTTTCGGAAACCCTCTGCTTCACACTGGGTAAAGAAATTCCCATTCGACACATACAAGCCCATTAAGCTAGTATTTTTCTCTGGGCAGCAAACAGAAATAATCTCAATGATGAAGGCTTTTTTACCGCCCTCTGGTAAAGAATGAATTGTCAGTGTTGCAGGGGTCAGCTCAAAATGTTTATGCGCCTCACCATCAATGCGCAAGCTCACGAATTCCAGCTCCTGACCCTGAAGCACAAGGGGCATTCCATCTTTATGTGAGGCGCCAGGTAAGACCTCGATACGGCTTTTAACGATGGTTCGCGCCGGATCTAATGCAATATCCAGTTCAACATGACGAAAGGTGTAATTTGGGGGCTGGTATTCCAGCCGGCGAAAGCTTTGGGGTAGATCCGTTTTCATTCGACTATTTTAGTCGTCCGGCAAGAATCTGCAGGGCGCTAGCTTATGACCAAATCAGAGTAATGAGGCCTATGGCGATAAAAACAACTGCAGCAATCGCATGAACCCACTTTAAGGGGACGCGTTGGGTAAATTTCTGCCCAATCCATACTGCCGGAGCATTAGCCAACATCATGCCTAAGGTAGTTCCTGCTGTGACTGAAAGCACGTCGTTATAGCGGGCACCGAGTGCGATCGTAGCAATTTGAGTCTTATCCCCCATCTCGGCCAAGAAGAAGAGCGTCATTGTCAGCAAGAAGACGGCTAAAGCACCGTGCACCTTTTTGGATTGATTCTCATCTTCCAGCTGATCAGGCACCAATAGCCAAGCGCCAATCACAATAAAACTTGCGCCCAAAATCCAGCGCAAGATCTCAGGATGGATAAAGCTTGCCAAGAGCTGACCTAAAAAAGCAGCTCCAGCATGATTCACCAAAGTGGCTATTAGGATGCCACCAATAATGGGCCAGGCCTGCTTGGGATAACGAACCGCCAACATGAGTGATAGCAGTTGGGTTTTATCGCCCATTTCCGCTAAAGCAACGACACCAGCAGACAGGGAGATTACAGAAAAATCCATCAGATTGAATGCCTTTTGAGATAAGCGTCCATCTTATAGGAAGTCTCCAAACGATTGAATGACAGTGGGTAGTGACCCAATCGGCGCCACACCCACTGCGTGTAGAGCAAGGCTTAGGCTGCTATTAGCTCCTCGGCTGGCACAAAGTCCAGCTTTTGAGCTGCAGCCACTGGCTCTGAAGTCAGCACTCCGCGATGCACACTTAAACCATGACGTAGGTACTGATCTTTCCTCAAGGCCTCAATCACTCCCCGCTTGGCAAGGGCTTCAACAAAAGGATATGTGGCATTGGTGAGCGCAAAGGTAGAAGTTCTTGCGACTGCACCTGGCATATTGGCTACGCAATAATGAATGACACCGTCGATCTCATAGGTAGGATCGGCATGCGTCGTTGGTTTCGAAGTTTCAAAGCAGCCACCCTGATCAATCGCTACATCCACTACGACTGCACCTGCTTTCATTTTCCGAATCATGTCGCGGTTAACGAGTTTAGGAGCAGCAGCACCCGGGAGTAAGACTGCGCCAATCACAGCATCCGCCTCATGAACTTCTTGCGCTACCAACAGTGAGTCTGAGTACAGTGTTTTGACTCGGTTACCAAAGATTGCGTCGATTTGCCTAAGGCGCTCAAGATCTCGATCAAAAATACTCACATTGGCACCCAGGCCGACTGCCATCTGCAAAGCATTGCGGCCGACAACGCCAGCACCCAAGATCACGACCTTTGCAGCCGCGACGCCCGGTACGCCTGCCATCAAGACCCCCAAACCGCCATTGGTTTTTTCGAGATGAGATGCTGCCGCCTGAATGGACATCCGCCCTGCAACTTCGCTCATGGGAGCTAAGAGCGGCAATGCGCCACAACGCGATGTCACTGTCTCGTAGGCAATGCAAGTGGCGCCAGAATCAATTAAGGCTTGGGTTTGCTTGGGATCTGGTGCTAAGTGCAAATACGTAAATAGAATTTGATCTTCGCGCAACATTGCACACTCTTGCGCCTGTGGCTCTTTTACTTTGACAATCATTTCTGATTTTCCATAAACCTCAGCCGCACTATTGACCAAGGTGGCGCCCGCGATTCGATAAGACTCATCGGTTAAACCAATTTGCGCTCCAGCTCCCCGTTGCAATAAAACCGAATGCCCTTGCTTACAGAGTCCACTCACATTACCTGGGGTAAGACCAACCCGAAACTCATTATTTTTTACTTCCTGAGGTACGCCAATAATCATATCAATCTCCTTTATTTAGATATGGAATTCGACTTCGTTTTGCGATGTAAGCCAGCGATATAAAACATCGCCAGATAGACCGCTAATAGACAGGGTCCTAAGATCAAAGCGACCCTGGCATCCTCATGAAAGCCCATGAGCACTACAACCAAGACAATGAATGCCAAGGCAAACCACGAGGAATAAGGCCACCACGGTGCGCGATACGATAGTTCAGCAACCTGAGCTTTCGTCAGTGAGCGACGGAACTGAATTTGCGTCAACAAAATCGCAATCCAAACCATCAAGCCCACAAAAGTGACCGCAGCCATGATGTAGTGAAATGCTTTATCGGGTACAAAATAATTCAGTACCACACCAGTCAAACACACTGCGACTGTCGCAGCGACGGCTCTTGCAGGGACCCCATACTTTGATAAGCAGGCAAAGGATGCGGGGGCATAGCCGTTAATCGACAAGGAATATAAAAGTCTTCCGCCACTAAAAAGACCGGCGTTACAAGATGAGAGTGCGGCTGTGATGACGACAAAATTAATTAAGCCAGCTGCCTCACGCAAACCAATCCGCTCAAACATCACCACGAAGGGACTGCCTTGCTGACCAATTTGATTCCAGGGAAAGATGGCGAGGATGACCAGAATCGCACCCATGTAAAAAATCAAGATACGCCAGGCTAGAGAATCAATCGCCATTGGTATAGTCTTCTGAGGGTTCTCGGCCTCACCTGCAGACAGGCCAATCATCTCAATTCCGACATAGGCAAATAAGACCATTTGTAACGAGAGGAGCATGCCAGAAATCCCATTCGGAAAAAATCCACCATGACTCCACAAATTACCTAAACCAATCGGCTGCCAGCCATTCGTAAAGCCAAAAAAGATCACGGCCCCACCCAAACCAATCATGGCAACAATTGCAACGACTTTGATCAAAGCAAACCAGAACTCAAACTCTCCGAATACTTTGACGGCAATCAAATTGATCAAGCCCATCATCAAAATAGCCGATAAAGCCCAAATCCACTGAGGCGTTTCGGGGAACCAGATACCCATGTAAATGCCGACTGCAGTGACTTCTGCTATTCCGACCACAATCCAGTAGGTCCAATATCCCCAACCCACCATATACCCTGCTACAGGACCAACATAGGTATTGGCATAAGCTGCAAATGAACCGGCTACAGGCTGATGGACTGCCATTTCACCTAGGGTGCGCAGGACAATAAACGCAACGATGCCCGCTAATAGATAGCCCAAGAGAATAGATGGGCCAGCCAATTGAATTGCACTTGCTGACCCTAGAAATAAACCTACACCGATCGTTGAGCCTAAAGCCATCAAGCGAATGTGTCGAACTTTGAGATGGCGCTTTAAGCCAGTGTGTTCAGTCTGCAAAAGAGACCTCCTTTCGATTTGTCATTGGCGATTTGCCAACGGAGCAAAGTCTAGGGAGGAGAGTGCGAAAGCACTAGAGGTAAAAAATAACTAAAGTGCTAGAAGTATTAAGAGTGAATCATTAAATGGATGAATTACTCATCAGAGCAAACTGAGCTTGCATGAAATTAATTAGGGATGACAACAGAATCCGTAATTTCTGACAGGGAAAGCCCTAGTGCTTTCTGAGATAAAACTGTCTCTTTACGATTTTTTAGCAGCAATCAGATTCAGAATTTCTGCAGCTGCCGTTAAACCTGCAGCGGCAGTAACCATCACAGTAGAGCCATAGCCTGAGCAGGCTAGACCTCCCGAGGCACTACCGGCACGAGGTTCGTGGGAAAACACCGCACGGATATGCATCTTCTTCTTGAGATCTCTTGAGAATCCGTGATCTGTTCTGAGTCCAAATCTAACTTTCGCCAACAAAGCATCTTGCTCGGTTTTAGAAAGATCACTGCAACGTACTGATGTGGGATCTACCTTGCCACCAGCAGCACCACACATGACCAAGTCACGCGCATTTTTTACTGACCATACTGCTAACGCAATTTTCGTTGGGACTGAGTCTGTTGCATCCAATACGAAAGCATCGGCAGGAATCAAGCGCTCTAAATTATCCGACTCTAAGAATTCATCGCATACTGTTAACTCAATCTCGGGATTGATTTGTAGAATTCGTTCTGACATTGCGAGCACTTTGGACTTGCCATAGTTCGCTTCTAAAGCATGAATTTGGCGATTGGTATTGCTTTCTGAAATATGATCAAAATCCACCAGAACCAAATGCCCAATCCCAGTTCTAGCCAATGCTTCCGCCGCCCAAGACCCCACCCCTCCTAGACCAGCGACAACGACGGTTGCCTTCAGAAAGCGTTCGCGCAGCTCTTCCCCATAGAGTCGGGCTACCCCACCAAACCGACGATCATCTAAGTTGTCTTCTGCCATAGCTTCTCTTTATACTGAATAAATGAACTCAATTGCTGAACTGCGCAAAAACTACACCTTGGGCCAACTCTCTGAGACTCAAGTTCCCGTCAATCCGCTGGAACTATTTCACTTGTGGTTCGACCAAGCAGTCAAAGCCAATTGTCCTGAACCGAATTCCATGGCACTGGCAACCGCAGATCAGTCCGGCAATCCTTCAGTTCGTATTGTCCTATTAAAGGGCGCAAACGATCACGGCTTCACCTTCTTTACCAACTACGATAGTCAAAAGGGTAAAGAGTTGGCTCGACGACCTGAAGCTGCCCTATTGTTTCACTGGCATGAATTAGAACGTCAGGTTCGCATTAAAGGTAGCGTCACCAAAGTCGATGCTGCTGAGAGCGATCAGTACTTTCACTCTCGGCCTCCTGCATCTCGCATTGGGGCATGGGCCTCACCACAAAGCGCCGAAATCCCGAGTCGAGAATTTCTAGAAGAGGCCGAAAAGCAATTCTTGAGTGAGCATGGTGACAACCCACCGCGCCCAGCCCATTGGGGCGGGTATCGTCTGAACCCTACTGAAATTGAATTTTGGCAAGGGCGTCCCTCGCGCCTGCATGATCGCATCCGCTATCAACGACAAGATCAGACTTGGCGTATTAGCCGACTTGCGCCTTAGGAGAATTGGGGCGCTATGAGCGCTTTGAACTTTGCCCTAAATTTAGCTAATTTAGGCGCGACTACTGCCATGCAATAGCCTTGACCTGGATGTTGATTGAAATAATCTTGGTGATAGTCCTCTGCTGGATAAATCACTGGGGCAGGAAGGATTTCCGTCACTACCGGACCGGAGTAGATCGCAGCCTCTTCTAGCTCCGCAACAATCTCTACAGCAATACGATTTTGTTCAGCTCCATGGGTAAAGATGACTGAGCGATATTGGGTGCCGTGATCATTGCCCTGATAGTTCAGCGTCGTTGGGTCATGAATCACAAAGAAGATCTCCAAAAGATCTCGATAAGAAACCTGCAGAGGATCAAAGTAGACATCAACGATTTCAGCATGACCGGTAGTGCCTGAACAAACTGCCTCATAGGTGGGGCTAGGATTAGGCCCACCCGCGTAACCAGAAACGACATGGTCAACACCTCGTACTTGCTGATAAACCGCCTCCAAGCACCAGAAACAGCCACCCCCTAAGGTTGCCCGCTCTAGTTTTGCCCTGTTTTGATTCAGAATATCGTTCATAGCTTTATCCTACTGCTTTATTCCATTATTTGCAGAGTTCAATAGCCAATGAATCGCTTTACCCTCCAGCTCGAAGAAATCAAAACAGCCTACGCTGCAGAACCCAATCCCAGTTTGGAGATTCGTTTAGAGCGAATTCGTAAAATTGAGGAGATGATTGCAGCTAATGAGGACAAAATCTGCAAGGTCCTTGAGGCGGACTTTGGCTTCAGACACCCGATGGAAACCCGTTTAGCTGAATTTGGCATGATTTATCAAGCTTGCAAGTACACCCGCAAGCATCTTAAAGAGTGGATGAAACCAAGCCAAGTCGAGGTACCCGGATTTTTAGGTTCATCACAGGCCTGGATTGAAAATCAGTCTATTGGTGTGGTTGGCATTCTAAGTCCATGGAATTATCCGATTCAACTAGCCCTGCTACCCGCCATCGCGGCCATCGCTGCGGGCAATCGGGTCTGGCTTAAGACCTCAGAACGTAGTTCACGGACCTCGGGTTTCTTGGCAGGACTCATTCAAGAATATTTTCATCCTACCGAATTTTGTGCCACCACTGGCGGCCCCGATGTCGCTGAGATCTTTGCTTCACTCCCTTTTGACCACTTATTCTTTACTGGCTCTGAAGTAATTGCCAAAAAAGTTATGCGTGCTGCTTCAGAAAACCTGACACCAGTAACGCTGGAACTTGGTGGTAAATCTCCAGCAGTGATTGATCCATCAGCCAAACTTGCGGATGCTGCTGCCAGCATTGTTTACGGCAAGTTGATGAATGCAGGTCAAACTTGTATTGCCCCTGACTATGTATTGCTACAACAAGATCAACTAGATCCATTTGTTGCAGAGCTTAAGCAAGCTGCTCAAAAGCAATATTCTGGCGACACTCCATTAACCGGCCCAATCGATGCAGAACAATTAGCCCGTTGGCAATTCTTAGTTCAAGATGCTGCCAATCGCGGTGCCCAAGTGATTCCTTTGTTATCGAATGAAATAGATCTGCGCTTCATGCCAGTCGCATTACTCAATGTCAGCAAAGATGCGCAAGTCATGCAAGAAGAAATCTTTGGGCCTATTCTGCCGCTCATCGTGATTGACGATATCAATAGCGCAATTGCTTATGTCAATCACAAACCCAATCCTTTAGCCCTGTATTGGTTTGGACGTGATCGTCAAAATCAAACGCGCTGGATCAATGAAACGCGCTCTGGTGGAGTGACCATCAACGATACACTCTTACACGCTGCACTCGAGACACTACCTTTCGGTGGTATCGGTGCCAGTGGCATGGGTGCCTATCGAGGTAAAACCGGCTTTGATGCATTGAGTCATCAAAAATCTGTTTTAGAAGTTCACAGTGTTTTAGGGATCAAGATGTTCAAAGGCACGAATATGGCGCGCCCTCCCTATGGCAAGAAAACCGAGCTTTTACTGCGCTTAATGAAATAAGTCGGGGAAACCCTTGTATTAACGCCCCCAAACTGCCATAATGGGAGGCTTTTTAAAGCAATTTGATTCATCGCCCCCCAGCTATATTTCAGCGATTCGTTTAGAAGTCATAAACATACCAACGCTGCCGCTTGTCTGATGGTCGATGCCCTTGACCATCGCACCCCCAAAAAAACATTGGGTGCACAAACGGAGACATCCCTTAAAGGGGATGTGTAATAGCATGACTTTTTCTAAAGAAACGAAACTCGAGTCTACGGACTCAAAACACGCTGAAAGTACTTTTCAGTCTTTTGCCCTTGCGGCACCACTTCTCAAGAACGTTGCTGAATTAGGCTTTACTCACGCAACCCCAGTTCAAGCTCAGGTTATTCCTGCGGCATTGACCGGTGTTGATTTGTTAGTAAGCAGCCAAACCGGTAGCGGCAAGACGGCAGCATTTTTGTTGCCATTGATCAACCAACTCATCGAGAGCAACCCTAACAGCTCACCAGTACCAGGACGCGCACAACCTAAAGTATTAGTGCTCTGCCCTACTCGGGAATTAGCTCAGCAGGTTGCAGCTGATGCCGTGAACCTAGTGCGCGGCTTTAAAGGTATCCGCATTGCCACCGTCATGGGTGGTATGCCTTATGGCAAACAAATTCAGGCGCTTAAAGGTGCATTGCTCGTCGTTGCGACTCCAGGTCGTTTA
>Ga0364908_10095_pt1 | contig 31762 bp, 25 predicted proteins | sample ExccelJu500002D4_2_FD_206965 | JGI IMG/M metagenome (GOLD analysis project Ga0364908, IMG submission 206965) | Enriched cells from Trout Bog Lake Hypolimnion, Wisconsin, USA - BchlTB.July02.5000.02.D4 | ecosystem: Environmental > Aquatic > Freshwater > Lake > Hypolimnion/Profundal zone | place...
ATCTGCTCTGACCATCGAGATCTCATCAATGATGAGCAAGCGAATATCTTTGTAGAGGCGCTTATCTTTTAAAGGCTTGATATCTTCCTCGGGGAAGATCAAGCGCGGCGGCAATCTAAAGAAAGAGTGGATCGTCACTCCTTTGACTTGCAATGCCGCCACTCCAGTAGGGGCTACTACGACCACGTTACCCGGGATATGCTCACGCAAGTAGCCAATTAAGGTGGTCTTGCCGGTCCCAGCCTTACCGCTCACAAAGATATAGAGATCGTGACGCTCAATGGCATCAATCACCGCCCGGTACTCAGGGGTGATTTCAATATCGGAGGAACTTGGGATGGGCAGATCGGTCATAGGCAGGCACACTATACCCTGAGTTGCTTCGCTCTCTGGGGCATTGAGCAACAGGCTATCTACAGAGGCTATTTGGAAAGAAGTTTAGAAATTTCTTCGTAGGTTTTTTAAGCACATTCATACCTGCTTGATGCTGCTAAGGTCTTCAATAACCCCCCAAACCAACTTCCGACCATCAGCATCAGCCAAAATAAATCCACGAATGGAGATGGGAAAACGGCTGCCATCCTTGCGAATATATTCCTTGTAGTTCGGCCCAAATGAGCCTGTACTATTTAATTGGGCAATTTGTTCCGACTCCTGATTAGCATATTCTGGTGGCGTGATATCCCAGAACGATAACTTCAGAAATTCTGCTTTGGTGTATTGGGTATAAGCGAGCAATGCATCATTAACCTCAAGAAAGTCACCAGTAGCATGATCAACCATCGCCATGCCGATTGGTGAATGCTTAAATAAAAACTCAAATTTCTCTTCAGTACGTCGCAACTTTTGTTCTACTGTTTGCCCTAAATCTCGAAATACTTTGCCTTCTAACGCCTCATCTTTATGGCGCTGGGCAATTTCTTTAAAGTGATCCTGCTCCTGCATAAACGCCTCAACAACCAAAGGATCGAAGTGAATCCCCTTCTTGCTTAAAATTTCACTGACGGCCTGATCATGCGTCCACTCTTCTTTATATACACGCTCACTAATCAAAGCGTCATAGGTATCAGCTAACGCCATGATTCTGGCAGCCAATGGGATTGCAAGTCCTTTGAGGCCACGCGGATAGCCACCACCACTCCACTGTTCATGATGGCCGCCGGCGATCTGGATCGCCAAATCTATGACGTCGTCGTCGTCGTCGTTGCCATCTGAAAGTTGAACCTTAGTAGAAGTTAAAACACTTTCCCCAATAAAAGCATGGGTTTTCATAACACCCCACTCATCTTTGGTCAGGGCACCCTGTTTATACAAAATATGATCAGGTATACCCACTTTACCAATGTCGTGCAAAGGCGCAGCATCTGAAATCTGCTCAATAGTGCGATCGCTTAATTGATCAACATAACTGCCTTGATCTCTTAGGCGCCATGCCAAACGACGAACATAAGCTTTGGTACGAACAATATGAGCACCTGTTTCATTGTCCCGCGCCATTGCGAGAGAGTTGAGGCTGGCAAGCATCTTTCTTTCTGTGCTGGCAGATTTCTTCTCTTCTTTACGCCACACCTTTTCCAAAAGAATGTTGCCTATGGCCAAATAAATCAGCAAATTCGAAGCAACACCGAGGGCACGCAGCATGCCGGTAATTGCACCTTCCTGATATATCGTAGTCACTAGCGAGCCACTAGAAATGGAATAAGTAAGATTAAATGCTCGCACAGTGACCAAAAGGAGATGAGCAAAAAAAGTGCCCTTCAAAACCATCACTTGGGCCGACATCTCACGCTTGGGTAGCAAAAAGGTTTCAACCAATCCAACTAATGACAGAACGCCCAATAAGCCCGTCATCAGGTACACCCGAGCGTTAAAAGATGCGTAGACTCTCAGAAACTCATAGGCAAGCAAAGAAAGTAAATAAGCAACCCAAAATGTATTCTTAGAAATGCTGGAATTACTGGAATCCCAAGAGCGAATAAATAACACAATCGCTAAAGCGGAAAAAGCTAGGCTGGTATTGCCTACAGAAAGGAAAAAAGCTGGCTCGATTCCTGCGAAAAAGAATCCTAAGTTTGCTGCCACCATTAGCAGCAAAGCAGTTGGCCAATAATGGTAATGTTTATTTTGTAACTGGATTTCTTTGTGGCTAAAAGAACCTAAATAAATGACCAGCACTATTAAGGCAAAGCTCAAGTAGAAGGCTTTATTAAATAAATCCATAGAAATTATGTTTTCTCCTGAGCTACAACATCAGAATATAAGTAGATAGCATTTCTTCCACTTTGTTTGGATTTATACATAGCCGAATCAGCCCGCTTAAATAAGCCCTCTTCGCTATCAGAGTCACTAGGATAAAGCGCAATGCCGATACTCGCTGTAGTGTGAATCAGCTCACCACTAACCGTGACGCCTATCTCAATAGCAGATTTAATTTTTTTAGCAATTTCTAGAGCATCTTGGGAAGAATGCAAATCCTCAAGCAAGAGCACAAATTCATCGCCGCCGATACGCCCAAGAGAATCGGAGTCACGAATGCAAGCCATCATGCGATTACAGCAAGCCTTCAAAACTTCATCTCCAGCAGAATGCCCGAACTGATCATTAATGCTTTTAAATCGATCAATATCGATAAACAGGAGAGCAAGCACACTTTTCTCACGACGAGCCTTCAAAATAGCTCTTTGCAAACGATCAACAAAGAGATTTCGGTTAGGCAAACCCGTCAGGTTATCGTGATAGGCTAAATGCTGCACTTGAGTCAGAGAAACAGTAAGGCGTTTATTGAGACGCCAAATGTAATACACCACTGTCGAGACTGCAAGCAAGGTTGCCACAGCTATGAACAAGGCGCCATAGATCCATGCGAGATCTTGCTTGGGGTTGGCATTGTAGACAAACCCTTTTAGCGAAAAATCAGACTTAAGACCACCAGCCTCCTGAAAAATTTCGACAGTGTGCTGCCAGCGCGCTTCATTCATAAAGCCCACCGGAACTAAGTCACTCCTAATCAGGGGTTGCAACTTATCGCGCTCAAACTGAATTTTGGCGGCTGATTCCTGGGGAGCATATTTTTGAACTAGGGCAACCGCTTCATCAGGATGATTTAATACATATTCCCAGCCTTGTAAACTTGCCAGCCGAAAGCGTTCAGTTCTCTCGGGATGCTTATTTATTTCTTCGCTGGTAGTAAATAAATTATCACCATAGATATCAATTCCAATTGAACGTGGGCTATATATCTGAGCAGGAATTCCAGCGGCAGCCAACTGATAGGGTTCATTGCTAATATAGCCAGAAATCGCCGCCGCCTTTCCGGATGTCAATTGTTCAACTGTATCCATGCCTGGCACAGAGGAGGCAACCTTAGAAAGCGTGATATTTTGACGTCTTAAGTACACCAGTAATTCATCTGAAAGGCGCCTCAACAGAATGGGTTTTCCATCCAAGCTATGGATGTCTTCAGATCCTGGAGACTTTTTGGCAATCAACACATAAGGCGAGTGCTGATAAATGGCTGCTAATGCGACTACTGGAGCACCCTCTTGCCTAGCTACCAATATGCCGCTGGTGCCAGAACCATAATTGGCTCGACCTGACACAACCTCTTGGAGCGCATCCTCGCCAGGGCTTAATGGCTTGATCTTCACATCCAAACCAGCAATATCGTAATAGCCTAGCTCTTTAGCGGCGTAGTAACCCGCAAATTGGTAGGCGTGTGTCCATTTAAGCTGTAAGACCACCTTATCGGCTGCATTTGCCAAAGGCGCTGTTAAAACCAAGAATGCAATCAATATTGACGGGAAAGATGAAAAAATTCGACGCAAAAAAATACTCCTGGGGATCTTAATCTTTAGGATTTGATGCTTATTACTATAAGCGAATGCCTAGTATTAATGTAATAGAATCTTCAGCCTGGGCTATAACTTATTTCACATATTTCCCCAATTTTTGTTAAATTAGTACTTAAGTACTAAATGCACATTCCTAGGGCAAAAAAGTGGCATGCATCTACTAGGTTTGCATAAAACAGCTACACTTCGTGAATGCTTATGGAAACTGATACCAAACTGGCTCAAATCAAGGTTCAACTGATTGATCCACATCAAATCACGTTATGGGGTGTTAAACAACTGCTCTCTCTTAATGGCCGGGGGATCATTTATACAGATAAAAATCCCGAATAGACAGACTAATTAGACAGATTAGTAGAGATCAACTAGACAGTTAGTTGTCTAATTGCAACAGTTAGATGTACAGATTGGGTTGTGAAGGCTATTTCCTGCTTATTGTTATGCCAATATAAGGAAATGACTTAATCTGAATCAGAGTTCAGATAGCGCGAGAGCTCTTTAGTTATTGAAAAAATATAAATTTAGCCTTCCAGCAACCAATGCCTTTATTTCAGCCTTACTTAAGCTAGCCAGTTCATCATAAATTACTCTTGAAATCGAGGAAAAAATATGAACTAATTGAGGATCAAAATGCGATTGAGATTCCTGATTAATAATTTTCATTGACTCATCATAATCAAATGCTTTTTTGTAAGGTCTTTCTGAGCACAGCGCATCAAAGGAATCAGCCACCATAAATATTCTAGCGGAAATCGGAATATCAGCACCGCTGATGCCGCGGGGATATCCCGTTCCATTCCATTTTTCATGATGATTAGCAACAATCTCATGGGCTTTGGAGAGCCATCCGATATGTTTCACCATTTGCTCCCCGTGAGTAACATGCGTTTTCATAATCACCCACTCCGCATCCGATAATGCCCCCGGCTTAAGCAAGATAGAGTCGGGAATCGCTACCTTACCAATATCATGTAAAAAGCTTCCTGCAATGAGGGATTGCATTGCTACCCCCTTATAGCCCAGCTCTTCAGCGATTCGTATAGCAATATAGGTCACTCGGTAATTATGTGCGCCAGTTTCGGAATCCCTTTTGGCGACCATTTGCCCAAGAGCTTCCATCATTATTAAATGAGAATGAATGACTTCACGTTCTTTCAGGACATTGGTATCCACGACGCTTTTATTCCATCTGCTGACATTTAAAATATAAATACGCAGCTTCCAAATACTTAATACAACAGCTAGCCCAAGCGACAAAAAAAGCGCGATGAGAAAATTGAATCTTAAAGTGCTTAATATTTTTACCGAGCTGGTTTTCGAGATCTCCACCCTAACCCAGCCAATATGAATTCCCCGAACAATTGGAGTCCAAGAAACTATAGTAGTTGCTTCGTTCTCACTATATGGCTTGACTCCTCTACCCTTTAGAATGAAGTACTGATTACCAAAATCTAAATTGGGCAGCTTACCAATTTCGGCTCTTTTCATATTGATGATCACTTTTCCAGCCGGATCTGTTATTGCAGCGGAAAGGATATTGCTATTGGAGAGGGTATGACGGACATTTACCTCAATAGCAGCATAATCTTTTGTAATCAGATTTTCTGCTACGGCATTAGCCAGCCCTTCAGAAATATATGAGCCTGATTCCTCAAATGCGCTTTCAATCATATGATTGATGCTCATTGAGGCCCAAAAACTACTAGCAAGGATTAATGTGAGGACGACCAAGCCCAGCCAAACAAATAATTTGGGATAAGCCGGAGGTTGATGAGCCTGGCTACCGGTTATCACTACGGACTGCATACTTTTCTAATCTCAGTTTTTCAATAGGCATATAGTCCTTACGATAATCGACCGTTATAGGATCTGGAATTTGCACATTGTTTAATATTTCAGTTAAAGCAGGATCATTTTTCATTGAAAGAAATGCATCCTTAACAGCTCGCTGGACCTTGGATGGAACTCGCGGATTAGCAACAAATGGATGGGGCATAAACATGGGTGTTTTATACAAAATTCTCAACCGATCTTTTATTTCGTCCGGCTCTCTAAAGAAGGTGTTGTTTACTCCGCCTCCCGCAGGAACATCACCAGCCATAACAGACCAATACACATTTTTATGCGACTTTACGTATATTGGTTCAAATGTAATGCCCTCTTGCATTAAGAAAGACCGAATTAATAAGGAAGCGACAAAGGCATTGGGTGCAGGAAATGCTATTTTCGAATGATTTAACTGCTTTAATTCATTTATCTTGCTATCCGCCCTTACAACAATTAAACCATCTAATTTATTTTTTCCATCAGCTATCAAAGGCGTGTATTGATGCGCTTTAAATGCCATAACCGCATGGTATGGGTTAACAAAAGCAAAATCCGCTTTACCACTAAACAATTGCTTCTCAAACGCAGGAATTGTCGATGGCACAATCAAATCAAAACACTGGTTTGATCTTTTGCCTAAATGCTCTAACAGCGGCGTCCAATCACTATACAGTTTGGATATTGCCGTTTGAGGAACGATATAAACTGAATATGATTTTTCAGCTGCTCTATCTCCGATGCACTCACCATAGGTCAATAATGGGGTCCATAAAGCAAATACTGCAATGAAATTGAAGCAAATTTTAGTCATATCACTATTGAACTTTGATTGTTATCGGATCGAATAATGAATCGAGTCAATTGGAGTGTCGACCTGAATGCTGAAAAATAAGCAAAATAAATGCAATTCCATTGGCATGGAACTTTTTAAGAAGAGGCATGCCCGCTTGTGATCCATCATTGCCTGGCTCTGCATGCTCTATAGCACCCTAAAGGGGTAACTTGCTGAATTGAACTCGATTTCCACCTTTGGACTTAGCCCCATACATTGCAGTGTCTGCCTGATGTATCAGCTCCTTTGGAGTATGCTGCTGACCAAAAAATAAGATCGAGCCTATGCTTGCACTACAGCCACACAGAACCAAATTTTTTTCAGCCATGTCATTAGAAATTGAAAGCGTGTAGACAGAACCTAGAGAATCTCTGATATTTTCTGCTATCTTTTGCAATTCTTTTTTGGCATCATCTTCGTTGGCGCTGAGATTACTTAGCAAAACAATGAACTCATCCCCGCCGTAACGTGACGCCGTATCCATTTCACGCAAACATTTTTTAATCCGTTGAGAAACCTCTATCAATAAATTATCGCCCACTAAATGACCATGTTGATCATTGACATATTTGAACTTATCAAGATCAATAAATACTAAGGATCCATAATTTTGGTTGCGCTGACTCATCAGCATCGCTTGACCTAGGCGATCCATAAAGAGACGCTGATTAGGTAATGCAGTTAAATGATCAAAGAATGCTATTTCCTCGATCTCAGCTTGGCGTGCTTTAGCTTCGGAGATATCCCAATTGGTTCCAATCATCCTCGTAGCAACACCTAAATCATCTTTAATTACCATGGCATGTGCACAAATATATCGGATTGTTTGATCTGGCCAAACTATCCTAAATTCAGTATCAAATACACCATGAATGATGGCATGCCGGATATCTTCATCAGCCTTTAAGCGGTCTTCGGGGTGAAGTGCTTTTTGCCAAGCATCATAAGCATTGGGAAAATTCTGCTCAGATATTCCATAGAGCGAATACATATCTTGATCCCATGTCAAATAATCCTTTGCAATGTCCCATTCCCAAATGCCAATACCGCCTACCTGCATGGCTAACTTAAATGACTGGTTCGCATTTAGCAATTTCATTTCAGCCAATTTACGCTCAGTAATATTATGTTGGATGGCCACCCAATGAGTAAACAGTCCACTTTCATCAGCTACCGGGGAAATATTAAGGGACTGCCAAAACTCTTCGCCATTCTTTTTATAATTGAGCACCTCTTCGCGAATGGGTTGCCATTTTTCTAAAGCAGCGCGAATCCGCCCGATAGTGGCTTGATCCGTCTTGGGTCCTTGTAAGATTCTAGGTGATTTCCCAATCACTTCTTCTACGGTATAGCCCGTTTCCCTAACAAAAGCCTCATTGACATACACAATCCGGGGCCCCGGGGCATCAATAGGCATAGCTTCACTAATCACAATAATGTCACTAGAAGAATTAATCACCTGCAGAGCAAGCTTAAGAGCTACTTGATTTTGCTGAATATGCAGATGATCGTCCATAGGCGGCCCAAATTAAAAGATTAGTTAAAGCTAAATTCTGAAAATGAAGACCGGAAGACTAAATGCATCCGCTTTAGACCATGACAAATTGTATATAGAACGCATTCCTCGCCCTCCTCTTTGGAAGTGGAATCACATAATAAAATTACAACTTTAGGGTGGATAAATAATCAAACAACTTAAGCCCAATACATTTCCATGGATTGGCTATCCGGATACTGACAAAAGGGCTTATAAAAAGTGATTAAAGAATCTATCTGTCAAAAACTACATTGGGTATGAGTTGCCCAGCAACCTGACTCACCTGAATTTTGGATGCCCTATTAATGAAGATGCATTTCCACACTTTTAAGGTGCAATAAACAATATAGATGCACTTTTAAAGTGTATTTTGCCGATAGCCCCTAATAATATGAAACAATGACAAAGACACTAAAAGTGTGCCCCCCCTTATATAAAGGTAGCGATGTCCGAAGAAATTAAACTAATCCATTCCAAGCTGGTTTCACTTGAAACTGAAGTGAGTGACCTACGTCAAGGCTACATCACCATTAACCGACGTTATACCAATGCGCTGACCACCCTTAAAGAGCTCACTGGCCACGCCTCAGAATCAGCTAAACGATCAGCTAATGCAGCTATTAAGGCGGCTGAAGCTGCCAAGAATGCTTCTACTGCTGCCGCTGAAGCGGCGGCTCTATCAGTTTTAAAAGCAGCTGATGCAGCTGCTGATGCAGCGGCAAGCGCTGCCGAATCTGCGATCGAAGCAGCGGCGGCAGCGGCAGCAGCTAGTGCAGCAGCAGCAGCCAGTGTCGCCGAGCAGGCCGAAGAATCCTCCCTGATAGCCTCAGCTCAAGCTGCGGAAGCAACAAAAATAGCGACAGAGGCGGCGGCTGAAGCCGTTAAATTGTCAAACTTAGCTTCTGATGTAGCAAGAGCTGCTCGCATTCAAAAGGATATGAGTTAATGCTGTTTTTAATAGTTCAAAACACTTAAAAAATACGGGCTTTCCATGTACTCGAAACATGCGTTGCGAGATTCCTTTTCATTGGCCCTCGTTAATGCCCTTGCCTTACGATATAAAGAAATACCTTCTGCGGCTTTTGTAGCCAAAGAATTTAATTTACGCGCATCTAGATCAGAACCCATCACCCAAGAGTCAGCTCGACGCTGGCTGAGAGGTATAGCAATCCCCGAACTTGATAAGTTATTGGTCCTCCGATCCTGGCTTGATCTGGACTTAAATGCATTGGGTATGCCCAGCGTTGAGGCAGTAGAAATGCGAAATGCTGAATTAAAAGGCGGCAACCTTGCCAAACAAGAGGAGTTCATTAATACAACTAAATCCATTAAAGATGCATTACAAGTGCTTATGAAAGAAGTGAAATTATTAGAAGAAAAGCTCGTGCAGGTTAATTAACCTCATGATTGCCAAGCCGAGAAAAGGTAGGCGCTTTTTTATCTGAATATTGTTGACTCCTATGTTGCTACGGCTACCTTGAATATATAGATTATTAGAATTACTGATGCAACTTAGCCAAAACTCAAAATCGAATTTATCTGCCTTAGCCTTTGGTGATCGGTCAACGCACATAGATGAATCCGTTTACGATATGCGCGAGCGATTAAAGTTCATTATCACTGGGCTTGTAGAGTATGAGTCACTCATTGATCACAAATTATTTCGCCATCACTCATCCCTACTCACCGTCAATGGGATGAAAATCGCTGCTACTTCTAGCACCCCTATACGCTCTAAGGTAGGAAAAACAAATAAAACCACCCTCATCATCCCTCTCTCGGGGCACGGTAGCCTGATTGCAGATGGCCGTACCCTGCAATGGCACGCCAGCAGTAAGGCGGTTTTTTTACCAAGATGTGGGGGAAGCTCAGAGAGTACAAACCGATCAGTTCTCATGGTCGATCTCGATCCCATTAGACTTGAGACGGTTGCTCGCACTATGCTGGGTTTGGGTCCAGACTCCCCATCTTTAATGAATTTAGACATACCGCGAGAAATCGACATGCAGGTAGGTCGCGTCTCATTTGAAACAGTCTTTCGACAATTGGCTAACTTACTAGATCAATTCTCTTTACAACCTGAATTACTAAATCAATCTGGCATAGACGATGCTTTTTATAGAAACATCGCCATGATGTTGCAGCCTAGCCTATTTCTAGATGCGTCTACCTCAAGCTCTAACCGCAAATACGCTAGGCGTTTGCTAGATCGTGTCTGTCAATATATTCAGGCGCACATAAACCAACCTATTAACCTCACTGATCTAGAGAGGATCAGCTGTATGTCTAGGCGTAAATTACACTATGCCTTCCTCAAGCGTCACAACTGCACGCCCATGCAGTGGGTAAGAGCCGAACGCTTAACACTCATTCACAATCAACTGAACCGGGGCATCCCCGGCGATAAGGTGACTACCATTGCTTTAGACTGCGGCTTTAATAAGCCCACCGCTTTCGCTGCTTACTACAACAAACGATTTGGTGAGTTGCCATCAGCAACTCTCGCTCGAGCACAAGCACGCTAATACCAATGCACAGCGTTTTGCATTTTTAAGCGCACTCTTGCGCTTTTAAGGTCGCCCCTCCTCCGGCTTCCCGTCAGAATCAAATCTAGTTTTTAAAGCTCAATCAAGATTATTTTTTCCTTGATTGATAGCAAATCTCCACCCTGTAAAGTGTATTGCTAATTTGATGTACAGAAAAAAATTATCTGGATTATTGCCGCCCCTGGTCTTCGGTGGGCGCTCTGCAAAAATTGATGACTCTGTAATGGAGATGCAGGATCGCCTTAACGGCGTTATGTCTGGCTTACAGGAATGCGAGTCCATTGCCGATCATGGGAGATTTCAACATCAGTCCTGCTTGCTAAATGTCAATGGTATGAAAATGGCCGCAACAGCAAGCACACCTGTCAGATTTAAGATAAATCAAAATGAAGACACCACCCTCATGATTCCATTTTATGGACAAGGAAACTACATCATTGATGGGCGGATGTTCCATTGGCAGTCTGGTGTAAATGCCTTATTCCTCCCCAACTGCACAGGGAGCGGTCAAAACTCAGTGTGGTCAGCGTTAATGTTTGACATTGATCCTCAAAAGTTAGAGGAAATTGCGCGCAGTATGCTGGGCATTGACCAATACTCCCAAAATATATTTGATTTGCATGCCCCGAGAAAACTGAGTTTACAGGTTGGTCGATTATCTTTTGAAATGGTTTTTAGACAACTAGCTCATTTACTAGATCAATTTTCCTTGCAACCTGAATTACTGAATCAAACAGCAATAGATGACTACTTTTATCGCAATTTGGCAGTCATGTTAAAGCCTGGTTTATTTCTAGATGAGTCAAGCGCTACCTCAAACCGAAAATACGCAAGACGCTTATTAGATCGGATCTGCGACTACGTGCAATCCCACTTAAGTCAGCCCATTACCCTTACTGCGTTAGAGCGAGTAAGCAATATGTCCGCCCGCAACCTGCACTATGCATTTTTAAAACGCTATAACACCACACCCATGAGGTGGGTTCGTACAGAGCGCTTAACGATGGCCCATAACCAATTAACTAGTGCCTCACCCGGTACTACCATTACCGCTATCGCACTTTCCTGTGGATTTACCAAGCCGGCTACGTTTGCTGGTTATTACAAACAGCATTTTGGTGAGCTGCCTTCAACCACATTGGCGCGTGCACTCGCGAGATAAATATTAAAGAGTAAATCTACATTTTTAGACAGTCTTTTTCGTTTATTGGGTCTTACAAAAAATGCATCTCAAGCGCAATTAAATAAAGCACCCGAACTGATCTGACATAGAAATCAAGATGCTCATATGTATTTATTGAAACTAGTTTTGCATTTTTTAGACATCTCCTGCATTTTTAAGGTGGATAAAAAAGATCATTCTTAAGAAACTGAAGTCCATTTAAAAAATTATGTTTGCTAACCTGGAGAAATAAATCATGGTATCCCCAAAAAAAATAGATTATCGAATTCAGCGCCAATCTGCTCGGCAATGGCGTAGTCTTTTAGCAGCTACAGCCCACGGCCTATCAAGTCTGACTGAATTAAAAAACCCCCACGCTGTTATGCATGGCATTGGTGTGCAATTTGGGTCTCAAACCACGCTACCCTCATGTGAAACCTTAAGTGATTTACAGGCAGCCATGTGCTCTGTTTGGCAGGATATGGATTGGGGCTGGGTAGAGCTCGAAGAAAATGATGGCACCTTAAGAATTACCCACCACAGCTCAAGCAATGGCAATTTACGCAATGGCGCATTCGGCCCAGAAACCCCATTGTGGGTCACGGCCTTTTTAGAAGGTACCTATCAAAAGTGGCTTGCAGCAATGGGCGCTAATGACTCTTTGCGCGTTCGTCAAATCTCAACCACAGATGAATTTGGAAGTACGGAATACCAACTGAGCATGTAGTTTGCCACGGATACATCGTAGAAATTTGAGCTTCACAAAAGGAATTACCCATGAAAAAAACGAGTGATATTGAAAGTTTATATCAGACGATTGAACAAAATCCAAATAGCTATCAGGAGATCGTTCAGACTGAACAAGCCAATGAGTCTCTTGGACGTTGGTCCTTAATATCAGCTATTCACCAAATGGATGATTCTAAGGAAGCGCATGCAATTCATCCTAAAGCGGCCATAAAGTCTGCGCCAGTACACCAACGTGTAGTGGAGCAAATCATCACGCAAACAGTTTCGACTACAAAAGAAGAGATTGAGTTGGCTACGGACGAAGAAGTGATGGCCATTGAGCCGTTAGCTACTAGACCACTACCAGTAAGTCCAATTTTAGAGACTCAAGCGATTAAGCCGGTCCAATTAAATAAGGCACTAAATGCCTTAGTAGTGGATACAGCCCATATTAAATCAGCCTCTTCTGAAGGTATTAGCTCTTTATTCGAAAGGTTAAATCGTTCGTGAAAATCATATCCGTTGTTTCTGCTAAGGGTGGGGTCGGAAAAACAACGATCAGCGCCAATCTCTGTTCAGCACTACGAACTGAAGGTCATACAGTATTTGCCCTCGATTTAGATCCTCAAAATTCCTTGCGCTTACATTTTGGTATTGCCCCATCCCATCATGCAGGGGTGGCATTAAGCTCTCTTCGTACTAACAATTGGGCTAAGGCAATGGTTCAGTGCAATGCAGGCTGCGTTGTTCTGCCCTTTGGTCACGTTAGCGAAAGTGAACGCATCAGTTTTGAAGGCGCGCTATCTAAGAACCCGCTTCTACTTAGCCAACAACTTGTCTCGCTCGGTTTACCTCAAGATGCCATCATCATTATCGATACACCACCAGGGCCCTCAGTCTACTTAAAACAAGCCCTATCCGTAGCCAACATTGCCATTGTGGTTACGTTGGCAGATGCAGCGAGCTACGCAACCATTCCTATGATTGATAGTTTGATTGAGGAGTACTGCTTAACTCGCGCTGACTTTATTGATTATTTGTATGTTATTAACCAACTAAACCGCTCGCGACAACTTTCCAGTGATGTTGCAGACATCATGGCGCTACAGTTTTCTAATAAAACTATTTCAGTTGTCCATCAAGATCAATCCATACCGGAGGCACTTGCTTGCAATCAAGATGCAATAAGGTATGCGCGAGAGAGTCGCGGTGCACAGGATCTCATCGATTTTGCAATGCTAATTAATGTAACTTTGAATGACGTATATCGTTCACAGAAGAATGAGAAATATCTTGAATTATTTTCTTAATTCATCTTCCATTCTAAAAAGAATCGGAAATCACATTTTAGATTTGCGAATTTGGAAATATCGGATAGCCACTTATAGCATTGCCTTGTTTGGTGTAATTGCTATGTTTATTGTCATTAGCACACCCCTCACCCTATCTGAACAAGCCATTTTTGCAATTCTCGCGTTTAGCATCGCATTAGTCATCCGCACCTTACCGTGGGGACAGGCGGGCATCATCCTCATGATTGTGATCTCACTAATGATGTCGCTGCGCTATATGTACTGGCGCTTAACCAGTTCCGTCGATTTTGATACAGCACTCGATGCCTTCTTAGGCTGGGGCTTGGTATTAGCGGAAATCTATGCCCTAATTGTTCTGATATTGGGCTACGTACAAACTGCAATGCCTCTAAAACGCAATGCAGTGATGATGCCGGAAGACCAAACAAGTTGGCCAACTGTTGATGTGTTGATTCCGACGTACAACGAAGATCTAGACGTAGTGCGACTGACTATTCTGGCCGCACTATCGATGGATTGGCCTTCTGACAAACTCCGTATTTATCTATTGGATGATGGTCGTCGTGAAGAGTTTCGTGAATTTTGTCATGAAGTGGGTGCAAAGTACCTGACACGCGAAAACAATCATCACAATAAAGCGGGCAACCTCAATGCTGCATTAAGTCAGATTGACGGGGAATATGTAGCCATTTTTGATTGTGATCACATTCCTACTCGATCATTTTTACAGCTTTCAATGGGTTGGTTTCTCAAAGATCCGAAGTTGGCAATGGTTCAGACTCCCCACTTCTTCTTTTCTCCTGATCCTTTTGAGAAAAATTTAGACACCTATCGTATCGTTCCCAATGAAGGTGAACTGTTTTATGGCTTAGTACAAGATGGTAATGATTTATGGAATGCCTCATTCTTCTGTGGGTCTTGCGCTGTTCTGAAGCGTGAGCCCCTCATGGAAATTGGTGGTATTGCGATTGAAACTGTGACCGAGGATGCCCATACCGCTTTAAAGTTAAGCCGCAAGGGTTATAACTTAGCGTATTTAGCAGTTCCCCAAGCTGCAGGCTTAGCAACAGAAAGTCTCTCTCGTCATGTTGTTCAACGAATTCGCTGGGCGCGTGGTATGGCTCAAATATTTCGGGTAGATAACCCTTTACTTGGTCGTGGCTTAACCATTTGGCAACGCCTTTGTTATGCCAATGCCATGTTGCATTTTTTCTATGGCTTACCCCGTCTCGTGTTTTTAACGGCACCTTTAGCCTATTTACTGATGGGCGCCGAAGTATTTAGCTCAACTGCCATTATGGTGGTGGCTTATGCTTTGCCGCACATTGCTGTTGCGAGTATGACCAACTCAAAAATCCAGGGGCGATTTAGACATTCCTTCTGGAGCGAGGTTTATGAAACCGCTCTAGCTTGGTATATTTTTCTCCCCGTTACTTTGGCAATGATTAATCCTAAATTTGGCGCATTCAACGCAACCTCTAAAGGCGGTATCGTTGAGAAAGAGTATGTTGACTGGAAATTAGCCAGACCCTATATATTTTTACTGGCACTGAATTTAATTGGATTTTTGGCCGGATTGATTAAATTGGCCGCGAATGATGGAACTGCTGGAACCCTCGTGATTAATTTGGTGTGGGTAACTTACAACATTATTGTGATCAGTGCCAGCGCTAACGTTGCCAAAGAAACTCGGCAGCTCCGCTCCACGCCTAGAGTTAATGCCAGCTTGCCGGCCACCATTTTGCTTGCTAATGGAAAGACCATTGTTTGCGAAACAAGCGACTTCTCCCGAAACGGTCTTGGCTTAAAACCACTAACAGCCGTAGAAATTCCTGTAGGCGAGCAAATATGGGTGTCTATTTTCAGGGGCGATAAAGAAGCTGTGCTCCCTGGTACTGTTTCCAAAGGGGGCAAGTCTATTGGGGTGTTGTTTGGAAACCTATCAGTAGAGCAGCAACGCGAGCTCACCCAAATGACATTTTGTCGGGCGGACAACTGGGTAAATGCCTGGGGACAAGCTGCAAAAGATGCACCTTTGCGCTCTTTAAGGGAAGTGTTGACCTATGGCGTCTTTAATTTAGCGCCATTATTAAGGGATGCCATTCGAGACACTTATCTAGTGATACGTGCAAGGTCAAATCGCATCAAACTCAAGGCTTAGTAAAAGAACCCATGGTCAAAAAAATAACAGGGTCTCAAAAGCTCCCACTCAGAAAGCGCATCCCAGCTTTAGCGCTTGTCATTGCAATGCTGTGCTCCACCTTATCGGCGAATGTCTCATTGGCAAGCCCAGCAGTTTCTGGAAAAATAACTAAAGGGGGCGCCCTCACTACTCCTGATCAAGAAAATTCCTACGTCCTGAATTTAAAACAACTAGGTTATGGAAATTCAGTTCATTTAGCAGGGCAAGATGGTCGAAATTTTATTGATTTTAATGTCCGCTCTAATGAGGTAGTTTCTAAAGCAACACTAAAAATACTCTATAGATACTCACCTGATTTATTAAGTGAGCTATCTCAAATTAATGTCTATCTCAATGGTGAGTCCATTTCTACAATTGAGGTCTCCAAGGAAAATGGTAATAAAGATTTAGAAACTATTATTGAAATTCCCCCAGAACTCTTTTCAGATAAAAATCAATTTACTTTTCAGTTAATTGGCCATTACGCAACGAATTGCGAAGATCCTAACAGCCCTAAACTATGGGCCAATATTAGCAATCAAAGTGCATTAACAATTCACAGTCTACCCCTGCCATTTCCCAATGATCTAGTTAATTTTCCCATACCGTTTGTCAGTAAATATGATTCTCAGAAACTGTCTTTGCCATTTGTGTTTATGGCAAAGCCCAATAACACTGCGCTAGAGGCGGCCGGCATCCTCTCATCTTGGTTTGCTTCTAATACGATCCAGTTAGGCTCGCAATTTCCAGTAACAATTAACAACATTCCAAATAGTGGCAATGCTGTAATTTTTTCTGATTCCCCCCAATCTCTACCGGGCATCACTTTGCCCAGTATTACTGGACCAATGGTATTTATTACCAGCAATCCAAAAGACCAGTATGGAAAATTGCTATTTGTCATGGGAAGAGATAGTTCTGAGCTAAAGCAAGCAAGCATTGCTCTAGCTCTTGGTAGCCAAAATTTAGCAGGCCAATCTAGCACCTTAATTCCGGCAACCAATCTGCCCATTCGCAAGCCCTATGATGCCCCAAATTGGTTGAGCTCGAATGGTCCAGTTCAATTAAGCAAACTTAATGGCGATACCAAACAGTTAGCAGACCAGCCGGAGCCTGAGAAAACCACTACCTCACCTAACGTCCAAATTCCACCAGCCTTATATAGCACCAATGGGAAAGGTATTCCCCTTCATTTGGATTACAGCTATCAAAATCAAGCCAGCAACAATAATGCCGCCTTATCAGTTACTTACAAATCTCAGCTTGTAAAAACTATTAAGCTCCCAATGCAAGATGAGTGGACATCCAAATTTAGCAGCGCAATAAAATCTTTAGCTCAAACTATAGGCTTATCCAAAGACGCCGACAGTCTGGTTACCAAAAAATCCACTGTCTTTATTCCGCAAGCCATGATTTATCCAAGCCCCGCGGAAAAATCGGCCCTAAACAATGGCCAAACTAATGTAGCGCCGTTTGTACTCGCTGAATTTTCCGAGTCTTCTAGCAAACGATATGACTGTTCCGACCCGAGTAATCAAGGCAATATTGAGGCAACTATCAATCCCAATTCAACCATTGATATCTCAGGAATGCAGCATTTCATTCGGATGCCAAATTTAGCGGCATTTAGTAATAGCGGCTTCCCTTTTTCTCGTTTAGCGGATCTTTCTGAAACTGCCGTTGTTCTACCTGATATTCCCAATATATACGACTACTCTGCCTATCTTTCTGTGCTAGGTCGCATTGGAAGACTAACCGGGTACCCAGGAACGTCGATAACCGTTACCAGCATTGGTCAAATCGATTCTGTAAAAGAGAAAGATCTTTTGGTCATCACTTCTGGAAGTGAAAGTCAGCCACTCCTCAAGCAATGGGAAAGCAGTATTTCAAGCAACAATCACAGTATTTTTAAAATACCGAACAGTTTAAAAGATATTGGAGGCTGGTTTAGCTCTAATACTCACTTTGATATTTACCAAAATACCTTTATTGCAGGATTCAAATCACCATTACAAAGTAGCCGTAGTGTTGTTTTAATTTCCAGCTTTAACCCTGAAAAGTTAACAGCTATCACTGCATCTTTAGATGGGTCAATGGGTCCTATTTTTGGAAGTTTGGTGCGCCTAAATGAAGACCAAATAGAGCTGGTTTCTGATCAGCAGAATTACCATTCAGGGTCCTTACCTTGGGCAAACTATCTCTCTTGGCTCTTATCGGAATACCTCTCTTTATTCATACTATTTAGTGTGATAGCAGCTCTAATACTGTCGCTATTAATGTACGCAGCATTAAAAGCCGTGCGAAGAAAGCGTCTGCAATCATGATATCTCGATTTAGCGCACCCTTTCTAACTTCGCCTTTAAAGGCGAAGCGCAATCTCTGGATTGTTAAAAGATGCTTATCTATAGGCTTATTCATTTTTGGCGTATTACAAAGCCATACTGTCACGGCCGCACTGAATTGTGAGTCAGTTTCTTGGGCTCTCTGGAATAGCTTTAAGACTTCGTTTATTGAAGCAGACGGACGAGTTGTAGCAGGAGCTGCTCCACAATTTCAGAGTTTTTCAGAAGGTCAATCCTATGCAATGGTCTTCGCTTTAATTGCTAATGATCCTAAAACCTTCGATCTACTATGGCGCTGGAGCATGGTGAACTTAGCCAACAATAATATTGACTCTAGATTGCCTGCTTGGACTTGGGGGAAAGCAGAAGATGGCACATGGAAAATACTTGATGAGAACTCCGCATCTGATGCAGATATTTGGTATGCCTATGCATTATTAGAGGCCGGCCGACTTTGGCAGCGTAGCGACTATATAGCTGATGCAAACAAAATATTGGCCCTGGTTGAAAATAAATCCATCGTTATCCTGCCGGGACTCGGCAAGATGCTGCTGCCAGGACCCTTTGGATTTACCCTCTCCTCGGATCAATGGCAACTCAACCCTAGTTACCTACCGATCCCTGTTTTAAGAAGGCTCGCTCTAAATAATAACAAGGGGCCCTGGTCTGAGATTGCAATCAATACAGACAAGATGATTACAGCTTCCAGTCCAAAGGGGCTTGTACCCGACTGGATAGATTACCAAGCGCAATCAGCTAATACAGGGAAATTTATCATTGATGCTACCAAGGGTGATCTTGGAAGCTATGACGCTATTCGAGTGTATTTGTGGGCGGGAATGACCTCCTCACAAGATCCACTTGCAAATTCAATCATGAGCTCCCTTGTTGGAATGAAAAACATTCTTGAGGCAAATGGCACTCCGCCTGAGAGAGTGAATACCTTAACAGGGAGTAGCTCAGGCATTGCTCCGCTTGGATTCTCAGCCGCATTAGCCCCCCTCCTTAAAACCAGCAAAAAAGATCTTTTATTGAAATCACAAACAGAGCGGGCACAACTTTTACAGTACTCAAGCCCTCCACCCATCTACTACGACTATGTGCTTAGTTTATTTGGCATGGGCTGGATCGAGAATCGCTACCGATTTTCAAGCAATGGCAAAATTAATTTAAATTGGAATCCAGCATGTACCCCAAAAATAAGTTAGCCCTATTGGGATTAGCTATTAGTCTTATGCCCGCGTTTGTAATGGCACAAGGGCAAGACGAGGCCAGTAAAAAACTCATCGAAAGCGCTCGCTACTGGCAATCAAAAGAGAATTATGTGCGGGCAGCCTCTATTTGGAATAAGGTGTTGCTCAGTAATCCAAATCAAGCTGAAGCTCTCTATGGTATTGCTCAGGCTCAGCTTAAGAAAAATAATATTTCCGGAGTCAATCAATCGATTGATAAATTAAAAAAGGTAGATCCTAATAGCCGGTACATTGCTCTATTAGAGCAGGATATATTCTTAACTGATAGGGCAAATGCAAAGACTCTAGAAAATGCACGCATACTCGCTGAGTCTGGCCAGATAGATGAAGCAGTTGCAAAATACAATACCTTATTAAATGGAAGAGTACCCCAAGGAAATATTGCCCTTGAATACTACTCACGCTTAGGCCATACAGATAATGGGTGGGCAGCTGCACGCTCAGGTTTAGAAAGGATATCTAAACAAGCCCCTCAAGATGCCGAAATCAAATTACAGCTAGCCAAGATCCTACTTCTTAAGGAAAATTCTCGGCTTGGAGGAATCGAATTACTCTCAAAATTAGCCAATGATCCAGCCGTAGGAAGTGATGCCTCAGAATCGTGGAGGCTGGGATTAATTTGGTACAAGATTCCACAACGTAACGCATTTGCGGCTTTTGAAACCTATCTAAAGGTCCACCCAGACGATGCTGAAGTTCAGGCGATACTAAATGCCGGCATCAAACAGCAATCCTCTAATGCAGCTCTAGCTCAAGATAAGCAGGGGTCAGGGGCTGGCGACAATAATAGTTTGCGGGCTGCAGATGCATATGAGCTTGCTAAAAGATCGCTAGCAACTGGCGATGATATCGGCGCACGCGCTGCCTTAGATAAATCACTTAAATTAGACCCCGATAATCCATGGGCTAGACTTGCTCTTGCACGTCTGTACATTAAGTCTGGCCAAGAAAGAGCCGCAAAAGATTTGATGTACGCCATGCCATATCGCAACTCTGATAATCAAGCAAATATCCTTTTTGCATCAGCCCTCTTTTCCACTGATTTACAGAATTGGAAGCAGGCTCAAGTATTTTTAAGCAAAATACCAAGCAAAGATCGCACAAAAGACATGCAGGATTTGCAAAATACTTTGAAGGTACGCGAAGAAATTGACCATGCTATCGCTCTGTCAAAACAAGGACGTAAAACAGAAGGATTGGCAATCCTTAATCAAACTGAGCCAGCGACTTTAAGTAATCCAGCTTTGTTGATAATACTGGCAAATGCTTATATTGAATTAAATGAATCTGCTCGAAGCCTCAAATTGATGCGCCAGGCTATAGCTGCTAATACCCCTCCGAAAACTGATGATCTTTTAGCCTATGTGGGTATATTACTTAGGTCAAAAGAGGATAAAGAAGCTGCTACTGTTTTAGCAACATTGCAGCAGCGCAAATTAAATGAAGTTGAACGTAAAAACTTTAATGATCTCCTCTTTGCTTACTCCCTCCAACAGGCTGATCAATTACGCGCTCAAGGCAATCTGGTTGCCGCTGAAGATAGGCTTGCGCCCTTACTTGTTGAGCACCCCAATGATCCATTGGTAATCACATCGTTGGCAGCGGTATATCAATCCTCAGGACAGGATAAAAAAGCTCTAGACTTATACCAGCAGCTTATTCAAAAGAATCCAGATAACATTGATATTCAGTTAGGTGCCGCTCGTTTAGCTTTACGAATGAACAATCCTGAATTTGCTAATGCACGCTTACAAAAAGTGCTTACACTAGCGCCAAAAGATCCGGATGTCATTGCATCAGTAGCTCGCATTTACCGTGCCGAGGGTAAAACCCAAGAAGCAGAAGCCCTTTTTGAGCGCTCACTTTCCTTGATGTCTCCACCAGCAAATAACTCTCTTGTGGTGAATGCAAATCAGCAACTTGCCAGCAAGCAATTCACGGCTAACTCAGTTCCGACAATTAAAGATTCAACTGTGCCACTCCCTGCATCAAGCGTAACGGTAGCATCTGGAAATTCAGCCGGCAGTAAAACTGTTTACTACCAAGGGGTTGCCCCTTCCGAATCTCAGCGTTTAGTAATGGCAGATTTAAATGAAATCAAGCAAGAACGTAGCGCAAACCTTACATTGGGCACACAGATTCGCAATCGATCTGGAAACGCTGGAACAAGTCAATTAAGCGATATTGAGACACCTCTTGAAATCCTCCTACCAGTAAGTGATGGTAAGGCGATTGTTCAAGTAACTCCGGTTTCTCTCAATGCAGGTTCATTTGCTCCAGTTACCTTCGGATCCAATCCTGCCGCCATTAACAATGCACTATCTCAAGTTCAAACAACAGCTTCAGGCGTGGGTTTATCTGTCGGATACAAAACAAAAGGGGTTGTTGTAGATGTAGGCACTACACCGCTAGGATTTACGTATAGTAATTTTACTGGCGGAATTAAATTAGATGGCCCTGTAGACGACGCAAAAACTTTATCTTATTTGGTAAATATATCTAGTCGCCCTGTAACAGACAGTCTCTTATCTTTTTCTGGAACTAAAAACAACGCTACAGGAAATCAATGGGGTGGTGTCATGGCTAGCGGTGGAAGGCTAGGTCTATCGAAGGATTTAGGTGGTTATGGTTTGTATGGGTCAGCTGGATTTTATGCGGTTGATGGGCACAACGTTGCCTCTAATACCCGTCGTGAGTTTGGGGCAGGCACCTATATCAACATCTATAAGCGCCCAGATTCTGAGTTAACTACCGGACTGAACTATACCAACCTGAGTTATCAACAAAATCTAAGCTACTTTACCTATGGTCAAGGGGGTTACTTTAGCCCGCAACAATATAACGCACTCACTATTCCCATCATGTGGTCTGCAAGTAGTGAAAAACTCAGTTATCAATTACGTGCTGCAGTGGGCTATCAAGGGTACTCCCAAAATTCCTCAAACTACTTTCCTACTAATAGTGCATTGCAATCTGCAAGTGGTAACGCCATGTATTCAAGTCAGGCATCCACTGGTGCAGCTTATAACTTAGCAGCTGGAAGCGAGTATCAAGTGGCCCCTAAATTCTTTTTAGGTGCAACTGCGCAAACAGACAACACTGCCACCGGGACATGGCATCAGTGGGGTGCGGGAGTTTACTTGCGCTATAGCTTTGAATCTATTAGTGGGCCAATGGCTTTACCCCTCAAACCATTTACATCTCCTTATGGTCAATAACTAAACATGAAAGAAATGAAAATTTAATGACCACAACCCTTCTCACGGGTCTTACCGTATTGATTATTGGAGATAGCCATCTCGCCTCCCCCAATTATTTAATTAAAACCTTGCACGATAACCTCATTGATCAAGGGGCAGCAGTTCATTCTATTGGTATCTGCGGATCAAATCCTGGGGATTGGATTGTCGCCTCACCTGCTGGAAAGTGTGGCGGAGCAGACCGAATGGGGAAGAACCCCCTTACATTAATGGGGCAAAGTGCTAGCACTTCCCCAATTAAAACCTTGATAGCAAAAGATAAACCCAATTTAGTTTTAGTGGTGATGGGCGATACGATGGCTAATTACAAGCAGACTTTTTCTCGAGCATGGGCATGGCAGGAAGTAACAGCCCTCACGCAAGAAATTTCTACCACTAAAACTGCGTGCGCATGGGTAGGTCCGGCCTGGGGCACTGAAGGCGGTAAGTTTGGAAAAACCTATATAAGAGCACAGCAGATGTCTACTTTTCTTGCTACAAATGTAGCTCCCTGTACTTTTATTGACTCCTTAAGCATGTCAAAGCCAGGCGCATGGGCCACTAAGGATGGTCAGCACTTTACGGATATGGGTTATGAAGAATGGGGTAAGGCTATTGCCAAGTCGGTTATGGAGTTACCCATTTCTAAGAATTTAAAACATTGATGTGCATGACCCATAAAAATATATTACACAACAAATCACTTTTATCTATTAAATAAAAAATTCCTATTAGGAGAATATTTTGAGTGCTGCAAGTCTAATAGGACTTACCTTTCTTGTTATTGGCGAGAGCCACATGTCACTTCCTAATTTTCTGATGGAACCCTTGAGCGATGATCTCACTAAACAAGGGGCCCTAGTCTATTCGGTTGGAGCCTGTGGCGCGAGCGCAGGTGACTGGCTGAAAAAAACACCTGTTTCATGTGGTGCATGGCGTACTGGCAACGGAGAGGTGGTCAGAAAAGGTCGTGATGCAAGCACTACACACATCAAAGAGTTAATTGCCGCAGATAAGCCAGATGTTGTTGTCATCATCATCGGAGATACCATGGCCTCATATGGAAAGCCTTTCTCTCAGGCATGGGCATGGGAAAATGTCACTAATCTGACTAAGGAAATAGCCAGCACTAAAACGAAGTGCGTATGGGTAGGTCCGCCATGGGGTGATGATGGTGGAAGGTATGGCAATAAATTTGGAAAAACTGAAAATCGAGTTCAATTTATGTCAAATTTTTTAGCAAACAACGTATCGCCTTGCACCTATATTGACTCACTGAAGTTTTCCAAGCCAAAACAGTGGCCAACACTAGATGGTCAGCACTTTACACTTGCAGGTTATCAAGCATGGGGCAGTGCCATTACCCAATCCATTGTGAACATACCCGATATTAAACAGGTTAAAAAATAATGAAGCTGAATAAAATTTACGCTTATGTCATTGCAGTGACTACTTCAAGCGTTGGCTGCCTAACTCACGCAGCTGATATTAACCTATACCCAACTGGTCCAAGTCAAGACTCTGCATTTGTACGCTTTATTAATGGCACAGATACAAGTCTATCCGTCACGGCAGGAGGATCAAAAGCAAAGGTTGTCTTAGATGCAAATCAACCGGCTAGCAAATATTATCCAGTCAATACCAAAGGAAGCATCACCGGTGAATTTAGCGACGGAAAGGTATCTAGCCCCATCTCTTTAAATGTTAAGCCAAGCGAGTTTGCCACTGTAGTTGCCTTAGCGAACGGAAGTAATCTAAAGCAAGTAATCGTCAAGGAGCAGCCAGATGATTTTAATGCTCTTAAATCCTCTTTGGCGCTATATAACTTAAGTTCAGCAGGCTGCACATCAGCAGGTTTATTAGTAGTTGATCGGTCCGTCTCCTTATTTGAGAAAGTTCAAAGTGGGGCTCTACAGCGTCGACTGATTAATCCCGTAAGCCTTTCAGTGCAACTCACCTGCAATACTAAGCCAACTGGAAAAGTACTTGACCTTGGCCTCCTACAAGCAGGACAACGCTATAGTATTTTTGCTGTCCCTACTGCGGATAGTCCCCGAATTTTCTTTGCCACTGACACTATTGCTCGTTAATTTATTCGCTGAAAGTTAATTCAATTGGTCTTCGCTTCTCTAGAGTTTCTAACGCTCTTCCTGCCCCTCTTCTTTATGCTCTATGGGTTAGGTGGATCAACACGTCGCAATGGTATTTTGCTGGTCTGTAGCTGGGTCTTTTATGGCTGGTGGAGTCCAATTTATCTAGTGTTGTTTATGTTTCTGGCAGTAATGGGTTGGGTTGGCGGTTTATGCATCGGGCGTACTTCTACAGAAAAAGAGCGCGGATGGGCGTTGGCCTTGTTTATCGTCATTAACTTAGGTATCTTGTGCTGGTTTAAATACTCTAATATTGCTGTCGAGACTGTTAACTCTGGTTTAGGGGGCATTAGTACTTTAAGCATTGCCTGGGAGAAAATTATTCTTCCGATTGGCCTCTCCTTTATTGCCCTTCAGTCGATTTCGTATTTAATTGATGTATATAGACGAACAGTTCCAGTAGATCGCAGTTTTGTTAGTTTTGCTGCCTATCAATCCATGTTTGTTCACCTTATTGCTGGACCAATTATTCGTTATGACTGGGTTAAAAAGGAGCTCATATCTCGCCCCTTTGATTGGTCTCATTTTTGCCTTGGCTCTCGCCGCTTCATGATCGGCATGAGTATGAAGGTGCTGATTGCCGATACCTTAGCGCCAATAGTGGATCTAGCTTTTTCATTACAACATCCTAATTTCTCAGACGCTTGGATTGGTTGTCTTGCCTATAGTTTGCAGTTATTTTTTGATTTCGCAGGCTACAGCGTAATGGCAATAGGTCTTGGGATGATGCTCGGTTTTCGCTTTCCGGAAAACTTTAACCACCCTTACCTAGCAAATAGCATTCAAGATTTTTGGCGCCGCTGGCATATTTCCTTATCAACTTGGTTGCGGGATTACCTATACATTCCATTGGGTGGCAACCGAGATGGTGAAGTCCGAACCTATATCAATCTGCTCTTAACAATGTCCATTGCAGGACTTTGGCATGGTGGCGATAGTTGGAATTTTCTGATTTGGGGAGTGGCGCATGGTATCGCTCTTTGTATTGCGCGTATTTGGGCTCAAACTGGACTGCCGCAGCCCCCCATTATCGTTTCAAGAGTATTAACACTGCTCTTCGTCTTTTTAGCATGGACTATATTTAGAGCGCATACATTTGATGATGCCTTGCGCATGTATGCCAGCCAATTGGGAATGCATGGATTTGATCACTTTAACCTTAGCGATGCGATGCTTAGTTTAATCAGGCCCGTCCATTGGTTGGCTGCATTTTTGGGAGTTGCCTGTATCCTTGCACCACTACTGCTCCCCTATATAAATCGTCACATCAACCCACTGGTGGTTATTTCTGGGGCTAGTTGGCCAGTTATGGGATTCCTTCTCTCTTTTGCTCTCATTGCAAGTCGTGGAGCCGTTCCCTTTCTCTATTTTCAGTTCTAATGAAAAATATCTCCCACCATCCCGAATCAGAGTCTAGACCAATTACGCAGCTTGATAGAAGCACCAGTCCATTTGCTGGAATTTGCTTTTCCCTCTTTCTGATTGGAGGTATCGTCACCACTGGCTATGCACTGGTTAGTCAAAACCTCAATTTAATTCCTAAAGAGACATCCTGGTCTACATTTCTCAATGGAGATGTGTCTTCCGGGATTGCAAAGTCCTTAGCAAATGCCCCATTTCCAGATAATGCAGCAAAGTTTGAGCGTGGCTTAAGTTGGCTTGTTACACGTGATTTAGGGCCACGAGTTCGAGAAGGGAAAAACGACTGGCTATTTTTAAATGATGAACTAGTAGTACACCAGAGCCGAGTACTAAATACAGAATCGAGGGTTAAAGAGATAATTGAAGTTGGACATCAACTAGCCAACCAGGGAATTGAACTGCTGATTGTTCTGGTACCTGACAAGTCGCGCATTGAATCAGAGTATTTAGGCTCGCAACATCGCGCCACAGTATTTTCAACTAGAGTGAATGATTTTGAAAAACAACTTACTCACAATGAAATTCATGTCATTAATTTAACGGGTGCCCTCAATAGCGCCAAACAGGGTGGCATCACACCCTTTTTGCGCACAGACACACATTGGTCCGAACCAGGCGCAGAAATTGCCGCAAAGGCTGTCGCTAAAAGTATTCAAGCCCTCAAAATTACACCCTCCCCAGCGCAATCCACCCAGATTGTTACTCAAATCGACAAAATACGACCTGGTGATTTAGTGAAATTAGCGGGGATTGATTGGCTACCAAATAGTCTCCAGCCAATGCCGGAGTTGGCTAGGCGTAGCAGCTTTAAATCTGAACCTATGCGCTCTAAAGCCCAGCCCAACAAGATAGATGACTTATTTGGGGATACCAACCTACCCAATATTGCTTTAATTGGAACATCCTTCTCCAGAACTTCGGAATTTATTCCCTATTTAGAGATGCAGTTAAATACCAAAATAGGAAATTTTGCTAAGGATGGTGGAGACTTCGCGGGGTCCGCAAAAGACTACTTTAGAAGTCAGGCGTTCAAAGACACGCCGCCCAAACTCATCATCTGGGAAATACCTGAGCGTGCAATCGAAATGGATCGAAATCATGATTCCAAAATACTGCATCACTAATTAAATTTACCAAACCACCCTATAAAAATACTACTTTTCCTTCAATAAGCGTTTGATTATTAAAATAGGAGTGATACGTATTCCATTTTTTAAAAATTGTATATATTTATCCTATTCAAATTTTTATATGCATCTACTTTTCTAGATGGGAGATAGTGATGAATCGTATAGTTGACAAAAGAATTGATCTTGAAATGCGCACCTCAATTGATCGCTATTTGGAGCACATTAAAAAAATATTTCAAGAATCGGTATATAGCTCTGGGGGATGGGACGATGAAGCAGTCAATGCATTTTGCCAGGCCGTCCACATTAGTCAACGAGGCGATTTGATTACGATAGTAGCTACAAAAAATAAAACACACTCTTATGTTGCAGCTAGGGATATTAATAACTTAAAGAGGGGTAGTATTTTTGGAAAAACTTGGTTTGGTAATCCCTCGCTTGGATCGCCCATCGGCAATGTTTTGAATATGCCTTAATTAAGCCCAAATTTTTGCGCGCTATGATTCACTCTATATAGCGACAGATGCAGCGCTTTCCTCTTGTGTAAAAGCTTCTGCAACCCTCTTGAAGTAACTTTTCTCGCTGATGAAGGCCTCCACAACTGCCGGATCAAATGCGATACCGCTGTTACGAATAATTTCTTCAGAAGCATCCTCATGTGTCCACGCTTTTTTATAGGGGCGTACTGCCGTTAAGGCGTCGTAAACATCGGCTAGTGCCATGATTCGAGCTGACAATGGAATAGCATTCCCCTTGAGTCCAGCTGGATAGCCAGTGCCATCCCACTTTTCATGGTGACTTTCAGCAATGGTAGATGCGACAGAAAGTACATCGTTTGCATTCCCAATCTTATCTTTGGCTACTTCCAGTATTGACGCACCCATTGCTGCATGGGTCATCATGATGTTACGCTCCTCAACAGTCAATCTACCAGGCTTATTTAATATTTGATCTGGAATGCCTACTTTTCCAATATCGTGTAATGGTGCCGCCTTATACAAGATATCCACATAGACTTCTTCTAATTGCGCCCCATAAAATCCAATTTGCTTTAATCGTATAGCAAGAACATGCACATATTTTTGAGTTCTTAAAATATGGTGACCAGTTTCATCATCTCGTGTAAGAGCCAAAGAATTGAGAATGGAGAGCATATTATCTTCTAGTTTTTGATGAAGACTAATCGTTAATTTCCATAAATTATTATAAAAATAATTTCCTAAAAAAATAAAGATGGTTATGTAACAAACAATATATGCTAGCCGTACCAGTAATTCAGCCTGATGTTCATCAAAAGATGTGGTGTGTGCATTAAGATCTACTCCGGCAACTATTGCCCTAAAAACCAGTAAAGCAATTTGCATACAGATAGCTAAATATATAAATCTCAAATAAGGTGATTTATCTTTTTTAAAGCATCCATGCAATTCATATAATTGCCATGTAGACAAAAAAATAGTCGCTATAGCAATGAATTCAACCCTATAGCCATAATTTCCACTATTCACAACCCACTGATACAACATAATCGATGCCAAACCTCCCGAAATAAAATAAACAAGCTGCTTTTTTGTAATCTGCCTGTAGATCGACCCAAACAACAATCCCAGAGCAATATCGGAGGCCATCTGAAGTAAGTTTCCGAAAATTAACGCCTTAGCTGACCACGGAAAAAGGACAAATGAAAAGTAAGAGAGTGTCATTAAATAGCCTGCGATGGACCAATATATTCCAGAGCTATTGAGTGATACTCGAGTCTTTAGTTCGACTGATGAGTTGATGGCAAGGGCAAATGTCACTAAAGCTGCCCCTAAATACATTATCTGGTTTGTCAGTTCCATTATGTAACGGTAAACCCAAATGTATTAATGCAACAGATAGCGGCAAGCTTGTACTTGGCACCCTTACTCTGATACCTTTTATGGCGCATAAAATCTCACCTGGTTTCCACCCATTTTTTTTGCTTCATACATTGCCATATCCGCCCGCTTGATAATATTGCTTGATTTAATTTGATTGCCTAAAAATAAAGTGGCTCCAATGCTGGCAGAACTTTCAAATTGAATGAGATTATCCCCCAGCGTTGGATGCGTTATGGTGAATATATATTTACTCGACAATCTTGCTAGAATTTTCTTTGCAATATCGCTCACCTGACAAGCTGTTTCAGAATAATTATTTGTAAACTCATTTAAAATCACAACAAATTCGTCACCACCAAACCGGCTTGAAGTATCTCTTGCCCGCAAACCATTAGAAATGCGTTTTGCAAATTCAGTCAGCAATAAATCACCTGCTTCATGTCCATATTGATCATTGATGAATTTCAAGTTATCGATATCAATAAATAGCAAGGCCCCGTAAAGAGCACTGCGTTTACTTTGAACAAGCGCCTGATTTAAGCGGTCCAAGCATAAATTACGATTAGGCAGATTTGTCAGTTGATCAAAAAATGCTAATTTTTTGGTTTTATCATCTATTTTGATGCGGTCAGATATATCGCGCATTGTTATGATGAAGTTGCAAATATCCTTTCGCTTATTGAATATTGGGGAAATAGACAATTCATTCCAAAATGCTGCTCCCCCTTTTCGGTAGTGCAATATCTCTCCGGCAAAGTGAGCCAAATCTATATAGGCCAAATCCATTTGGCCTATAGTATTTTTATTGGTTTTTGGACCGTTGAGCAATTGTCCATAACTTTTTCCATCAAAGTCATTAAGAACATATCCCGTGATTGATGTAAAAGCTTCATTCACACTAATTACGATGCCACTTTCATCTAAGATGACCACGCCCTGACCAAGCGTATTGATGGCATTATCTAGGGCACGCCTTCCAAGAAGCACTCGAACTTTTAAGCTAGCAGTCACGGCATCCATTAAATAGATCTTGCCCCCATTTCAGACTTATTCGCCAAGCCCATTAAGTAGGATTTAAATTCCATACTGAACTCTGGGTGCTTTAAAGCGAACTCAACAGTTGCCTTTAGGTACCCCAGCTTATCGCCACAATCGTAGCGAATCCCTTTGAACTCATATGCCATTACCTTTTCTACCTGCAATAAGGATTCAATGGCGTCCGTTAACTGGAACTCACCACCAGACCCAGGTTTTAATTGACGAATATGCTTAAAAATATTGGGGGATAAGATATAGCGCCCCACGACACCCAAATTAGATGGCGCATCTTTTGGCTGTGGTTTTTCAATGATCCGATCGATTTTATAGATGCCATCACCTTCCTCAACACCAGCAATGACCCCATAGGATGAGCTTTTCTCTGGTCTGATTTTTTCGACAGCCAATACTGAAGTATGATTTTTCTTATGCACCTGAATCATTTGACACAGCACCGGTGGCCTTCCGTCTAAAAGATCATCCGCTAAAATAACTGCAAAAGGCTCATCTCGAACCAGCTTTTCTGCGCATAAAACAGCATGCCCTAAACCAAGCGCCTCAGATTGTCGAATATAGACACAATCTACATGGCTAGGCTTTATATTGCGTACCATCACCAAGAGATCTGTCTTATTTTTAGCCTCAAGCTCTGCCTCAAGCTCGTAGGCTTTATCAAAGTGATCTTCGATTGACCTCTTATTGCGTCCAGTCACAAAAATGAGCTCAGTAATACCAGAGGCAATCGCCTCCTCTACTGCATATTGAATGAGAGGCTTATCCACGACATTCAGCATTTCTTTTGGGCTTGCCTTAGTGGCAGGCAAAAAACGCGTCCCTAAGCCAGCAACCGGAAATACGGCTTTAGTTATTGGCTGATATTTAGTAATACTCACGCCTTCTTCCCCTCGTAAATAGTTACTATTGTTTCAATAAACTATAAAAAATGAGACCCAATAAGCGCAATCCCATTCCTAATAACGCAATTTTTATATCTTTAAACTTAAAACCTATTGCATCTCATTTTTTTGACTATTGGAAATAGGGCTTTAGGTAAGCAATTCGATCGGATGTAATTGAGTCAAACTGACTCTGATCAATGTCAGCACCATTTTTAAGGGCTCTATCAATTGGAACAGATAACTGTTTCCCCAATTCAACTCCGGGCTGATCAAAACTGTTGATTCCCCACAGTATTCCCAAGGCCACGGTGCGGCTTTCATACAAAGCTAATAGCGCTCCCAGATGAAAAGCATCTAATTTGGGAAGGATAATAAGATTGCTGGGCTTGTTACCAGGGTAGCTTTCATTGGGAATTTCAGAAGTCTTACCGCAAGATAGGGCCTGCGC
>Ga0364908_10110_pt1 | contig 29502 bp, 29 predicted proteins | sample ExccelJu500002D4_2_FD_206965 | JGI IMG/M metagenome (GOLD analysis project Ga0364908, IMG submission 206965) | Enriched cells from Trout Bog Lake Hypolimnion, Wisconsin, USA - BchlTB.July02.5000.02.D4 | ecosystem: Environmental > Aquatic > Freshwater > Lake > Hypolimnion/Profundal zone | place...
GCTTTGAACTGTATCGATTAATAAATTATTCAGCCACAGAAAGCTTCGCTAAAATTTTCTGCTCATTCTCTTTGAGAAGCGTATTGTCCGGATAGAGCTCGATGAGCTCTTGGATCAGTTTGAGCGCCTTGTCAAAGTCGCCTTGAGTATAGGCGTGGCGTGCCAGGAACGACTTAGCCTCTACAGAGGCCCCTGCGATGGTCTGGTAGTATTTTAGTGCGCTCTCTGGCAATTTCTCTTGTAGAGCGATACGGGCGAGCAGTTCGCAGCCCGCGACCTCTTTGTGGAGCGCGCTCTTTTTCTGGAGAATCTCTTTGGCCAGGTCAAAAGCCCCCTTTTTGACATAGGTGTCGCTTAAAAAGAGGAGCGCCATATTTCTATTGTCCTGCTTATTAGCAAATTCCAGCGCTGCGGCAGGAGCGTTGTTCTTTACCAGGGCTTCCAGAGTCGTTGGGATAGTCAAGGCGGGATAATCAGCAGGAACACCTTTAAGTGGGTGCATGGTTAAGCCTGCTTCGACAAAGCCCGCTTCGATGAGGAGCAGGGCGACAGCCTCCTCGCTGTTAAAAAAATTGCGGTAGGGCTGCTCGCTTGTAAACTGTAGGGTGCGCTTTGTGGGCAGAAAGGTCTTAAAAAAGGCGTAGACGGAATTAGGCTCCTCTCTTGGTTCTGCAAGGTATTTCACCTCGAGAGGCTCAGCAAAAGGCTCTTTTTTCTCTTGTCGGTAGAGAAGAAGGTCGGTCAGCAATCCTTCTAGCTCACTTCCCCAGGAAAACTTCTTAAAGGGGTGAAACTCGAGTAAGTTTAAAGCCGACTCGAACTCTTTATTTCGCAGGGCGCTAAAGAGGCGTAGCCAAAAGAGCTCTTGCGTATCGCGAAGGAACGTCTCTTTGTTTTTTAACTGACTGAATGTGTTCTCTTTCCACGTCTCCTTGGAGAGGCTGGAAAGATAGAGAAGAAGAGGCTTTAGTGCCCCGTCGGGGAGCAGCTGTTTTGACCAGTCAATGGATAAGGGAGCAATGGTGCGGTGGATGAAGAGCGCCTTGAGAAAGAGGGCGTCGTTATAGCGCGCTTTTAAGAGCGCTTGTTCTACAAACGCGTGCGCAGCTTGGGCGTGCCCCTTCCTTAAAAGGCAGTTCACCAGTTGGTTTTGTGCCAAATAATGAGCCGGCTGCTGATTCATGAGGGCTTGATAGGTCTCGATGGCAGCGTCTGTTTGCCCTAACGTCTCTAATAATTCTCCTTTGTAGAACAAGATGTCGCTATTTTTTGGGTTGTTCAAATAGGCGAGGTTGAGAATTTCTAACGCTTTGGTGGGTGCTTCTTGGGCGTAGAGTAGGCTTAAGCGAAGGACGCTCTCCATTGGAATATCCCCTTCAAAGAGGCGCGACTCCAAAAGGGAAATGGCCTCCTGCCGTTTCTCTTCGAGGAGCAGCTTTTCCACATCGAGGTTGAGAAAATCGACCTTTTTCGTCTCGTGGTGCAGCCATTTTTTGCGGAGCGTCTCGTAGGAGGGAAGATCGAATTTTACGAGAAAGGTCTTGAGGAGTAGCAGGGAGGCGCGTTCGGAAAAGAGAAAGAGGTCGGGGAATTTTTCGTAGAGCCACAAGAGCTCGGCGCTATTTTTGTGGTGGGTGTGGATAGAGATCAAGAGCTCTGCCCACTTTGCGCTGCCTTTGCTCTTTTTGACGAGTCTATGTTGGTACTTTTGGATAAGGAGAAGAGCCTCTTCGAACCTCTCTTCCTCTATCTTTTTTGTGGCTACGCGCACATCTTCGATCTCTTGTTGTCTCGAAGGCGACTTTTTATGTTGAAAGAAGTATTGAGAGGTATAAAGCCCTCCATACACAGCTAATAGAAGGAAAACAAAGGAAAAAAGAAAGAGTTCTGTACGCGACATGATTGATTTATAGTAGTAATTTACGAAAAATTTGTTATACCACGTTTCCTCTTTCTCGCCTAGTTTTTCTTGAAGAGAAGGCGAAAATAGTTTGACAAACAAAAAAATGAGAATATAGTTTCTTGGTATGAAGAACCAGAAAAGGTAAAAATTATGTTGAATAGGCGCCTTTCTTTTGTTGTATTTCTTGCTTTTTTGTGCCTTACGCTTTCTCTTTTTCCTACGGGAACGAGGTTTCGATCAGCGCAGGAAGAACGTTTGTTTCGCGAAAGAGATGATGAGGTGGGTATAGAGTCGGAGAGTGAAAATCCGTATGAGGAAGAAAAAAACGACAAGCTTGACGAGCTACACTCCGATAATTCTCTCTATGAGCGTTCGCGCGACGAGAACCGCGACAGAGGCTTGCAAGAGCGGATCAACAACAACCGCACTTCTCAAGGAAATAACTAAGAATTGGTTACATTGGCAAAAAAGGTTCCAAAGGGTTAAGTTCCTTTAAAAAATCCTCGGCAGGGAGGCATAAGATCCCCTCTCTTTTTAAACGCTGTTTTCCCCTGTAGAGCAATAACATTGTTGCTTCGGGATAATCTTTTCTAAACTCTTTCAGGCCGCGCAAGTCGTGTGGAGAGATGGTGTGGTTGTTTTTCACTTCGATGGCGTAAAAAACATTAGGTCCATACAAGATAAAGTCGACTTCCAGGCCTGAGCGTGTCCTCCAAAAATAGAGGTCATTTCTCTCTATTTGAAAATCGATCCAGCACCTTAAATGTTCGGCGACCAACCCCTCTAGAGCGGCTCCTTCAGATTCTGTTGAAAGGTCTAGAAAGCCTTGCCTTCGCAGGGCTCGAAAAACTCCCGGATCAAAAAAGTAGAATTTGGGATGGGAAGTGATTTCTCTTTTCGCCCGTTTTTCAAAGACGGGTAGTGTGTAGCCTAAAAGTAGGTCTTCCAACACTTGGAGATGCAAAGATACAGTTTTTTGATTGACCAGACACTCTCTTGAAATGTTTGCACAGTTGACTAAAGAAGCGTGGGAAAAAGCCATGGCTTCTAAAAATCGTGCAAATTCGCCAATTTGCCTTACAAGCGCTTCGGCTTTTACTTCTTCCTGAAGATATAGGTGGATGTAGGAGCGCAGAGTCTCTTCAGGGTGCTTCGAGTTAAAAATCAGAGGAATCATTCCCGTTTTCAAAGCCGTTGCCAGATTGAATCGTTCTTTTACTTCATAAGCGATAAAAGGGTGGAAATTTTTCCAAAGAGCTCTTCCGGCCAGCAGATTAACTCCGCCTCGCTTTAATTTTCTGCTGCTTGAGCCAGTTAAAATAAATTGGATACCAACCCCTTCTTCGATGAGTAAGTGGACCATATCCAAGATTTTGGGAACTTTCTGCACCTCATCGATGATCACGATAGCTGGTTTTTCTTTTTGTGAATCGATGCGCTCTTTAAGTAGAGAAGGATGCATGGAAAAGAGTGTCTCTTCACTAGAATCCAATAGATTGATAATTAAGGCATTGCTGTAATTTTGCTTAAGGTAGGTGGTTTTGCCTGTGCCTCGCGGACCAAAGAGAAAAAAGCTCTGTTCTTTCGGCGGTTTAAAGAGTCGTTTGTAAAACATAATTTACTTTGACGTTTTATGTAGCAGAATACTCATTTTCCTGTAAATTCCGCAACAGAGTTTCTGATTTTCCTGTAAATTCCGCAACAGAGTTTCTGATTTGCGGCAAAATGATTTTTAAAAGGTAAAGACTAAACCACCGTAGACGCCTTGCACTGTGGAGACTCTCTTTAAGCGAAAGTGATCGCCTGGCATCGTGTCAAAATCGTCGGCCATCCCCGAGCCGTTATTGGCAAAAGCGCCTCGATAGGCGATATAGAGATTGAGTGGGGTATAAGGTCTTATCCCAACGCCAAAGGCCAGTACAGGCACAATCTGATTCTTATGGGAAGAGGGGTCTAACACCGCCTTGTCGACAACGTGGCTTGCCTCGTAGCTTTCGCGCAAAAATCCGACGCCGAATTTCCCGAAGAGATTGATCCTCTCATAGAGGTAGTGGGTAAAGGTCAAGACGATGTCCCAGTCTCTCGAGCGAATCTTGTACTGATTGAGGGACGAGGCAAAGGTGATCTTTGAAAAGCCGTTGTCGTTATAACCAAATTCCAGTCCCATCAAGGTGCTTCGGCAGTAGAGATCGAATTCGTATCCCGCAAAGAGCCCCCAGGCAAAGTATCCTCTTGAACTTTTGATGGGACTATCTGTTGGAGAAGGAAAGTCGTTGTGAGTAGGCGATGAGATCCAGCAGACACCGGCCTGGCCCCCCAAGTAGAATCCGCCGTGGTAACAGAGTGGAGTGAAGCAGGGAAGGGCGCCAAAGCTAAAGGAGGCCCACGTTAAAAATGCAAAGAAAGGGAAAAATCGTTCCATAAGAAAGAGAGACTGCTTGATGCAGCCTCTCATTACACTCTACTTTTTATTTTGTTGGATTTTGATTTTTTTAGGTTGAGCGGTTGGACGCTTTTTGAACGTGACAATCATCATGCCATTTTCATACGCAGCCATCGGCTCTTGTGTTTCGTCGATTGTCCCAGGAACAGCCAAGTTATAGGAGTAACTTTTGGAGGAGCGGCGGTAGAATTTTTTCTGTTTGTCGGATTCTTCCGTCTTTTTCTCCCCTTTGATCCAGAGTTCGCCTTTTTCAAAGGTTATTTCAATATCGTTTGGTGTAAGTCCTGGAAGTGCGGCTTCAATATAGACGTTTTGGTTATCTTCAGAGATTTCGAGACCTGTTTCCCGCGAAAAGCTTAAAGTTGGAAACCATTCATTTTCAAGATCTTGAAAAATATTCGGCAGTTTTCCTTGTCTTAACATGAGACTCATAATAAAACCTCCTTGTGGTTTAAAAAGACCATAATGCGAATTATATCTTTATGCTATTTTTTAGAAAATAAAATTTATTTTTTCTTTTGCTCCAAAGTAGAAAATTCCGCGTTTTGTGACCTATTAAGTGGCACCAAAAAGTCCAAATCTGTACATTTTAAACAACGATTGAAGGAGCATCGATGTCGCCTTGCGTAATGATTGTGTGGAATGCCTTTTTTTCCAAAGAGGAGATTCTAGAGACAACAAAAAAAATTTTGCACAGCGTTTCCTATCCTAAAGAATTGATCTATTTAGTTTTGCCGTTAACATTTGTACAAGATGCTCGTGAGGCATTTAAAGAACAATGTCCTGTGCTTGGGGTGGAGGGGATGTGGGGTGTTCAGCCAGGAGACTTTACAGAGAGTATTGCTGTGAAGGTGTTAAAAACAAAAGGGGTGCAATTTGTTCTTCTCGATACCACGGAGCAAATCGAACTGTTACGTAAAGAAAAGATTACTCCTGTATTCTGCTTTGATCGAAAAGAGGCAATTCAATCTATTAACAACGAATTGCTTGAATCAATTTTATTTCTCTATAAGGGCACAGGTGATGATGTAGAACAAGCTCAAGAGGAGTGTGGCAGGGAAACACATGTGCGCCTTTTTTATACTTTGCCGCCTCACTATGCATTATTTCCTAAAGTAGTGGAAGGAAAGGGGACGGCGGGTTTTTGTTTTAGAATGAGCTTGTCCGACGCGTCGTACATGGAGGCATTGTTAAATAACCTGAAGCAAAAAGAGGCTGTAGAACCGAAGGTTATGGATCCAACTCCGGTGGGAGTAGAGGCTGTAGAACCGAAAGCTGAGGAACCAGGTCCGAAAGAGGTAAAGGCTGTAGAACCGGAGACCGTAGAGTCACCTCCAGCCAAACCGCAGGTCGAAGTGCCTATGGAGTCAGAAGAAGAAAATTCAGAAGATACTGACTCTAAGTAGGATGCGAATTTTTAAATTATTTTTCTTAGATTTTTATCAGATTTTTTGTATTATTAGAGGAAATCGGTCTATTGATCGATTGATAAATTAGAGACTGTCTACGGATTTTTTTTAGTTGATTTTCGGGATTATTTTGGGCTTGGTTCAAAAGAAACCGAAAATCAACTTAAAAAAAATCCGTAGACAGTCTCTTAGCATTTAGAGGAAAAATGATTCGATTTTTAGTTAACTTTGTTCTTTTTGGGATATTTTTTTTCTGCCTTTGGAAGTTTTTTCCCGATTTTTTTGCAACACTCGTCTCGTGGGCTAATCAACTTGTTGAGCTGGTTCAACAATACGTTAAAACAGCCTCGGAACACATTCATAAAAAGACTTAAAACGGTTCATGCAGAGAAACGCACATTTTACTAAGTTAAAGAAACATTATCTCTTTCCAGAGATTCAACTAAGGAAAGAGCAGTTTCTAAAAACAGACCAAAGTCATCGCTCTTTGATCAGCCTTTCCATTGGCGATACAACTGAGCCTATTCCTCATCCTATCGCGGATGAAATGGCTCTATTTAGTCGGGGGCTTGGCTCGCTGGAGGGCTATAGCGGCTATGGCTCTGTTCAGGGCGATCGTGGGTTAAGGGAGAGTATTGCTCGGACGATCTATGCCAATAAGGTTGATCCAGACGAGATTTTTCTCTCTGACGGGGCCAAGTGTGATATTGGCAGGCTGCAGCTGCTCTTTGGCGCGACGAGTTCCATTGCTGTTCAGGATCCAGCTTATCCTGTCTACGAAGAGGGAAGCCAGATTCTCGGTGTTCAAGAGATTGTGCGGATGCCGTGTTGTCCGGAAAACAATTTTTTTCCCGTTCTTGCAGAGATTCCGCGGACTGATTTAATTTGGTTTGGTTCCCCAAGCAATCCGACAGGGGTTGCCGCAAGTGATGCAGAACTCAAGCAGCTGGTTCACTTTGCCCGTAAGAATCGCTCGATCATTCTCTTTGATGCAGCCTATTCGGGCTATATTCAAGATTCAAGAGTGCCGCGCACAATTTTTGATATACCGGATGCAAAACATGTTGCGATAGAGATCAACTCTTTCTCGAAATTAGTTGGTTTTACGGGGGTACGCCTCGCATGGACTGTAGTGCCCAAGGAGCTCCTCTTTGAAGAGGGGACGGCAGTAAGAGGGGACTGGTACCGACTCCTTTCAACGTTGTTTAATGGAGCGTCCAACATTGCTCAAGCGGGGGGAAGAGCGGCGTTAGAAAAGGGAATGCAAGAGATTCAACGGCTGGTTGCCTTTTATATGGAAAATAGCCGTATTTTACGCCTTGCACTGCAAAGAGCTGGATACGAGGTCTTTGGTGGGGAGAATACGCCCTTTCTTTGGGTGCGTTTTAAGGGAAAAACGGACTCGTGGGCTATCTTTCAGCAGTTTTTAGAAAAGCTCCACCTCGTGGTGACGCCAGGTTCTGGGTTTGGAGTGCACGGGTCTGGTTTTATTCGCTTAAGTGCCTTTGGCCATAGAGAGGCTATTTTAGAGGCAAGTGACCGCATTGTTAAAGCAGAAAAAATCACTTAGAAACCGCGCTGTAAAAAGGCTGCCGTTAGCTTTGCCGCCTGTTCGATCCCGTCTTCATGGATAATTTCGTAGCCGTGGGTATTCTCCGTCGGGATGGCGATGAGGGCTGCTTTGGAGCAGTTGCCTCCTCTACTTGAGATCGAAGCGTCTGAGCCGTAGCGCGAAAAGAGGGCGCTTTGGGGCTTTAGCCCAAGTTCTACTCCTACGTTATAGAGCGTGTCGGAGAGCGCTTTATCGTACGTGTAATAGGCGTCATGGTAGACAATAATAGGGGAAGCGGAGAGTTCAGTCTGATACTCTTCCGCAACGGGCCCTACGTCAATGGCAAGGGCAATCTCTCCAGGAAGGGTGCGCGAGGCAAAGGAGGCTCCATGGGCGCCAATCTCTTCACAGGTGGAGGCGACGACGAAGAGGTCGCTAAAGGCTGTTTTGTTCAAGATCTCTAACGCCCTGATGCTTGCGGCGATGGCGGCGCGGTTGTCCATAAAGTAGCCTGCAATGGCATCATGTAGCTTGAAGAGTGTTCTTCGCGCCTTTGCAATGACGACACGCGTCCCTTTGCGCACGCCGGCCTTCTCCAGCGCCTCTTCTGACTTTCTGGTGACGACATAGAGGTCTTGCCACTCAGGTGTTAGGCCCTCTCCTCGATGTTCTTTGGGGAGAATTTTGTTGATGGCTTTGCTCTCCGGGGAGGTGTGGGCGGACCCGTAAGAGAGCACGCCGGGCACGATCTCTTTGGTGCCCAGAATCTCTACCGCGCCTTGGCCCATGTGGGAGGGATAGAAACCGCCTAAGGGCAAGACGCGAAGACGCCCATCTTTTTCAATTCTCTTAACGATGAGTGCAATCTCATCCATGTGGACAAAGAGGCGTATAGGGGGCGCATTCCTATCTCTTCCTTCGATCTTGCCGATGAGGTTGCCTGCTTTATCTTCGAAGACGTGATGGCAAAGGGGAGTGAAGAGGTCACGGCAGAGCGCTTTAACCTCCTGTTCATCGCCTGAAGGGGCTCTGGCTAAGACTAGCTTTTGGAGAAGTTCTAGCATTTTGTTATCTCACTTTTTTGACATGGAGATCTCTCTCGCGAGTTTTTTCATGAAGCGCTCCATATGTTGGTCGGAGAGGGCATAGGGAATGGAATCGAAGGAAAACCACTCGATCTGGTCAAATTCAGAGGGGTTTGGAGGAAAATTTTGGGTTGAATTGCCTTCTAGAATATACCAGAGTGAGACGTCGATATGGATGGGCTCTTCTCTTGTCTTGACGCTGCTTAAGAAGAGCGGCTCCTTGGAGATAAAGAGAGGGGAGGCACCGAGTTCTTCTTTCATCTCTCGGATGACAGTGTTGTAAGGATGTTCGCCGGGTTCGACATGGCCGCCGGTTGGCACCCACAGTTTGGCCTTCTTGTGGTCGACCAGGAGGAGTTTTTTCTCCTTGCTGTCGATTAAGACGAAGTAGGCGGTGAGGTGTTTGGCGGGGAGCGCAGCCTCTCCATATCTTTTGAAGATCTCCTCGTTGGAGGAGAGCCAAGCGAGCGCACTCTCGATCTGCTCTTGTTCTAAAGGGTCAAAGGGGTCGATGTTTTTGATTAAGGAGGTGATTTCGCTTCGAAGTGACATTGAAGAACCGGTTACTATACGCCAAAAAGAGAATAGACAATTGTCTATTAAAATTCAAAGAGTTTTTAAAGTGCTTCTACATGACTCTTTACAGAGGTGGCAAGCGCTTCTATATGATAGCCGCCTTCGAGGACGGAGACAATTCTTCCTTGCGCGTATTTTCTAGCAAGCGATTGGATCATTTGTGTCAGTGTGCCGTAGTCTTCGGTCTCTAAATTCAATGGGCCTATTGGGTCGAGTCTGTGAGCATCAAAGCCGGCCGAGATCAAGATGAGCTCGGGTTGAAAGAGCTCTGCTTTGGGGAGGAGCTCTTGCTGGAAAGCGTTGAAAATCTGCTCTCTTGAATCGCCCTTTGGCGAGATAGGGCAGTTGACAATGTGGTTCCTCTTGCTTTTTTCGCCTGTCCCAGGGTAGATGCCTTGGGCGTGCGTGCTGAAGTAAAAGAGCGACGGATTCTCTTCGAAGAGCTCCTCTGTGCCATTGCCGTGGTGCACGTCAAAGTCGATCACCATCGCCCTCTTCACCCCTTTTTTTACAAGCGCGTAAGAGGCGCCGATGGCAACGTTGTTAAAGAGGCAAAAGCCCATGCCTCTATTTCGACAGGCGTGGTGCCCTGGTGGGCGGACAGGGGCAAAGACGGTGGAAGTTTGCCCATCGAAGACGGCATCTAGAGCCGTCAATACAGCTCCTGCGGCAAAACAGGCGGCCTCAAACGAGTGAGGGGAGATCATCACATCCCCTGTGCTTAAAGGGGCGACTTCCTCATCCCTCAAGGCGGCTGTCTCCTCCTCGACCAGGCGAATATACTCTTTTCCGTGGCAGAGGGCTAGCTCTTCGAGAGAGGCGCGCCGAGCAAGTAGTGTATTGTCTCGGTGTTTAAGGCCGCTCTTTTCTAACTCTTCGATAAGGGCGCTATAGCGCTGAGGTGACTCGGGGTGGAGGGGGCCCGTGAGGTGTTTGAGGAAAAAAGGGGAGTCGACAATATATACCATTTTCACTCACTATACAGGGAATAGTTTACCCAAATCAAGAAAAACTGTAAAATGTATCTTATTTAACCATCCTGGTTTACAAGTATGAAGCTACAAGAAGGGGACATCTTCACGATACGTATCGAGCGGCTTGGGCTCCATGGCGAAGGGGTGGGCTTAGTGGGCCCTTCTGCCTTTACGCTCTTTGTCGAAGGGGCTCTACCTGGCGAAGAGGTGAAGGTGCGGCTTGTTGAACTGCATGCAAGGTACGGTAAGGCCGTGGTAGTAGACTATGTGACAACCTCGCCTCTCCGCGTGCAGCCTATCTGTCCGCTCTTTGGTCGGTGTGGGGGTTGCCAATTGATGCATCTACAGTACTTAGAACAGCTGAAGAGCAAAGAACAGCGCGTCAAGGACGCTTTGGAGCGCATCGGCAAGCTGCCTGGCATCACCGTCGCCCCCTGTGTCCCCTCGCCTTCTCCCCTGGCCTATAGGAATAAGATTCAGCTCCCTGTGGCAGAGACTGAAGAAGGCGTGCACCTCGGTCTCTACGCCGCCCATTCGCATGACATTGTGAAAGTCGAGCACTGCTTTATCCACTGTCCTTTAGGCGAAGAGGTCTTTCAAGAGATCCAGAAGCTGCTTAAAAGACAGCCGTTGCCAGTCTATGATCCCTTGACGGGGCGAGGGATCTTGAGGCAGGTGATTGTCAAGACAGCTGTTTACAGGGGCGAAGCGTTAGTCGTCTTGGTCACGAGTCAAAAAAATTTTACACCTCTTCTTCCCTTCGCCCAAGCGATCATGGAGGCTCACCCTGCTGTCAAAGGCGTTTTGCAAAACGTCAATCCCTCAAAGACAAATGTCGTCTTAGGGAGTGCTTTTTATACCCTTGCTGGGCAGCCGACCATTGAAGAGCAGCTGGCAGGCCTCTCTTTCAATATTTCGGGTGCCTCCTTTTTTCAGGTCAATTCAGCGCAGGCAGAGAATCTCTACAGAAAGGCACTTGCTTTAAGTGAATTGACAGGCAAGGAAATTGTGCTAGACGCCTATGCAGGAGTGGGGACGTTGTCGCTTCTCTTTGCCAAAGAGGCGAAGGAGGTGATCGGCGTTGAAGTGGTGGAGGGGGCGGTGCATGATGCGAAGGCGAATGCGGTCAGAAACGGGATCACAAACGCCCAATTTTTCCACGCCAGAGCGGAACAATGGATCGAACGGATGAAAGAGGTGCATGTCGCCCTGTTAAATCCGCCGCGGAAAGGGTGCGAAGCCTCTTTTTTAGAAAAGTTAGCGCTGCTTCGCCCTAGCCTTATTCTCTACATCTCCTGCGATCCAGCCACACTCGGGAGAGACCTTGCTTTTCTTTGTCAAAACGGCTACTCTGTCGATGTGGTACAGCCTTTCGACATGTTTCCGCAAACAGCTCATGTTGAAACGCTTGTGAAATTACGACACGAAGGAGAATAAGAGATGAAGAAGATGATGATGTGTGCACTGCTTGTGGTCTTATCTAGTTGCAATACAAAAAAAGATCCAGCCAAAGAAGCGGCACAGCAGCAGACAATCGATAAATCTGACCAAATTGCGATGAGGCATCCAGAGCTTTCGACCTTTATGCATGCGATTAAAGTTGCAGGCCTTGCTGATATCTTTGAAGGGACGGGACCCTTTACAGGCTTTCTTCCCACCAACGAGGCCTTTGACAAATTGGAAAAGGGCGTGTGGGCCAACCTCTTAAAGCCGGAAAATGGCGACCGTTTGAGCGCTGTCTTGACCTATCACATTGTACCTGGGGAGTATATGTCTTCGAACCTCAAGACAAGAGGCTACCAGACAATCAGTGGCAAGACGCTTGAAGTGACGGTGGAAAACGGGGTGATTACCGTAAATGACAAGGCCCATGTGGTGAAAAGAGACCTTGTTGGGCCAAACGGTGTGATCCAGGAGATTGATGCGGTGCTGATGCCGTAGTATTAAATGTGTTATTATTTTTCTTGGCGTTTTATGTCTGTAATTCCACACAGTGTTTTTATTTCGCTGTTTAGAAGAGATGGGAAGAGATATTAAGCCGCAGCTCAACGCTCAGTTTGAATTTGTGTAGACAACCCTATTGGCTTTTAAAAGATCTTCAGCGCGCTTTTTAGTGACCTCTCCATACTCCTCTCCCCCAAAAGAGAGGTTCGATTCGACAGTCTTATGCCGCCACGCGTCGGGGAGGATGATATAGCCGTGCGCATCGTTTGTCAGTCCCAAGATCGAAAGGTGTGTAAAGCCTAAACGCTCTGCTGTCTCTTTGAGGAGCCTGTCGTAGATGCAGCTCAGTTCTCCGGGAATGGTCAGGAAGGCGTGTAAGTGGTTGAAGACGACGATGTTCATCTCGCTTGGATAGGCGTCTACAGGGAGAGTAATCCCCGCAGGCGTTGCTTGCGGCTTAATAGAATAAGGCTCTTTTTGCGTAGCAATATGGAGCGACTCAGCAACTTCTGTCTGGTCCCAGATTGTCTTAACTGTCTCTGCCAGGGACTTACCTAAAAGATCGGCGGCGTGGAAACGATCCTCCTCATCGAAGATAAGGGGATTAATATCTCCTTGGGCCCCATTAAAATAAAGTGGCTGAATATCACCTCCGACAGAGGCTTTGAGATAATCTCTTGCATAGCCTACAAAATCGGCTGAAAAGAGGCTGTTTTGGCTTGTCAATACAGTGGGGTGCACTGGGTAGTTGAAGAGGGCGGCCAAGGGGCGATGATTGGTATCAGTGACTTTGATCAGTGTGACAGAGTGAAGGGGAGAAATTTCTTTCGGCCAGAGGGCTCTGTATTGGCTTAAAGTGGACGCCTCTCCGTAACCAATGCCTATTTTAGCTGGGACTCTGTTTTGCCAGGCTTGGAAGATCGCTTCACATGTCTTGTCGATGTAAAATTGAGTGGTCTCTTTGCTATACGCTCCGGCAAGGTAGGGCCCTACGACGGGAATATTGAGGTAGGCGCCCCCACCGGAGTGGGTGTGTGATGAGCCGATAAAAATGTCTAATTCCTTTAATGCGGGCTCTTTCTGGATCTTCTCTCTGATTCTTTGGACCATGTCGTAAGTGAATCCTAAATGGTCGACGCTGCAGAGGACGAGATTTTTGTCGCCATTACTGATAAAGAGGGCGATGGCGAGCAGCGGATCGTGCACACCCGTCATCCCCTTGCCTTTTCGATCTTTGTATCCTGCTGAAGGGGTGCCGATAGGCGGTGTGATCTCTGCCTTGCCGATTCCAGCGCTTAAGGCGCAGGCTTTTTCTGTGGGAAGAATGAAAATACACAGGACAAACAGAGAATGGAGAAGGAATTTCATGTTCTTTTCCTTTGGCTTGAGAGACCGTGAGTCTACCACAATGCGCAATAATAAGTCACGCTTTTGTTAAATACTTCTTGAGATTTGAAGAGTAAATGGGTTATAAGTATATTCTTTCATCTCTAAGGTTTTACATATGTTAATAAAAGTCTTATTTGGAGTCATTATGTCTATGGTGATCGTGACGTCGCTTTGTGCCACTTCTGGCGAAGAATTACAAAGAGAGGCCGATCGAATAAGAGAAGAGGGAAAGAGCCTGACTGCCATTGATCTTTACAATCGAGCTATTGTCAATTACCAAGAATCTAAAGATTACGAGAGGATAATAGGAGCTCTTACCGGTCGTTTATTGTCATGGAAACACCTCTTTTATAAGACTGAAGATAAACTCTATGCCATTTTTGTGAAGAAAGAGGCAGAAGCAATGTTGAAAGTGGTCAAAACGTACAATTTAACAGACAGGCTCTATCTCATCCACTTCTTAAACGGAACTGCGTTGATTTTGTTGAAAGAGTATGACACGGCTGAAAAAGAGTTTGCCCAAGCCATTCAGCTCTATCCCACTGAAAATGCCGAGAAAGGGGATTGGACGGCCCATCTTGGAGAGGCAATGTATAGAAATGGAAAAAAAGAAGAGGGGAAAAAGACCATCTTACGCGGTGTAGAGATGATCAAAGAGAGAGCGTCTCAAATCGATTCGTTTGTCTTCAATGTGTGGGTTTCGGGGGCTTACCTTCGATTGGCTAAACTGTTAAAGACAGATAACAAAGAAGAGAGCCAATTTTTCTTGAAACAGGCCAAAGAGATTATCGATGGAGATGGTCGTCTAGTGATTCGCAAACAGCAGCTGGATGCCTTTATGAAGGACTGTGGCAATTGATACCATTATTATGTCAACAGATTACTCACGATCCGTTTCAAAAGAGTCAAAATCCATCCCCAATTTTTCAATAATATAGCTCTTTCCGACCTGTCTTGCCCCTCGAAGAATCAGCGGGTAGCGTTGAGGTGTCTCTTTCCATTTTTTTAATTCTTGTTCAATGGTTCTTTGCATAACGACCATTCATATGGATAGAATATATGGGTAATTATATCCACAAGTATGGATAAAGTTAAACAATCGACAATTTTACTGCAATATTTATGCATTAAGTTGTTTATATTTAATAAGTTATTCTTTTATCAAAGAAATTTAATATGCTTCTTTTGACGGAATGGTCATACGAGCCCGTCAAGATGAGGTCGTTTTGTGTCGCGATGCTAGACACTTCGTTCTCCTTCACTCAAGTGGCATCTATCCTTTTGATTATCAAGGAATTTTGTGATTGTAACCTCAATATTTTTTTTATTGACTAAAATCTCTCTCTAGACCTATATTGACCATTTTTTCATTACTTCAAGAGGTTATTATGAATCCCATTTTTTATCCCATTATACGGGCAAACATAGATATCATTGCAGAGGACAACCTTCAAAAACATGAAAGAATTGGAGGCGGTGGATTTGGCACAGTCTACCGAGCAACATGGCAAAGAGACGGTAAACCCGCTCGTACCGTCGCAAAAAAGGAGTTAAACGACAACGCTGTAAACAGGGCACAAGATGTGATCAGGGAAGCTTTGAGCATGTCGAAACTTAGCCACAAGAATGTTGTGCCTCTCTATGGAGTTTCAAGCGCGAACTCTTTACGCTCCCTTGTCATAGAGTATTTGCCTAGGGGGTCTCTCTACGATCTCTTAAACAGCATCGTATATCTCGATGATCAGCAGCGAAAAGAGCTTGGTATAGGCATTGCCAGCGGCTTAGCATATATACACAGCAAAAATATGGTGCATGAAGATATCAGCAGCAAGAACATCCTTTTAGATGACAACGGAATACCAAAAATCGCAGATTTTGGCTTGGCCAAGTTACAGACCAATAGAGTAGTACCCCAGACACGTTCAACCAGTGCAGGTGTTGGGAATCCCCCTTGGATGGCTCCGGAGCTCTTTTTTGGACGTTCTCATACAAAAGCCTCTGACACTTATGCCTTCGCCGTTGTTCTTTGGGAAATAGAAGTAGCGAGAAGTCCTTTCAGCGACTTCATGGATCCTCTCAGCGAGTCTGAGATTCTTCAGCTCGTATATGGCATAGCTTTCAACCGCGAAAATTTGAACCCTATTCCCAAAGAAACTCCGCAAAAAGTTCAAGACGTAATCAGAAAGTGCTGGCGTACTGACCGTGAAACCCGGCCGGAGATGAGGGATGTGCTGCGCGATCTGCTGAAAGAAGGTGTGGGTCCAGCTCTGCCACCGGAGAGAATTGGCCATGCCGGCACTGTCTATAGTGTAGCCCTCTCATCAGATGGAAAAATTGGGCTCTCTGGAAGCGATGATAAGACGGTCAAGGTCTGGGATCTAACCTCCGTTCCGGAAGTTAGAAGCATGACTGGCCATGCCGGCGCTGTCTATAGTGTCGCCCTCTCATCAGACGGAAAAATTGGGCTCTCTGGAAGCGATGATAAGACGGTTAAAATGTTGGATCTAACTTCCGGAACGGAGATTAGAAGTATGGCTGGCCACGCCGGCACTGTCTATAGTGTCGCCCTCTCATCAGACGGAAAAATTGGGCTCTCTGGAAGCGATGATAAGACGGTCAAAATGTGGGATCTAACTTCTGGAACGGGGGTTAAAAGTATGGCTGGCCATGCCGGCACTGTCTATAGCGTCGCCCTCTCATCGGATGGAAGGGTTGGCCTCTCTGGAAGCCGCGATAGAACGATCAAGGTCTTGGATTTAGCCTTAGGAAGGGAGGTTTTAAGCATGGGTGCTCATACCGACTGGGTCAGAAGTGTGGTGCTTTCCCCCGATGGAAAAATTGGGCTCTCTGGAAGCGACGATAAGACGGTCAAGATGTGGGATCTAACTTCCGGAACGGAGATTAGAAGCATGACTGGTCATACCGACTATGTCAGAAGTGTCGCCCTCTCATCGAACGGAAGAGTTGGCCTCTCTGGAAGCTACGATGAGACGGTCAAGGTGTGGGATCTAACCTCCGGAAGGGATGTTAAAAGCATAACTGGCCATGCCGACAGTGTTAATGGTGTCGCTATCTCTTCGGATGGAAGGGTTGGCCTCTCTGGAAGCCGCGATAAAGCGGTCAAGATCTGGGATCTCAGCTTGAGATTTAATCTTCAAGGGTAGTTTTATCGCCGCTAAAATCTACTGAATTCTTCCTCCAAAACGCCGCGCTTGATTCAGGCACTTCATTATTTAATGAGTTATATCAAGTTTGAGGGTACTCTTTGCCACAAGCAGCCTTAGCTAGTCTGTCGTAAATGGTGAGCCACACTCCACTTCTAGGGAAATCGCTGTCGATCGAGGCTCTGTCGACTTTTTCGCTGTCGAGTTGTCTTAAAATGGAGAAGAGATTTTCTGCCACTTCGTAAGGGTTAGAGAGGGAGCCTAGAGTGAGGACGCGGCAGCCTGGAGGGTAGAATTGTTGTTCCACCCGCTCTCTAAATCCGAGGAGTGTCCCTTCGGCCGGGAAAGAGGTGGTGAGGGTAAGATGCGTCTTTGGCGCGTAGTGCCTGTAGAGTTGGCCTGGGCATAGCGGGCGCTTGTTTTTTTCCATTTTAACCAGCTCCGGAACATACTGTAACACGGGCAGAAAAGCTTCGGCGGGGAGGGCTCCAAGGCGCGCGATGCACCACTTCCCCTCCTGCTCCACAAGGATGGTCGACTCTAGACCAACTGCGGCTTCTCCCTCTTTTTCTCCTTCTACCACCGGAAAGGCAGAGCCAAAGTCTTCCTCGACGTGTTCCACTTCGGTAGCGGAGGGTTTTCCCGATAAATTGGCCGAGGGCATGACCAGGGGCCCTGTTTGCTGGAGAATTGCGCGCGTCACGGGGTGGCTTGGGAGGCGGAAGGCGGCGGTCTTTAGCCCAGCTCGCACTGTCTCTCCGATCAATTCTTCTTTAATGGGCAAGACGAGCGTTAAAGGGCCTGGCCAGAAGGCTTCGATCAGAGCCCTTACAAGCGGCGTCTCTCCCTTTGCTGTATAGTGAAAGAGGCTCTCTTTCTCTCCGAGGTGTATGATGAGGGGATTTTCCTGCGGCCTCTTTTTTAACTGGAAGATCTTCTCCACAGCGTGAGGGTGTGCCATCGAGGCTGCTAGGCCATAGACCGTCTCGGTCGGTAGAGCGACGACGTCGCCTTGATTGAGCAGATGAACAGCTCTCTCTTTTACGATGCGCATGACGCTCTGTTCAACAGGGTGACGACCTTCTCTAAAGCGGCCGCAAACTGCTCCACATCGTCTTCTGTGTTGTAGAGCCCAAGGGAAGCCCGCACCACGCTCTCAACCCCCAGCTTCTTTAGAAGCGGCTGGGCGCAGCTATGGCCCGTGCGCACGGCGACACCTTCCAGGCTTAAGAAGGTGCCAATATCTAGAGGATGGAGCTTGTCGATGGTAAAGCTCAAAATGGCGCTCTTTTTTGGTGCGCGGCTTAAAATAGAGATGCCTTTGATCTCTGAGAGGGCTCTCTCCATCTTGAGCAACAACTTCTGCTCCTTTTCTTCAATCTTGTCCCTCCCCATGGCTTCGATGTAGTCGAGGGCTGCTTTTAGCCCGATAATTTCGGCGATCATCGGGGTGCCTGTTTCGAATTTGAGGGGGGGAAGAGCAAAGCTCGTCTCTTCAAAGGTGACGCGGTCGATCATGTCGCTTCCACCTTGGTAAGGTGGTAGTGCCTCCAGAAGCTCCTCTTTGCCGTAAAGAATGCCCACACCGGTGGGGCCGTAGCATTTGTGGCCGGAGAAGGCGTAGAAATCTAAGTCTAGAGCCTGTACGTCGACAGGCATGTGAGGCGCGCTCTGGGCGCCGTCCACAGCGACAAAGGCGCCTTGCGCATGGGCTTTTTCGACAATTTCACGAAGGGGATTGATGGTTCCTAAGACGTTGGAAATATGGGTAATAGAGACAATTTTTGTTTTACGGCTCAACAATGTCTCAAAAGCTTCCATATCGAGCATCCCTTCCGCATTCAGCGGAATCACTCGAATCAATGCCCCGCGCCGCTTGGCGGCAAGTTGCCAAGGAACGATATTGGAGTGGTGTTCCATCTCTGAGAGGAGAATTTCATCGCCCTTCTCAAGAAACCTCTCGCCGAAAGTAAAGGCGAGTAAATTTAATGCATCCGTCGTTCCTCGCGTAAAGATAATCTCTTCTGCACGTCTTGCATTGATGAATTTCTGTACTGTGCACCGCGTGCGGTGGAGCTCTTCTGTGGCATTTATGGAGAGCTGGTAAGCCGCCCGATGGACAGTTGCGTATTCGTGTTCGTAGAAGCGATTCATTCGATCGATCACAGAGCTTGGCTTTTGCGCTGTGGCGGCAGAGTCTAAGTAGATCAGCTTTTTGCCGTGCATGGAGCGCTGCAGCATTGGAAAGTCGCTCTTTAAGCCCATACACTGCCTTTTAAAAAGGCCTCTTTCACACTTATCAGCGGCACTTTATCGACAATCTCTTGGGCAAAGGCACGGAGCAACACCTCTTTTGCTGCGCCTTCGTCCAATCCCCTCGCTCTTAAATAAAAAAGTGCCTCAGGGTCTAACTCCCCGATGGTGGCTCCATGCGACGCCTTCACATCGGCATTGAAGATCTCGAGGTTGGGCTTGCAGCTGGTGAGGGCTCCAGGATGGAGGAGTAGCGCGTTGCTCATCTGGAAGGCGTCTGTTTTTTCGGCCACTTTGCTGACGTAGATTCTCCCTTCAAAGCTCGAACGGCTACTTCCTGCTAGAATCGACTTGATCTGTTGCCTCGAGCGGCAGTCGGGGGCAATATGCTCCATGGAGACGGTCGTGTGGCACTCTTCCTTTCCCTTAAGTTGGTTGAGCGCTGCATAGTCGGCGCTTGCGCCGCGCTCTACAAGACGGATACGCACATCCCGCCGCACCATCTCTCCCGTGCGGCCAAGGGCGACGACATGGAGCGAACTCTCTTCTTTTAAACGGGCTCTGATGTGGCTAAACTGCCAGTGCTTAGGGGGAAGGTCTAAAGTGGTCTCGGTGAAGTGGAGAGAGGCTTTGCTCTCCAGCATAACCTCTGTGACGTGGTTGAGGCAAGAGGCCGCACAGTCTAACCCAACGACTCTTTGCTGCACCCTGACAGAGCTCCCGTTTCCGGCAAAGAGATGTAGGCGCGAGGTAATAAAAGGGGTATTATCTCCCGTGATCAGATGGAGAATCTGCACGGGGCCTTCAATGGCTATCTTTGGCGGTAAGTAGAGGAAAAGACCGTCTTGGTAGAGGGCAGAGTTGAGGGCGGCAAAGGGGCCTTTCTCTTCCTGTAAAGTCTCTTGCTGCTGGTTAGAAAGTAAAGCGCCGTAGGTCTTGAAGGCTTGGGAGAAGGGGAGGGCTATAAGCTTTTGTGCCGCCTCTTGACATGAGAGCTCTTTAACAAAACGGCCATTGAGGAGGCAGAAGAAAGCGCCTCTCGATTCCGGGTAAACCCACTGTTTAATCTCCTCTACACTACAGCCCTTTCCCTCATCCCCGACAGAAAAATCGCCGCCCTTGACAAAGAACTTCCGTAAAAAGAGCTCATTCTGGTGTGCCAAGCGCTCAAAGTGGCTCCAGCTTGTTGGGGCAAAGAGGGCAGGGTGCCTCTCCTTTAACTTCAGGTGTTCTTGGTGCAGCGTGGTCAAGAGTCTCTCTTTCCCTTGCAGCTCCTCTTGAGAGAAGGTCTTTAGCATAGCCAATCGTACCCTCGCTCTTCTAGCGTTAGTGCAAGGTCTCTCTCTCCGCTCTTGACGATTTTGCCATCTAGCATCACATGCACAACATGCGGCTCAATGTAGTCCAAAAGGCGCTGATAGTGAGTGATGAGGAGAAGAGATTTGTCAGGGCTTAGCAAGCTCTTCACACCCTTAGCGACAACGCGCATGGCGTCGATGTCGAGCCCCGAGTCGGTCTCGTCTAAAATTGCGAGCGACGGATTTAAAAGGGCCATCTGCAAAATTTCATTCCGCTTCTTCTCGCCTCCTGAAAAGCCCTCGTTGAGATTGCGCTCTTTAAATTCCGGCCGCATCTCCAGCTGCTCCATGGTCTTATCCACAAGATGCCCAAACTCCTCTCGCGTCAGATCGCTCCCCCTTCTAGCCTTAACTATCGCATAGAGGAAGTCGAAATTGGAGACGCCCGGAATCTCGACGGGATATTGAAAGCTCATAAAGAGCCCGAGCTTCGAGCGCTCTTCGGGCTCCAGCTCAAGCAAGTTTTGACCCTTGAAATAAACCTCGCCTGCGACAACCTCATAAGCAGGGTGGCCGGCGAGCACCTTCGCAATGCTGCTCTTTCCAGCGCCGTTTGGCCCCATCAAAGCACAAATGGTGCCGCGCTCCACTTCCAAATCTAAGCCGTTGAGGACGCGCTTTCCTTGAATCTCTACAATCAGACCTTTAATTCGCAACATCATGGCATTATCCTACTGAATTTTCTAGCTTAAGGGTAAGGAGCTTTTGCGCCTCCAGCGCAAACTCAAGAGGTAGCTCCTTGAAGACCTCTTTGCAAAAGCCGTTCACAATCAAATTGACCGCGGATTCCTTGTCGAGCCCCCTCGAGGCGAGGTAGAAGAGCTGCTCTTCATTGATTTTGGAGGTGGAGGCTTCGTGCTCGATCACGGCTTTGGCATTGCCCACTTCGATGGACGGGAAAGTATTGGCCGAGCACTCATTGCCGATCAGCATCGAGTCGCATTGGGTGTAGTTTCTCGCCCCTTCGGCTCTCGGCGCCACCTTGACTAAAGAGCGGTAGCTATTGTGCGAACGGTCGGCGCTGATCCCCTTCGAGACAATGGTCGAGCGGCTGTTCTTGCCAAGGTGGATCATCTTCGTGCCTGTATCGGCCTGCATTTGGCCGTTTGTCAACGCGACCGAATAGAACTCGCCGACCGAGTGGTCGCCCTGGAGGATGCAGCTCGGGTATTTCCAGGTGATCGCTGATCCCGCCTCGACCTGCGTCCACGAGATGCGCGAGTAGTCGCCGGCACACCGTCCGCGCTTGGTGACAAAGTTGAAGATGCCGCCAAGGCCCGTCTTGGGGTCGCCAGCATACCAGTTTTGCACTGTGGAGTACTTGATCTCGGCCTTTGCATGAGCGACGAGCTCGACCACGGCGGCATGGAGCTGGTTGGAGTCGTAGGCCGGTGCCGTACAGCCTTCGAGGTAACTCACGTAGGAGCCCTCTTCGGCGATGATCAAAGTGCGCTCGAACTGGCCCGTCTCCTTGTCGTTGATACGGAAATAGGTGGAGAGCTCCATGGGTGAGCGAACCCCTTTGGGGACGTAGACAAAGGAGCCGTCGGAAAAGACGGCCGAATTGAGGGCCGCATAGTAGTTGTCGCCAATCGGCACGACGCTGCCAAGATAGGTTTGGATAAGCTCTGGATACTGCTTCACGGCTTCAGAGATCGAACAGAGCACGACGCCCGCCTCTTCAAGTTTTTTCTTAAATGTTGTGCCGATGGAGACAGAGTCGAAGACCATATCGACGGCGACATTGGACAGCAGTTTTTGCTCTTCCAAGGGGATGCCTAACCTTTGGAAAGTCTTCAATACCTCGGGATCGACCTCGTCTAAACTATTCAGTTTTGGCTTCTTCTTAGGCGCCGAATAATAAGAAATATTTTGAAAATCGATCTTTGTGTAGGAGAGGTTGGCCCAGGAGGGCTCCTCCATCTCCAGCCATTTGCGGTAGGCCTTTAGGCGAAACTCGAGGAGGAAGTCGGGCTCGTCTTTGAGCGCGGAGATCTGACGTACAGTCTCTTCGCTTAATCCCTTAGGAAGTCTAACTGATTCGACATCTGTAGAAAAGCCCCACTTGTAATCGGTGGGAATGGGGGTTGTGGCGGGTGCGCTCTGCATTGTTATACAACTTGTTAAAAAGATAAATTATATCAGAAAAAAGAGATTAAAAAAACAGAAAAATCTGCAGACAGTCTCTAAAATATGTCTACGGAATTTTTAGTTGATTTTTTGATATTTAAAAGCGGAGCAAGAAACATGGTCCTTCGGATTCCAGGGCCGCTTTTTCATGCAAATCTGAACCATTTTAAACAAAAAGCACTATATTAAAGGATGATAAAGGGAACTGATTCCCAATAAACAAGTGTGTCGGGCTCATTCCCATTTTCTGGGCAAGTCTTTTCCTCGGAAAAGGCTTGCCCAGAAAATGGGAATGCATCCGGCTTGTCTTGCTTTAAATGCGCATCCCCATTAAAACTAGGCATTTTATGGACAAGTCCCTATTCCTTTTTTTTGTCGTCCTCTTTTTGTCTTGGCGCCTTGCTGGTACATCCAATACACTTGATCCATCGTCTTTCCTTCCCCCCCTTTCCCTTCAAGAGACTGCTGCCCAAGCAAACACCGACGCCACTGTCCAGCAATTTGAGGATTCGATCTTTGAAGAGGGATATTGGACTCTTGGCAAGGGACAGAAGAAGCGGCTTGGTGGGCTCATCGAAACAGACTTTCGCTACTTCACAAATAGCGATGAGGGCATCTGCACCTTTCTGATCCGCCGGGCAAGGCTCTATGCGACAGGCGTGATCGATGACATCTTTGGCTACATGTTGATGCCGCAGTGGGACAATGGCAAAGCGGGGCTCCACTTCGTCTGGATTGAGACAGTGACACCCGAATCGATTCGCTTCCGTATGGGACTCTTTAAAGAGCCCTTTAGCCTGGAGGCACTCTACACCGAGTTTTACTGGGACTTCGTGTCGTGGAGCTTGGGGACGATGAACTTTCTTCAGATCGAAGACCTCGGGGCCATGCTCTTTGGAAAGACATGGAAAAAGCGCCTAGAATATGGCTTTGGCGTCTTTAACGGCCGCGGCACAGCACTAGACAACAACCAGAGCAAGGAGCTTGTGGGGCGAATTGTCCTCCAGCCCTTTGCCACATGGACCTACTTTCTGATGAAGGAGCTCTACATCGGTGTCTCGGGCTCTACAGGGCGGCAGAATGAGACCTTGACAGGAACGGGCTTTTACACCGAGGCGGGGACTGAGTTTCTGACCTTTCTCGGGAGTAGTGCAGAACCTGTAGAGGTGAATGCAACCAGAGTGCGTCTTGGGGCAGACGTCGAATTTTACCGTGGACCCCTGGTTGTTAGGGCGGAGTATCTCCATGTCAATTGGGGAGATATTACGCATGGCAAGACAGCGCGGCTCTTTCGGGGCTGGAGTGCCTATGTCGAGAGCTCTTACCTTCTTACGGGAGAGAAGATGCCGAGGGGCACCGCCGTGATCCCTAAACGCAATTTTGACTTTCGCAAGTGCTACAGCTTGGGTGCGTTTGCCTTGGCTGTTCGCTACGAGTTCTTTGTGACGCCTCAGTCGATCCTAAATGCCCATCTTGCCACGGGGAGCAACAGGGTGCAGGGCTACACAGCGGGTTTAAACTGGTTTTTCAATCCCCACATGGAGATGAAGCTCGACTACCAAAACTTGCACTTTAACCACCGTGTGGAGGTAGGGAGTCACTTTGTGCACCAAGAGTCGACGATCATTCTGCGGCTGCAGGTTGAGTTTTAAGAGGGTGTTGGAGAATTTCTTTTCGTCGATTTTCGGGATTATTTTGGCCGCTTTTTGATCCTTTTTTGGGGAGTAATATACGAAATGTTGATATGACTCCCCCAAAAAGGATCAAAAAGCGGCTTTAAATGCCCGAAAATCGCAGTGATTCCTTTCTCAGGAGGCAGGCCAACGAAGGTAAAACTTCTTGTAAAAAAGCGGCTAAACTCTTCTGCCAAACGGCTTTTACCGATTCTTCTTCGGCCTCTCAAGACAACTAGGCTGGCCGATCTTTTATCCAGTAATTCTTTTAATATGTTCAGTTCGCGTTTTCTGCCGTAAAACTTGTCCATACGATCTCTTTCCCTCATAGACTTTTCACTAAAATAACAAAGGTGTGTTTAGTGAGACAAAACTCAAGCTTCAATTCTTTCACTATAGAGACAAAGTGCTTTTTAGTGAAACAAATTGGAGTTGGGCACTAGTGCCCGCCCACGAAAGTTTGTTTGGGGATACATTTTTCTATTGGTTCTTTATTTGTCATTCCATCGAGACAGATCCTCGTCCATTGGCAGTGTTTGGTGTGTCCGTTGATCGGCATATGAATCCTCTTTGAAGCTGATCAGTGTTCCCTGGCCCTGCTGTTTGCCCTTTTCCCATTGACCGACATACTTCTTTCCATCAGAGTAGGTAATTGTTCCCTGGCCGTGCCACACGCCGTTTTCCCATTGACCGACATACCTGTCTCCATTAGGGAAGGTCATTGTTCCCTGGCCGTGTCTCGCGTCATTTTCCCATTGACCGGCATACTTCGTTCCATTCGAGTAGGTCATTATTCCCTCGCCGTGCCGTATGCCCTTTTCCCATTGACCGAGATACTGTTCCCCATTGGAGTAGGTCATTGTTCCTTGGCCGTGCTTTTTGTCCTTTTCCCATTGACCGGCATACTTTCCTCCATCAGAGTAGGTCATTGTTCCCTCACCGTGCCACATGTCCTTCTCCCATTGACCGGCATACTTTCCTCCATCAGAGTAGGTCATTGTCCCCTGGCCGTGCTTTTTGCCCTTTTCCCATTGACCGACATACTTCTTTCCATCAGAGAAGGTCAATGTTCCGTGGCCGTGCCTCTCGTCATTTTCCCATTGACCGACATACACCCTCCCATCAGAGTAGGTCATTGTTCCCTGGCCGTGCCACATGTTCTTTTCCCATTGACCGACATACACCCTCCCATCATAGTAGGTCATTGTTCCCTGGCCGTGCCACTTGCCCTTTTCCCATTGACCGATATACTTTCCTCCATTAGGGAAGGTCATTGTTCCCTGGCCGTGCTTTTTGCCGTTTTCCCATTGACCGACATACTTCATTCCATTAGAGCGGGTTATTGTTCCCTGGCCGTGCTTCTCGTCATTTTCCCATTGACCGACATACACCCCCCCATCAGAGTAGGTCATTGTTCCCTTGCCGTACTTTTTGTTCTTTTCCCATTGACCGACATACTGTTCCCCATTGGAGTAGGTCATTGTTCCCTGGCCGTGCCTCTCGTCATTTTCCCATTGACCAACATACACCCTCCCATCAGAGTAGGTCAGCTTCCATTGGCCGACATGCTTCGTTCCCTTAGGGTGGGTCTCCGTCTGCACTTTCTGACCAAATAGTCTGCCTTTTATCTCTTTATACATGTCATGGATGCGCTTAGTCATTTCGGTTACTTTGCAGGCGACTTTGCTCCAGAGCTTCTTGCAAGTGGAGCGAAATAGGACAATGTATTTACCTGCCCAGTAGACAGTCTTGTGAAGAGGATTTTTCGACTCTGAGAAGGAGGGAGTCTCGTGCCTATTTTTTAAAGAGAAACAATCTAATGGTGTTAATGTCGGAATATGCATGTTGGTATTGTATAGATTTGAGATAAAAAACGAAAGAGTTTAGATTATGTATATTAATAAATGATAAAGAAAATCTTAGTTTGTTTGGGGATACATTGCGGTTAAGATCGCTGTTGCTGCATTGAGTCCGGATGTATAAGCCGCATCTGCAGTACCGCTTCTAATTTGATTCGCAGCCTCTCCAGCAAAAAATAATTTATTTTGTACTGGCAATGTCAAATTCACGATATCTGCGTAGGTAGTGCTCATGGAAGGGTACATGTATGCGCCTAAAGCGAAGGGGTCTTGTCCCCATCTTGTAATCTGGTATGCTTCGGGTAGCGAAGGGGCTGAGGGGTAAATTGTTTGTAACTGAGCCATGACATAACTGATAATTTCACTATCTGGCATGGATTCTTGTGCCAGAGCCAAATCTCCAATGAGAAAAACGAGTAAAATGGGCGGATTCGACGGACTGCCTGAATTCGGTACAAAATTAGAATAAGTCAAGATCATTTCATAGTCCGTTGAGGGATTTGAGGAGTAAGGAATAGTCAGTGTGAAGTCGGGATCCCAAAAAACGCTTTCGAACTGCAGGAAGACTTTGTTCATTAAGCCAACACCCATATTTTGTATTGCAAGCTGTTGAGGTGACGGCAAACTTGGAGTGAATTGAATGGAATTTGCCTTTAAAACGCCAAGGGGTACAGTTACCACCACATACCTTGCTCCGTATGCCATGCCATTCGTTGTGTTAATCACTACATCGTTATTTGTATAATTAATTTTATTTACAATCGAATTGAGCTCGATGTTCAACGAATTGATGTCGAAAATTGTATTGATAAAGTTTGTGTATCCACCTGAAGGCAAGGCATCGTGTCCTAGATTAAGATAGCCAGGAGCAACAATGGAAGAAATATACTTTGTATTAGCTGCAAACCAACTAGAATATAAGGCATTCCAGGCAAATGGTGTAAATATCGAAGTAGAGGGGATCACAGCATTCACAAAGGCAGTAATCGCATCTTCAAATGATGCAGTGGAACTGGCAAATGTGCGCATTAATAGAGACTGAGATAATAGCGGAAAAAATACAAAAATATCGGGGTCAGTAACTTCAGAGCTTCCATCGAATACAACAGTGTTACTCTCAGTGTAGGGGGTGTTGATTAACGGAATGCCATATTGGTCTGCTAGATTGGCTAATATGTTATTGTCTATGTCATGCAGCCAAGAAGGGCCTAAATCAGTCCATGCAGAACCCATCGATGTAGTGACAATTCTACCGCCCACTCTGTTTCTAGCCTCTAAGATCAACACATCCAGATTATTTGCTTGTAAAACAGAGGCAGCCTCTAAACCAGCCATACCGGCTCCAATCACGATGACATCATAGATTGGAAGAGGCTCGACAATCACATGAATAGGAACTTGTACCCCATCGATCGAGGGTTTGGCCCATATTTTGAGTGCTGTTGAGATGGTTTGGGCGTAAGTTGGTTGCAACTGCAATGTCACAGTACAAGACTCTCCAGGAGAGAGGGGGTTGCCAAGGCCGCTCGATACGATGGATAAGCCGCTGCCACTTGGAAAGAGGCTTTGGTTGATGGGAATGACAAGGGCTCCCGATGTGATATTCGTCACGGTAAATGTGGCTGTTGTAATGGAAAACTGTGAAACTGTTGAAGGAAAAGGTGTTGTTGCTGTGATAGAGATGAGATGCGCATAGGCTTTCAGAGAGAAAAAAAGAAGAAAGATGAACATTTTCATTTCGTAAACACCCTCTTAAAATAAATGAGTATAACTAAAATATACGTCATTTAACATCAACGAACCTGTATTTAATTGATAGGGGTAAGCTGAACCTCGCGTGCCGAATGCTGTCTTGCCTAAGTATACATAGCGGTATCCCACTGAAACCCGCTCTTGCTGAACACACGATTGATTCTCACAAAAATTGAAAGCGGTGCTGATTCCAAGGCCTGCCTGGTAGGCACAATTGAGGTTCGTCTGAGAATGAAAGGGAGGCAGGGGAGGATAACCGGTACTGGTTACGGCCGTCTCTTTGTAACCACTTGCTCTGTTCCACGCAGGGCCTACACCCAAGTTGATAAAAGGCGAGACATAGGCCAAGATCCAAGTGAGTTGCATCTCGGCCATCAGACGCGTGGTGTTTATGTGGTAATGATAATTGTAAAGTGTGCTACTGGGGTCACCTGCAGCTGTCTCCACCGCCTGGCCTCTGTAATAGTATTGCGGATTGAAATAGCCGCCACATCCAAGCATGATAGCTGGCATCCACTTTGCGCCTGTAAACTCATAGCCCCCGTTCACACTTAAGGTCACCGACAACGAATAATCGCTTTTAAGGGGGTAAGCATCCGTAATGAGAACACCGCTTAAGTAGGAGATGCGTGGGGTGCTCTTTCCTAACTTTGCGTAGCTAGGCCCTACCGATCCACTTAGATAGACATGCCCAAGAGTCGAAAAGGCGGGAGCGGCAAAAAGCAGCAACGCGAAAAGACTCACAACCCATGTATTGTAAAATTGTGCTCTCATGTTGGGCAGTGTGCATAACAAAAAAATTAATGCAAATAAAAAATGACTTTGTGCAGGGCTAAGGGTGCAATTAAAAGTGTTGGCAGAATTTTAAGCTGCTCTTTCAGAACTCCAATACATTTCCCAATAGCCATTCAGTCTTCCCATTCTTAAATTAAGCATTGCATTAGCATTTTCTGTTTTCCACCAAGCCCCGGCTATTTTTAATCTTTTCTGCACAACATGCCTATGGCTACTCTCTATCTCACCAGAACCAATAGGCAACCCTTTAGCTAAAGCACTGTGATAGTCGATAAAATCCAATCTTTTTCCCATGTACCTATAGCACCTTGTTAAGCCGTTATCCTCCTCTTTGTTATCCAAGGAGGCATATTTATCCGCTACTTCTTGAAATACTTCTTTATGTTTACCCGTCTTCAATTTTTCTTTGCTTTTCTCTAGCCATTTCTTTGGCTCAAAAATATCACACCAAATGGCAGCTTCTGATAAATATTCGCATAAATGAAAGAAGTCTACCAAATAACCCCCTCTATTACAAAATTTTAACTTTACTTGTTCTGCTATCCAGGGAGCTCCGTCCCCAAGCGCATGAACATATGAACCTTCCTTCATACCAGCTAAAAGAGCGCATTCTAACATCTTTTGTCCAGCTTCTTCAGCTGTCCCAATCCCTCCAGCATAAAACCGATTTACTTTATCCTTGCCTCTTGCAAAACTTAGCTTTACTTCTTTCCAACTAACTTTTCTTGCTTTCCTCAAGTCTCCTTTTACTACATCCTTAATTGTATCTATTTCAACAATCGGAATCATACTGCCATCAGTCTCGCTAATTAAAACTTGCTCCTTATCTGCTTCATTTTTTTTGAGACTTGATATCTTATAAGCATGCTTCTGGGTGATCAGTCTAGTTGTTGAAGAGGGTATATCTATTCCATAGTGCTCTTTCATTTTTTCTACGACTTTCCCAAATGGAATATCCGCTCCAAAATCCGTCAAAGCTCTTTCTAATGGTAATGAATAGCCTCTACACTTAATTCGGGAGGAGACGGACAATGGCCTTAACAGTTTTCCTTCTTTGATAAAGCAGGTTTCCTTCGTAGCTACTATGCCAAAGGTTGTATGCCAAGTTAATTTTTTTTTGAATGTTGTCTTAAATGGCTTTTTTTAGATTCGTCTTCTTTTTTTTCTGCCTGTTGTTTGGCCCAGTCTTGAAGACATTTTTTTCCTAAGCCTCTTACTTCAGGAATAAGGGCAAATTCAGCGT
>Ga0364908_10112_pt1 | contig 29373 bp, 27 predicted proteins | sample ExccelJu500002D4_2_FD_206965 | JGI IMG/M metagenome (GOLD analysis project Ga0364908, IMG submission 206965) | Enriched cells from Trout Bog Lake Hypolimnion, Wisconsin, USA - BchlTB.July02.5000.02.D4 | ecosystem: Environmental > Aquatic > Freshwater > Lake > Hypolimnion/Profundal zone | place...
GGCGGTGCTTATGCTGTTCTGCCCTACGTATATCAAGGAGCAGTTGAACATTATCAGTGGCTTAGCGCAGGGCAAATGATTGACGGTCTTGCTTTAGGAGAAACGACTCCAGGTCCATTAATCATGGTGGTTGCATTTGTTGGTTATCTGGCGGGGCATCTCGCGCATCTCTCTGACAACCTCAATCCTTTTTGGTTTGGTGCTCTTGGTGCAGTGATTGCTACTTGGTTTACCTTTTTACCCTCTTTCTTTTTCATTGTGGTGGGAGGCCCCCTCATTGAATCGACTCATGGCAAGCTAGGATTTACCGCTCCCTTGACCGCCATCACTGCCGCGGTCGTTGGTGTGATTGCCAACCTAGGAATATTTTTTGCGTATCACGTGTTTTTCCCAACAGGCTTAAGCGGATCCATCTCTTGGATATCGATACTCATTTGCCTGCTGTCTGCCATTGCCCTCTTTAAATACCAACGTGGCGTCATAAGCGTGATTGCTGGCGCCGCTTTTGCAGGCTTGCTCAGCTTTTGGGCATCTATTCTGCTATCCTAATACCATTAAATACAATAGTTTAGGAACGGAGACCCACATGAAGCTACATCAGAAACTACGCACATCACTATTGGCAGGACTGGTTGCAATAGCTGCCAGCAGCTATTTATCGATAGCACCTGCAATGGCTGCGGATGCCTATCCCAATAAGCCTATTACTTTGGTGGTGCCATTCTCTGCAGGTGGACCTACCGATGCGGTGGCTCGTTTAATCGCAGTTCCCATGGGTAAAGATCTTGGCCAAACAGTGATTGTTGAAAATACTGTAGGCGCTGGCGGCACCATAGCGACAACCCGTGTAGCCCGGGCAACTCCAGATGGCTACATTTTGTATCTAAACCATATGGGTATGGCAACTGCACCAGCTTTGTATAAAAAGCTCCCCTTCGACCCCATGAAAGATTTTGAATACATTGGTCAGGTCGTTGACGTACCAATGGTACTTCTTGGTCGTAAGAACTTTCCAGCCAACAACTTTAAGGAGCTTGAGGCATACATCAAGGTCAATAAAGAAAAGGTGACAATTGCAAACGCTGGCCCTGGTTCAGTGTCTCAGTTATGCGGTCTGTTACTGATGTCTCGTGAAGGCGTTGAACTCACAACTGTTCCTTACAAAGGAACAGGCCCAGCTTTGACTGATCTACTCGGTGGCCAAGTCGATTTATTGTGCGACCAGACAACCCAGACTGTTCCTTACATTAAAGATAATCTCGTTAAAGCTTATGGCGTCACAACACTCAAGCGTCTTCCAGGACTATCTTCCATTCCAACCCTCGATGAGCAAGGCTTGAAAGGATTTGAAGTCAAGGCCTGGCATGGTCTCTACGCACCTAAGGGCACTCCACCAGAAGTGCTAGCCAAGATCAATAAGGCATTGAGAGTAGCCTTGAATAACCCTGAGGTTAAAGCACGCTTAGGTGAATCCAACATTGAAGTCGTGCCTATGAGCAAAGTGACTTCTGAATCTCTCAAGAATCAGCTCGACTCTGAAATTAATAAATGGGGTCCAGTGATTCGTAAAGCAGGGGCTTATGCAGATTAAAGATCTAACTTAACTTCATTAGTGAAAAAGCCAGCATCACGCTGGCTTTTTTATTGTGGCGACTAATTAACCCGCTCTAAATAAGAAACCGGACTGTAAACGCTCTCTTCTTTTACGTCTGACTGAGCTAATACAGGCAAGCAACGCCCAGAGCATCAAGAAGGGGTCAAGCAAGTAATCCCACAGGTTCGCAGACTCGTGCCAATGAATAGACCATGCCAGCATTGCCAAGGCAATAATGAAGGTGCCCTTACTCCAGCTCCCTATTGCTAGAATGGCCGCAAATATCGATACGGCAATCAAGAACCCAACACTCGCATAGCCCCATCCATAAGGATCCAGCATTCCAAGACCAAGAGCAAACGGATAAAAACTGAATGCGATGATGACGATCGCCACCTTAAATCCCATGGGTACAAAATGTGCTTCAGTATTTCGGGGATCGATACGATCCAGTAAGACGCTCGACCAAAGAAGAAGCAGCGAGACCATACTTAAATCACCTGTAACACCTCGAATGTGAGCTGCTAGCGGTAATTCCATAAACATGCCGAGCGGCCAATAAAACAGGTTAGCCAAAAGTAAAGCCAAGATGATTCGGGCTGCAACAGGAATTTGCGCCTCGAAGTTTCTTTGGAGCAGCCAAACTAAAAGGGTGCCACATGTAAGAGCCATCTCTAATAAAGCGATGGTCTGCATAAAATTTTTCATTGCTTACCCTCCTCGCTACTAACTGTCTTCGCTTGGGCATTGCTATAAGCCTGCTTAATCCAATTACCATCAAACCGAATATGCCGAATCTTTTTACGATCCCATGTATAGACTAAGTCTACTTGAGTGCCACCTGCAATCATGTATGGATAGGAAAATTCACGACGTTGCTCTGGTGCTAAGGCTTCATCATCTTCGAGCACATCAATGGTTTGCCATTGCGCATCTAAATTATCTTTTGCGAGCATCACTAAACGACTGCGCCCTGACTCTAGGTCATTGGCCACCAAAATACGTAAGCCATTTGATAACAGTACGCCAGTGATAGCAGCATTAGGATTGGCAATAGGAAGATCTGCTTGAGCTTGCCAAGACTGGCCAGCATTTTGCGTTTCGCTAACAGGGATTTGATGTGGCTTTGAACTTCCTCGGGTCTGACGGAAATAGGCTTGGGCTTTTTCTGGGGCATCCACTAATACCAAAGGCTGAATTGCACTGCGACCAGAACTCATGCGGCGTTTATCAATCACCTGGTCGCCATCGATACGCAGTAGCTCACCAAACTTACCAATCCACTCATGGTAAGCGGGCAAACCTAGTCTGCTATCTGCAAAAGGAATTGCAGGTGTTTTTACCAAGGTGCTTAAATTAGTAAACGGCGAAGTAATCAAGCGTTGCGGCTTACTCCAGGTGAGGCCTTCATCACTTGAGCTCATTGTAGAAATAGAGCTACCTGCCCATCCTCCGATCGATACCGTCACAAAAAAGAGTTGCAGACGTCCATCAGCCGCCCTAGCTGGAACGGGGTTGCCTAATTTGGCGATATAACGGGACAGAGATTTTTCTGCGGTAATGCGATCAATGACTACGGTCGGCTCACCCCAAGTATTGGTATGGGGGTTGAATACAGCGCTATTGATCACTACATCTGCTGCGCCCTCTCGGCTGCCTGCAAACCAAAAGGCTCGCAATGACTCATCTTTCAAAGAGATCAAGGAGGCCGCGTGAACCGAGGCTACACCAGTATCTGGTAACCAATCTGACTTTGGTTGAATCAGTGCCACTTTAGCGTTATGGCTTGACTCAGATTCAGTACTCACCACTTCCTGAGCCTGAAACGGCGCCCAGGCTGGATGACTATTAAGATGCAAAAAGCCTAAAACTGTTGCCAATAATAAAAAGCAGAGCGCTACAACCCGAATCATCTACAAGCATCCTTACGCAATTCGCTACTCGACTGATTAATGAGTTCTGGGCTTGGTACTATTGCTGGACCTGCGATTAAATATTCATTCACAAAAAGATACTCTCCAATATGACCCCTTAGTATCGCCTCAATTTCTTGGGGTGTTTGTCTTGCTCGCATTTCCATACGGTGGCCAATGATATTGCAAGAAGGGCAGGCTGCTAGCTTCTCTTCGATGGATGAGCCTAATGGGATCTGGACTGCTACCAGAGGATATTGACCCAGTAAGCTGGTGATATCGCTTGCCTGTTGAGATGGATAGCCATTTAACTGTGTGCCCGGCAATAGCAAGCGATACTCTTCGTCTTTAGCGCGATAGTCACATGGAATCCATACTGCTTTTCCTTGAACAGCTTCAATAGTCTGAGCATCATAATGGCCCAGCACCCCCTCTAGTGGGGCAAGACTGCTATTCAAAGCGCAATAGGATATAAAGCAAACGGCCAATGTCAGCGATTTACACCATGTACTTTTTATTAGACCCATGAGTATCAATGTGACGCCAACTGCCATCAATATCCAATGCTCAGCCGAGTAATACCAGATTGGGTTTTCAGTTTGGAGCTTGAATCCAACCCAGGTCAAGGCGGTCAAGATGATGAGCTGAAGAGCTAAGGCAAACCGGAAGCCCCAAAGCGATAAGCGCTGCCAGTGCATTGCGATCAATGCAGCAAAGGCTGGCATAACCGGCAACAGATACCGTCCAGAACGCTGACTTGGTATGCTGAAAACAATGAAGAAGGCGCTAATCAAGAGTAGTAAGAGACTTTCTTCAATCGATAGAAAACGCCGCTCACGCCAACATTGCCAGAGCGTGTTGATCAAGACTGCAATCAATAACCCAGCATTAGCTAAAGTTGTAAGAATCAACATCCAGATGCTGTCGCCACCTCGCAAGAGATCGAATGCATAGTTAGAACTTCTCGCTTGGAACTTACCTGCGTTCTCACCCAAGACAAATTCTTTCCAGATTGCCTCTGGTGCTGGATCAAGCAAGAACCAAATAGAAAATAAGCCTAACGCCACAATTACGATACAGACTAACTTCAACAGGTCGCGTGTAATCAGTTTGGTTAGGCTCCACTCACGCCAACGCCAGTAATAGAGTGTTAAGGCAAGTATGGCTGGCACGATATAGGCAAAGGATTTAGCAAGTAATGCCAAACCAAAACACAGAGCCGCAAATAATGGAAAAAGGAATCTGGAATCAAAAGCTGATTTACCCCAGTACAGTAATCCCATAAAGGGCAGACTCAAGAAAAAAACTTCAGCGGGATCAGTGAGGAAGGGTCGGCCATAACGATAGGTCGAGAAAAAAGCTAGCCATACAAGCGCAGCCAATACACCTATCTTTGTTTGAGTGCTGAAACGTCGTACCGCCAAGAATAAGCAAAATGCAGTCAAACCGGTATAGAGGAGATTAGGCCAGCGAAGGTTCCATAAGGTCCACTGACTTGCCCAAGAGGAGCTAGCTATCCCCTGCCAAAATAATAATGGGGGCTTAGTGTTCTTCAATCCATCCATCTCAGACTGTAATGGCAACCAATGGCCAGAGTCTGCAGTAAGGCGCACGATGTGCATATAGGGATACTCATCCCCATTCTTGGGGGCAAAGCGACTATCTAACCCATAAAAGTAGCTGGTGATTGCCAATAAAAGGATGAGAAACGCGCTGCGGAGAGTGGGAGTGCCTTGCATCACTATAGTTTATCGGTTTTGATTAGGAGGGATAAAATGACCCCATGAACCAGAGAGATCTCAAGTGAAATTCCTAGCATCCAGCTTTTTGCTGATCCTTAGCCTCAGCGGCTCTTGCTGGGCGCAAATATCTACAGCTGATCAACTGTATCAACAGAGTTTGGCAGCTACTTGCGCTAATTGCCATGGTACTAATGGCAAGGGCCTGTCTAATCAAAGCATTCCACTAATCAATCAACTCAGTAGCGAAGAATTACTCGCCCAACTCTTAGCCTATAAATCAGGAACTCGGCCAGGCACGCTCATGCCGCAGTTAGCCAAAGGCTATACAGATGCTCAGCTTGAAAGTATTGCAAACCAGTTAGGGAAAAAGCCGTAATGAATCGCCGTCACTTTCTAGCTCGTAGTGCTGCAGGCTTAAGCGTGCTGGGAGGCTTCTCTAGCTATGCGCAAGCGAATCTGAATAAAGCCAGTATCTTGGTGATTGGTGGTGGCTTTGGTGGCGCCACAGCTGCAAAATATCTACGCCTGTTTTCTAACAATACGGCAAATGTCACATTGATTGAGCCCAATGCCAGTTTTTTGTCTTGCCCCATGTCCAATTTTGTTGTCGCAGGTATGCGGACCATGGCAGACATCACATCGCCATATGAAAGCCTTACCAAGCATCACGGCATTAAACCGATTCGCGATAGCGTAACTGCCATCGATCCCGATAAAAAAACTGTGACTCTGGCCTCGGGCACTACCCTAGGCTATGACAAAGTAGTTCTATCACCCGGCATCAGCCTGATGATGAATTCCATTGAAGGGCTTGCGAAGGCCAATCAAGCCGGGATCACATTGCAAGCTTGGAAAGCTGGTCCTGAAACGCTGATGCTCTATAAGCAATTGGCTGCTATGCGAGATGGTGGGGTGTTTGCAATCAGTATTCCTGAAGCGCCCTATCGCTGCCCTCCTGGACCTTATGAACGCGCCAGCTTAGTAGCACATTATCTGAAGCAACATAAACCCAAATCCAAAGTATTGATTCTGGATGCCAATCAAGATCTCACCTCAAAAGGCGCACTCTTCAAAAAAGCTTGGGCCGAACAATATTCAGGCTTGATTGAATATCGCCCTTCGCATAACGTTGCAGGTGTCGATGCTAAAACCAGAACACTACGCTTCGAAGTGCAAGATGATGTGCGAGCCGACGTTCTCAATGTTTTACCTGCGATGAGTGCTGGGGAGATTGCTATCAAGACTGGGCTTGCCAATGCGAATGGACGCTGGGTTAATGTCGACTTCTTAAATTTTGAATCAACGGCTACTAAAGATATTCATGTACTTGGTGATGCGATTCAGACAGCACCCCTCATGCCCAAATCAGGCCATATGGCTAATCAGCATGCCAAGGTCGCAGCAGCAGCCATCATTGCGCAACTCAATGACTGGCCGATCAATTCTGCACCGGTCGTCAATAACACATGCTATAGCTTTGTGAATGAGCAAGCTGCAGTTCATATCGCTAGCGTTCACCAATATGATGCTCAAGCAAAAACCTTTAAATCCGTTCCTGGAGCCGGCGGCCTCTCTACGGAGTCTTCCACTAAAGAGGGAAGCTACGCTTGGGGCTGGGCTCACAGTATTTGGGCCGACACCTTAGCCTAATTGAAATACGAAGGGCTGTAGAATCCCTTATTGAGGCAAATATTCAATTGGGATCACGCTAGACTCATGAAATTTCGGGACTATTACGAAACACTCGGTGTTGCACGCGGTGCAACTGAAGCAGAAATTAAAACTGCTTATCGCAAGCTTGCTCGCAAATACCATCCAGATGTAAATAAAGAAAAGGATGCTGAAGATCGCTTCAAAGAAATCGGTGAGGCCTATTCTGTTCTCAAAGATACGGAGAAGCGAGCTGCCTACGATCAAATGGGTAGCAATTGGAAGCAAGGTCAAGACTTTAGCCCTCCCCCTAATTGGAACGCCGGCTTTGAATTTGCTGATGACCCTAATGCTGGCTTTGGCGGATATGGTGGTAACTATGACGGCGATCAAAGCGAATTCTTTGAATCTTTATTTGGTCGTGGCAGACATCGTCAAGGTGGACGAAGCTCTAATGCCCGGCAAGGGATGCACTTTAAAGGGCAAGATCATCACGCCAAGATCCTGATTGATTTAGCAGATGCCTATAACGGCGCAAAGCGCACAATCTCTTTGCATATGCCAACACAAGATCCTGAAGGACATGTGATTACACAAGAGCGTAAATTGGATGTCAATATTCCAAAAGGGATTAAGGTTGGGCAGAACCTACGTCTCAGTGGTCAAGGCGGTCCTGGCATGGGTGATGGTGGAGCCGGCGACCTCTATCTTGAAATTGATTTTCATCCTAACGCGTTGTACAAGGTGGATGGTAAAGATGTTTATCTAGATTTACCCTTGGCCCCTTGGGAGGCTGCACTGGGCACGAGTGTGAATATTCCGACTCCAGCCGGTAGCACCCTCGAATTAACGATACCGCCTAATACCAAATCAGGCCGCAAAATGCGCCTCAAAGGCAAAGGTATTCCGAGTAAAGAACCCGGTGATTTTTATGTCGTACCCAATATTGTTTTACCTGAAGCACAAAGTGATGCACAAAAAGCAGCGTATCAAGAGTTAGAAAAGGCTTTTGATTTCAAGCCTAGATCTCATTTGAAGGGATAAGCGTATGAGCCAAAGCAATATCACTTGGATTGAAAGCACTATCGTTGAAGATGAAGTCCATATGACGATCGTAGAACTATCTCACGCGGCTAGCACTCCTGAGCAACTCATCATGGATTGGGTCTCAGAGGGTGTTCTGAGTCCGGCAGGAAGTAGCCCTCAAGATTGGCGCTTTAGTGGCGACTCTTTAAAGCGAGCTAAAACAGCAGCACGCCTGACTCGGGATTTTGAAATCAACACTCCTGGTCTTGCGCTTGCCCTTGATCTCATGGATCAAATTAGTCGATTACGTGCAGAGTTATCCCGCTTAAATGGGCCAGCCTAAGATTCTGACTTCGCGAGCAGCAATTCCCAGCGCTGCATTTTTTGATCTAACTCAGTATTAATCTCATTGAGGCGGGCTTGTAGGCTCGCCAATAACTCGGGCTCACTCTGATACAGCTCGGGCTTACTCATCGTGATACCAATTTCAGCCTGCTCTTCCTCTAGCCCTTCAATTTGCAACGGTAATTGCTCAATCTCTTGACGTTCTTTGCCGTTCAGCTTTTGCACTTTGCTCTCGCTCTTGATCGGCTTTATCTCAGGGCGAGTTTCTGCTTTTTGTTCCACTCTGGCAGGCGTCTTGCTGGCACGAATTTTGTCAGAGCGTGCTTTTTGAATCTTCCAGTCTTCATAGCCGCCTTCATACTCACGCCAGAAGCCATCACCCTCATTGGCAATAATGCTGGTCACGACGTTATCCAGAAAGTAACGATCATGGCTTACTAAAAATACCGTGCCCTTATAGTCTTGTAATAACTGTTCTAATAAATCCAGGGTGTCAATATCCAGGTCATTAGTCGGTTCATCTAGCACCAAGACATTGGCCGGTCTCGCAAATAAGCGGGCCAAGAGCAATCGATTGCGTTCGCCACCCGATAAAGTGCTCACCGGGGAATTGGTGCGTTCTGGTGCAAACAGAAAATCGCTCAAATAACTCTTGACGTGTTTTTTATTGCCATTGATCTCAACCCACTCACTACCCGGACTAATGTAGTCCTCTAAAGAAGCATTGAGATCAAGACCTTCGCGCATTTGATCAAAGTAAGCTACTTCAATACGGGTGCCCATTGTGGCAGTGCCTGAGTCTGGCTGAATCGATCCCAAAATCAACTTAAGCAAAGTGGTCTTACCTGCCCCATTGGGCCCCAATAATCCGACCTTATCACCACGTAGAATGGTTGCCGTGAAATCTTTCACGATTGGGCGATCATAGGTTTTAGAAACATTCTGCAGATCAGCAACGATCTTGCCACTGCGATCACCAGCAGAAACGGCTAACTTAACTTGACCAATGGCATCGCGACGCTCACTGCGACTAGTGCGTAGTTTTTCTAGTCGAGCGATACGAGCTACGCTCCGAGTTCTTCTGGCCTCAACACCCTTGCGAATCCACACCTCTTCTTGGGCCAGTAATTTATCCGCCCGTGCATTAGCCAGAGACTCTGCATTTAACTCTTGATCCTTCAGTACTTCGTAAGCAGAAAAATTACCAGGGTAGGATCTGAGAATGCCGCGATCAAGCTCCACAATTTGGGTGCACACATTATCTAAGAAAGCACGATCATGGGTAATCAGAATTACTGAACCTTGATACTCTTTGAGCAACTCCTCAAGCCAAGAAATGGAATCTAAATCTAAATGGTTAGTAGGCTCATCTAATAATAAGACGTCAGGCACTTCCACTAATGCCCTAGCTAGAGCAACGCGCTTCTTGGTACCACCAGAAAGGGTATTGATTTTGGCCTCTGCATCAAGATGTAAGCGGTCTAGCGTTTCGTGAACACGCTGCTCCCAATTCCAACCACTGAGGGCCTCTAGTTGGGACTGGACTTCGTCAAGGCGATGATGGGATGCATCATCCCACTCCCCAACGCTGAGTGCTTCATATTCTTCACGCAAGGCTTTTGCTTTAGCAACTCCTTTAGAGACTGCCTCAAAGATACTTTCATTCGCTTCAAAGAGGGGTTCTTGAGGCACATAAGCAATGCGTAAGCCTTGCTGATATTGCAAAAGACCATCGTCCATTTTTTCAATACCAGCCAAAATCTTTAATAAAGAAGATTTACCAGTACCATTGCGACCAATCAGGCCGACACGTTCACCAGATTCAAGAGAAAAAGCAGTGTTTGCGAGTAGATCAACGTGGCCAAAAGCCAGTTTTGCATCAGTAAGTACGATTAGAGCCATGGCAGCATTATCGCTACTTTAGCCAACATACCCTGAATTAGAGCGACTTTAGGTTTTCTTCCAGCGCGCCATGGCAGCATCGTCAGTAACTCTGGCATCAACCCAACGCCCACCTTCGGCAGTCTCTTCCTTTTTCCAGAAGGGGGCAGCTGTTTTAAGGTAATCCATCATGAACTCGCAGGCTGCAAAAGCTTCGGCTCGATGAGCGCTAGTGACTGCAACCAAAACGATTTGGTCTTCTGGCTTCAGTGGCCCAACTCGATGAATAATCAAAGTATTGCGGATATCCCAACGCGCTTTAGCTTGAGAAACAATTGCCTCCAAAGCTTTCTCGGTCATGCCAGGATAATGTTCAAGGGTCATTGAGTGCACCTCGCTACCCTCGTTTAGATCGCGGACTGAACCTAAAAAAGAGACAACGGCGCCCACCTGCAAATCGCCCTTACGCAGATTAGCAATCTCAGTACTGAGATCAAAGTCAGCTTCCTGAATACGAATCATCTTTTAACCTCCGGTTACCGGTGGAAAGAAAGCCACTTCGGCGCCATCACTTAAGGCTGCACTCGAGTCAACCATGACTTGATTTAAGGCGCATCGGATGACTTGATTGCCCGCTAAGACTTCCGACCAAAGCGTATTTCGTTTGCAAAGATAGTTTTTGAGATCATCAATAGTTTTAATCTCATCTGGAATATCAATGCTCTCTTGAGAAACACCCAGTTTCTCGCGCAGAGCAGCAAAGAAGCGTAGTTGAATCTTCATAGACTAAGTCAGCAATGCACTGAAAGGAATGTATTTGACAATGCTGCCGGCCTCAAAGGCTTGACCTGCTGGACAGTCAATCAAACCATCACCCCATGAAGCACTGGTTAATACACCTGAACTCTGATTAGGGAATAAATCTAGACCGCCTAGGCTATTGACTTTAACGCGCAAGAATTCATTACGGCGATCTGCTTTAGGCCAAGCAAAATCAGCCCGCATCTGATAGCTGGGCATCGACGCTGAAGTACGACCTTGTAATTTAAGAATAAATGGGCGGACAAACAATAGGAAAGTGACAAAACTAGAAACAGGGTTGCCGGGTAAACCAATAAACCAAGCCTCTCCTGCCTCTGCTTGCTCTGATTTACGAACCGCACCAAATGCCAAAGGCTTGCCGGGCTTAATAGCAATTTGCCATAAATCCAGACGTCCCTCTGCTTTCACCGCAGGCTTAATATGATCCTCTTCACCAACGGATACTCCGCCAGAAGTGATGATCAAGTCATGATCTTTACTGGCTTTACGTAGCGCCTCCCGAGTCGCATCAAGGCGATCAGGAATGATTCCTAAATCAGTCGCATCGCATCCCAAGGAACGTAAGCATGCTAACAATGTGTCTCGATTGGAGTTGTAAATACCGCCTGGCTTTAAGGGTTCACCTGGTAGCGCCAATTCATCACCTGTAAAAAATGCAGCAACCCGTACGCGACGCTTCACATTTAAATGGGTCAAGCCAGCTGAGGCAGCAACACCCAACTCTTGGGGACGCAGAAACGTTCCAGCATGAAGCGCCACTTTTCCAGTACTCAGATCTTCACCGCGACGGCGAATCCATTGATCTAATTTAGGGATGAAATTCACTTGCACTTGATCGGCTTGACCTTCAACAAGTGTGGTGTCTTCCTGAATGATGATCGCATCAGCATTAGGTGGAATGGGCGCCCCTGTAAAAATTCGTGCAGCACACCCTCCCTCTAAAGGCCTCCCCATCGAACCTGCTGGAATACGCTGGTTCACTTTTAGTACCACACCCTCTTTGGTGATATCGGCAGTGCGCACTGCATAACCATCCATTGAGGTGTTATCCAGTGGCGGCACATCTACCAAGCTGTTGACGTTTTCAGCAAGAACTCGCCCGAGAGCAGATTGCATGGCGACGTGCTCCGTTTCTGAAACTGCTCTTGCATGACTGAGTAAATGGTCAAGCGCCTGCTCAGCAGTCAGCATAGGTGGCTTATTCATAGCAGCTTTAAGAATAGAATTAATTGACGTGATCAGTGATGAAAGACTTCACTTGACCGACATCAGCATCGATATTAACGACGCGTTGTGGAAGTGACTTAATGCCTTCTAGTCCTTTGGGGCAGTCAGCCGGACGACCAAGGGCCTCCAAAATAGTTTCTTCAAACTTAATTGGTAGTGCAGTTTCTAGAACCAGCATAGGAATACCTGCTTGCAGATGCTCACGAGCCACCTTCACGCCATCGGCGGTATGGGTATCGATCACCACACCATAGCGTTGATTGATATCCTGAATGGTTGTAATCCGGTTTTCATGAGTGCTGCGACCCGACTGAAAACCATACTTGGCCATTGTTTGATAAACAGCATCTTTTGAGAGATCAAAACCACCTTGACTCTCTACTTGCTGAAAGAGCTTTGCAGTTGCTTTGCCGTCTTGCGACATTAGATCAAAGACAAAGCGTTCAAAATTACTCGCCTTTGAGATATCCATCGATGGGCTTGAAGTATGCAAGGTCTCCGCGGACTTACGCGCTCGATAGACCCCAGTCTTGTAGAACTCATCGAGTACATCATTTTCATTGGTAGCTACAACTAAATGCTCAATCGGCAAGCCCATCATGCGAGCAATGTGTCCAGCACATACATTGCCGAAATTACCCGATGGAACTGTAAAGGATACTTTCTCATTGCTTGATTTAGTGGCTAAGAGATAGCCTTGGAAGTAATAGATAACTTGGGCTACAACCCTGCCCCAGTTTATGGAGTTCACGGTACCGATTTGATTCTTGGCTTTAAAAGGCAGATCATTACTGACCGCCTTCACAATGTCTTGGCAATCATCAAATACGCCATCCACTGCCAAATTAAAAATATTCGGGTCTTGCAGCGAATACATTTGGGCTGACTGGAAGGCGCTCATCTTGCCGCGGGGTGACAACATAAACACCGTCACGCTCTCTTTGCCGCGCATTGCATATTCTGCTGCACTACCAGTATCTCCAGATGTTGCACCGAGAATATTGAGCTGCTGACCGGCACGCTTGAGGGCGTACTCAAATAAATTGCCCAGTAATTGCATAGCCATATCTTTAAAGGCCAAGGTTGGACCATTCGAGAGGCTCAGTAGACCAATCCGTGTGCCCTGCTCTTCGCCCAGCCAATGAATCGGGGTAATATCTTGCGCTGAGTCTTGTGCGCGCCCATTGCAATAGACCTGGGCAGTGTAAGTCTTTCGGAGCAAAGCACGCAAATCCGCCTCAGGAATATCGTCACAGTACAAGCTTAGAATTTCATAAGCAAGATCCGCGTAGGAGAGTCCCCGCCAGCTATCGAGTTGGGCTTTACTAATTTGCGGATAGTGTGTGGGCAGGTATAAGCCCCCATCTGGCGCTAAGCCACCCAGGAGAATTTCTAGAAAAGATTGTTGCGGACTATTGCCGCGAGTCGATTGATAACGCATCTCTTTAAATACTAGGATAGGTTCTCTAAACGAATCTTAATGACTTCACCAGCCACCGTTTTCAAGCCCTGAATTTCTTGAATCGCTGCCAACATATTTTTCTCTTTGGTTTCGTGCGTGAGCATAACGAGATCAGTTTGGCTTTCGCCCTCATTGGCTTCTTTTTGGAGAAGCGCGTCGATAGAGACACTATGGGAAGCTAAGATTTTGGTAATTTCTGCTAAGACACCAGCCTGATCCGCTACCCGCAAACGCAAATAGTAACTTGTGGTGATCTCGCCGATTGGCAAAACAGGAATATTTTGTACAGCATCAGATTGGAAGGCCAAATGGGGCACTCGATTTTGAGGATCGGCCGTTAACAAACGTGTCACATCAACCAAGTCGGCAATGACAGCAGATGCCGTTGGCTCAGAGCCGGCTCCCTTGCCGTAATACAAAGTAGTGCCCACTGCATCACCGAAAACTTGCACCGCATTCATGGCGCCTTCAACATTGGCAATCAAACGCTTGCTTGGAATTAATGTGGGGTGAACGCGCAGCTCAATGCCGGCAGATGTTTTCTTGGCAATGCCCAGTAATTTGATGCGATAACCCAATTGCTCTGCATAACGAATATCAATAGCAGATAACTTAGTAATACCCTCCACATGCGCTTTATCAAATTGCATCGGAATACCGAATGCAATGGCACTCATAATCGTTGCTTTGTGAGCAGCATCAACACCTTCAATGTCAAAGGTAGGATCAGCTTCTGCATAACCCAGGCGCTGCGCCTCTTTTAAGACGGTGGCAAAGTCCAAACCTTTATCCCGCATCTCAGAAAGAATGAAATTGGTAGTGCCATTAATAATGCCGGCGAGCCACTCTATTCGGTTGGCAGTTAAGCCCTCACGCAAAGCCTTAATAATGGGGATGCCACCAGCAACAGCAGCTTCAAAAGCTACCATCACGCCTTTATCGTGAGCCGCCTTGAAGATCTCATTACCATGCACCGCAATCAAAGCCTTATTGGCAGTCACTACATGCTTACCTGCCGCGATCGCTTCCATTACGAGGTCTTTGGCAATGCCATAGCCACCGATCAACTCAACCACAATATCAATCTCGGGATTGTTGATGACTGCGCGTGCATCACTAACGATCTGTGCGTGATTACCAACTAGCTCTTTGGCACGTTGAACATTTAAGTCTGCTACCGTATGAATGCGGATACCACGACCCGCACGGCGCTGAATCTCGTCTTGGTTACGTTCAAGAACGGTGAATACACCGCTACCAACAGTGCCAATACCTAATAGACCTACTTGAATCGGTTTCATGATGCCTTTGCTGCAGAAGAAGCCGCCTTACGGCTATGTTTTTTGCGATAGCGCTCCAAGAAGCTAGCTAGACGAGTAATCGCTTCTCTCAGCACATCCTCATGAGGTAAGAACACAACACGGAAATGGTCTGGAGATGCCCAGTTAAATCCGGAGCCCTGAACTAGAAGAACCTTTTCTTCTTTCAATAAATCAGCAATGAATTGTTGATCATCTTCAATTGGATACATCTCAGAGTCCAACTTGGGAAAGAGATACAGAGCAGACTTGGGTTTGACACAAGTTACACCGGGAATCGCAGTAATGAGCTTCCAAGCAAGATCGCGCTGTTTTGCAAGGCGACCACCCTCTGCGACTAAATCATTAATACTTTGATAGCCACCTAAAGCTGTCTGAATAGCGTATTGGCCAGGAACGTTGGCACATAGTCGCATTGAGGACAGCATATTGAGCCCCTCAACATAATCCTGCACCATCGACTTATCGCCTGAGACCACCATCCAGCCAGCCCGATAGCCGCAGGAGCGATAGTTCTTGGATAAACCGTTGAAGGTAATGGTGACAACATCCCGAGAGAGGGAAGCCAAAGACACATGCTTCTCTTGGTCATACAGCATCTTGTCATAGATCTCATCCGCAAACAGAATCAAGCCATGCTCACGAGCAATCTTTGTCAGCTCAGTTAATACTTCAGTAGAATAAATTGCACCTGTTGGATTATTAGGATTGATGACCACAATCGCTTTGGTGCGTGGTGTAATTTTTTTTCGCAGATCCGCTAAGTCAGGGGCCCACTCTTTAGACTCATCACACAAGTAGTGTACTGGTGTGCCACCAGACAAACTCACTGCTGCAGTCCACAAGGGATAGTCAGGTGCTGGTACTAATACTTCATCACCATTGTTCAGCAATGCATTCATGGCAAGAACAATTAACTCGGACACCCCATTACCAGTGTAGATGTCATCGAGCGTGACACCCTGGATACCTTTTTCTTGGCAATACTGCATGATGGCCTTACGAGCAGCAAAGATTCCTTTTGAGTCGGAATAAGCTGAAGCATTGGCTAAATTGCGAATCATATCCAACTGAATTTCTTCGGGGGGATCGAAGCCAAAGATGCCTACATTGCCAATATTGAGCTTGATGATCTTTTGCCCCTCTTCCTCCATGCGCTGAGCCAACTCGAGGACGGGCCCACGAATGTCGTAACAAACGTCTTTTAGTTTTTCGGACTTAAGGATCGGCTTCACGTTAAATTAGAGGTAAGTTATTGAAATCTTGGAAAAAATGCCTAGCTATAATCACCATAATTATGACAGAGAGTCCATGTGAAGCTTCAATCTGACCCCCATTCTGGAGCTAATACCATTACTGGTTACGGCGATGGCTACGTTGAAATCAACAAAGTCCCCCATCAACACGCTGTTCTACTGAGCTCCAATGGTGAGATCACTCCATGGTCAGTAGCCTGTTTTAGTGATCTCCAAAGTGAGCATTTTTCTCAAATAGCGGCCCTCAAACCAGAATTAATCATCATTGGAACTGGTAAACGCCAGCAATTTCCTAAACCAGAACTGCTTAAGCCATTAATTGCTGCCAGGGTGGGTTTTGAAATCATGGACTCACAAGCTGCCTGTAGAACGTACAACATTTTGGTTGGGGAAGGTCGTCAAGTTTTACTGGCACTAATCGTTGAAGGCGATTCATGAGCTTTAGCTCCAGAAAACCCGAGACTCTATTAACTCCAGGCAAAGTTCTTTTGCTCTTAGCCATTTATGCATTGATTTGGTTTGGAACACTCAACTATCGCCACCTCATTCCTTCCGATGAAGGTCGGTATGCAGAAATGGCGCGCGAGATGTTAGTAACAGGTGACTGGGTTACGCCGCGTTACAACAGCTACCAATACTTTGAGAAACCCCCGCTGCAAATTTGGGCCACCGCATTTGCATTTAAGATTTTTGGCATTGGTGATTGGCAAGCCCGTTTATGGACAGCCTTAACCGGTTTCATCACCATTCTCTTTATTGGCCTTACGAGTGCACGCATTTACGGCGCTCGAACAGGCTGGCTAGCTGCCGTTGTTCTCGCCTCAAGCCCGATGTGGATTATTGGGGGCCACTTCAATTCGCTTGACATGGGTCTGTCTGCATTTTTAGTTGCAGCATTATGTAGCCTTTTACTCTCACAAACATCGAACAATCAAAATGCAAGCAGGCAATGGATGTGGGTCTGCTGGATCATGATGGGTCTAGCAACACTCTCAAAAGGTCTAATTGGCGCAGCCTTACCACTCATGGTATTGATTGTGTATTCCATTAGCAGTTGGAATTGGAAAATCTGGAGGCAGCTCTCTCTAGTGAGTGGTTTGATTATTTTTCTAGTCATTACTGCGCCCTGGTTTGTATTGGTTTCCAACCGTAATCCCAATTTCGCAGAATTCTTTTTCATTCACGAGCATTTGCAACGATTCACGGATGATGCCCATAGTAGAACTGGCCCAATCTATTACTTTATCCCCTTGCTTCTGATTGGCTTCTTGCCCTGGGTCTTTCAGATCCCAGGCGCAATTTCACAGGCTTGGAGAGAATCCAAACGGGGTTTCTCTAGCGCCTGGTTATTGGTATGTTGGTTTGTAGTAATTTTTGGATTCTTTAGCGTATCCCACTCCAAGCTGCCTGGCTACATCATGCCGATCTTTCCGGCACTTGCCATGTTAGTTGGCTATCGCCTCAATCACAACTTAGGTCAGATGAATGTTCTTAAGTTCACTTGGCAATTACAAACCCTCGCCTTCGTAATTTTGGGTGGCATCGGATTTGTGTTCTTAGATAAAGTAGGCGCCCAAGCGCGACCTGATGAAATCGCTGCCTATACAAGTTATGTGACTTGGATTATTGCCGCTTTAATTGCTTTGATCGTTTGCTCACTATTGTCTACTTGGCAAGCTAAGCGTAATGGTCTTACCAGCATCGCTAGCTTTGCGATGGGATTCTTTTTATGCGCCATCATTGCTGGAACTGGCCATGAAACTTTAGGTCGCGCTGTCTCGGGAGTTGATCTGGCTGATCGCGTGAAATTAAGTATTCCAGAAAAAGTAAATTTCTACTCTGTCCGCATTCTGGATCACACCATGCCCTTCTATTTAGGTAGAACGATGATCATGGTGGAAGATCCTGATGAGTTGCAATTCGGCGTCAGCGAGGAGCCCAATCTCTGGCTACCGACTTTAGATGCTTTCATCGTCCGCTGGAAAGAAGATCCTAGTAGCTATGCTTTGATGGTACCCGAGCAATATGTGCAACTGCAACAGCAGGGCTTGCCAATGCAAGAGGTGGATCGCGACTCCCGGCGGGTGATTGTGAAACATCCTGATAGTCCACAATCTCTGCAACAATAAGACACCATGGCAGACAACTCCTTCATTCCGTTTACGCGCCCCAGCTTTGATCAAGCCACGATTGACGCTGTTGGTGAGGTATTGCGCTCAGGTTGGGTTACATCAGGTCCCAAGTTAGCCGAGTTTGAATCTGCCTTGAGTGACTTCTTCGGCAGTCGTCCAGTACGTTGCTTTGCTAATGGTACGGCTACCATGAAGATTGCTCTTCAAGTAGCAGGTATTGGCGAAGGCGATGAGGTGATTACTACCCCTATATCTTGGGTTGCAACTTCCAATGTGATTTTGGGTGTGGGTGCTAAACCTGTCTTTGTTGACATTGATCCGATCACTCGCAACCTTGACTTATCTAAAGTTGCTGCTGCAATTACCCCAAAGACGCGTGCCATCATGCCCGTCTATCTTGCAGGCTTACCAGTCAACATGGATGAGCTCTATAGCTTAGCTAAGCAACATAAATTACGCGTGATTGAAGATGCCGCACAAGCAATCGGCTCGACTTGGAAAGGCCAAAAAATCGGCAGTATCGGTGATCTCGTGAGTTTTAGTTTTCAGGCCAATAAAAATCTGTCGACTGTTGAAGGCGGCTGCCTGGTATTCAATAACCTGGATGAAGCAAAACTCGCTGAGAAGTTACGTTTGCAGGGTGTGACTCGGCAAGGCATGGATGGTATGGATGTCGATGTATTAGGCGGCAAAGATAATCTCACCGATGTCAATGCAGTCATTGGCTTACATCAACTCAAACAGCTAGCTCAATTTCAGACTAAACGTGCTGAGTTAGCGCGTCACTACTTTGCAACTCTTCGTCAAGAAATAAAAACTGCTGGTCTTAAGAGTTTGAACTTGGAGCTACCCCCAGAAAATTTTACTGATACTAATTGGCATATGTTCCAAGTGGTATTGCCATTAAATCAACTCCAGGTTGATCGCGCGCAAGTCATGACGGAGCTCAAAGAATTAGGCATTGGTACAGGCTTACATTACCCAGCTATCAATGGCTTTAGTCTTTATAAAAAATTAGGCTATCAAGTCAGTGCTACACCAATTGCTGAGCGCATTGGCAAATCAATTTTGACCCTCCCGCTTTTCCCGGGCCTCACCCAGATGAATGTTGAGTACATCTCCAAGAGTTTGGTCGCCATCCTTAAAAAGCACGCCAAATAGTCTTTTAAGTCCCTCTAATGGTCAGAATAAGGGCCAAACGCCAAGATCAGGCAAAATTGCGTTATGACTGCGAATATAGCCACCTCAGCCAATAAGCCACAACTGAGCATCGTTATCCCGGTATATAACGAGGAGGATGGTCTTCAAGCCCTCTTTGATCGCCTCTACCCAGCGATGGATGGTGTGGCCGCTAAGCACCAACTCACTTATGAAATCATCTTCGTGAACGATGGCAGCAAAGATCGTTCAGCTGGAATGCTCAGCAAGCAATTTGAGCTTCGCCCCGATCAAACCCGCGTTCTGTTATTTCATAGTAATTTTGGTCAGCACATGGCTATCATGGCGGGCTTTGAATATGCTCAAGGCGATTACATCATTACGCTCGACGCTGATCTTCAAAATCCACCTGAGGAAATTAATGCTTTAGTTGTCGAGTTACTCAAGGGTCATGATTACGTAGGCACGATTCGTTCAAACCGCCGGGATAGCTTCTTCCGTAAATTTGCATCACGCATGATGAATCGTCTGCGTCATAGCATCACCCATATCACGATGACCGATCAAGGCTGTATGTTAAGAGCTTATAGCCGTCGAATTGTGGACTTAGTCCGTCAATGTGATGAGAGCAACACTTTTATTCCGGCCCTTGCTTACACCTTTGCTGCTAACCCAGTAGAGATTACGGTAAAGCACGAAGAGCGTTTTGCTGGTGAGTCCAAATACAGTCTCTATCAATTGATTCGTTTGAACTTTGACTTGGTGACCGGCTTCTCAGTCATGCCACTGCAAATCTTCTCTATTTTGGGCATGCTGCTTGCCTTAGCTGCTGGCAGCCTGTTTGTCTACCTCTTGGTACGTCGCTTCTTGCTGGGCGCAGAGGTAGAGGGCGTCTTTACCCTCTTCGCTTTAACCTTCTTCTTGATCGGCGTAATGTTATTTGGTCTTGGCTTAGTTGGCGAATATATTGGTCGCATCTACCAACAGGTTAGACAGCGTCCTCGTTACGTTGTCAAAACTGTTCTCGAGAAAAAATAATTGCGTGCAGTCGTCTTTGCCTATCACGATGTAGGCGTCAATTGCTTACAGGCATTACTGGATACAGGCATTCAAGTCGATCTGGTGGTGACTCATCACGATGATCCCAAAGAGAACGTTTGGTTTGGTAGTGTTGCTAAGCTCTGTCAAGAGCAACAGATACCTTACATTCAGCCTAGCGCTAGTGAATTAGTAAGCCTTGCTCCAAAAATCCAGGCGCTTGCACCAGACTATCTCTTCTCTTTTTACTACCGCTATATGATTCCTACAGAACTCCTGAGTTGCGCCAAGATCGCAGCTCTGAATATGCATGGCTCATTACTTCCCAAGTACCGTGGCAGAGCACCAGTCAATTGGGCGATTCTCCATGGTGAATCTGAAACTGGTGCGAGCTTACACATCATGAAAGCCAAACCCGATGCAGGTGATATTGTTGGTCAAGCAGCGGTAAGCATTGGCCCCAATGAAACCGCAACAGATGTATTTGCTAAAGTGAGTCAGGCCGCTGTAGTAGTTCTCAAAAGCGTTCTTCTAAAACTACTCAAAGGCCAAGTTCCTCGCCAACCCAATCTTTTGAGTCAGGGCAGCTATTTTGGGGGACGTAAACCGGAGGATGGGCGAATTGATTGGACCCAAGCAGCTCAGCAGATCCATAACTTAGTCCGAGCGGTGGCGCCCCCATATCCTGGGGCCTTTACGGAATATCAAGGACAAACGCAGATTGTGGCTAAAACGCGTTTAGGCGGGCCATTTCCGCAGGGGCTGGATCTTCGGACCCCAGGAGTCCAAGTGGTTGATAATCGGGTATTTGGCATCTGCGGAGACCTTCAGGTTCTGGAAATTCTGGATTGGTATCCCGCAAACAAAACTTCATGAAAACGGGGCAGTAAGAAGATGAAAAAAGTACTCATTCTGGGTGTTAATGGCTTTATTGGCCACCACCTCTCCAAACGCATTTTGGAGACGACTGATTGGGATGTCTATGGTATGGACATGCAAAATGATCGCTTAGGTGATTTGATCAAGCATCCTCGTATGCATTTCTTTGAGGGTGACATCACGATTAATAAAGAGTGGGTTGAATACCATATCCGTAAGTGCGATGTGATCCTGCCCTTGGTTGCAATTGCAACTCCAGCAACTTATGTTCAACAGCCATTGAAAGTATTCGAGCTCGACTTCGAGGCGAACCTGCCCATCGTGCGTTCTGCCATGAAATACAAGAAGCACTTAGTCTTCCCTTCAACCTCCGAAGTCTATGGCATGTGTGAGGACAGCGAGTTTGATCCCGGTACATCCAATTTGGTTTATGGTCCGATTAACAAACCTCGTTGGATTTATGCCTGCTCTAAGCAGCTGATGGATCGTGTGATCTGGGGTTACGGCATGGAAGGTCTACGCTTCACCCTGTTCCGTCCGTTCAACTGGATTGGCCCAGGTCTAGATAGCATCTACACCCCAAAAGAAGGATCCTCAAGGGTGGTTACTCAGTTCTTGGGTCACATTGTTCGTGGCGAGCCGATCAACCTAGTAGATGGGGGTGCTCAAAAAAGAGCTTTCACTTATATTGATGATGGTATCGATGCTTTGATGCACATCATTGCGAACAAGAATGATGTTGCTAATGGCAAGATCTATAACATTGGCAATCCTAAAAATAATCACTCTGTGCGCGAACTCGCCAATCAGATGCTTGAGATCGCTAGAAGTATTCCGGAGTACGCCAAGACTGCTAAAGAGGTAAAGATTGTTGAGACTACTTCGGGCGCTTATTACGGCGAAGGTTACCAAGACGTTCAGAACCGCGTCCCTGCAATCGATAACACCATGGCTGAATTAGGCTGGAAGCCCACCACCACAATGACCGATGCGCTCAAGAACATCTTTGAAGCTTATCGTCTGGATGTGGATAAAGCTCGCCAGCTCGTCGACTCAGAATAGTTCTCGGGGTCCATGGCAAAAATTGCTCTCAAGGTTGATGTTGATACCTTACGCGGCACTCAAGAAGGCGTACCTAATTTAGGGCGCCTTCTTAAGCGATACGATTTAAAAGCCACCTTTTTATTTAGCCTGGGACCAGACCATACCGGCTGGGCATTAAAGCGCGTCTTTCGTCCAGGCTTTCTGAAAAAAGTGAGTCGCACCTCTGTCGTAGAACACTACGGTCTGAAAACGCTTTTATATGGTGTCCTGCTGCCTGGGCCGGATATTGGGAAACAGGCAGCTAATGAAATGCGTGCCATTGATCAAGCCGGTCACGAGACTGGTATCCACACTTGGGACCACGTAGCATGGCAAGATGCTGTCCGTAATCGAGATCCTCAATGGACTCAAACGCAAATGCAAAAGAGCTGGGATCGCTTTGTAGAGATCTTTGGTCATCTCCCAATCACCTATGGAGCAGCAGGCTGGCAAATGAATGAAGCCGCTTTTGAGCAACTAGATCAATGGGGTATACGCTACTCCTCTGACGGTCGATCTGAACCCAACCTGATGCCCTACCGCTTGGCACTTCCATCCGGTAAGGCAAAACATGTTCAATATCCAACCACCCTCCCAACATTTGATGAACTCATTGGCGTAGATGGGGCTTGTGAACTCGATGCAGTGAAAAAAATACTAGAAATAACCCAAAGCAATCCTAACGACCAAGTCTTTACTTTGCATGCTGAACTCGAAGGACAAAAACTCCTGCCTGCCTTTGAAGCCTTGATTCGGGGGTGGCTAGAGCAAGGTCATGATCTAGTCACAATGGGAGAGTTACATCAATCCTGGGAAGCAACAAAACAGCTTGATAAGATAGCGCTACTCCCCCTAGCTTGGGCTGAGATTCCGAATCGCAGCGGTGAACTAATTGTACAAACCCATTAATACTTAAGAGAGATCAATATGACTGTATCCATCGGCCACAATATGCCCAACTGTGCGATTCCTGCCACATCTGGGCTAACCTTTAGCCCAGAGTCTGCCAAGGGCAAAAAACTGGTGCTCTACTTTTATCCTAAAGATATGACCCCTGGATGCACCGCTGAATCTGGTGAGTTCAGAGATCACATTGAGGCATTCACTAAAGCCAATACCTTGGTCGTAGGCGTCTCCCGCGATAGCCTCAAATCACACGATAACTTTCGCAGTAAGTTGGGCCTACCTTTTGAATTGGTTGCCGATACCGAAGAAAAACTGTGTCAGCTTTTTGGTGTCATGAAGATGAAAAATATGTACGGCAAACAAGTCCGTGGCGTTGAGCGTAGCACCTTCCTATTTGATGCTTCAGGCAAGCTAGTCAAGGAGTGGCGCGGCCTGAAAGTGCCTGGCCATGTGACAGAAGTATTACAGGCTGCTCAGGCAATTAAATAAATTTGCTGCGGGTGCTTGCAAAGCCTTAAATTTGGGGTAAAGTATTTACATGCACCGTAAACGACGGGAAAGTCTGACAATCCGTTTGAATCATCAGCCTGAAGACTCTAGAGCAGGCACGGTAAGTAACCCCCTCGTTTTTGTATCTAGTTTCATCACAAACCGTCAACGCAAATCGCTTGGCGGTTTTTTCTTTTAGGAGAGCTGCATGCCATTGCCCCCCATCCCAACTCAAATTGCTGGTCAAGTGAAATTGAGCACTAGAGACACGCCTGATTTAAAGAAACGTCCTGCTCCAGCAAAACCTGTTGTGATGGAAAATCATGCGCCTGATTGGGCCAGTGATGATGAGGTCGATTTATCTGCTGCAGAAGAAGCCTTGGAGAAGATTAAAAGCGATCACCGCCCAGCGCAAATTCAGCGCACTGAAGCTAAAGCCCCGGCCCCTGAAAAGCCAAAGCGGATCATCCGCACCGGCCCACCCAGCTTGTTTGTGCTGGATACCAATGTGTTGATGCATGATCCAAGCTCACTCTTTCGCTTTGATGAGCATGATCTGTTTTTACCGATGACTACTCTGGAAGAGTTAGATAACCACAAGAAAGGAATGACCGAAGTAGCGCGTAATGCTCGAACTGTGAGTCGCTCGCTCGACCAATTGATTGCCGGCACCAATGGCTCGCTAGATGAAGGCATTCCACTGAACAAGCTCGGCAACCAAGATGTTTCAGGCCGCCTCTATTTCCAAACCAAGCTATCTACCCAAGCATTACCAGAAGGTCTGCCTGAAGGTAAAGGCGACAACATGATCTTAGCGGTAGTTAGTGAGTTGCAAAAAACCCGCCAAGGTCAAGAAGTGGTGCTGGTTTCTAAAGATATCAATATGCGAATCAAGGCACGCGCCTTGGGATTGCCTGCAGAAGATTACTTCAATGATCAGGTCTTAGAAGATCGTGATCTGATGTACTCGGGTGTCATGACGCTGGCAGCGGATTTTTGGCCTAAGCATGGTAAGTCGATGGAGAGCTGGGCAGACTCTAAGTCAGGAACCATGTTCTATCGTGTGACTGGTCCAGCTGTGCCAAGCATGCTGGTCAACCAATTTGTCTATCAAGAGAATCCTGACGGCTCGACACCTTTCTACGCTCAAGTACGCGAGATCAACGGCAAGACCGCCCTACTTCAGACCCTGAGAGATTTTTCTCATCAAAAGAATAATGTGTGGAGTGTCACAGCACGTAATCGTGAGCAGAACTTTGCAATGAACTTACTCATGAATCCTGAGATTGATTTTGTAACCCTCTTGGGCCAAGCTGGTACCGGTAAAACCTTGTTAGCCCTAGCTGCTGGTCTCGAGCAAGTTCTCGATAGTAAACGCTATAACGAAATTATCATCACACGTGCCACAGTTCCTGTTGGCGAAGATATTGGCTTCTTGCCAGGTACCGAAGAAGAGAAAATGCAGCCTTGGATGGGCGCGTTTGACGATAACCTCGAAGTGCTTCATCGCAATGACGATAACGCTGGCGAATGGGGTCGTGCTGCTACTCAAGAACTCATTCGCTCACGCATCAAAGTAAAGAGTATGAACTTTATGCGCGGCAGAACCTTTGTGAGCAAGTTTGTGATCATTGACGAGGCACAAAACTTAACACCAAAACAAATGAAAACCTTAGTCACGCGTGCAGGTCCTGGAACGAAGATTGTGTGCCTAGGTAATATTGCTCAGATTGATACGCCATACCTGACCGAAGGATCTTCAGGTCTGACCTATGTCGTTGATCGGTTTAAAGGTTGGCGTCATGGTGGCCACATTACCTTGGCTCGGGGTGAGCGTTCCCGTCTTGCGGATCATGCTGCAGACGCACTCTAAGTCGCATTTATCATGCCGCACCCTTCTGGGGTGCGGCATTTTTATTTGCACCTTGCTAACGCTATCAGGCTGCAGTACCTTTTCTGGATCGAGCTCAACTGGTAAGTACTCCAATCCTAAGCTCGCTCAATTTAAGCATGACACGAGCGTAGGCACTGAGGACATTTCGATTGCCGCAGTTGGCTTGGTGGGTGTTCCTTATCGCTGGGGTGGAAATAATCCCAATGGCGGCTTTGATTGCAGCGGCTTAATCAACTACGTCTACCTCAAGGCTGCGAGCATCAAATTACCTCGGACTATCCAAGAGATGAGTAATAAGGGTCGCAGCGTTGACAATCAAGCACCCGCACCAGGTGATTTGGTGTTCTTCAACACCACTGGTGAAAAATATTCACACGCAGGCATTTATGTGGGTCAAGGGCGTTTTGTGCATGCCCCTAGTGCAGGTGGCACAGTCCGTTTAGAACAAATTGAGAGCCCTTACTGGGCGGCTCGCTTTACCGAAGCGAGAAGGTTTAGCTTCTCAAGCCAGCGCACGAATTAAAAAGGCTCGTAGCCACCAGAAGAATAGCCAATCGATCCCAGCGCCAGGTTGTCGAACTTGGTATACGGACCTTGCCAGCTTAAACGCACAGTCCCGATTGGGCCGTTACGTTGCTTACCGATAATGATCTCAGCCATACCTTTGTCGGTCGTAGTATCTGGGTGATAAACCTCATCCCGATAAATAAACATGATTAAGTCAGCATCTTGCTCGATCGCGCCAGACTCTCGCAAGTCAGACATGATGGGACGCTTGTTAGGGCGTTGCTCAAGGCCACGATTTAACTGTGACAGAGCCACTACAGGGCATTGCAATTCTTTTGCAAGGGATTTTAAGGAGCGGGAGATCTCAGAAATTTCTGTAGCACGGTTTTCAGAACTAGAGCCACCACTACCGCTCATCAGTTGCAAATAGTCAATCACGACTAAACCCAGAGTACCACCAAAGTTTCTAGCAATCCGTCTAGCGCGTGCACGCAATTCCAGACTTGATAAAGAGCCAGTCTCATCAATCAAAATTTGGGTGTTACTGAGGCGAGCGATCGCGTCAGTAACGCGCGGCCACTCATCGTCTTGTAGCTTGCCGGTGCGCATCCGACTTTGATCCACCTTACCCACTGAGCCTAATAAGCGGGAGGCTAATTGTTCGCCTGACATCTCCATTGAGAAGACCACAACTGGCAACCCTTCAGATAGCGCTACGTTCTCAGCGATATTCAATGCGAATGCAGTGTTGTGGGTCACAACATAATCATTGGTTACATAGGTTCTCTGTGGATGACTAACTGAAATACATTGCGCCTCAGAAATTCTGGAAGGAGTGATGCTCGTAAATGTAAGCCTGCGCTGGCGGTCCCAGCTGGCCCGTAATCGCTCTTTCTTTTCGGGCAAAGTGAAAGCCTCAAAACCAGCGTCAAAACTCATATTTAAAACGTAAGATAGTCGACCCTGCTTTTTTTCACCCTTGTAGGTGTAGCTGGTTTGCTTTTGCGCTATTGAACAAAAACCACCCAATGATCTTGCTAGGGACGCAACATCTTCAGATAACCGTTTGCTTACCGTACAAAAACGAATAGAACCCCACTTCTCAATCCAGCCATCGGTATCCATCAAACCCTGGAATAATTCGAGACGTGCACTCTTATTGGCTTCTAGATAAGTTGTGGGGATATGCTTATCAAAACTTCTACTACCTAAGAGGCCTAAGTCTTGTAATGCAGATCTAAAGTAGTTAGTTTGAACTGCCTGACGCTCTCCATTGACAGAGATTCTGGCTTTAGATACCAATCTCCAATCGTAAGAATTAGCATGAACTAATTCCATCTCATAGCCAGCAAGTGCATTCATACGTTCTACAAGTTCTGGCGACTTCGTGGAAAACATCACACTACTATGTGACAAAGCCAGGGTTCCATCGCCTAGCAATGCACCTAAAACCCATGGATGGATTGGCAACATATTGGAGTGACCAAAATCACCAGAGACAGGATCAATCCACAATCTATTTTTATACCGAACGCACTGCAACATTTCGATTAAGCGCACAGTATTAATAACACGCGGCTCAGACCAATCGCGATACATGACGCGCCATAGATGCTCATCACAACACTCTGCCTCACGACCATCAGAAAAAGTAACTGTGTATATCTGCTTTATACCCTGAGGATAAATACCTGTAACCATAGAATGCTGGCCATCTGCAGAAGCAAGGCGATCGCCAAAATGCAAATCACCCATTAACTTCCAACCATCAACTGTTTTAATCTTCGCGTCCAGAGGTTGCGCCTTGCCCATTGAGGGTCTGCCGGCCACAATCACTAAGTCACCTTTTTGCAAGCCACTCGTTTGTTTATCTAGATCAATGAAGCCAGTAGCAATCCCAGTGATATCGCTGCCACCTTGACGGTTATAGAGCTCATCGATTCGTGCAACAACAGATTTGAGTAAGGGCTCGATTTCAAGCCAATCGTTTTTACGATTACCTTCTTCACCGATCTGCAAAATGCGAGACTCTGCTTCATCGAGCAAAGTTCTGACAGTGCGACCCTCGGGCACAAAAGCCGAGTTCACGATGCTGTCTGAGACTTCAATTAAGCGTCGCAGAATACTACGATCACGCACGATATCTGCGTAACCTTTAATGTTGGCTGAGCTCGGTGTGTTCTGTGCTAAAGAATTTAAATAATCAATGCTAACGAGATCGCCGCCCTGCTCCGCCTTAACGGCATCATGCACAGTAATCACGTCGGCAGGTTGGTTCTCGCCAATTAGACGAGCCAGCACCTTAAATACCAAAGCATGTTCCGGACGATAGAAATCTTTATCAGTTAACACACCACCCAAACGATCCCAGGCGGTGTTATCGAGCAGTAGACCGCCGAGCAATGATTGCTCGGCTTCTACGGAGTGAGGCGGGACTTTTAGAGCCTGCAAGGCTGAGTCCCCAGAACCCGTCATGCCAGGATTCAGCATAACGGAACGTGAACGGGATTCAGCCATGAGGCTAGTTTACAGGTCTAAAACTTAAGCTTGCTCGCCAATGACACGAATGGTGATGTCAACCACTACGTCGGTATGAACAGCAACCGCTACAGGGTGATCACCAACCATTTTCAATGGGCCAGTAGGCATACGAATAGACGCTTTTTCAATCACAAAACCTTTGGTTTTTAAACCATCAGCAATATCGTGATTGGTAACGGAACCAAACAAACGGCCATCTACGCCAGCCTTTTGATTGATTTCCAATACGAGGTCTTTTAACTTCTCGCCAACCGCTTGCGCAGCAGCCAATTTCTCAGCAGCTAACTTTTCCAATTCAGCGCGACGTACAGCGAAGTCAGCAATGGCTGCTTCAGTGGCACGACGGGCCTTACGTTGTGGGATCAAGAAATTACGAGCGTAGCCATCTTTAACACGAACTACATCGCCAAGATTGCCCAAATTGGTCACTTTTTCTAAAAGAATAATTTGCATAGTGGGCTCCTAATTATTTCTTATGTTGATCTGAGAAAGGCAACAGAGCCAAGAAG
>Ga0364908_10115_pt1 | contig 28915 bp, 27 predicted proteins | sample ExccelJu500002D4_2_FD_206965 | JGI IMG/M metagenome (GOLD analysis project Ga0364908, IMG submission 206965) | Enriched cells from Trout Bog Lake Hypolimnion, Wisconsin, USA - BchlTB.July02.5000.02.D4 | ecosystem: Environmental > Aquatic > Freshwater > Lake > Hypolimnion/Profundal zone | place...
GAAGAGATTATCCGCGGTTGCTTCAAAAAATATAAGCAAATGCTTTTTTTAGCTGGCCCTCGCCAAGTCGGCAAAACAACGATCAGCTCTCATTCTTACACTCAAAATAAGATCTATTTAAACTGGGATCTCTTAAAAGATCGTAAACTCATCATGCAAGGCCCCGAAGAGGTCGCCAAAAAGATGGGGATAGAATCTGATACGATGGGGGAAACTTCTCTCTTCATCGTCTTTGACGAACTGCATAAGTATAGCAAATGGAAACTCTTTCTAAAGGGGTTTTTCGACAAATATGCGCATAAGATCAAAGCCATCGTGACTGGCAGTGCCCGCCTCGACATCTACAAGGCAGGCGGCGACAGCCTCATGGGACGCTACTTTCTTTACCGCATCCATCCACTCTCTGTAGCAGAAATTCTCTTTCCATCTTTAAGAGAAACAGAAGTGGCAGATCAAGCAAAAGAAATTGATGCTAAAGACTTTGAGGCATTGTACCAATTTGGCGGTTTTCCAGATCCCTACTTGCAAAGAAACCTTCTCTTTTACAACCAATGGAAACGCCTGCGCTTTCATCAGCTCTTTGCCGAAGACATAAGAGACTTAACCAGAATTCAAGAGATCAAGGAGATGGAGGTATTAGCAGAACTCCTCAAAGAGCAGGTTGGCTCCATCTGCAACTACCACTCTCTTTCCAACAAGATCTCTGTCTCTGTCGATACAGTCTCTCGCTGGGTACAGACGCTCAAAGCCTTTTATTACTGCTTTACCATCAAACCCTGGACAAAAAATGTGACCCGTTCTTTATTGAAAGAACCCAAAGTCTTTTTATGGGACTGGTCTTTAGTACAAGACGAAGGAGCGAAACGGGAAAATTTTATCGCCTCCCACTTGTTAAAAGCTGTCCATTTTTGGACTGATCGGGGCTTTGGCGACTTTGACCTCTTCTTCTTGAGAGATAAAGAAAAACGCGCAGTCGATTTTCTCGTCTCAAAAAACCAGAAACCGTGGTTTATTGTCGAGGTGAAAAGCTCAGAAAATAAAGGAATCTCAAAAAACCTCTACTATTTTCAACAGGCAACGGGTGCAGAGCATGCCTTCCAAGTCGTCTTCGATAAAGAGTTTGTATCCGGCAATGTCTTTAGCTACCGCGATCCAGTGATTGTCCCCGTAAAGACCTTCTTGTCGCAACTCGTGTAGATAAAAAGAAAAAGTTTAAAATAAAAAGTTGACTTTTTTCTATACAATCCCGCATAATTGTTATTTTTAATAACTAATCTTAAGGTCACACATGTCTATTCAAATCTCTCAAATTAGACAGAGTCTCTCCTCCCTCATCGGCGAGAATAGAGTGCTAGGAGGCATCCTCCTCATCGCCGGAAGCTCCATCGGAGTTGGCATGTTGGCTTTGCCCATGTTGACGGGCTTTGCCGGGCTACTGCCTACGTTATGTATCTTTCTCTTCTGCTGGTTCTTAATGACCACCACTGCTCTTTTGCTCGGAGAGGCGCACTCTTACTTACCAGAAAAACCAAATTTTATCTCACTCTCTTCTAAACTCTTAGGAAAGCCGGGCAAGGTCGTCACCAGCACTTCTTTTCTCTTGCTCTTCTATTCTCTTGTGGTTGCCTACATTGTCAAAGGCGGAGAGATTGTGCAAAACGCCCTAACTCTTCTTGTCCCCTTTGCCTTACCCGACTGGACAGGGGCATTCATTCTCACGACGCTCTCTTTCTCGCTGGTCTACTTTGGCATCGGCATCACCGACCGCTTCAATCGCCTCTCCATGGCCGGCCTCTTTATCGCCTATCTCTTTCTGTTGATGTTTGGCATCGAGCACTCCAATGTCGACCTTTTAAAAGAGTCCGACTGGAGCTACTCGCTCTTTATCCTCCCCTTTATCGTCACGTCGTTTGGCTTTCACAATATGATCCCTACTCTCAACGACTACTTGGGCGGCAATCAGAAGACCTTACGCACCACTCTTCTCATTGGCAGCCTCATCCCCTTTGTCGTCTTTCTCCTCTGGATCATCAAAGTCCAAAGCATCGTTCCCTTACAGGGCGAACTTGGCCTTGCCGCGGGCTTTAAAAGAGGCGCCATCTCCACAGAAGTTCTGGCAGACTACCTCCACTCCTCCTCGGTTGGCCTTGTCGCGAGCTACTTTGCCTTCTTTGCCATCATCACCTCTCTCTTTGGGCAGGCACTCAGCATCTTTGATTTTTTAAAGGGCGGATTGAAGGTACGAGAAGGTGCCTCCGGACGCCTACTTCTCTCGCTGCTCACCTTTGGACCGGCCTTCCTCTTTGCCGAACTCTTCCCCAACCTCTTTTTCTTCATCCTCGAATTCGTTGGCGGGGTATTGGCGATGATTCTTTTTGGGCTGCTGCCCGTCTTGATGGTATGGGTGGGAAGATACCGCATGAACCTTGCCAGAGCGCCGCTTGTCAGGGGAGGAAAGCCGCTGCTTCTGCTCTTAGGTCTACTCTCCAGCTCGATTATCCTCTACTGGGTCTACTTAAGGCTGTAAAGGCATCACACCATATTTCTCGGCGTAGTTTAGAGCCTTTTGGGCAGCTTGAAGCAGTAGTGGCACAGCGTGATACACCTCCCTGTGCACCGCTGAGAGCTTTTCTGCAAGGTAGTCGTGGGCAATTTCGTTGCGGAGATCTTTAAAGGCACGCATCTTGACTGCAGATTCAATCAGATGCCTCTTTTCCGCTCGATTGATCACATCGATCAGCGTTCCTTCATCGATCAGCTCTACCCGATCAAGGGAGCGAAACACCTTATGCACAAGAATGTCGACCACTCTAGCAAAACGACTGGTCAACGCCTCAAACTCAATCAGATCTTCTTCTGAATAGGGGCCTTCCAATCCAACCTTTTGGCATCTCTTATAAGAAACCTCCAGATGCTTTTGTCCCTCTTTGAGTTGCCGTATACTTAACGCTAGATTATCGAGATGGCGTTGTTCTTTCACAGTAAGACTCCTTGCTCTAAAGCAATGCGCACAAAAGGCTCTGAAGTGTCAGAAGTAATGAGCAGATCGATCTTTTGTTCGCCCAATTTATCATATAATTTCAATTTTAAACCTCTTCTATCTTTTTCTGTAATGAGGGACGAGAGAATGAGAAGATCGATGTCTCCCCCTCGCTTGTGTAGGTCTGTTCTGGAGCCGAAAAGATAGACTTGAGCAGCGGGATCTAATTCCAGCACGGTTTCTTTGATCGCCTTTCGCTCGTTCTCAGATAATCTCAACTCTGTTCCCTTTCTACATGAAACCGCTTAATAGCTAAATGACAAACCTTTAAAGTCATCCCTATCACGGCCGTAAAGGGTAAAAGGATCTTGGCACAAATGCGTCGGGTGTTGGCCTGTAGATCAGCTAACGTACTATAAGACGGCCTCAAACAGCCATCGCTCCCCACTTCAAATTTCACCCCCTCAGGAACCGCGCTGAACACCGGAGCCACGGCTCTTCTTAACTCCTCTCCGCGGTTAGAGAGCCACCGCTCTACTTCACCCGAAGGGGTATAATACCTTGCTTTGCTCGCTTTCCACAAGGTGGTCGACAGTCTCGTGAAATAGTCTCCAATCAGTTGATGATTATTCCATAATTGATGAATGTAAGAAGTCATAAAAACCATGTTAAATTATAAATAAAACATTGTACAATAGGAGGTTATTTACGTCAATACAAATAGCGTCTCTTTAATGCCAATACCCGTTCTACCGCCTGATCGATACGCTCTAGATTCAACCGGCCGCTCTCGACAGCATCCATTAAAGCAAGGTGAACGCGCTGAACATCTTCTCCTTTCAGTTCTCTCTCTTTTTGTTCCACGACGACTCGTCCTCCAAGAAGGAGCAGGTCACACCCTGCCTCGAGAGCGCGTAAAGCAACTTCCTCCACAGAACAGCACTCGGTATAGAGAGCCTGCATAACGAGGGAATCCGAGATAATCAGACCGTGGAAATGCACTTGGTCGCGTAAGAAGAGGAGCGCTTTAGAAGAAAGGGTGACAGGGGCCTCTTTGTCGAGACAAGGCACCAGAAGGTGCGCTGTCATCACCGCCTCTCCCTCATGAGCAAGAACAATAAAGGGCAGCAAATCCTCTTTCTTCAATTCCTCTAATGTTTTAGTCACGATAGGCAGAGTCTCATGAGAGTCTTTTGTCACACTGCCGTGCCCTGGAAAGTGCTTCAGCACAGAGATAATCCCCGCCTCTTGGTAGCCTCGCATGGCCATCTTGCCAAAAGATGCGCAGAGTTCTGGGCTCTTCCCAAAGGAGCGGGCACCGATCACAGAATGCTCCACAGAAGCGACGTCGACAACCGGAGCCAAATTCATATTGATCCCCGCTTGTTTGAGCTCTCGGCCCATAGCCCGAGCAGTTTCAAAAGCAATGAGGGGGTTGTCTGTTATTCCCAGTGTTTTACTCGCTGGGGGTTGCATAAACGGGGGAGAGAGGCGATTGACAGAACCTCCTTCTTGATCGACGGCAATAAAGAGCGGAATGGGGGCGTGCTGTTGCAATGCGCTACTCAATTGACTGACTTTATCTGGTGTTAAAGAGCCATTCGAAAACTCGTAGTAGATGATTCCTCCCACTCCGAGCTCTTGAACAAGCAGTTTGGCCTCTTCGTTCACCTCCTCACCTTGGAAATGAACCATGAGCAGTTGCCCAATTTTTTGGGAGAGGGAGAGCGTCTGGAGAGCAGCCTCAAGTGGATTATTTTTGTGTTTACCGCTATTTTGCTCTTTGGGAAAGGGCTTAAGCAGCATGTCACCTGTCCAGTTTTTGGGATCCACTACAAAAGCCAAACTTGGCACTGCTTGCAAAAAGGAACATAGAATAAAGAATGTATGAATATGTAAAAAAGACAACAAACTACTTCTCTCTTGTCAGTACATATAGTGCTTCCGGTTGAAAGGCGCCCTAGATTTTTGTTAAAAATCTAGGGCGCCTTTCAACCGGAAGCACTATATTTCATCAAATCACCGTTTTTTTAATCTTTAAGTGTACACAAATGTTGTTTTTTGTACAGTATACTGCGCAACTTTAGGTAAAGCTCTCTATGTTCACTGCTTTTGTTCTCTCTGTTATCACCCTTCTCTTAGTATTCGCCTCGCTTTACTTGATGAAGCTTCTTATGAATAAACCGTGGGGTTTCCGTGCGCTCTTCGTAAATTTCAAGCAAAAAATCTGGATGACAGCGGGGCTGGGGCTCTTCTTTTGTGGACTCTACTTGACTTTGCTCATGCTCTGCTCCAAGGTCAGCTCCACCACAAAAGGGCAGATCTTCCTCTCTATGCAAAACGAGCCAACGCGATTTATCTACTTGGGGCTGCTGATCTTTCTCTCAGTCTCTGTGACAATTTGCCTCATTAGATCCTGCATCAAGCGGCTGTACAATAAGCGGTACAAATAGAAAAGAAATTCTTACGCGCTCTTCCTCAACTTCACAACGAGCGCCTGTCTCGTGTAGTTCGGTAGGTTAATAGTAACAAGATCTTCTTTGTAGTCGAGATTGACATTGGTGATGATGCTCTCAAAAAACGCCGTATCTTCATACTTGGACTTTTGATCGACCAAAAACCAAGAACAGAGACTGCCGATATGCGTGTGGCTCTTTAGGCATTCTTCCAAAAAGAGGAGCAGTGGCTCTTTCTCTTGAACTACAGGAGCTTGAGAGACAGGCTCTTGAAGCGCTTTATTTAAGTGGTATTTCTTGGCCACTTTTTGATACTGCGCTTGGGTGATATTGCCGCCTTCTTGGAGCTTTTTAAAAAAGAGAGGGAGCATCGGTTGATTAAATTGGCCCACCTTCAGGTAAAACTCTTCGATCTCTTGATCGGAAAAGAGGCGCTTAATCCCCTCTCTCTGCTTTGTCAAAGAATCGAGAAAGTTTTTAGCCCGCTCAGTGGCTTGCAGCGTCTCTTCCGGAAAGAGATAGTTCATCAGCACCATATCTCGTCCAAGAGGATACTCGTTAAAAAAGAGCGCATCAAAGACCCCAAGCTTTGGAAGCACTTCTCGCCAGGCGCCCTGGATTAAAATGCGGTGAGACCCCTCGCTTAACCAACTTTGTACAAGTGGCAAAGCAAAAGGGCGCGTCTCAATCACGGTATGCGACTTAATGGGGTAGGTCTGAATGCGTTCACTCAAAGAGCGGCTAAATCCCACTTGTAACACGTCGCCTTCTGGCTTTAAGTAGTCGCACATCGCCTCTTCATACGCCCTCTTCCAGCTCAGCAAGAGGCCGATCTTCTCTTCACTTTGCAGCGGTTTTTTAGGCGGAGCTATAGGCGCTTCATGCACTTCAAGCTTCTCTTTCTTACGCGATTTTTTCATCGAAGCTCCGGGTGATCTTTTTTAAGTAGCTCATAAAAGGCGCTCTTTAACGACTGGTTTGGCCTTCGCGGATTGAGCACCAACTTAAAGACATAAGAGATGCGCCATGTCTTGACATCAGAAGGTAGCTTCGACTCCTCAATGCCGTGGATAATATCTGCCTCAAAAAGCACAAAACGCATGGGGCGAGAGGCCGCTACCGCAGCGCGCGTTCCATCTTGGTGGCAAAAGAGCGTCCCCATCCCATACTCTGAAGGGATAAACTTCTCTTCGGTAGCATAGAGCATAAGTGAAACCAGCCACGGCTTTCCTTTCTCGCCGTTGACAAATTGGTGTGGATGATGCTCCTTCGTTTGCGAATAAAGGACAGGAAGAGTAAAAGGGAGCCCTTCTTCCGGACTCGAGTCTTCATGTAGCCCGAGTTCCATCGTCTCTTTCGAGCTCTCTTTGACCAAATTCGTCGCTACCGCTGAAGCGGTGATCTTGCCGTCGCAAAGGTCCCAAGGAAGTGTAGAGACATCGGCATCTAACACGGCACTTAAAAACCCAAGGAACTTATAGAGCTCTTTAATCGGCTGAGGCGGTTTGGCAAAAAACTCCCACTTCTCTTTGTTGTTCATCGAGAGGGCAGGCATCTCGCCTTTCTCTCTGCTTTCGTCAGAGGCAAAGCTCGTCCGCCCAAATGAAGCTTGATGGGAGTAGAGCTGCAAGGCCCGCCTCTCCTCTTCTAAAAAAAAGTCGTCAAAGATGTAGAGATCTTTACCCTGAATAGCGATGTGTTCGATATGGCATGCTTTTAATCGAAGGAGGGAAGAGGCATAAGGCTCGGGCTCAAAATGAAAGAGAAGCGGGCTTGTGTTGAGATTCCTGTGGCGTTCGCTGACTAAGACAACAGATTCTTTCTCTTTTCTGATTTTTGGATCACTGCCCTCTGATTTTAAAGCAGTTGTGAGAGAGGATGAAGCATTCATAGGGGTTCATATACTATTTATTCTAATGTTTTTCCATTTGGCGTGAGAGGAGTTATTTGTCAATAAGATTGTGCACATGCATTTCATATTGCCTCAATTGCCTCAAAATCGCCTCATGAGGCAAGATTGAGGCAATTGAGACAATATTATTATATATATTGACTCAACTGCCTCAAAATCGCCTCATGAGGCAAGATTGAGGCAATTGAGGCAATATTATTATATATATTGACTCAATCGCCTCATCTATGCTAGGATCAGATGAGAGGTGCTGAATTATGAAATACCCCGGTCACGAATCTATCGTTCTTGAGTTTAAACAGACACTCCCCACAAAACAGGAAATACTCAAGACCATCATCGGCTTTTGTAACCTCTACGGGGGTCGCCTCATCATTGGTGTTGCCGATAATGGCGACATTGTTGGTTTACCAGAAGACGAAATCGACCAGCTCATTGAAGGGATCCAACAATCTATCCACTCAAGTTCTACACCTCACATCATCCCTTTTATCCACGCACAGCGCCTCGACAATAAACTCCTCCTTGTGATCGAAGTTTCAGAAGGGATGAACAAGCCCTATTTCCAAACAGCAAAAGGGATAGATGAAGGGGTCTTCTTACGCATGGGAAGACAAACGATGAGAGCTTCAAAAGAGATGATCCAAGAGCTTAAGTGGCGATCCACAGGCAAATCCCCTGATGAAAAACCCCTCTACCATGCCTCAGTAAATGATTTAAACCTACAGAGTGTGGAAAAATTTCTCTCTAGCCGCATTCAACAACCCGAAAAACCAAATAGTCTTTCTTTAGAAGAGCTCATGCTCCACTATAAAATTCTCGTCAAAGAATACCAAAAAACTTTTCCCTCTATCGCCGGTATGTTGCTCTTTGGGAAAAGGCCTCAAGACTTTCTAAGTGAGGCTTTCATCATCGGTTCCCACTTTAAAGGCGTCAGCGGAAGAGAGGCAATTGCAACAAGAGACTTTACTGGAGCGCTGTTCGATCAATACACTGAATGCGTTCATTTTATCACCAGCCGCTTAAACAGACAATTTACCATTACAGGAAGCCAAAAGCGCTCCGAGCGCCTTGAACTCCCGGAAGTCGGCCTTCGCGAAGTCATTCTCAACGCCGTCATTCACCGCGACTACTACCTTTCGGGGCCTATCAAAATAGCTCTCTTTGATGATCGAATCGAAGTCTTCAGTCCTGGAACCTTTCCAGGGCCTCTCAACTCCACGAATTTAGAAATGGGGCTCACCTACATCCGCAACTTTGTCATTTGCCGCATCTTCCGCGAAGCGGGATTTATCGAAAAACTAGGAACAGGGTTTCTGACCCTATTTAAGAGCTGGAGAGAAGAAGAACTCCCTGAACCCATCGTCTCAGAAGGTCCCGGTTTTATCAAATGCATTTTGCCTAGGCGCTCTTCTTCCCTTCCACCTTCAGGAGATCAGACAAAACATCTTTCACCAGAGGAACAAGTGTTAAGACTACTCCTCACTTATGGTGAAATTAAAGCAAACGATGTGGCTCGTCTTTTAACCGTATCACGCGCTACAGCAAGCCGCCTTCTCTCTGCTCTCGTTGTCAAGAAACGCATTGTGCGGTTAGGTCAAGCTGGTGCGACTAAGTATGTGTTAGAGTCTTAAAATACTTTGAACAGATCACCCAAAATGGTCGTATCTGCTTCATCCTCATCAAACTGTGCTCCACCAGACACAGCAAGACTGTTGCTCTGGGCCGCTTGCTCATCCTCAAATCCATCGACAAACGTATTTGTAATCACACCTTCCGTTTGCAGATTATTAAGCGGCTTGGGCGGTGGCAGAAGCTCAGCTACCTCTTCTAAAGCAGCTTCATTGGATAGGGCAGCCGTAGTCGTGCTGTTTGCACTCCCTGCGGTCGCTCCGCTCTCGCTCTCATCCTCTGCATCTCCACCCGTGTTGTTTTGCCCACTATTCACCTGGCTAAAGAGGGCCATCGGTGAGGGCGCGGTATTTGTTACCGTATTCGCAGAATTTGTCGTCTGCTGCAAAGTGGGGGTAAAAGGCATTGTGGCAAGAGGGGAACCAACGGGAACATTTGGGTTAACAGGAACAGTAACTCCTGAAGAATTACTTGAATTAGAACCTATAGAAGAAGTCATGTAAAATCCTCCCTGACATATCTATCTACATTTACTTATTATACCCCATTTTTAATTAATAAACAATTTTTTATTTATATTGCGTGTTTGTGTGTAAGTTACTTATAACAAATAGGATCTAACATTTCACGAATCTCTTTTACAGACGCGCTGCAAAAGTACGCCTCTCGATCCTCAATCCCAATGGTCAAGATACACTCTTTCTCATCGTGGGAAAGTGCCATGCCACAGCAGTACTCCACTCCTTGATGCATAAAGGTAAAGGGCAGGGAGACTTTTTTGATGACAAAATGGCTGTCGAGATAGACAAAGCGGTGCGTATAGCAGCGCCCTCCGTCTTTAAAGTCGACCACCTCGTGGATGAGAACAAGAAAGCCGCCGTCAAAGGGGATCGGGGCAGCCGACCCGCGAAAGCGGGAAAAATCCCAAGGGGGGGTATATTCAATAGCGGTCTTGCACTCTCCTTTTTCTAGATCAATCTGGTGCATGACAAAGGGGCTCCACGAGTAAATTGTGTAGAGTTTTCCTTCCGCCACCCAAGGGAGCCAATTCTTTTCACAGCGCTTGGGGGAGGGCTCTTTCAGGGGAATCAGCTTTTGTACCTTGATCGTCTCGTGGGTTGACTGCACAGCTAACTGGCAGAGCGACTGAGCGATATTGTCAGGATGGGTGTCGGCCGTTGTAGAGATGCACCAACGACACCCCCCCATGTTGAAGAGACGGCAATCTTCAAGCCCTTGAATACGAGTAGGCAGGTGCTCTCTTGGGAGATCCTCGACAATCTCTTGCTGAGAGAGGAGGTTAAACTCTTTGTCGTACCGCAAAAGGAAGTTTCTCGTCCGGATCTTGTCGTCATTAGGATCGAGTGTCTTGTACTCCCCTTTATTTAACAAAAAATTGACTGTCCGACAGATCACCTCGTACCCCTCTTCCACTCTCTGGATGCTGGGATTCATGGGGCGGTAGCGCTCGAGCAAGCCTTCGCGCACAAGCGGCCTCTCAAGTGCAATGGGTTGAAACTGACTTGTTTTTAGATTCTGCACATAGAAGAGGATATTTTTGCTCGTCACCTCTTTCACATGAGGAGGCACAGTTAATCCAAGCAGCAGGTTGTTGGCGGCCCGAAAGCCCTCCTCCCGAAAAGGGGTATACCAGGCGGAGATCGAGAGTTCTTCGTCAAACTGATAGTTGTAGACGTCGTGCGAGACAAAGAGAAGGTCCTCCTCAGGGTAGGGGATCTTAACTCCGTGCGAGGCAAAAAGATGAGCCAAGCTATGTTGGTTCGTCTGGCGGTAGTAGGATGAAATTTTCTGGAGAGGTTCGGCGCGAGAGGGAGAGGTGTTGTACGCTTCCAAGTACCAGCTGAGTGCTTCATTCCACTGATTCAACGTTTGGTAACATTCGGCGATCATCAACCTAGAGTACCAGAGCTCTTCTTTCCAGCCCCCCATATGGATGCGCTTTTTATAGCAGTCAATTGCTTCCTTGTAGCGGTTTAAGCCCATCAGTGTCTGCGCCAAGTAGAACATGTAGCGCACATTCTCTGGCTCCTCGATGAGCCCTTGGACAAGGAGCTTTAAGTCGCGCTGGAGCTTATCTTCCTTACAGCCTCCGTCTTCTCTGTCGTCAATGACGAGCTCTTTCAGCGTGTCCTGACTCAACGCCTCCTTACAGGCCCAGTACTCATGCGTCACGCCGACACACTTCCACGGCATCGACGCACGCACAAGACGCGTGTTGTAGTAGGTGGAAAAGTGCGACTTTTGCATAAAGAGGTAAGAGTCGGAGCAGAGCGCCTTTTTGCGAAATTGTGGTAAGACCTCCAAGACCATATCGGCGTCGAGCAAGAGAAGCCACGTGGTCTCTAAGGGGATGTTCAAAGTGTGCAGCAGCTCTTGGGCTGCCTCGATCGAGCGGCTGCGGTTCACGCCAAAATTCTTCCACTCGTGCCTTACGACTTTACCCGGAATTTTTTTTTCTTTAAGGAACCGCTCAATGATCTCTACTGTATTGTCGGTCGAACCCGTATCGCAAATGGAAACGCAGTCGACAAGGTGCGCCACGCTGTTTAAACAGCGTTCGATGATGCGCGATTCGTTGCGGACGATCATGGTCAGGCAGATCTGATTGGCAAAAGCGGGAAAAGAGAGGACAAAGAGGAGGGAGAGGATTATTTTGAGGGTTCTTCTTTGGGCCACAGCCGCTCCAACAAGATATTTAGGTGCAGTATGTTAACATAGGGCTCCCCGAAGAAGGGCACGGTCGCACAAGACTCCACAAGATCTTCCAGATCTTTTTTCTTTTTTTCCAGTCCCCTTGCCTTAATCACCCGCGGAATCTGAAAGTGCACAGCACGTAAGGAAAGGTGAGGATCTAAGCCACTTGCCGACGCAAAGAGAAGCTCATGGGGAATAGGGTCTTTGGTTCCCTTCTGTAGGCGCTTTTTCCGCTCTTCAACTTGCCCCTTTAAGAGAGCACTTGTGGGACCCAAGTTACTTCCTCCGGAAGCAAGAGGGTTGTAGTCTACAGCGGAGGGGCGCGGCCAAAAGTAGTGGTCCTTTTCAAATTTCTCGCCGATCAGGAGGCTCCCCACCACTTTACCCTTTTTGACAACCAAGCTGCCCGTCGCCTGTTCGTATAAGAAGAGATGCGAAAGGGCAAGGACCAATAAGGGATAGACAACTCCTGTAAGCGCAAAACACCAAAAAAACAGTCTGACAATCTTCCACATAGGTTAAAACATCCAAGAGACGGCAAGGTCGATGAGCTTAATCCCGATAAAGGGTGCGATAAGACCTCCTATACCATAAAGAATCAGGTTGTTTTTCAGCAAGGTGCTTGCGCTCTCGGCTCTGTATTTGACACCGCGCAATGAAAGAGGAATTAAGGCGATAATGATCAGCGCGTTGAAGATCACAGCGCTTAAAATCGCGCTCTTTGCCGAGTGGAGAAACATGATGTTAAAAAGGGACAAGGGACCCTTCACCCCATCGGCATACAGAGTCCCAAAAAGCGCCGGCATGATGGCAAAGTACTTGGCGACGTCGTTGGCGATGCTAAATGTCGTCAAAGCCCCTCGTGTCATCAGCATCTGCTTGCCGATCCGCACGATATCGATCAGTTTGGTGGGGTTGCTGTCGAGGTCGACCATGTTGCACGCCTCTCTCGAGGCTTGGGTCCCTGTGTTCATCGCTACCCCGACATCAGCCTGAGCGAGAGCGGGAGCGTCGTTCGTGCCGTCGCCTGTCATCGCCACGAGGCGTCCACCCTCTTGTTCTTTTCGAATCTTGTCGAGTTTCATCTCCGGCGTTGCTTCCGCGATATACTCATCCACCCCAACCTCAGCAGCAATTGCCGCAGCTGTCAAAGGGTTATCCCCTGTCACCATCACTGTGCGGATGCCCATCTTACGCATCTCTTTAAAGCGCTTCTCAATGCCCCCTTTGATAATGTCTTTGAGGTGCACGATCCCCACGATCTTCTCTTGGTCGCTCACGAGAAGCGGTGTGCCCCCCTGATTGGCAATCTGGCGGACAGGGATCTCAAGCCCTTCTGGCCATGTGCCGCCACGGGCTTCGATATGCCTCTTGATGGCCTCCACGCTCCCTTTGCGAATCGTGCGCACGATCTCTCCTTGAGGATTCCTAAAGTCGATCCCGCTCATGCACGTCTTGGCTGAAAAGGGGATAAAGGTCGTGTTCTTGAGCTCCAAAGACTCAGCCCTCAGCTCAAACGCCGTCTTGGCCAGCACCACGATCGAACGCCCCTCGGGCGTCTCGTCGGAAAGAGAGGCGAGTTGAGCCACAAGAGCAAAATCTTTTTCACTTAAAGGCGCGACCGGCAAAAAGGCGACTGCCATACGGTTACCGATGGTGATCGTTCCGGTCTTGTCGAGAATCAGAAGGTCAATATCGCCTGCTGCCTCTACGCTCGTGCCACTCATGGCGATCACATTAAACGAGATGAGGCGGTCCATTCCGGCAATGCCCACAGCGCTAAGCAGCGCGCTGATCGTGGTGGGGATGAGGCAGACTAAGAGAGAGACCAAGATGGGAATGGTGATCACATCGCTTAAGCTCTGCCCGGCCGCCTCACTGCTAAAGTCAGCAAACATCTTCAGCGACAGAGTGGTCAACAAGAAGATAATCGAGAGCGCCGAAAGGAGAATCGTGAGTGCAATTTCGTTGGGGGTCTTCTGCCTCTTGGCTCCTTCGATCAAGCGAATCATGTGGTCCAAAAAGCTGTTTCCCGTATCCGAAGAGACGACAATTTTCAACCGATCACTCAAAAGATGTGTGCCGGCCGTCACGGCGCTCCGATCACCGCCGCTCTCCCGAATCACTGGGGCCGACTCTCCCGTGATGGCCGACTCATCGACGGTGGCAACCCCTTCGATCACTTCACCGTCGGCTGGGATAATATCGCCGGCATCACAGAGGATAATATCTCCTTTCTTCAGCGAAGAGGCGGGAATTTTGACCTCGACACCGTGCTGGATCTGCCGCGCATACGCTTCGTGCTTTGTCCGCCTTAAAGAGGCTGCCTGGGCGCGGCCACGGCTGCAAGCAAGCGACCGCGCAAAATTGGCAAAGAGCACCGTAAACCAAAGCCAGAGCGCAATCTGCAGGTCAAAGAGAATGGGCCGATGGTGAAAAAGGGTCGTAGCTAAAGAACAGGTCGTGATCAGCGCGCCAAGATAGGCGACAAACATGACGGGATTTCTGATCTGAACCTTGGGGTGAAGGTCTAAAAAAGCCCCTCCCATCGCATGCAAGACCATTTCCCACTTAAAGAGATGGCAGTATTTCATGTAAATGTCACTCCTTTAAGCATGAGAAGATGTTCTAAGAGCGGGCCCAAAAGAAACGCCGGAAAGAACGTCAGAGCTGCCACGATCAAAATAACACTTAAAAGCAGGATAAAAAAGAGCATCGAATCGGTCGAAAAAGTGCCTAGAGAGGGCGGCGTGATCTTTTTCTTCGCAAAGAGCCCGGCCAGCCCAAGCGACGAGAATAAAATCGCCAGCCGCGTACCGATCATCACAGAACCCAAAGAGAGGTTGTACCAGACTGTATTGGCGTCGAGGTTGGCAAAGGAGCTCCCGTTGTTTCCCGCCGACGAGGCAAAGGCGTAGAGAATGGTCGTCAGACTGTGCGGCCCTTGGTTTTGCAGATGGATCACCCAAGAGGGAAGAAGCAGCGTCAGGCCCGACCCGATCAAGATCAGAGCGGCAGGAGCAAGCACAGCGAGCATCACCCACTGCATCTCACGCGCCTCAATCTTCTTCCCCTGATACTCGGGCGTCCGCCCCACCATGAGCCCAGAGAGAAAGACTGTGAGGAAGACAAACATCAGCATGCCACAAAGGCCAACGCCAACGCCGCCAAAGACCACTTCCCCGAGCACAATATTGAAGAGAGCGAGCCCCCCTGAGAGGGGCGAGAGGCTCGAGAGCATGGCGTTCACCGACCCGTTGGATGCCGCTGTGGTCGAGATGGACCAGAGAATGGACGGAAAGAGGCCAAACCTCGTCTCTTTGCCCTCTAGGAGGGGCGAAGCGACGCCGAGGGCAGGATTGGCTAAGCTTTCTGAAAAGAGGGCACCAAGAAGCGAAAAACCCCACAGGACAAACATGGCAAGAAGAATCAGCAATGCCCCTCTCCTCGCGCCTGTCATTACGCCGTACATATAGACAAGCGCTCCAGGAATCAGCAGAATCGCCACTGTCTCGAGCAAATTAGTCATCGGCGTCGGATTTTCAAACGGGTGAGCGCTGTTGGCATTAAAAAAGCCTCCACCGTTCGTGCCGAGCTGCTTAATTGCCTCTTGTGAGGCGATAGGCCCCAAAGGAATACGCTCTTTTACCCCTTCCAGCGTCTCAACCTCCACATAGGGCCGAAGCGTCTCTGGCACCCCTTCGTAGACCAAGAAGAGCGAGAAGAAAAAGGCGAGCGGAAAGAGCACATAGACAAGCGACTTGACAAGGTCGCTCCAGCAGTTGCCAATCGTGTCAGAGTTTCTGCGCACCAAGCCGCGGATCAGCGCAAGGAGCAGGCAAAATCCAGTGGCCGCACTCAAGAAATTCTGCACCGTCAAGCCCGCTCCTTGCGAGAGGTAACTTAAAGTCGTCTCGCCTGCATACGATTGCCAGTTGGTGTTTGTCACAAAGCTTGCCGCAATATTGAAGGCAAGGTCGAACGGAAGCGACGGAAGATGCTCTGGATTCAAGAAAAGCTGCCCCTGAAAGAAGAGGAGTAGAAACAGGGCTATAAAGCCAAAGAAGTTAAAAAGCAGCAACGCCTTGGCATACTCTTGCCAACTCATCTCTTCTGAAGGGTCAATGCCGCCTATACGGTAAGAGAGGCGTTCCAACCAGCCAAGGGGCGGATGCAGCCAAGTCCTCTCGTGCATAAAGAGACGTGCCATGGTCCCGCCAAGAAAAGGGATCGAGACAATCAAGATGCTTAAGAAAAAGAGAAGGGCCCAGAGATCCGAGAGGGAAAGAAAAAGAGACATACCTTATAACCTCATCACTCTCAAAATTTCTCCGGATAGAGCACCGTATAGCAGAGATAACCCAAGACAAAGAGCGAGAGAAGACCGACTAACACAAATTCTGTGTGCATACCACTATACCAAAAAATCACAATTTTTTAAGCAATACACTATTGCTGCCATCAATGCCACACACAATGACACAAGAGTCGAGCGCTGTTACAAGGGACTGAAATCTTAAGTGCTGTTCATTAATCGTGTAAAAGACATTGGAGATAAGTATATATCCGCCCTTTCTCACTTTAGGCAAGTAGAGAGTCACATCTTTTAGAGACTCTTCTTGAGAGAAGTTGCCGTCCAGATGCAAAAAGTCAATCGGTTCCCCAATATAGGCCACAGCATCTCTAGAGGGCTGAATCAGTACAGTGCAATAAGGAAAAAGCTCAAAAGAGCGAATCAGAGCAACGCATGTGTAGTAGATACCGCGCATATCCAGAGACGACCACCAGACGTAGTTTGACTCCCCCTCTGTTAACCCGAGCACAGCCTCCTCATTAGACCACGCATCGACAGCGTAAACCTTGCCGTGATTGACATACTTCAGGGTGGCCCCTATGGGGAGAAGCGAAGAACCGGTAAAAACCCCAACCTCTACGCACACTTTGGGCCTCTCTAGCATGATCAATTCCATGATCAAGGTCGCTTTTTCCTTCGAACACCAACTCCCGTTAAGGTAGTCAATCACAGTAGACTTAAGATGATGAAACTCTTCTGTTTCCAATTGCTGCAAGTGCATGCCATGCACTAACCCCACCTCGCTTAAGTCTCTTGCATCCCAAGAGGCATGACCAACAATACCCCATAACATCAGAGTCAATAACACGCTTTTCATCATCACGAACCTTCTATATTGCGAGCGGCCTGAAAATGTGAATTTTGGGCAGCGTGAAAGCTGCCTAAAATCGAGTCTCTTAGAACGCCTCAATATTGCCTTAATATTCAGGCGTTCTAAGAGACTCGATTTGAGGCGCTTTGACGCACCCAAAATTCACATTTTCAATCCGCTCGCAGTATAATCGCCAAAAACCGCCTGACGCAAAGATCGTAAAGCCTTGCTTTTCTGCAAAATACTGCACAGCCAGTCGCACGGATTCCCATGTCCAGTCGTCACCACAAAGCACCCCTTGTTCAGCCAAGAGGGGCGACCACACATAGAGGTCTTGTAAAACGCTGGCGTAGTCATGGGCGGCATCAAGATAGATCAAGTCAGCCTTGATGTTGAGTTCTTTAAATTTCTTAGCTGCCACAATACTGGAGAGGCGCACAGGGATCACCTTGTCTTGCAACCCTGTATGGATCATATTCGAGAGAAATTGCTGAAAGAGGTTTTTGAGATACCCCTGTTCTGTCCCTGTCTGATGCTCTTCGGATCCCTTCCAGTGATCAATAGCAAAGTAGCGGCTTGTCTTAGGCAATTTGGGCGCTAGATAGGTCGTCAAATAGCCGAACCAAACTCCCACTTCAACCACTGTGTTAAACTGTCGCTCTGCTAGGAGTGCATCAAAAATCTGTTCGTGGCGCACCCATCCACGGATAAGGAGAGGAAGTGGCTCTATTTGTTCGTAAACTTCGGGGTAAGGGTCGGGAAAAGAATAGTCATCTCCATCCACATGGCTTAAGCAGCATACAGCAAACAAGAGGGTAATCCAGATCTTCATTGTTCTTCTTCCCGCATTTGTAATCCTTATTTATGCAGCACGGCTTTTTGTCAACAGAATTAGAAGCTATACTCGAGGCGCAAGTCTCCATTTTGTGTGTTAATCTGATGGTTTAACTCGGCGCTATAGCGCAAAGTTACGGTCAGATCCTGCCAGCTGTAATTTAAGTCACAACCAGGAGAAAAGAGGAAAATGGGCTCGTTAAAGGTTCTGACATGAAAATACTCTTTTTGGTGTTGCATCCGGGAGAAGAACTGCCTGTTGGTTAAGAATGCTTCATTGATGGCTTCTACCCAGACTCCAGGAACCAAGGCGCCCCAAGTCCATGTGCTCTTGATCCCAGCTGCGGTGCGAAGAAGGTTAGAGTGGTAGGGCTGTACAGAGAGATTTAAGCTCTCTGCGCCTTTTTCTTCAAACCCTTGGGTGTAGAGATAGAAGTAGTCAAGCGAAGCATAGGGCTGGATATTGATACAATACCCTTTAAGGGGTAAAAGGGCGCCGGCATCGAGGTGGAAGGTTAAATCGTAGGCATTACTCTTATGCTTGGCAGACCTGTCTATAAATAAAAAGTTCATGTTGCGCCAGGCGGTGTAACGCTTCCAGCCCCCAAGCAGAGCAAAGTCCGCATAGTAGGCATCTTCTGTCAGGGCTGCGTAGAGAGCAATCAAGCCGTTTTCGATATTGGCTAGCCCCAACCCTTCATGCCAGTGGAGACGTCCCTTGTCAAAGCCCCCGCTAAATCCGATAGAGAGGTGGTCGTCAAAAGTGTAGTCCACACCTGCGAGAAAGCCGCCGACATGGGCATTAAATCCGGGCTGCTCTCCTATTTGGTGTTGCCAAGTCAGAAATCCGAAGGGAGCTTCCCATACGGTCCAGTTTCGTGGGCAGGAAGGCCTGCAAAAGACTTTCTCGGAGCGATCGAGCAGTGAAACTAGGGCGAGGTGATTGGTGCTGGCATTGATGAGGGTAAAGGCTCCAAAGAGAGCCGGATCGAGTGTATTTAAGGCTTTGGTTGGATCTCTCAGCTTTGTTAAGGCGCTTAATACGGTCACAAGATCGGAACTAAAGGGGTAGCTGACCTGATCTGTCAGGTACTTGTAGACCTTTTTGGCATTGTATCCGTGAGGCACGCCGGCAAAGACAGCGCCGTTTGACGCCACTCTAATGGAGACAGTATCGGAGCTGTAGATTGGATCTCCCATCTGTAGGAGAGGTGAATTGACTTCTTGAAAAGTGCCTGTGACGCCTCCGTCGGCATCCAGAAAGATGTAGGTGGTGCCCTTTTCATAGACACCGGGAAGAGGAGTAATGGTCAGGGAGCCGCTTAAAGAGGCTGAGCCATCTATGGCTAAAAGAGAATTCCTGCCATCTGGAGCAATCATCAGGTTTAAATCGCCCTTGGGAGTTTGCGTGTAGGATCCGGTGAGGTTCAAAGTGCCGATGCTGTTTCCTGGGGCGACGATTCCTCCGTTTGTTACAGAACCGACAGTGCCAGAACCTTGCAGCGTGCCTTGCGCATTCACCTGAATGGTGCTGCCGCTCAAGTTCCCATTAGCCACTAAAGAGCCTTGGGAGACGACTATGGCACCCGAAAAAAGAGGCGTAGGAGCATTTTGATTGCCCGAAAAAATCAGGGAACCAGAACCCGTCTTTTCCAATAATCCTTTTCCGTTCAAGGTGCCAAAAAGAGTGGCAGAATAGGGGCCGGTATTGAAAGAGCCGCCGGTTGAAAAAACGGCAAAGTTTCGCGTTGAGGCAAAATTGCCTTTTAACTTTAAAGTGCCGCCATTAAAGATGACGCCGCCATAGCTTGCCCCTAAATTAACGTCGGACAGAACGGAAAGCGTCCCGCCCGAAAGAATCGTGCCACCGCTATAGCTATTTCGAGCCGTTAAAGTGACTTCGCCCGGCCCATTTTGAACCACGGAGGTAGGAATCCCATCGATGTCCTCTAAAATGGATGAGATGCGCTTTTTTCCGCTGACATTATAGGATTGAATGGGTCTAAAGCCTAGGCGCCCATTGGCCATGTCATACATCACATCGTAGGTAAAAAAGACATTGATCCCAGTATTTAAGTACGTCTTGGTCGTGGTTGAACTATTGTTGATGCCTACTAAATTTTGGCTCCTATTTTGACCTGTTTTAAAAGTCCAGTTAAGTCCCTCGTTTCCATCGCCTCCGATCACATTGAAGGCTACTCCCGAATTTAAGTAGTTTTGTGTGCAATTATTGGCAAAAGCGCAATCGAGCTCTGGAGCGCTTGAATTTTGATAGATAATCACATCGGGCGTCCCTGTGTCAAAGACAGATCTGAGACCTTCCTCAAAACTTTGTTCAACGCCCTGATCATTCAAATTGAGATGAATCAGCGTCCCTTTATCGTACCAAGCAGGCAGATTATTGGGGTAAGAGCCATCCTGCTCCAGCTCTACAAAGAGAAAGCCTTGGCTGTTTTCTGGCGTTAAGCCAACTGTCAGGCGCGGCGCCGCATTAGGATAGCCGCCTGTCTGAATGATGAAGCCAGAGGAAAGGTTTCCTGGCATCTGAGCGATAACAGTATAAAGATTGTCAGTGATGGAACTACCCGGCATCAAGGAGACGCCGCATGTGCCGTAAAGGGAGGGTGAATCGAAATCGGGATTGATGGGAAAGCAGTGCGTGTCGGGTGTGGTGTTGCAAAGAGGCGGCATTCCGGAACAAGGACCATAATTGCAGTGGCACTTGTCAAAGGAGTCATTCATGCTGTTTTGGGCGCAGTAGATATTGCCAAAAATGCCGCTTGAAGACGTGGCGACTCCGCTCCCTAAGTCAATCACGCCCTCATAGACATAGCCACAAAAGGAGTTGCCGCTTAAGTACGCATACTGAAAACAGTTGCCGGTATCAGAGGCGCCACTTCCCACGATTTGTGGTGCCACGTAAAGACCGGACGAACCTGTATCGAAGAGGCATAAGTTGAAGGGTCCTCCCCCAACAGAGACATCGATGCCAAGGCCTAAGCCGCCGAGGTGATGAATAGGTGTTAGCTCAAGGGTGACTGTCTCGGGTTGTGCAGCAAGAAAGAGGGGGTAAAGCAGGAAGGAAAAGAGTTGTTTTTTTGACAAAGTAGCCTCAGAGATTAAATTTAAAGTTTTTAAGCTACCACTTTTTTTTCTTAAATGTACAGTGTTTTTTGGACTCTTCAATAGCGCAGCGCTTCGATCAGCTCATAAAGGCTCTTCCCTGTCTTCGCAGAAACGCCCACATCGCGAAGCCAAGAGGCCATGGAATAGCCCCATCTCGAACGCTCGCTATGCGTGTAGAAAATGTCGAGAGGCATCGAAAAACCGATTCCCTGATCGTGGTACCGTTTGCCGTTAATCACATCTCCCCCGTTCGTCAAGGTGTACCAAAAGAAGAGTCGAAGCCCGTTAGAGAAATAGCGCATCAGTTCAAAGCGCGCGCCCATGTCGCGGGCCAGAAACTGCCCCACCTTGACCTTCAACTTAAGCTCTGCCATCTTCAAGTCGTAGTAGAAATTGGCGAAGGCTTGCGTCCCGGTAAAAGAGCAGTAGGTCGGTTTAAAGCCCTTTAACTTGCGGATTTTGGAAGAAAAACCGAACCAGCCAGAGTAGGCCCGCTTCTTTAAAAAGGCGGCCTCCCCTCCAAAGGCAAAATCGGAATCGACAGGGTAGTAGAGCACTTCTCCAGCCACCCCGCCGTACGCCTCCTCAAAGAGACCTCCTGCAAGGCGGGCAAAGAGGCCGTTCGAGAGGTTCCAGTTCTTTTGCAGGTAGGCCTCATCGAGTGTAATCCCCTTCTGCTTAGAATAGCAGATGGCATCGCTTCGCACGTTGATGATCTGCGACGGGTTCAACATATCCATGTCGCCAAGATGCGCAAGGTCGGTCGCAATCGGGCAGCCAAACCGCACCGAATAAAAAATTTCAGGGTAGATAAAACCGTTAAAAGCCGCTGTCACCCCAATAAAGTACTTAAATTTACCGCGCGCTCCTCCAAGCCAGGTGCCCACTTTGGGAAAGAGCTCGAAGTTCCAAGACGGCCTTCTCTTTTCAAAGAGGTGCAAGATCTTCCACCTGTCCACCTCGGTCACCTCAGCAAGCGGTGTCATGGCGTCGAGTTCAGCGTTAGAGAGCACCTGATGGGCGTACTCGCGCACAAAAGGCATGTAATAGCGGTACTCCTGGCACGGTAAGCCATCGTCGTCGATCACCACAATCACGCGGTCTATATCGCTCGGCGTCAAGGCAGCGACGACATGGTTTAAGCGGCAGCGCACGTCCTCTTGCCACTGGTAGCGCAAGTTGAGTAGCTTGATGCGGAGCACCTGCTTTAAGCATTTGTCCCAAAAGAGATCAAAGCTGAGCAGGTCAAAGCCCTGTACGCGGAAGGCAAAGAGAAAGTCCTGCACCACCACTTCAGGGAGGCGCAAAGGGCCCACAGGCTCGGTGTTTCGCGGCGCAAGATAGGGCCTTGGATTCTCAAACTTGGGGAAGAGACCGTGCGTCTTGCCCATGTTGTAAAAGAGCGAGCAAGAGAAGGCCCACGCATCGCCCCTGATGTACCCAAGCGATAGATCGAGCATATCAAAAAAACGCCACTTGATCCCTCCGTTGATGGGACTTCTCTTAACCCGCCCCTCGGGATGCTTCTCGACATGCTCATCTTCATAGGGCGTTGCATCGTACTCAAGCGCAAAGCAGAGCCCCTTCAAAAAAGGGTTGACATCCCTATAGAAGGGCATCCATTGCATGCCGCCAAAGAAGCCGCGGATGCGGTCCATGCCGTATCCAAGTGTGGCCTCCAGCCCAAAAGGAGCGAATGTCTTGGTGAAGGCAATATACTCTGATTTAAAACTCCGCGTGCCGAGAAAATCCTCCAAGCCAATGGCGATATCGGGAAGGATGTTATCGCTCTCCTCAGACTTTAGGAGGGAGAATTTCACGTTGACACCGCGATCGTAGAGGTCTCCAAAACCATGGGGAGAGAGCACCGGATCGGGCACGTTGGTAAAAATGTGGTAGTTACCAGAGAGCTCCAGCCTCTCAGCAAGCTCCGTGCGGAAGGAGTAGATGCGATAGGGCGGCGCCGAGGTAGCTCCCAACCCTACCTCCCCAACCTCTCCCATCCTCGCCGAAGGCATGACAAAATAGCCTCCCACGAGATGGTGGTTAAACATCACCGGCATCGGCTTTCTCTCCCTGTCACACTCTTCGACAATCCGGAGCGACTGCACAAGATCGGCGGCAGAAATTGTGCAGATAGAGAGGAGGATAAAGAAGATAAAAAAAGAGAATCTCTGCATGAAAGAACGTAAAGCAAAATAGAGAGGGGCAACTATACCACAAGGAGACAAGAACGTAAAGCTGCGTGCAACTTTAGTTTAAATAAAAATATAAGATTATGCGCTCAAGGGGGTTTCTTACAAAGAAACGTGACAGTCCGAAAGGATTGTTCATTATGAATTAATATGAAGTTTTAAGTCGTTGTTATTATGTAATTTATAAAAACATTAGCGCTATAAATTGTGAACATGTTACAATTAGGTAGGGATAAAGGCGATCAAGCATGAAAAACGATGATGGATTCTGGGATAACGTTCGACTCAAGAAAGAAATCCTTAAGCACATTGAAAATGAGACTTTTGTCCTTACGAGACATGCAGCGGAGGAACAGAAAAACGATAATATCGACCTGCAAGACACGCTTCGCGTCTTGAAGAATGGGACGCATGAAAAGGAGAAAACGAACTTTGACAGCAAATTCCAAATCTGGAGATATGCAATTAGAGGAAAAACAGAAGATTTGAAAACAGTAAGAGTCATTATTTCATTTCCCAAAGAAATGATGATCATCACTGTGATGAAACTCAAGAAGTACCAATAGAGAAACTATGGAAAAAAAACATGAGACATTCGTTTACGAGGGGTTAGGGTTTCCTGTTGAACTCATTGACTGTCCTTTGAAAAAGGTATTCGGTGAGTGGGTGCTCGACATCAATCTGGCTGCCCTTCAACGATTCGTATTTCACGGATTGATTCACAAGCCCTCCTCTTTAACGGGTAAGGAGATCAGATTCATGCGGAAATTTCTCGACCTTTCTACAACAGGCTTTGGGGAAAAATTAGGGGTGTCCCATGCCACTATTGTAAAATGGGAAAATGGGCAGGTTAAAATTGCCTCCATGCAAGAAATCTACATTCGCCTATTTCTCTATGAATTATTTAACAATGGCGAATTGATCAGACTTTTTAACGAAGTTCGCCCTGAAACACTGGCGAAAGCAAAACAGACAAAGCAAGCTCCATTTGCGGTGCACGCAAAAGAATTAGAAGCAGTCAATTTCTAATGATCAGAGTCAAGAGAAATTGTTCCGTAAAAACCGACCGTTCAACTTATTGCATTCCTCGAAAATAATCTTAGCATTTGAGCTTAAGTGAAAGCTGCCTAAAATCGAGTCTCTTAGAACGCCTCAATATTACCTTAATATTCAGGCGTTCTAAGAGACTCGATTTTAGGCAGCTTTCACTTAAGCTCAAATGCTAAGATTATTTTCGAGGAATGGTATTATCCTTGCCTACACCTCATCTTTCCTGTTATTGTAATCACTAAATAACTATTCCAAATCCAGAAAATAAGGAGCTGAAAGATGCCTATCATAGAGACACTCAATGAAGGAATCAAAGAGGCAATGAAGAGCCGTAATCAGCTGCGCTTAGACACCCTGCGTATGCTAAAGTCAAAGATCTTAACTGTCGATGCGCGCGCCAATCTGCCCGACGCCGATGTAGTCAAACTCTTTAAAACCTACTACGGCAACTTGCAAGAGGCATTGGAACAAGCTCAAGGCGCAAAAAGGCCTGACATGGTCACCGACTTAAAGGCCGAGCTTGCTATCATTGAAGAGTTCTTACCCAAAGCTCCTTCTCTCGAAGAGACAAAAAGGCTTGTCGAACAGGCCATCGCCGAATCCGGCGCCAAGTCCAAAAAAGAGTTTGGCTCTGTGATGAAGGCAATCATGAAGATGAACAACACCGTGGATGGAAAACTAGCTAAAGAGCTCGCCAATCAGTTGTTACAAGATTAAAGGCTATTTTAGCAAGAGAGAGGCGTATGAAAAGACTGCCGATTGGAATTCAATCAATTGGAGACGTCATTAAAGACGGTTTTGTCTATGTTGATAAGACAGCTCTCATCTATGAGATGATGCGCCGTGGCAAATACTATTTTTTGGCAAGACCGCGAAGGTTCGGAAAGTCTCTGCTTGTAAGCACCTTGCATGCTATCTTTTCTGGAGAAAGAGAACTCTTTAGAGAATGTGCTATTTTTTCAAAAGACCTACCGAAAAGCAGACACCCTGTCATCCTGTTTGATTTTACCCAAATCAGTGCAAGCACACCCAAAGAATTAGAAGAGAGTTTAAGGCGTCTGCTGGAGACTACTGCAACATCCTATGGTTGTTCGATTGAAACACCCACTTTGAAAGAGGGATTAGCTTCTTTAGTCAAAGCTTTGGCAAAAGAAGAAAAGGTGGTTATTTTGGTGGATGAGTACGATAAGCCTATTGTCGACAACCTCTATCAGAAAGAGTTGATGCAGCAAATACGGAAAATCCTTAAAAACTTCTTTGGCACGTTAAAGGGATTGGATGCCTTCCTCCGTTTTGTCTTTGTAACAGGTGTCAGTAAATTTGCTCACGTCTCTCTCTTTTCAGATCTAAACAATCTCCAAGACATCTCTCTCCACCCATCTTACGCCACATTGACTGGATATACCGAAGAAGAACTCAAACACTCCTTTCACGACCACATTGCAGAAATAGCTAAAAGAGAGCAAAAATCATTTGATGAAGTCATTCTTGCGATGCGCGAGTGGTATAATGGCTATCGCTTCTCTGAAAAGACATCTTCTCTCTATAACCCTTACTCAGTGCTCAACTTTCTCGATTCAGGCCGATTTAGCAATTACTGGTTTGCCACCGGTACACCGCTTCTAAAAATCTGTACAAATCTATTCATTACAGAGAGAGAGTTAACAGAACGTCAGCCAAGCAGTTTTACTGACGATTTGCGTACTAGAATTACACCGGCAACAAAACAACAAAGCCTTAATTTTCAAACACTTTCTTACTCCTATAATCCCCCAAACAGAGCTCACCGAGGGCTACACAGCCCAAAGGGATAAATAGAGCATAGAATAGGTTAGAAAAGATAAACCCATAGGTTAAAAAGAGAAGTACAATAAACTGGAAAGCCGTGATGCATTTTCCTGACATCAGCGCTCGAAATGTATAATCCTTCCAGCGCCCTTTCCAAATCAGAAAAAAGCCATACGCAAAAATTAAAATGTCCCGCGTAATAAAGCAAAGCGCCTGAAGCCACGTCATGCTGCCTTCAAGGAGAAGGGTTCCCAATACTGAAGCCACAAAGAACTTATCCGTCGCAGGATCGAGCAGAATCCCAAACCGGCTGTGAGAGGCGAATCGACGCGCTAAAATGCCATCAAAAAAGTCGGTGACCATGGCCAAGGCGATCAGCAGCAGGCGCGTCAAATGATTATCATAGATAAACAATAATCCGAGTGGAATCCTAAGGCAAGAGACAGCATTGGCCAATGTTAACATCACCACATCCTTATAAAGGCGCACCACTTTCAAATTGAACGTTTTTCATCAGAGCTGTTTTAAACCATTCAGGTAGTTCTGACTCGTCCACTTTCAATTCCAAACTTTTACCATCTGTAATTTCTGCCAACCACACCAGATCGGTCGAAGAGTTATCAAAAATATAAGCACGGTCTGTACATTTTACAGCTGAATGTAATAAGTCAAGGGAATTTTGATAACGACTAACCACTTTATCTTCTGGGACAGGGTGCCCTCCCATTTTTACTCGATGGCGAATGCGCGCGATATTAATTTCTGGATCGTTTGTGGCAATGTAATAAAGATAAGTGCGGTACCCTATTTTTCGAGCCCTATTAAGCAGCTCAATCTTATCTGGATGAGACATCACGGTCTCAAAACTAAAGCTCTGCATTGTCTCCAAAAGTTTCACGCGTATAAAATCAGCAACAACAGCAGCAAAATAAGCATTCACCTCAACATGGTCAAACACGATTCTATTATCACTAAATCCAAGGCGTTCAACTCTCTCTTCTAATCTTGCATTTTTTAGGAGTGAAGAAGAGCGGAAAAAATGCAGCATGTCTTCTTTGTGAATGTGTACATTGTAGATAGCAAAATCTAAAAATCGACGTGTATAGATCTCCTGCTCAATCTCATCGGGATTAATGTATATTCCGAGCAGTTTAGGGCTAAGAATCGACTTAATCGTGCTTTTACCAGATCCGTTGGGTCCAGCAAACATGCGTAATCGCTTAACAAGACTACTCATAAGACGCTCATTTTCTGTCCCTTAATAACACGCTTAGGAAGCGGTGTTGGGGGAGGCAATTGCTTGATCGTCTTCTCTGTTCCATCCGGATGTATTTCGACAAGAGCATTGTCCTTACAGATGAGAACAGGGGTTTCCGATGCTAAAGCATTCCAATATGCTTGCTTTACTGCAGCAGTAGCCAGTTCCGGAATATGCTCTTCAAGAAACCTCATCTCTTCTTCGCTAAGCGACATGCCGTCCTGTTCTCCATTTAAATAATGGAGAGTATACCAGCAGAAAAATAAAAATCATAGGGGGCATTGCCAAATTTATTGATCTATGTTAATATATCAATTATATGGAAAAACAGATCATTTTAGAGCCTTTTCTGACCGCTTTAAAGAAAGAACGCAAACGCAAAAAATGGTCACAACGGGAACTTAGCCAAAAGGCGGGCATTCCTCAAAGCCACCTCTCCAGAATTGAAGGGGGGGGGTATAGATCTCCAGCTCTCTAGCCTGATCGGACTTGCCAGGGTGTTAGGTCTTGAAGTGATGCTCATCCCCCGCGCCCTTGTAGCCGTTGTGGAAGGCTTACAGAGAACTCAAAAAGAAAAAAAGGAGCAGATTCCTCTTTACAGACTTTCCGAAGAGGGAGAAGATGAACCTTGAAGCCCTCGACCTCTTTCTGCACGGCAAGAAGATAGGAGAGATTCTCCATCTTCCTGGGGATAGAAATCTCTTCACATTTGATCAAAGCTATATTGACGCTGTAGATAGGCCGACCTTTAGTCTTTCCTTTAAAGATGTTCTAGGCGGTCTCATTACGCGATCGAAAATCAGCGGGAGGAGATTATCGCCCTTCTTTGCCAATCTGCTACCTGAGGGACCGCTCCGTACATTTCTCTCTTCCCAGGCAGGAATCAATCCAGATCGAGAATTTTTTTTACTCCGCGCGCTCGGTGAAGATCTACCTGGAGCAATCAAAGTCGTTCCTTCAGGCCGCCCGCTCTCCACCCCACTCCTTCATGAGGAAGAAGAGATGTCTACAGAGACCACACATGCAAACGTCTTACATTTTTCTCTTGCTGGGGTGCAACTGAAATTTTCAGCGATTTTCAAAAAGGAAAAGCTAACAATTCCAGCACGCGGAACGGGTGGGGAGTGGATTGTGAAACTCCCTTCATCAACCTATCCAGGAGTTCCAGAAAACGAGTATGCGATGATGGAGCTTGCTGCTCGCATGGGTATGGATGTTCCAGAAAGAAGGCTCCTTCCTTTAGAATGCATTACTGGGCTTCCCGAAGAGTTTTTTAAAAAAAGGGAAAAAGCCTATGTTGTGAAACGGTTTGACAGAGGTAAAGAACCTATCCACATCGAAGACTTTGCACAGGTCTTTGGCGTCTATCCAGAAAAAAAATATGTCGCGGCAAGCTATCGAAATATCGTAGAAGTCATCGCCTCAGAAATAGGAGAGGAGGGCATTCAAGAGTTTGTGCGTCGCTTTGTCTTTAATGCCCTCATTGGAAATGGAGACATGCATCTTAAAAACTGGTCTCTTATCTATCCCGATAAAAAACAGGCAGCCCTTGCCCCCCCTTACGATTTTGTCTCCACTATTCCCTATCTTCCTAAGGAGACATTAGCGCTCTCTTTTGCTGGTTCCAAGGAGTTTCATTCCCTGACCGCATCCCAGTTTCGGCGTTTTGCAGACAAAGCACGACTCTCCGAAGAGCTAGTGTTGGAGACTGTACGAGAGACCGTAAAGCGATTTAAGGAGGTGTGGGCCTTTAAGGAAGAGTGTGGAGTCAGTTCGACCTTAAGTCATGTCATTGCGACGCATC
>Ga0364908_10118_pt1 | contig 28576 bp, 28 predicted proteins | sample ExccelJu500002D4_2_FD_206965 | JGI IMG/M metagenome (GOLD analysis project Ga0364908, IMG submission 206965) | Enriched cells from Trout Bog Lake Hypolimnion, Wisconsin, USA - BchlTB.July02.5000.02.D4 | ecosystem: Environmental > Aquatic > Freshwater > Lake > Hypolimnion/Profundal zone | place...
GCGGTAATGTCTGCTGAAAGCTCCACCAAATCAGCATACTTACCAACCTCAAGGGACCCAATTTCAGTATCACGCTTCAATTGATATGCACCATTAATGGTGGATGCTTTGAGCGCCTGATCTAAGGTAACCGCCTGATTAGCACCGTGAACCTTACCGGAATCGGTTGTGCGAGTCACCATCCGTTGAATATTTCTCAAAGTATCAGGTGGCGATACAGAACCATCGTTATGAAATGAAGTATGCAAGTTCGATTTAAATGCATCATTTACTCGCTGCCATTGCGCACCATACTCAGGCTTAAACATCGTGCCATCTAATAAATCACCCCAGTAGATGTATTGGAAAGGCGCTAGTGAAACTGTGACACCGAGACTTTCGGCACGCTTAAATTGGTCTGGACGAGCAGCACCTAGATGCTCAACACGCCAACGATGATCAGTACCTATGAGCTTATATTTATTAAGAGCGTACTCATAGGCATCTAAAACTACATCAAAGCCAACGTCACCGTTGCAGTGAAAAGCCATTTGATAGCCCATCGGAGCATACTTATCGAGCATTTGGTCAAGCTGCAAGCGGGTATAGTTCATGCCCTTTTCACCTAGCGGCCCGAGAATGATCTGAGCTTGCTGAGTTCGCTGGTTATCCAAATAACCAAAACTTTGGGCAACGCTACCCAACCAAGGGCTACCATCCGCCCATAGCTTGATACCGTTCTTGCGAACCATGCTTGGATTAGGCCAAGTTACCTCATCACCCGCATCAGCATCAATCGCCATGTGATAAACATGCATCCTTAATGGGCTATCAGGTAAAGAAGAGAGTGCTAAATACCCTTTGTACATCCCACTATTGTAAGTATGCTCTGAGGTCGAAGTGATACCAAAAGAAGCCATATAGGCATACCACTTAGCACCAGAAAGCAATGGGTGAGGAACGGCCTTTGAAAGCATAGGACCCGCAATTGCCACCAAGGCCGCAGCTTCGTTTCCAACGCCATTAGAAGTTCCATTTTTATTGCGACCATAACTGCCACCAACAGGATCAGCAGGTGGCTTTCCATCTTTCCAACCCAAAAATTTAATGGTTGCAGAATTAAAATACACCGCATGGCCAGAGTTATCGATCACCAAAATCGGACGACCGCTCGGAGTTAACTTATCGAGCACATCACGTGTCGGCAGTGGGGCCTGTTGCAACAGTCGATCTACACCATTAAATACCAAAGGAACACCGGCTGGAGCTTTTTTGTCTTCCTTTAAAATTTTGGCTTGTACATCTGCCCAGGTTTTATAACCAACGTATGGCGCGATCCAATAAGCAGGCTCCTGCGTTGCAATTCCTGAGAGCATTGGATGATTATGCGGGTCAACAAACCCTGGCATTAATACCGTTGCGCCCAAATCCTTGACTACCGCATTAGGAGCGGTGGCGCGAACATCATTAAAGGATCCAATTGCCGAGATCTTACCTGTTGTCGTATCTAATGCTAGCGCTTCAGCACGTGGGTTTTTATCATCCATCGTAATAATGGTGGATGCTTTTAAGATCTGTGTTTCAGCTGCCGATAAGTTTGATAGACAACAGATCGAGATTATTGGCAAAGCCTTAAAGATGGATTTGTAGATCACTTTGATTCCAATGAAAAATTTGTTTTTATAGGTACGAATATATCTAATAAAAAAACTGCATAAGAAATATAACAAATTTTATTTTTAAATGCATACTGATTGCATAAAAGATAAGGTCAATATTAGGGTAATCATTGAGGGCTCATTTTTATACTTCATGATGGATAGCGAAATGGGAATTTGGAGTGCTGCGAAATTATCTAGCGATTAGAAAGGTTGGGCACCCCTCTGGGCGCCATTAGACTTGATAAACCCGTCGATGAAACGGATCTAGAGCTTTATGCCCCATTTAAAAGCCCAAATTCATATCAACTATAAGCTTTAGGGCTTATCATCCACGCATGACCCCATTTAAATACGTTCACTTCATCAACCACAGTGAAAAAGTATGGGATGGCCTTCCTTACCGCGAACGTCAAATTCTTTGTGCAGTCTTGCAACATGATGCCCAAACTAAGCAAAACATTACCGACTTAATTCAGCGTAGTGAGTTTGGCTCTCAGGCCACGCTCCACGCCGCAGTCCAACGCTTAATTCGCGCTGATTTACTCACTACCACAAGCCCCATTACGAACACTCGCGCTAAATACGTCAGCCTTACTACCAAAAGCAATAATTTATTTAAAAAGCTAGAAAAAGTACTAGAAAAGAGCGCCAAAGCCCAATAAGAGCAAAGTCGACCATCATCGCTTAACAAGCTCAGTAATAGAATCGGGCATACCTTCTTACTGAACGCCGCTACTTATAAAAACTTGGCTCAAGGTAACGTTAAATAAATTTTTATTTTTTTAGATATCCCCAAAAAATATCTCAAGTCATATTAAATGTAATAGAGCCTTATATCGCAACTTAATTAGTTTATTTGTGTTTAGTAAATTCAAGAGATTTATAGGCGGATTGAGCGATAAGTGTTTGACCTAGATCTCTTTGTCAACACTATCTGCCACAACTGTCCTTGGCGCGAACGGAAGAAGGCAGCGCAACTCAGTAAGTAATAATTCCACATTCTATAAAACCGTTCGTTATATTGACTTGATATTTTGCTCCAATTATTCACAAAGTTCTGATGCCAAGACATTAATGTCTTGTCGTAGTCTTGGCCAAAATTTTGCCAGTCCTCTATCAAGAAAATACCCTCTATTGACTTACCAATCTCTATGGCTGATGGTATCTTTCCATTGGGGAATATATATCGATCTATCCAAGGGTCTGTTCTATTGATGGTCACATCACTTCCAATAGAGTGCAATAAAAAGAGGCCATTGTCAGCCAAAAGACGGCTAACGGTTTGAAAAAAGATAGGATAATTTTTCTCGCCTACATGCTCAAACATACCAACTGAAACAATTTTGTCGAATTTCCCGACCAGATCACGATAATCAATTAATTCAATTTGTACAGGCAAGCCTTTGCATCTATCAATTGCTAATTGTTGCTGCTCTTTTGAAATGGTAATTCCTAAAACCTCAACACCATATGTTTTGGCGGCATACGCAGCAAGCCCTCCCCACCCACAGCCAATTTCCAGCACTCTATCTCCATTTTTTAATTGTAGTTTTTTACAAATGAGATCTAGCTTATGCTCTTGTGCTTGGGTCAATGAATCAGCAAACTCCCAATATCCACATGAATACATCATATGTGGATCGAGCATGAGTTCAAAAACATTGTTGCCAATATCGTAGTGCTTTTCACCCACTTCAAAAGCACGATCTTTAGATTGCAAATTTACTAGCTTTGCTCTGAGAACTTCAAAGACAAAGCGTGCCTTTGCCATGCCCTGCACCCGCATGTTAATGTCACAACTTAACAGCCGAGTAAGCATTTCATCTAGTCTCACACAATCCCAGCGACCATCCATATAAGACTCGCCCATACCCAATGACCACTTAGATAAAATCTCAGAATAAGTTAAGGGGTCATGGATCTGCATATCCCAAGGGTTAGAGCCATTGATAATCACTCCCGCCTCATCAAATAATTCTTGTAATATTTTTGGAGAGTTAAGCTGCTCATATTCGATGTCTGCTTTTGCGAAGATATTCATAGAATTTTCTTAAAATAAAATCTCAGAAGATATGTTTTGGGAGCTTCGCCATCGAGCCAGTGGCTAGTCATTTCCATCGGATTAAGTGCATGTGTTTCATTGACATGAATAATCACTTCAAACTGTTTAGCCAGATTGGTATAAAAAATAGTGTTTTTTATGCCCCTTCTTTTTTGCGAAAAATAAATAACGTCAATAGCCCATCGAAATTCTGATTACCCAATTGCAAACTAAATTGCACCACGATGTATTTACACTATGTTTATAAATCAGAGGGACTCAATCCAAGAAAGAATAACGGGATCTTTTCTTGAGGATGCCAGCACACCGTCAGAAGAAAATCCCACGACAATAGGAGCTACTGCAGTGTATTCAACAGGAATGCTTAACTTGAACTTCAAATTAGGAGTATTTAATGCTGGCAAAGCAGATCCGATAACACAACTACCTAAATCCAATTCAGTTGCGGCTAACATCAAATTCTCAGCCGCTAACCAACAATCTGCCACAGCAAAAGGTTTATCCAATTTCGCAGCGATGATAATGAGAGTATCTGCCCCGTAAAAAATATTAAAGTCAGGCTGATTAAAGTTAGGTGAAGCATGTTTTATAAGCTTTTCATCGGGATGCAGACTTTTCTCAAAAAGTGGTTTTGCTAGTGTTGAGATATCTTCAAGCAATGACTTATTCTGAATTACTACAAATGCACAGGGTTCTTGATGCATTGCAGTAGGAGCTCTAACGGCGTACGACAACAAAGTTTTAATCAAATCCTTGTTTAATTTTTTCGAGTTATATACCCGTACAGAATGTCTATTTAAAATAGCATCAAGGACTGATTTACCGCCCATAGCAATCTCCATCAAATTAGCATGCATTGAATGGAGATTATTAAAGTCTCCATGGCATACAAAAACATTACCCGCATGGTCACTTAACTCACTTTAATTTGATGAGGCTTGCTACCGTTTTTCTTAGGGAGGACGAGTTTTAAAACGCCATTTTCATAATTTGCTTTTGTATTGCCTTGATCAATTTCAACGGGCAATTGAAAACTACGGGATACAGTTCCGTAATAACATTCGCTCTGCACCACTTTTTCATTCTCAGTTTTTTGATCGTGCTGACTAGTTTCAGCCTGAATAGTGACCATTCCACCATCCACAGAAATATGAATGTCTTCTTTCTTTACGCCAGGAATCTCTGCTTTAATACTGTATTCACCCGGGGCTTCTTTAATATCCACCTTAAAGGAATTTTGAAGTGGTGATCCATGTAATGGCTTGATGATGTAACTCGGTACGCTAAAGTCATCAAAAATATTAGTGAATAAGTTAGGAACATAGTGTGTCAGCTTTGTCATGATTTTTCCTTAATAATGAATTTAAACTACCAATACAGGTAACTTACAGCCCACAATTACCCGATGGGTATCGCTACCCAAAAATTCGCCGGCAAGCCCCGCTCTTCTATGTGAAGACATCACAATCAGATCTGCTTTAGTTTTGGTTGCCGCCCTGATTATTCCTTCGGCAACATTAATGTCATATAGGTGACATGTCTCATAAGGAACGCCTGAAAACTTCAGGCCAGCCTTAGAAAATAATTTATCGGCAAATGACTTGCAGGCCTTCTTATGATCTGCATCAGAAATTGCTAAGACATCACCATATTCCGCATAAATGTAAGGCGGTAAGGGATCAGAGATAAACGCCAAGATAAGTTTGCCAAAACCATCGCCTAAAAATTGTTCGATCTTCTTAACCTGCAACTTTGTCAATCCATCACTTGAAATTGGTACAAGCACTTTTTTGAACATTGTTTTCTCAGCTTTCTTTTAACCAATCGAGCATCACCACAGCGACTTTTCTTCATCTTATAGAATCTATAATATAAATACTTGATCCCAATCAATAAAATGAGGTTAATTAATCCCAAAGAGTGAATGCACACCTTTGGATAAAGCTAAAAGAAAAACCCCAACTAGTTCTAGCTGGGGTTTAGTGGATTTGAAGAGTTTCTGGTGAAATAAATCGACCCTGATGCGCGATTTTTAACAAAACGAAAGAGCCTTCATTGCCCACCTCTTAAATATGACAGCTAGCACTAATAGAGGCTACTTAACGCGAGACTTCTTTGCAACTGGCTTAGCAACTTTAACTGTTTGACCAAATTGACTAGGCACCGAACTCATCGCAGTCTCAACAGTCTTTTCGAAGTTAGAAAAGGCATCCTGAGCAGTAGAGCGCACCTGATTAAAGTTCTGCATTGCAGCATTAAATGACTCCGTAAAGGCGGTTACAAACCTCTCTGAACCAGCTGGAGCCTTCGATGTTGCAATCTTCACAAATTCCTCCAAGTCATCTTGCGCTTGGTCGATGGCAGCTTCAACCGCTTCAATCAATTCCTCATTGCCATGGCGCAAAATATCTGCCACTTGTTGGTGGTAATTGGTAATTCGAGTCACGGCCTCCTGAATGGCATCGCCTTGCAATAGAAGCAGCGCGGCCTTTGGATCCTGCATCTTCATTAACCGCGCTGCCTCTGCTTGAGCTTTGGCAACTAACTCTTGGGTAGCTTGATAGTTAATTTGCGCTAATTCTTGTGCATTTTCTAATGCAGTCTGCCCTAAAGAACGAGCAGTTTCAATATTTTTAGTCCGGTTTTCTACAAATTTGTTCTTAAGCATGGCATTCCCTTTTTAGTAAATTAGCCTTGAAGTTAATGACAAGCCTAATCTTTTGAAGTACAACAAGAGATAAAAAAATCATTAATACTCAGATAACTTTTCATATTATAAAACTTGTAATATAAAAATATGTGAAATATTAAAAAATAAATAAGAAGCTCCCAATACGTCACTTTGTTTTTATCTCTGCCAGTCAATGGTCCCGAATTGATCAAATAAGCAAGTTTTGTTCCCAGAATTACTGAAATATACTCGCAAATTATTTGATCTTAAATAGACCAAGTCCACTAAAGAGCATTTAAAAATAAAAAACCTATGCCCTAGGGCGCGTTTAGCGCATTCTCCAGTTAAATGAAATCTTAAGTAACTAGATATAGCCCTACTAACTCTCCCAAGGAGTTGCTGTATGTATAAGTTTTTTTATGCTTTTGCCACATAAACCACGGACGCGTTGCTGTTCAGTCTTAAGCCAACCAAGAGCAAATAACAAGTTAGGATCATTCTGTGTAAGCTTCTCGATTCGATCAATTGCCACGCAAATATCGTGAAATGACCCAAAAAAAACTAATGCGCCTGTAAGTGCCTTAAAAAACTTTGGGTATGATTTCTTAATGCAATAGTCCCTAAAAAATTCTAGGGAATAGTGTATAAACTTCATTTTCTTACGCATTGAGTGAATCTCTTCATCTTGCAGGCTAGCAAATTTAGAGTCTCGGTTAGATAAAAAAAGAAATTTATTATCAAGTAATTTGATAACTCTCTTTCTGACAATTGGCGATCCCTCTTTAGCTTTTTTATCTGCCGTTAGATCGGCAATCGAGGAAGCTTGAGAAAGCCAAATAGACATGGACTCCACTAGGAGCAACTGAAATTCTTTGCCTCTCGTAATACGAGAAGGATTTGGAAAATCAGCAATATCACTCAGCTTAATCTCTGGGATGCCCAAGGATGCCATGGTGGGATTTAAGATACACGTAATGTAATCATTGTCACGATACTGGCCAAGCATACTAAACACTCTTTTAAAAACCGTAATCCATTGCTCATGAAGATAAGTTTCTTGCTTTGCTAAATATTTAAGTAAGATCTTTAGGCGACATAGACCTACCCTCAGCTGATGAAGATATTCAGAGTAATTTTGATATTCGGCATTTAGTACGCTCTGATTTGCTAAGACCTGCTGCATGCAAGATTGGATAAGGCGACTAGTGGTTTCATGACTACCGCCCACCTTCCTTAGAGAAATACATTTAGACCTTGTTGGAGGGCTAAATTCAAATCCACTGGCAAGTAAAAAACCGCGTTCAGATTTACTGCGGGTATCGATAAATGCTCCATGACTCTTAATCATGTTCTGCGCATGATGAAGAACATCTCGTGGGTCGCCTTCCTTTAACTCTATTTCCAACTCATGAACTGGGGTTCTGGTCACACTATTAGTCATTGGCGAATAAATAAACCCTTTATCCAGCGCATATTCAAGCAAGCCATGGCGGGTCTTTACTAGTAATTTTCTTCTCCAAATATCAGTTCGATAGCAAATTTTTAGATCTTTAACCCTTAATTTTGGTAACCGTTTTTTTAATAACCGACCAGATTCGTCATGATGATGAAAATCGAGAGTCCAAGTTGGCATGGCGTTACCAATAGCCTTTAGTACAACGTTATGCTCAAGTCTCTCTAAGGGGTTATCCGTGGAAACTTTAAGAGTTTGTATCCATTGGCTCCCCTCTTTCCTCAAGCGAAAAGCAATACCCGCCTGAGTCAGCAAAAAATCTGGAGTGTCTATGTACGCTGCCTGTAAATGCTGTCGTCGAACTCCACCCCTAGAAATAATCCATTTTTCGATTGGCTCAAGTCTATTCCCCGGAAATAAGAGTTTAATTTCGAATTCACTACTGTTTGTGGGCATTATTTCTGGGGACCAATATCTGAAGCTAGTTCAATAAATTAAATTTTGAGGCTTTTTGCGTAAAGATTTCGTGCCAATCCTTAAAGTCAAAAGAGAACTTGATTAATGAGCATGTACCCATTGATAGCGATTCACCCGTAAGCAACGATGCTAAATTCATTAGACTTGGATTGTGCCCAACAATCATGAGCTGATTCATTTTTTTAGGAACAGAAGAAATAATCTCAAGCAATGTCAGAGGTTCTGCTGCATATAGTTTCTCATTAACAAGCAAATGAGAATGGGGGATACCCAACCCATTTGAAATAATCTGACCAGTACTGATTGTGCGAGCTGCTGGACTCATTAAAACAAGATCTAAGGACAATTCTTTTTTCGCCAATTTTTGGGCAAGCCTATTGGCATCCTTAATGCCACTTTCAGATAAAGATCTATCTAGGTCGGAAACTAAACCTTCCTCTGCAATAGCTTTTGCATGCCTGAGAAGATATAGCGATTTGGACATAGTTTATTTCTCTCTTTTCTCTTTCCCAATGATAAAAATACGTTCAACTTCTACAGGTACTGGGGTAATGGTGATATGGTCCTAGATGAATTTTCATAGCCCTTGTCCATCATATTAGATACTCAATTGAGCGCACTGTCACCCACACAAAAATGCCACATTCAGAATCACTACCAATATCCTAGATACTTGCTAACCTCGCTTGCTACTGCTTTTCAAATACTACCGGAGATAGGCTATTGTTGTAACTATGACTCCTGACTGGGTTGTAAAAAAACTCAATGTAATTAAATATATCTTCTCGTGCTTCGCCCCTAGTGTTGTAAGTTTTACGCTTCACTCGCTCACTCACGCTTTAGTAGCTGGTAAAAACCTTCCACCACAGCACTGTCGTGACAGTTACCGCACCGGCTCATGCTTAGTCGAAGATTATGCTCCTTTAAAAAGGCTTGCCACTCATAGCTTGAGAGCTGACTGCCTTGATCCGAGTGGATGGTGACCATCTGCCGAGGTTTACGTTTCCATAAAGCCATGAGCAATGCCGATACGGCCAGCCTTCGTGCGTGCGAATACGGATAATATCCGTTACCCAAATCTCGAAGATCATCATGGGTCTTGCGATAGCCGTATACAGCACCACTCTCGAGCCAAGACTGTTAATCTGACTGGTAATGGATTGATTCTCGCGACTTCTCGCTAATAGGGGTTCCTTGCACCAAGCGTAATAGCCACTCAGATGCGCCTGCAATACCCTGCATATAACCCTGATACGGTGTTCATGATGATGTTCTTTGATGAAGGCGCACCTTACACATCGCCTAGATGCCATTGCAATTACCGATGGTGAAATCTGCAGCATCGACTTTGCTCGTATACAGTCTTTAATGAAAACAGAAACTGCACTACAAAAATCTATTGAGCGCGCTATGAGTACTGAGATCTTCTATCAACTAATTTTAGAGGCGTAGGCCAGCTTTGGTAACTGGATCTTTACACACCATAAGACCCTCAGAGCAATAAAAAACCCGCCAAAAAGCGGGTTCCTTAGAGCGGCTATCTTTTATTGATACCAATCACCAAGCTTGCTGCTTTCCATCAATCCAAGTTTCCTTAACTTTGATATTGCGAATCTCTGCTGGAGGTGTATTGCGTGGGTTTTTTGCGAGAACCACTAGGTCAGCCTGTTTACCCACTTCTAAACTTCCCACAATATTGTCAGCAAAGAGTTGATATGCCGCATCAATAGTAACAGCACGTATTGCATCATCGACAGTTACCCCCTCATTAGCACCCAAAACCTTTTGTGGAGGCAATTGCCATGTACGCGTAACTTCTTCGGTAATGTAGCTCAAAGGTCCAACAGGCGATACAGGCGTATCGCTATGTAGCGTGAATTTTCCACCCGCCCTTTTAACATCACCAGCTGGATCAATGCGCTTAGAGCGCTCTGGCCCAATTAAGTGATTACTAAAAGCGGCACCCCAATAGTCAACGTGACCAATCGTAAAGCTTGGAATAACGCCCAACTTAACCGCTTTTTTCACTTGCGCTTCCGTGTTGATAGTGAAATGCTCAATACGCAAACGACGTTCACTGGGATTAGGGTTGCCTGCTAATAATTTTTCATAATTATTCAAAGTCTGATCAATCGCCTTATCCCCATTAGAGTGAATTGAAATTTGCCAACCCTGATCAAAAAATGGCTTCATCAAACCATAAACCTCAGCATCTTTATAGTCTAGCGCTCCACTCCATTTTGAATTTTTTGGATAAGCATAAGGATCATTTAGCGCTGCCGTCAGGCCTTGTGTCGATCCATCAGAGATATATTTAACCCCAATAAATCGTAAGCGGTCATCTCCATCATTCGGTTTAATGGCGTTGAAACCGACAGGCAAAGCTTGACCCCATAAGTAACCACGCAAGCGAATCGGAGGTTCAGACTTAGCAAAAATACCTTTGTAAATTGCCACCTCTTTGTCTACACCAAAATCACCACCAACACTCATATCAGAAGCAGTTGTAACACCCGTTGCTGCTATTTTCTTCATAGTGCCTTCAATAGCGCCAAGCAATTGAGCCTCGGTTGGCGCGGGCATTTTGGCCATAAAGGCCAAGTACGATGGCGGCTCTATCAACTTACCTGTAAGCTTGCCTTTAGCATCTTTTACATAAATTCCGCCACTTCCTGGATTAGGAGTCTTGTCGGTTACGCCAGCAATTTCTAACGCCTTGTGGTTAACGTAGCCGATGTGCCCAGATTGGTTGACGATGAAAATTGGAACTTCTGTGGATACTTTATCTAAATCATCTGCTGTTAATTCAGCCATAAACGGGGTTGTCCGTGATGGATCTACTCCAAAGCCAAATAGCCAACCACCAGGAGGTACATTTTTGAGTCCGACTTTCATTTTCTGACTCAATGTTTCCAGTGTGTCATAAGGCAAAGAAAAGTTACTCAAATTTAATCCAAGGCCCTCAAACACCGATGTAACAATGACGTGCACATGAGGCTCTACAAAACCTGGCATTAAAGTTTGACCCTGAAGATCAATTACCTTAGTACTATCTGTTTGCCATTCTTTAGTAACCGCTTGTTTTGTACCAACAGCCACGATCTTGCCGTTTTGTACGGCTAACGCTTGAACTTCTTCATTCTTGGCATTCACAGTAACAATGGGACCGCCATAAAAAATAGTGTCTGCATTGCCTTTAGCAAAGGTCACTGCGCATTGCGCCATCATTAAGGCGGAAAGTAGCTTTGGAGCAAATTTCATATTCAAATCCTAGTGTTTAAGTGGACTATTTATTCAAAGAAGATGCTGGCATCGCAAGTATGCAAAATTATCCTGAATAACGCTGAAATAATACAATGGCCTGATTAAATGATTACGATAATCATTTAGATATTTCCGGTCAATAGTAAATTAGCAGTTATTGGCCAACTTAAGATATTCCAATATGAAAAACATCGCGCCAAAGTAGTCCTACATCGGGAAAACTGTATATCCTAAAAAAAACTGCAATTAAATACCAATGAATACCTATCTTTGTATGTTCACATCAAAATGATATAAACAAAGTGTTGAACCTACGAACTCACCCAATGAAGCCATTTAAAGTACTGCCCTTACTTTTTTTCATTACCATCTCACAATTCTCGTTTGCGCAATCTTTTAAATTTGTTGCCTATGGAGATATGCCCTATTCCATACCGGGAGACTACGTTAGGTATGAAAAACTCATTCAAGCAATTAACCAAGCTAAACCCAGTTTTACGATATTTGTTGGTGATACAAAATCTGGGTCTACCCCTTGCTCAAATGAGAACAATGTCATTATTAAAAATTACTTCAATGAGTTTGAGTCACCCCTTATCTATAGCATCGGAGATAACGAATGGACCGACTGCCACCGTCCTCTAGCAGGCTCTTACGACCCGATTGAAAGATTGGAAAAACTACGCGGAACTTTCTTTAGCAACAGCAAAAGCCTAGGTAAGAAAACCCTGCAACTTCACCGACAGTCTGATCTCATGCCTGAATTTTCTTTATATGTTGAAAATTCATACTGGATCAAGAATGGCTTTCTTTTTGTGAGTCTTCATATTCCGGGCTCCAATAACAACTTTGAGCGAAATGAAGATGCTATCAATGAATACCGCTTGAGGAATACAGCTAATTTAGCCTGGATTGAATACACATTTGGTCTAGCAAAAAAAGAGAGGTTGGCTGGAATGATTATTTCCTACCAGGCAGATATGTTCTATTCACCTTCTCAGGCAGTTGATTTATCGAGCGGCTTTAGGGAAACGTTGAGCAGTCTTACAAGTCATGCGGAGTCATTCCAAAAACCCGTCCTCCTAATTAACGGCGACAGTCACAGACTCAAAATTGATCAACCTTTAAAGACTCTCGATAAGAAATATGTTCTTGAGAATGTCATTCGTCTACAGGTGATGGGTGAAGATGAGGTCCAGGCTGTTGAAATCAGCGTCGATCCAACTAGCGAGCAACCATTCAGCTTTAAGCCTCTTATTCTGAAGGCTAATAGCCAATATATCCACTGAATCAAGGGGCTTCTATTTCTGACCAAAAGCAGGCTCTGGCGGATACTATCCCTGCACAAGTTCAGCAGCCAATTAGAAAGAATTCCTTAAGGAAACTAGCTCTAAATCAAAGTCATCCAACTTCACAAATCCAATCCTTGGATACTCCAAATTTAAAATGATAGCGATGGTTCCAGTCATTAGGAGCATGAAAACAATGGTTAAAAACCAATCCCTTTTTTGCTCTATCCCTAAGTTATAACCTGCAACTAATGAGCCAATCAGAGAAAGGCATATAAGCGCCTGCCAAATAATGGGAGGAGGATGAAATTTCATGGCCAATCGCTGATTCTCGGATGCGTCAAACATATCAGACACCTCGGGCAAAATTTGGGCTGCAACCAATTTTTCTGGATATGGCGTTTCCTGAACTGCATTGACTGCTCCCCGCCATAATTGATTGCCAATTTCATTATGCGTTTTGAATTTTATTTCCAAATCCCCATCGGCCATACTTCCTTGATAAATATCAATTCGACTATCAAGATATTTTTTAAATAAACCCCTTACAACTAATTGGCTTTTTGGTGCCAGTAGGTCAATGGATTGGTAAGCTGTACCGATTGTGCTGACTTCCTTGGCAATTAAGTCTCGGCGTTTATCAAATCGATCGGATGCACCAGAAAAGGTAATTGCTAACAATAGGGCTAATAAACCAAAAATTGCAGCCATAAAAGTATCGCTTGCATCTGCTTTTTCCTGTTTATACACTGAGGCAAAATGCCCTCCCACTCTCCAGCCTATCTCAATCATTAAAAGCATAGCGCCCAACAATAACCAGGGCAATAAATTGGTTTCGAAAAGGTAGATCCTCAAATGATTGGTTAGCAACATAATTTTGATAGATTAGTTAGTTGAGGAAATGAAATTGTGTAACTCATATATTACATGCCAAATTATGCTACCCATTAACCCAGTTGGAATTGAGTGTGATGAGTCTTTAAATCGTCACTTTTTCAGCGAAGCTAGAGAGATGACCACCCGCAGGTGGTTTCGCATCTCTTGATAACTCATATCTTGAGCATTACTCTGACCTAGATATTTGGGCACCCGTTTGCCAAAGGTTTTCCGGCTATACGATCCTTTACCCATTCAAGATACATTGGCGCTGAAACACCAGGAGTTGTAAAGTGGGTTTGCTCCCCTGGAAGTTGATTTCTTCCAACATTCGCACCCATGGCGCACATTTGCTTTTGATAAAGCTCATGCATGATTGGAGGAACTGCAGTATCTTTTGTACCCCAGTAAATTACCACTGGTGCCACAGGTTTTACCGGCTTCACACTACCGTCAACAAAAGCCTTTACCCAAGCGGAGGAGTTGCTGGGTTCTGGTTTTAAAAGAGATTTATAGCTGTCTCCGTAGGCATAGTTAAAGGTATCAGCCAGTACATGAATACATTTATTTCCGGATAATTTATCGACAGCCTTTGCACCTTCATCAGTCAATACATCCGTCAATTGCAGACCCGGAAATGCCGCTTGAGTACCCCAAAGACCCATTACATAATGAGCAAATAAGAATACATTTGGAACATTGGCCTGAGTAAAGCCGTTCATAAGCTTTGTTGCACCAGCTTCATCATTTGGCACATTTGGCAGCATAGCTGCTACATCTTCTGGTGCTAATGCAACAAACCCAAGGTATTGCAGATTGTCTGCGGCAGTGCCTTGAAGGGCTTGGTATTCAGGTAAGCTTGCAGCGGCAATAGTGGCTCCACCACCTTGTGACCAACCATAAACTACAGCCCTCTTTCCGGCGCTCACTTCCTTCATTGAGCTGGCTGCTCTTGCAGAATTAATCACATCCCTGCCATTTGTTTGTGCCACGGCATATTGATGTTTACCACCACCACCTAGACCTTGATAGTCAGTAGCAACAACTACATAACCTTGGTCTATAAATTCTTGACCGTTAGGAATTCCAAAGTCGGTCCAAGAATCGCCATCCGTGAGGAAATACTGATTAAGTGAGCGAGTTGGCTCAATGATTTGAGATGGGCCACAGTTTTGAGCGGAGCCTGTTGTGCCGTGCGCCCAAGCCAAAATAGGTCTGCCCTCCTTTGGCACCTCACCAACAGGAGAAATGATTGTTGCTGTAGCAATGGTTTTGCGTCCAGCCACATCAGATGAAATATAAGCAATCTTCCATGCTTGTGCACCTTTAATAGCGGTTTTTATCTTTTCTTTTTTGATAACTTGCCCCAATTTACCCTCAGGAGCCTTTTTGATGACAGAAGTGTAAAAAGCTTGCATTGGTGGATCAGCATACACAGCTGTCCAGAGGATGCTTAATGCTGTGCCAAGCACTAAAACGGAAAAGTGTGACTTTATTTTCATCATGAATATGGGTGTCAATTTAGGTCCAAAAACTATATTAAACACTAAATTAAAATGCTGTCATATAGATTCCCACCTGGATACTTTCAGCGCTTCTTAATGACCCAAAGGGATCATTATTCTTTATCTTTTGATGATTTTTGAAATATCACCATAGCGAATGACATCACAGTGAACGCCAATCCAAGTGACCACGCTGGATTAATTTTTGCCAAGTAGCCACCAATAGCCCCACTAATCACAAAAATAAAAATGGAAAGGAACCTCCTGATCCATCTATCGCTCCTGCTTCCTACGAGAGGAGACTCTGCAATCAATGCAGTATAGGTGCCAGTAAACAAAGTGGTAGCAAGGTCAGGGACGCCGTGAATTCTAATAATAGTGGTCATTGCACCCATTGCCGCAGAAAGCAATCCAACCAGCATGTCTCTTAATGGTATATGGGTTCCAGGGAATCTCCAAATAGCCAACATTAATGCAGTTCCAATTAAAAACCATACCAGCCAAAATGCTTTTCGTGAATTATTTCCGCCACCCAAAAATTTGATGACGCGGGTTGCAATTACTATACCAATAGTAAATGCCCCAAATGCGCGGACATATTTAAAACCGAGCAAATATGGCTGGCCTTCTGAAAGTGCGATGGCCAACATCAAAAGGTTGCCACTCATCATGGCCGAGAAAACCCCATTAAGGCCTACAAAACAAGTGACATCGACTAACCCACAAACGCAAGCCAATAAATATAGTCCGTATTTATGTTCAGGTATGCGCATGTTTTACTTTTGATTTATGTTGAGGTAAAAATGGATGCGAATATTTAGACTTAAGAAGTACCGTGCACTACTTTTTGATTTTTAAAATTTTATACCGCAAATAAGCTGATCTTCTATCTTATTGCGCCAATTGTAATTATTGCTTACGCAAAATCCACTTTTTTCGGTAACGGGCTTCCCGCAACAAACCAATCCTCATATCCAATGCGGTATAGAGTGTAATCCTTCTCTCTATCGAGCATTATTGTCTGAAACGATCACTTGAGTGCAGTGAACAAAGAATTCATTAATACCTAAATGGCTGTAGACAAGCTATAAGAGAGGCTTAACTGGATACAACCCTAAATCCAATAGATATAGCCATAATCATTCATGAGTGATTCGTTCAAGAGCATAAAACGAAACAAAAACAAGGGATAGGTGTTAAAACTTATAGCCTCCACACTCTATAACCCATTGCCTCGATTTGATCACTGGCATAAGAGGCATGCAAGTCCATGAAACAGCCACCCTTAACCAATTTAGAAAGTAAAGTAGTGAGCGGTTTTTCTAAAAAATCATGATGTGGCACTGCAATCACCATCACGTCCGCTACAGGTAATTCGTTCCACTTTTTTAGATTTATATCATAGCGATGATTGGCATCAACCACATTAGCCAAGGGGTCATGAACATGAACATTTACCCCATAGAGTTCAAGCTCCTTAATAACATCAACAATTTTTGAGTTACTTAGATCCTGCACATCCTCCTTAAACGCTAATCCTAAAATAATGACGTTAGCGCCTTTGATTTTTATATCGGCAGCAATCATTTGTTTGATGGCCTGATCCGCAATAAACTTTGCCATACCATCGTTTAGCTTACGGCCAGTTAAGATTAGTTCGGAGTGATATCCCAGTTGCTCTGCTTTGCTGGCTAAATAGTACGGCACAACGCCAATACAATGACCGCCCACTAGCCCCGGGTAAATTGGCACAAAATTCCACTTTGTTGAAGCGGCTTCTATTACCTCTTGAGTGTCGATTCCCACGAGATGAGAAATGATAGCAACTTCATTTATTAAGGCAATATTGAGATCGCGTTGAGTGTTCTCAACCACTTTAGCTGCTTCAGCCACTTTAATACTTGATGCGCGATGTACACCAGCCTGAATAATTAATTCATATAGACTCGCAATTTTATTTAAAGAATCAGGCGTATCACCTGAAACAATTTTAATAATCTTAGTAAGTGTATGTTTAGTATCCCCAGGATTCACTCGCTCTGGAGAATAGCCAACATGAAAATCTCGCTTCCATTTCAATCCGGATGCTTATTCAAGACCAGGTCAGATCTGATTGATTGGCACGATAACTTTCTGGACCACCATTACGTGCAATCTTACGGCTAATTGTGGAGGGTGATGTTCCCAAAGGCGCAGCGATTACTCAGCCGCTAGGCGACGAGAGATTTCTTCTCGCTCAGCCAAAATACGCTGGATAGAAGAGTGGCCCCGATCAAATAACAGCGCTATCTGATGATAGGTTATCGCCTTTTTGCCAGCGCTCCCACATTAAAGCTTTCAGGGTGGCTGTGTAATAGATTCGAGGTTGTTGTTTCATGAGCAACACTCTTTGCGCTTACGCAGTTAGTAGTGTGTTGCATCGATTAGATGAATTCAAGACCCAAAGGAGCCACCCCAATGAACTGACCCAACTACTAAGCGGGGTCAATTCAGAGGGCGACTTTTATAAACAAGAGGGTTTTTCTCTGATGAAAAAACTAATCTTTAGGTTTAATCCTAAACTCATCAATCCAATCCCTCAACAATACCTATTCTCGCCCCGAGCTTTGATTGAGAGCATTAAATTCAACTAAACCTGTCTTTGCGGTTGCTTGGGCAGATCTATAAGTTGCCGGCAGGGGTTCCTCAAGAATCGTTGGAACAAGTACATTCATGAGATTGTCCTTAATTGCTTGCGCAGCTGGAGTGCTGTAATAGGTATTCACAGTCTCCATTTGACCGCCAGTAGTGGAATAGTCATAGTACTCATACTGCTGACCATCTAAGGAAGGAGCTGTTGTCCCAAGCGGCCATCTTGAATAAACGCCCAACTTATATTGTGGGGTAATTACACCTAAGATATGTACAGGAGTTCTTTGGCCATCCACGGTTGGGGCGGTTACAAAATCAAAACTACTCGCAACAACTTCGTCAGTAGCAAAAAGGGCAAAATCTAAACCTGGTGTGCTAGCAGACTTAAGCAAAGGGAACATGTTATAGCGCTTACTATATAAGGCCTTGTAATCGCCTTGCATCCAAGTCGATGGTTGGCCGCCATAACCAAGACCTACAAGCATAGGCATTAAATCAATAGCAGAGGTTAACTGAGGACGCACGGTATCGGTGTCACCTGTATAGGTTCCCGTATAGTCTTTGACAATTAAGGGCACACGAATTGCCTCATCATACATAGACAAAGTTTTACCAGCGACAAAACCATGGGCGCCGTTGTAATCACCATGATCTGAGGTAAATACAACTACCGTATTTGCCAATACATCAGGGGGAATTCCATCCAAAACCTGTCCAACTTGCTTGTCCAAAATTGTCTGAAGAAACGTATAGAGATTAATGGCCTTGTTCCAATAGCTATAGGGTTCATAGCCAATGCCAATTAACTGACCTGAACTTGTAGTTGGAGGTATGTATCCGCTAAAGGCGGTTGCAGCTCCTGGATAGCCATTGATGGAGAAACTTGTTACCCCTTGAGTCTCACTAATACCACCCCACTCCACTTCACAAAATTGCTTATTTAAAATGTGTCCTGAAGGTTGGTGACCACTTTGAAGCTCTGCTAAGGTCTGCCAATTTGGAACAGTGGCTGGATAGCCAGGATAAATGGGTGGATTAACCAACGCATTGGGGTAGTTCAATTTTGTTGATGTTGCACAGATTGCAGTGCTCCAATTTTGATTCTGCGCATAGTTGCCTGTATTTATAGCTGCATTCGCAAAATTAGCGGTGAAATCTTGGTATTCAGTTCCTGCAGGAAAAAACTCTTGATCATGTGGATTTTGAAAGCCCACTGTTAAGCACCAAGGTTTATCACCCACCTTTTTGTTACTCAACCAGGTACTGGCCTGGGTGGCAATATAGGCATCGTTGTAATAGCAAAAACTTGGATCATCCATATCGCCATAAGTACCTTGGAGATTATTGGCAATAGGGTCTGGGTAGGTCATGCCTTGAAAGCCATAGGCATAAAGCTCCTGAGTAGGACCGGTTGGGTTCGAGCAATGCCATTTGCCGATATAAGGCGTTTGATAGCCAGCAGCACTCAATACTGATCCATATGTCGGAAAAGCTGATTGAAGCGGTGGATTAACTGTAGTTGTGCTGCCAGGCTTAATTACTAAGGTTGTCGCAAACCATGTTTGATGACTATATAAACCCGTCATCAAAGTCCCTCTACTTGGTGAACATGCTGTAGCTGCCGCATTGTGATTGGCAAACTTAACACCGCCTTCCCAAAGTCGATAAACATTAGGCATGAATCTTTGGATATATTGCGCTGCGTTAGTTACGCCAGTTGGGAACACCTTGGGATAGCGCATTTCATCAACAAGAATAAAAAGGATATTGGGTTGAACGGTGCCAGGAGGTACGCTACCTGCATTACCTCCGCTACCCCCGCAACCAGGAAGAGCAACTGCAGCCGTTACTGCTGCAGCAGATTTCAGTAAATCTCGGCGGTTTTTATTGATATCAGTACTGGAGCCAAGTAGGTTACCAGTTTGCGGCGCTGGATTAGAGTGCTTATTTTTTGACATCATTTACCTTTAACTAAATTTAGTTGAAATACGCTAAACATCATTTCTAGCGCTTATTGTGCAATTTTACTATCGACCTGGGCCGTGAAAGTTACTTTTAAATAAAGTTATTAATTTATATCTTTATTTGAGCCCGAGCCCCAATATACCTTCAATAATTGACTTAGTTTGTTCAGTTTTATTCGAGTTAACATCCCTTAAGAATCAATTGGAGTATGGCATTGCGGGGGATCGCTTGAAATTTATTACATGTGTTCAGTTTTAAATCCTAAAATGACATTGGTTCACCCCAGAAAATATGTCTTGATATAACCTCAGCCGCCCTACTCTTTTCAGTAATTTATTACAAATAAACTCAAATCATGCCAACTATAGCTAAAGCCAAAACCTCTAAGACTAGGCAAAAAATATCAAAGCAACCTCGAGCACTGAAGGCGGTGGATGATATTTTGCTTGCAGGAAGAGAGTTGATGAGCTCTGAATTGGGGGAGTTAAGCGCGAGATCTCTCGCAAAGAAATCAGGTTACTCCATTGGTAGTATTTACTATCACTTCGAAAAAATGGCTGATGTATTTGTAAAAATTTATACAGAAAAACGCATAGAATCCCAAATGAAGGTGGCTCAACTATTTAGAAGTCACAAGCCTTTGAGCCCCATTACTGAGCTTGCACCAAAAGTGACCGATCAGGTCATTAGTAATCACAACGAATTTGATCCCAAGGTTTTAACTTTTTGTCTTACAGCACTATCCAAGGATTTAAATAACCCATTTGAAATTGATAGCTCAGTAGATAACTTAGTTGCCATCTTTCGGGAGACCATACAGAAAGATCAATCCAATACCTTTAGAAAGATGACGGTAGCTGAATCCCAGTTACTAGCAAAGATCTATGTTTACGCTCTCCGGCAACCTTATGTTGATGAGAGCGATTTAATGGGCACTGAAGAGCATCGGCAAATCATCATCGATTTATTCTATAGCCTTTTTGGTAACAAAAATCCAATCCAATAGAGCTCAGGGATTTCAGTGGTTAAAGTAAATATTTTTTCGACGAACTCGACAGAAATATGTAGACATGACTTCCAACCACTTCAAATATAAGTTTAGGTAACAAGAGTTGCAGCTTTATGAGATCCTCAACCCCAAGTAAATGAGTGGTGGCAGAGTAAATCCAAGGGTCTCTTAATGGTCCTGCATTCAACGGGTCAACGCAACAGATTACCCATAAATTCACCAAACCTATCGCTCCAAAATTTTTTAATACCCTTGACTTTTTTATTGAATTCAGCAAATCCTAAATTAAGCATAAGAGTCTGGTAATGGATATATGTTAGATCTGCGGAAACCCTGCAAATACTAGTGAACATAAGGCAAAAGCCTCTGATATCCGCTCAGTATTGGGAACGCCCACGCAACAAGTACCGCTCTATATACGATATGCAACTCATGGCAACCAAAAACTAAATGGCATAAAAACCGATCTAGTTAAATGGGAAAAGCAAATTTGTTCTGAATGCAATAATTCGGTAAGTGCTCCATATTATAAATCTTGGGAAAAATTATCAAACCACCTTCAAATGGTGCCGCGGGGATTGTCAGAAATTAACTTTGCACTCTTGTATGGTCAAAGTTACAAAGAAGAATTATTAAATCTGCATCTGTATTTTCTTAAACAAATCGGGTGTTACATAGCAAGCTCTGGCATCAAATTAGATTTGAGTTTATTTAACAGATCACTATTGGATGGGGAAGAGCATCCAAATTTTTATTTACGGATTTCATACTACCGAAACTGGCCCATTGAAAAAAAAATTTGCTTAACTGAAATGCTGGTTGCGGAGGATAACAGTGGTCCATGCATTGCAATAGCGAGCTATGGCATTGGCGCTTGGTGCATCGACATGACATACTGGCATCCTCGAGCAGAACCTCCCCCAATAATCTCGATCTCGCACCAACCCTCTAAAGCCCGAAGAGTCATCCCAGTAAATTATGAAGATGCCGATAGTTAATTTATATACCTACCAACCATGCTCACTTACAAGGAATTCGCGCCATTATAGAAATTCAGAAAGATCCCCCTACAAACTTTTCCAATGAGGCTTGTTGCATAACAATTCCCTCATCAATAATGGCTTGATAGCTGCGCTCATCCAGAGGGAGTTCCAACTCCTCTCAAACCTCTTTCAGTAAAGGCAGCACTAATGCGCTAATCTGCTGACTGTACTTAATACAAGTTTTCATAAAAACCAACTGTTTTTGGAAGAATTGCATATTTAATGCGCCATGCTCTGCCACGGCTTTTTCTATATAGCCAGCCTCAAAATGGTAATTACTTTGTATAACATTCCACTTATTTTGATCGTGAATAGACTCCAAATTGAGCCGCTTCATCATTTCAAGCGTGCCCTCTCTTAACTTGCCGTAATGCTCAATATTTCTTAAAACAATATCTCGTTCAATCTTATTTTTTGAAATTTTGGCGCACTCGGCAAATAACACTAAAAACCTCGAAGATAACTCACTTACAATATTGTTGGTTGCTGTGATAGCGTCCAAACTACCGATAACATGAAGTGCCTAATTAGGATTAAAAGTAATAACTACTTTTATCGGAGATTGCTAACTACTGCAATAAAAAGACCCGATCTTACATAACTCCAACTAGCCCCTGCCTCCAAACGGGATAGGATTGGCTAATCAAATGACCCAAAGGCATCCAGGCTTTTCCTTAAGGCCCGCCGTATGGTGTTACACGAGCCTCTACGTTTGGAATTGACTTAAGGTACTCAATCAAGGCAAATCGCTCATCTGGAGAAAGCGCACGACCAATGATGCCCGGGCCTGAGCCATTCTCAAATGAATGTCCAGCATTTGAGTTGCCTTCTAGCCTGGTATCGAGCAGATAATCAGATGATATTCCAACCGAGATATTAATGCCCACCTTAATTGGATCAAATTCACGGGTGACGTAAAACTGTCTAGAGCGCTCGGAGGCTGGGGATAGCAACTCATAGAGATTAGGGATGGAGCCATTATGCAGATAAGGAGCGGTAGCCCAGATGCCATCACGAGGCGCAGCCTTATAACCCAATGGAGGTGGCACATCTGCCGCGCTTGCAAATGAGCTCATCTCATTTACTTGCTCGGGCGTAAACGGCCCATCTTTAATAAGTGCTTTATCGAGAATCTTATTCTGAACAGCAGTTTGATAGTCAAAGGATAATTCTTGGGTTGATAAATCAAGAAGTGAGGCTAACCTACTCCCAATGATAATTTTAATCACTGAGCTAAAGGTGACACTTGCAAGCTGTGCATTATCCGTTCCAACCACTGACTGAGGAATAATCCTGTTATTAATAAAACGTTTTCCTGAAGTGCCGCGCGGGGGCGTCCAACGATAGGGATAACTTGAATGACAACCATTGCAGTTCTCTATATACAGACTTTCACCTGCACTTACCTTTGCTTGGTCAAGGCTGCCAAAAATACTCTCTGGCCACTTTGGTGGAGCAAGTCGTCGCAACATATTTTCCACCTTAACAATACCCCTAATATCACTTGTAGTATCGAAAAGACCTTGCTGAGAGCTTGCTGAAGTCAAGTCAAACCGAGCAAATACACCTAGAGACTCACTAAAATTTCTAGATAATGGGTTTGCCGCAACACCACTCCACTCCACCCAAGAGGATTGGGGTGCATTCCATAAAAATGGCGGCTTAACAGCTGCTGTTGTTGGATAAAGATTGCGTGGGTCCGCTGTACCAGCCCAGGTAAGCGTGTTGTGTATGCTCCCTAAAGCATCCATTCTTCCAGGACCAGGCTGATCAACTATGCGAAATACATTATTTACTTGAGTATTGAGAATGGCGGCATCATTTTCTAAGCGACGCCTTAAATCTGTCTCATCAACCGCGCCTGTTTTTTGAATGGTCTTGAGCATTTCCTGAAAACGACTTGGATCACCGGCGGTTGCATTAAGGGCGTCAGATAAAGATCTCAACCAGGGTACAACAGTAAAGCGACCGCTAGTTCCACCATCAATGCGCAACTGCTTATTTAGATACTGAATCTGGCCCGTATGACAAGCCGCGCAGGTTAAACCCATATAAGTACCTGAAAACTGGCCAGACTTCACAATAGTCTTTGTAATACCAATAGGTAAATTATCTGGGTTATTTTGCGCATCGGGCTCTGCAATCAGAAGCCCCATCCTATCAGCGTTTTGTGCACTGCTAAATAGCTCAATTGAATTTGACAGCTGCAACGCCAGATAGATGTCATAGGAAATCAGTGCCGAACCCTGAGAACCCCAATAGTAATCTGCGCGGTCCTGATTTGACCAGGCCTGATTGATATACGCTACTTTTGAACTGGTAGTAGATGAGTCGCTCTCACCACCACTGCAGCCACAAAGAACAATCGCCACCGAAATAAGAAAACTTAAAGGCTTGAATATGGGCATTGATGATTCATTGAAAATGGGTGGAGTAATTTTGAGCTGGCAGAAGATATTGCTTATCTGTTGTTTGAGTTTTGCAAAACTCCTGCGGGGTTTATTAAGAACTTAACGAAGGGCAACGCCATCAGCTGTTGGGTATAGGTAAGCATTGCCACCATAGGTACGAGAAAAAGCTGAAGGTACAAATCCCATCTTTGGCCCATCATCAAAACTAATGAAAACATCGTTACGTACATCTGTAGAGCTAAGGATGGCAAGTAATAGAGAGAGAAGGCTTTAATTTGAACAAGCATATTCATATTGGTTATATAGTTTGATTGTAATTTTATGTGGTCCTTACTTGTAAGATAACGACCAATTCCGACATTCAACCTATTTGTCGCAACACATAAAAATTCCGACCTGAAAATACCGCTTATTGGCCGTAAGTAGCCACCCCATTACCTCGATTAACACGTCAAACCAAGGGTCACTTAACGAGACGCATGATGACGCCGTCGAATCTACTCCACTTCCGAGAGCTCACATCTGGCGCCAGGAGGCCTTATGGAGATCATGTCTCAATACAAATCAATTGAATTTGTTATTTATGCAATTTTTCCCACGCGCAACTATATTGCGCCTAAAGTGAGGGTATTAATTAATTTTCTGGTGAAATATGACTCTAAGAAAGATTTGGATAATTTCTAAACATGAATCCCCTTCAATTTAGCCTCCAATTGAATCCATCTACATGCATCCTGACCGATCCGCAAGGTAAGGCTGTAATTATTCCTATTGGGGTAACTAATTTAGCCGTCAATCAATTTAAAGGGCTAATACCCACTGATCTTGAAATTGAATACGCCATTGAATTAATAGAAGAGTGTGTTATGCCTCTTGATAAAGATATACCCCGTATACGATCGATTCTTGCGGTGTCAAATAAAACTTCTGATTTAAATCTTGAAGATATCTTGATTAAAAATCGAACACTCAGCGTTCATGAATTCGAGGATATATTTAATAACACTCTATTCGAGAAAAGATCTAAATACGAACTTGCGGCATTGCTAATCATTCGAGAATGCCTACATCATCTTCGCTTTACTAAACTTTCATTTATATAAATCAAAGCACTAGACGTAAGCACCAGACAAAATAATGGCTAAATACTCCCATTTCTAGCAAAATTTTTTGGTAGAAGAAGGCGCGGTATAAGCCACTGAAGGGCTACTGCTGGCTGAAAGCGGACTAATCAATTGGCCTTAAGTAGGCCAAACCGACCGACTTTTGTGCTTACTGAGAGAAGTCGAAGTTAGGCACTCAAAAGTCCGAGCAAACCGACTCAAGAGAATGCAAAACAAAAAATGCCCGTGGTATGCGGACCTTATTCGCTGTTTTCTCTAAATGGCAGATATTTAGAGGCTGGCTGGCGGTGAGAACAGTCGCCATCCATATTGTCTTTGCATCCCACCCTACTGACAGGAAATTTTACAGGGTATTGAGGTAAAAAATTAATCAAAGACTCTCAAAAATCACTGGTTTAGTTTTTAGATAAAGGCCCATCTCCACATTCTGGCAATTTGGGATCAGGTAAAAACAGGGAATATACGCAACTAGAAATTATGAAAAAAACAATGGATAAAAATATTACTATAAACAATACGCTCTATCGAATATTTTTGGCACCTGACATTATTCGGGCCATTATGAATGGGACTCAACCCATTCATCAAACAGGTGATTCATTGAAAAAGCACACTCGACTTCCGCTGGATTTGGAAGACCAACGAAAATTACTGGTATTTAAGCAGGCATGCTGGCTGGCTCAAAACGACCAAAAATAGACCTTTGAAGACACCTTCTCCGCTACCTAATGATTGGTAAGCCATTACAAATATTGAGAGTTAGCGGTTTAAATGAAGTCCTCAACCGTTATTTATGGCCGGCATCAAAGATTGCTTTAGAAAGCTCGCAGCATTAGAAATTAAACGATATTTTGGCGTAAGTAGACCAATCGTACTGCTGATAACTTTGCACTACTTGTTTGCTGGCTCCAACTGCAACTACCCAATTTTTATCCAGACGGTGCAAAACCATTGCATCGATTGGAATAAACCAACCATTACCTGCGGTATTGAAAACGGCGCCATTTTCATCCCAAAATCTTAAGGTAGTGTTCGGGGCCAACTGAAAACCAATAGTTGGAAAAATATGCAGATTTCTAGCCAGTACAGGCTGAGTGGGATTGACTGCAAAACTATTATTTTTGGCATCCCAGCCATAGATATATCTCAGCAGTGGAGAAAAGTCAGTCACCTTCAGGGTGGTATCTTCCTCTGGCGTAAAGCGCCATCCTATTTGTGGGCCAGCAGCCCACTGTCCATTATTTCCGAATGGAAAAAATATCCTTGCACCAATCAATGCTTTAAGTGGCTGCAAGAACTCTGGAGCTTGACCCCACGCAGTCAGGAACATATTGCCTGCGCTATATGCTCCCGAGTTGTTTGATGTTGAAATGGAGTTGTAGTTAGAAACAATGTTGGCATCTAGACGAATTCGCCCTTTCCAATCTCCCACTTCCAAAGGGTTGTAATAACGAAGCCTCAAGTCATTTTGGTAATTATCGCTACCTTGATAATCATGTGAGGCCCAAAACTCTAAAACTTTACTATCAGTTAATTCCTGTGAGTCGTTATAGAACTTAGAGAGTGGCACCAGTAAATCTTCGGCATAAGCTTGTGAAATACAAAAAGCAAGCAATGGAATTACAAGAAATTTCATCCGTTAAGAATTCATAAAAAAAATTAAAGAGTCGCGTTCAAAATGCCTGCACCAAGCCCGCCTATAGAAGCGAATTAATTACTCTTATCTAGTGGTGTCCCCATGGCGGCCTGGGATTCTGCAGCCTTAGCTGGGCCTCTCAAGAATCGCGCTACAAAGACAGCCAAAGTAGCGCCAATGATTGAGCCTACCGGATAAATCCAGTAGCCAGAGAGATTACCAAGGGCAAAGCCAGGGCCAAATGCTCTAGCTGGATTAAAAGCAGCGCCATCAAATGGACCACCCATTGTTCCTGCAGCAATAATATATCCGCCTACAGCAATCGGAACGAAGGGTCCATTGAGTTTTGGGCCATTAGCCATACTAAGAACAAGCAGAACCATCGCAAAAGTGAGAACAGCTTCAAAAATAAGGGATTTAAAAACCAACCCCTCTTTGGGCATTGTTGCCGCCAAGTTACCAGCATCACCAAATAGATAGAGAGCAAGACTTGAGCCTGCCATGGCTGCAATGTACTGCACCACAATATATGCAAGCGCCATACCTTTGCCCATATCTCCACGCATAGCAAAAGCGAGCGTCATAGCTGGATTAAAGTGTGCAGAAATATCACCTAAAACATACACTGCCACCATAATCCACAAACCAGCAATGGTAGATAAGATGAACGCATATTGATAGGCCGCTAAATCTGCTCCGCCATATTGCGCAAGTATGGATGCACCGCCCGAAAGTAAAAAAGTCATTCCTGAAAGACCAATAAACTCTGAGAGGAGTCTACGTTCACGGTGCTGATTACTTTTCCAATCTGCCGAGAAACGTGACCCTACTTCATTTTGTAGGGCCTGCTCTCCGGCAAGCTGTAATGACTGATCCTGATTCACTGCTTTAACCATACCGCCCTCACTCAAGGGTTTGCTTTAATGTCGGCAGAGCCGGGCTTTGTCATATTGATAGGCACTACAACGCGATCATATAACTCTTCAGAAACACCCTTCGCTAAAGCAGCTTGCTTAAGTGAAAGATTGTTATCAATTGCGTAATGCGCAATCACAGAAGCATTGTCATACCCAATGACTGGTGATAGTGCTGTAACCATCATTACTGAGCGCTCAATATTAGATTTAAGTTGCGCCTCATTAAGAACAGCTCCCTCAATCATGAACTCTCTAAAGTGATCACACATATCCGCCATGATGAGCGCAGAGTGTAGATAGTTACTTATGATCACAGGGCGGAACGCATTGAGCTCAAAATTACCTTCAGCACCACCCATTTGAACGGCTACATCTGACCCCATGATTTGAATACAAACCATCAGCATTGCTTCTGCTTGTGTGGGATTGACTTTCCCCGGCATGATTGAAGAACCTGGCTCATTTGATGGGAATGTGATTTCCATCAAACCCGTTCTTGGGCCAGAGCCCAACCAGCGCATATCGTTGGCAATTTTAAAGAGCGTGACTGCAGTCGTTTTAATACTCGCATGAGCACGAACCATACGGTCTAATGTTCCTTGA